>ERZ795057.169-NODE-169-length-69601-cov-8.181721_pt1 | contig 69601 bp, 49 predicted proteins | sample MGYA00375141_ERZ795057 | MGnify/ENA primary metagenome ERZ795057 (study PRJEB30186, sample SAMN05720163) | activated sludge metagenome | isolation source: Anaerobic digester | place: Hong Kong | collected 2015-01-26 ...
GACCCCGGTGAGACCCCAGGTGAACCCATAATGGGCATGGCACTATAAATTTGCTCTGACCCCGGCGTACAAAAGTAATAGACAGATCACCAGAGAGCAGAATAATTGTATTATGAAAAGTATTGAAAAAGCGTACCACCAGTTGACTGGTGCTCTTGGACCTGAACGGGTATTCATTGACCGGGACATACTTGAAGTATATGCGCATGATGAAACATCGGATCTTTCAGCCATGCCGCAACTGGTGGTAAGGGCAGAATCAACTGCTGAAGTCAGTAAGATTATATCCATCTGCAATGACGAAGGTGTTCCGGTGATTCCCCGGGGTGCAGGCAGCGGTGTTACCGGTGGCGCTGTTCCCGTTCTGGGAGGGCTGGTTCTGTCGCTTGAGCGGATGAACCATATAATTGAAATTGACCGGTACAATATGGTTGCCGTAGTTGAGCCCGGCGCCATTACTGGCGAGATTCAGAAAGCGGCTCTTGCAGAGGGTCTCATGTATCCTCCTGACCCGGCGAGCCTGGATATCTGTTCAATCGGCGGTAATGTCGCAGAAATCGCAGGTGGCCCACGGGCTGTAAAATACGGGACAACAAGGGATTATGTTCTTGGCCTCGAATTCGTACTCGCTGACGGAAGTATTATCACTACCGGCGGTAAATTCGTTAAAAACGCAACCGGATACAATCTTACCGGTATTATTCTGGGGTCAGAGGGAACCCTGGCCGTGATAACGAAAATTTTTTTAAAGCTTGTTCCCGCTCCCCTGTATAGTGTTGATCTGCTTGTCCCGTTTGACTCGCTTGAAGAAGCAATTGATGCTGTTTACCGGGTTCTTCAGAGCAGGACGGTCCCTGCTGCGATGGAATTCATGGAGGAGGACGCGATCAGGCTTGTTGCCAAATTTCATGGCGGGGATATGCCGTTTCCTGAAGCACGGGCACACCTGCTAATACAGCTTGATGGACCTTCAGAAGATTCGTTACACCGCGATCTTGAGAAAATAGCGGATGTTATTGGGGGTCAGAGCAGCAGAATAATTGTTGCCTCCGGGGGGGCCCAGCGCGACCGCCTCTGGAAGGCCAGGCGTGCGATCCGCGAAGCCATCCACGCTGAAAGCCCGGTATTTCTTGCAGAGGACTGTGTGGTACCCAGGTCTGAAATTCCGTCTTTTCTGGTCGATTTAAAGACATACTTCACCGGGCAGAACCTGCACTCGATTATGTTCGGGCATGCGGGGGACGGCAACGTCCATATTGATGTGCTCAAGGGAACCATGGATTACACTGCATGGAAGGAGATGCTTCCGGGCCTGAAAGAGCAGATCTATAAGCGTGCCATATCCCATGGAGGGACCATTACCGGTGAGCATGGGATCGGGTGTTTGAGAAAAGATTATCTTAATCTTGCTCTGACCCCGGCTGAAATAGAACTGATGAAGCGGATCAAACAGGCATTTGACCCCAGGGGCATCATCAATCCGGGCAAACTTATTCCCTGAAATTTATTTCAGGGGAATCATTTTCAGTATTTCCCTTCCTTCAAAATCGCCTGCCAGGGTAAAGCAGTGCCCGAGTCCTTTGGGTATGTACTGAAATACTTCTTTAGTTATGCAGAAATTTCCCTGTGCAGTGAATTTCTGCCCCAGGTGAAAAATCGAATTGATTGAATCCGAGACAATTGTGCCGGTATCCCCGCGGGTTCTATATACGGTATTACCGACATGCATGGCGATCCTGTAGGTCAGGAGAATATCAAGGTTGAATATCTCGGAGCTGGTGATTGTGTTGTCCAGCATGAGCTTGAAGGCCGGGATGATCGCACTGCACTCTTTGCCGTCAAACGGGAAAAGGACGAGCCCGCCGAAATCCATCCACATCCAAACCTTGCCGTTGACTGAGCTGACAACATCGGATATGTGGTCATGGAATTTTTTAAGAACCACAGATGCGTAATCATGGCCCATTTTTTTGAATTCGGCCTTGTTGTCCAGCTCGATGAACATGAAAAGAAACGTGTACTCATTGCCGGATTTAATTCCCTGCCAGCTGTCACCGGAGAGGATATAGTCTCCTCCTTTTATTTTTTCTTTTTCAAGGAAACATGCTATTTCTTCTGATCTGAAATCAAGTGCCTGCTGGAGCCTTTTGGCGTTGAGCCCGGATGTGGCGAGTTCTTTGCCGATATAATCAGAGGCGCCTTCAAAAAAGACTAACGCAGTATCTTTAAATATTCCCTTAGCGTCAATCACTCCGAAGTTAAATCCTTCTATCTTGTTGACAGTCTGCATCGTTTTTTTCATTGCGGCTTCGGTCTGGTTCCATGCGTCAAGATAGATGAACCCTCCGCCTCCTGCGGCAAGCCTTTTTTTGAAATCGGCAAAGGGATAAAAGCTTATCGTAAACCCTTTTTTAATTCCCGCAAAATATTTACCTGCGTTTTTATTGTCGCTGAAAATATAAATATCCATGGCTCACTCCCATCGCAGCTGGTAATTGAAATATTCGTTGTCATTGTTCCCGTCAACCAGTTTGAAGTGGCTGGCAAGCTGGGTATCAAGCGAGGTTTTAATGATGTTGCTTATGGTGAGGCTGTTGGGCCTGGTGTACTTTGACTCGATTTCGATGAGCTTTTTTATCACGTCGATTTTTTTTATGTCTTCTTCATTGTCCGTGTACATGCAGCTCCCTCCGTGGATGGCGAGCCTGGCGCTTATGGGCTTGTCGAGCGGGCATTTGACCTGGTTATAGATAAAAAGGTCATGGATGATCTCCATCCCGCTCAGGGTCGCGTAGAAGTTTTTGTTTGAGAAGTAAAAGGCGACCATGCCGCCGTCCCCTTCCCAGTTCCATATTCTTCCATTGCGTTTGTCAATGGCATTCTGGACGATTGCCCGAAGGTCGGCATAGGTCTGTTTGATAAGATGTTCCGGGTACTGTTTGACCAGCTTGGTGTTCCCGACGATGTCCAGACGAAGAAAGGCGAAGATATAATCCTCGCCTTCGCGGAGCGTCCCCCAGTTTCGTGTTCGTCGCATTACGGGGTCTTCTACGAAAATTTTATTAACCTGATCATAAATCAGGCCGAATTCCTGAATTTCCTTTATGATCTGCTTGAGGTGATTAATCGGGTATCGTTTGCCCATGTATCCGTCTGTATGGTACAGAATGAGCCTGTTGATAAATTCGAGATACAGGTTCGCGCTGATAACATCACGCACGATCTGCTTCGCGGCGTCCTGTTTTTGTATAGGGATTGTTTCGGGCAGCCCGGTTCTCTGGTATACATTGTAGTTGGGGAAAAGGGGATCGATGAGCTTGATCATTGTCCTCACGTCAAGGGATTCTGAAAGCGCCTTGATGGTAAGATTCGAGAGAGCTGAACGTATTTGCATACACGGTTCCTTTTTTATAAGCTTATCTGACTGTTATGCTCAACTGAGCAACGTCCCCGCGGACATTAAATTAATTTTACCGCCCGCACGTATTAATTAACTGCTGACAGACAGAATTCAACCACTATTGTATACCGTCAAGCAGCATTTATTCAAGTGAATTAAACAGGACCTTTGTTCCGTCAAATACAGGGCCGTTCACACAGGCCCGCCTTATACCTTCTGTCGTTTCTATAGTGCATCCGGCGCAGATCCCGAACCCGCAGCCGAAATAGTTTTCCACTGATATTTCAACCGGGACGCCCCGGGCGATTTCCGTTGTTTTTTTCATCATTTTCGTCGGCCCGCAGGTGTAGACCCTGGTGAAGTTATTTGCAGCGATCAGCTTTTCCATTAAATCGGTCACCAGCCCCCGGTGCCCTTCAGATCCGTCATCAGTGGTGATATGGAACTCATCGCACTCCTTCCTGAACCTGTCCGCGCAGTAAACATATTCAGCTGATGAAGCACCGAAAATCATGGTCACAGTTGCGCCTTTTTTTCTCAGTCGTTTTGCCAGATAAAACAGCGGAGCACATCCCACGCCGCCCCCGACAAGAAGCGCATGCCCGGCTGTTTCAAGCGTGAAGCCCCTTCCCAGCGGCCCGATAATGTCCAGTGAATTGTCGGCCCTGCTTATCAGCCCGGTACCGCGCCCCACGACCCGTACGATAATTTCCAGAACCGTGCCGTCATGATTGAACACCGAAAAGGGCCGTCGTAAAAGAGGGTCGGTCCCTTCGCATGCTTTTATGGAGATAAACTGGCCGGGCTCGGGAGCCGGGCCGTCATGCCTGATTCTGATGAGGTAATGGTCTCTGGCGACCTGCTTCGGCGTGTCAATTAACTGGTGCATTGCGTGTTCTCTCATAGTGTTTTTACCGTCAGCGCTTTATACAGGGGCCCCGCGGGTGTGAGCGTTGATTCATAGAGGACCAGTTCCGCGAGTTTCGTCCTGCAGAACTCCCGCTCTTTTTCGTTTATGAAATATTCCCTCACTCTGTCCGGAAGGGTGTGCCCGCGTTTGACCCGTGCAAGGGTAAGATGCGCCCGGAACCCGCGTGGTTCCCGGGCAAAGCCAAGGGCGGCGCAGGAGTCTTCAACCTGCCTGAACAGGGAGAGAAGATCATCCCCCCCTGTTTCAAGACCTGCCCAGAGCACCGATGCCCTCGACAGGGAGGGAAAGGCGCCGAGGCCTTTTATCGTACAGGAAACCGCGCCGGAATTCAGGGTCAGAGCAGTGAACTGCCTGACCAGCTCTTCTGCCCGGGCCGATTCAACACCGCCGATGAATTTAACCGTGATATGATACTGCTGCGGTGATACGATTTTTACGCTGGATTTATGCGATTCAAGAAAACGGGCAGTGCCCTCAAGGGACTCAACCGCCGCTTCGTCAAAGGGTAGTGCGATAAAAAGTCTCTGTTCTCTGTTCATGACGTGCATGCCGGTCACATACTACATCATTCCCCGGCTGAATCAATAACTTTTCATGAAGTCATAATCGTCAGTTTCCTGTTTCGGTTCCTGAAAGTGTTTTCCCCGCGTCCGGTAAACGGCCTCTTTCATGGTAAAAACAACGGAAGTCTGCGCTTCACCGTAACGGATGTCCAGGACAATAAAGAAGGCCCGTGTTTCGGCCGGGATCCAGTCAAAGGCCCGGAAAAAAAGCACGGCGTCCTCTGAGGGAATGAACGGAATCAGGCTCCGGACCGTTTCGGTTTTATAGTTTATGGTCTCAATGGAATTTTTTTCACCGGTGAATCTTCTTGGATTGTAGAGATTTTTAACATGAAAAGGAGGCGTACTGCTGTATGAACACAGCACGGCGGCCCGGCCGCTGTCAAGGGCCGGCACTGTTGTCGTTTCATACCTCACGTAACAGTTTTCAACGGTAAGGGGCAGGCGCGAGGTGTTTCTGATGATGATCTGGTAAAAGTCAACAGGGGGGATGTCATAGACCGCGGGCGCGAAATCTTCGGCGCGGTAGTCCCTGAGGGAGAGAATTTTTTTCCATCCCTTTTCGCTCACGTGTTCAAGATACACGTCGCAGGGGATGCTCCTCACCAGGGCCGCTCCGTCTTTGCGGACGTCGATGAACCTGTTTTCCTGAGGTACAATTGCCCGTTTCAGCGGCGTCCCGCATGACAGAAGGAGCATGGCGGTCAATGATGCGAGAAATAGTTTCATGGTTAACGTAATCACGCGTTAACCATCACTGTCAACTTTTTTAGCGTTGATCAGCGCATGAAACCCATCGATAATTCATGCATACGTGAAAAAATTTCTCAACCGTCCGCCCGTATGGTTCCGAATTGTATTTCATGAGGCAATGAATCCCCAATAGTGGTTGCCAAAACCGTGATTCATGATAATAATGGTGCCGTTTATCGGGGGATGTAAAGGGCCGTAACCGTTCATCATCAGCGGCCCGAAATGTTTATGATCATATTATCGCACCAGGAAAGATGAGTGAAAAAAATCAGGCTGTCATTGATACTTTTTGTTGCCACCCTGATGTTTGGTGTTTTCGGTTACCATTTCATTGAAGGGATGTCCTTGTTTGATTCCCTGTATATGACGGTGATAACCATAAGCACGGTCGGGTTCGGCGAAGTGCACCCCCTGTCTCAACAGGGGAGAGTACTCACCATACTCCTGATCAGTACCGGCATCATGATCGCGGCCTATACCCTGGGTACCCTGCTGCGTATGTTCATCGAAGGTGAGATGAGAAAAACGTTTGGGAGAAGAAAAGTGGAAAAGAAGATAGCGGAGCTTACAGACCACTATATCATCTGCGGTTTCGGCAGGATCGGCAAGCTCATCTGCCAGGAGCTGCATGACCACGGCAAGAATTTTGTTGTGATAGAGAACCAGCCTGAAGCGATTGACGAGCTCATCCAGTGCGCTTATCTGTATCTGCCTCTTGACGCCACTGCAGACGAGTCCCTGGTCAAAGCCGGGATCATGAAAGCAAAGGGAATCGTCACCGCGGTTCGTTCGGACGCGGACAATGTTTTCATCAGCCTCACCGCGAAGGGGCTCAAGCCGGACATTTTCATCCTTGCCCGGGCCTCGGAAGAAAAGAACGAAATGAAGCTCAAACGCGCAGGTGCCAGCCGCGTTGTTTCTCCCTACATGCTCGGCGGCAAGAGGATGGCGCAGGTGCTCATCCGCCCGACCGTGGTTGATTTTATTGACATCGCGGTTATGGAGGGGAACCTCGGCCTTCACATGGAGGAAATGATCGTTAAGCAAAAATCAAACCTGATCGGCAAAAACTTGATCGAGAGCAATCTGCGCAGGGATTTCGGCGTGATCATTGTCCTGATTAAGAAATTCAACGGTGATATGATTTTCAATCCGCTGCCCACGGAGAAGCTTGATGCGGGGGACGTTATCGTGGTTATGGGCAAAAAAGAGGACATGATCCGGATGAACAGCGTTGTTTAATCAGTCCTTCCCTTCTCGGTGAAGAGCCGGGAAATCCCTTTCAAAAGATCCTGGAGCCTGAAAGGTTTCGGGAGAAACAGATCAATGACGTTTTTATAGGATGTCATATCCTCGAGCATCCATCCCGAAAGAAGCACAGTAGGAACTTTTTCGTTGAGCTCTTTGATCTTTGCCGCCAGCTCAATTCCCGTGAGCCCTGCTACGCCGTAGTCGGTTACCACCAGGTCATAGTGCTTTGATTTGAACTCTTCAAGGGCCTCCTGGCCGTTTTCGCAGATAAAGACCCTGTTGCCCATCCTGTCGAAAACTTCGTAAAGGATTTTCTGCAGGGAAATCTCGTCTTCCACAACGATGATGTCCAGGTCCCTTATTTTGTATTCGATACTGCCGTTGTCCCTGGCCTTTTTTTCCTGGATCATCCGCGGCGGGAAAAACGCTTTGAGCGAATATGATCCCACGGATTCTTCTTCAATTATTTTAATATTAATTTTTTCAGCTATCTCGCGTATGTTTACGCCTGAAAAGGTATAAATGCTTTTTACGGGCTGGATCTGTTCCGCGTTTTCATCCTTGCTGGTATGCACGGTCAGGCAGATATCATGGTTGCTTTTCAGTTCGATGTGCAGCGTGCCTTTTTTCAGAAGAAAGTTTGCGACTTTCAGTATGATTGAAATGACGATTTCCCTGAGGAGCCTGGTATCGGTTTTTATATGTACGCTCGTAAAGTATTTTCTTTCGATGTTGATGCTTCTTCTCTTCTCTTTGTCTTCGACTTTAAACTGCATCTTGGCGAACTCAATCGCGTCTTCAATGATGTTCACCAGGGGCTCGACTTTTTCGACGATCGCGTCACCCTTGAGCGCGATAAAGTCCTGGATGCGCCTGGTCTGGTCAACCAGGTCGGACACGGATTCCTCTATGAGGTGTATTCCTTCGAGCACGCTCTCCTTTTCGGTGATCTGCAGCAGCAGCTGGGTTTTGCTCATGATCACGTTCACGGTGTTGTTCAGCGAATGGAGGAAGCCCTTGGTTATATCGCTGAGCAGCTGAATCCGGTGCATGGTGTTGATCTGGTCTTTCAGGTCGCGCAGGGCGGTGATGTCCTCGATAATTATTTCAACGGCTGAAATTTCGTTGTTCTGAATTACGGGGTAGAGAATGAGGTTTGCCAGTTTTTTTTCATTGTCACCGGTTGAGATTTTTGTTTCGCCGATCCTCTGAAACGTGTTTTCACCGGATATGATCCCTGAAATGGCTTTTTTTATCCGTTCTGCGTCATAGGGAAAAAGCGACTGCAGGGAAAGGCTGCACTTGTCAGGGACTTCATCCTCGCCATAACCGAAAAAGCTTTCTGCTGAATGGCTGCATTTCAGTATATCGAATTTGTCATCAACCCTGATTATCGGCATCGGGGAGAATTCAAAATGCAGGCTGTCATAGTGAAAATTATCTTCTGATATTATTGAGAGCGTTGACCGGTCGAATGAAAGGAGCCTTTCGTCTACGATTTTCATCAGGGCAAGTATTGAGATGACTGATTCGTTTTCATACATCGGGTAGAGATAGATTTCAACCGGAAGCTGTTTGCCTTCAGATGAATTTATCATGGCAAAACACTGCTTTTCGGTCCCTTTTATCGCGCTCAGGTAAGCCAGAGATATTCTTTTTCTGTATTCGGGAAAGAAGGGATGTTCCCATGCGAGGTGGACACCTTTTTCACTCGGCCTGAAAAAACGTGAAAAAGCGCTGTTGCCATAGATAAAAGTGCCGTCGATCCCCAGTATGCATACCGGATGGTCGAGAGACTCAAAGATTATATATCGGGACTGTTCAGGAGTTTTAAAGTCCGGAGCAGAGGATTCAACATTTATTTCCATTCAATAACCCCAACGTGGGACAATTAAATAAGGGTCCGTTCATTAATAAAGACTTTTTTTCCTTTTTCCACGGTTAATTCTATATTTTTTTCTTTTATTAGAGTTCCGCTGGCATCCTTAAACTCTAAAACAGCTTTGTAGGTGCCCGGTTTTAAGCGCATCCGCGCCAGCTGCAGCTTGTCTGGAAGGGTATGCCAGCATCTGAGGTCAGGTTTTACCTGTGAAAACAGCGCAGCGCCGGTGCCGACGCCCGCGAGAATCCCGAGAATCGTACCCAGGGAGCTTTTTCCGCCGGCCCCTTCGGTTATTTTTTTTGCGGCAATGCCGGCAGCGACCGATGCCGCGGCTTTTACGGCAATAGAGGCGGCGACTTTTCCCGCGAGCAGAGGGTACATGTCATCCATATTGTTGATAGCGGTTGTTGAGATGTCTTCAAGCGTTTGTGTCTTGCAGGATGTGTTTCCAATCCTGATCACGCACTGCTCGATTTTCCCCGGCCGTCGTACGAAACGCGGAATCGGGTTTTGGACGTTGCCCAGGGTCGCCATTACCCCGCCGACCGTGACCCCGGCTGCGAGGTTCCCGGTCGCGAGGGTCGCAACCAGCGCTGTTTTCATGGCCCTGTCCTCAAGGAGCTTGCCTCTGGATTTTTTTATCGCGCAGCGGCCCGACTGATAGATAAGGATCACTTCGCCGCTTTCAGGGTCATAATTGTCTTTGAGGGAAAACTGTTTTAACCACTGGGAATAATCGTCCTGGTAATCAAGCTTTGCCGCGAGCCTGACAAGGTCCCGTTTGACCGGTTCATAATCAGGTTTAAGTTTTAAAATCTGCTGGTATTCAATATAGGCGAATTCAAGGTCTTCCGGGTCGTTGTCAATTTCTCCCGATATTTCATAAGCGACCGCGGTAAGATATTTAGCCATGATGTTTTGCTTGTAGCGGGCCTCGCCGTTTTCACTTTTTATTTTGGCCAGTTCGTTGTTGACCGCCTTGAATTCCACTCGCGCTTCGTCATGGTAATTCATCATGAGAAAATTTATGCCCAGGTACATATGGACCAGCACCTTCTCGAAATCCTCTCCGCGGTAGTTGGTCACGGTTTCGTTGGTAAACAGTGAGGCGGCCTGTTTGCTGATGCTCACCGGGACCACCTTGGCCAGGTCCGAGGCCGGCAGAAGTATCTTGTTGCTCCCGGGAAAATCCCCGGCTGCATGGTATATGTAGCCGCATTCCATCATGTACAGCAGCTGGTCTTTGCCTTTCTTTTTTGCCAGGGGCTGGACAAGTTCCGCCGCTTTTTTATAATTTTCCTGATAGAAATATTTTTCCGGGTCCTTCATTACCTCGAGATAGCTTTTTGAACAGCCTATGAGCAGAAAAGAAGCGATGAAGGATATAATCAGTGGAACAGCTCTTTTCATACGAGTGGCATCCCCCCGCCTGATTATTCAGATGTTCTGATGGTATTGCTGATCTTGAAAAAATTCTGCTGGTCCTGCCATTTGACGACACCGGTCTTCAGGCTGGTCAGGGTCAGGGTCACCACAATGTACTGCTTTTGTTTGCCCCGCGGAAACTGGAGGTTTTCCCGGATTTCGCCGTAGAGATAAAAATTCGGCGACACCAGTCCGCCGGTCGGGATGGCTGTTTCCGGGTCAATAAGCCCCGTCATCCCCTTTCCCATTTCTTTAATGGCTTCCTCGGAATAGGTCCTGTCGATGAACGTTATTCCCTTCTGGAGAAGCTGGGTCACGATTTCATCAGAGAGCATTTTGGTGTCGATGTTGTGATCGCCGGTCTTATTGCGGATTTTTTTTACCTCGATAAATGCATTACTGCCTGAATCTTTCAGGTTCTGATACAGCGAGGCGACCATCTTGTTTACGGTCGTTTTTATTTCCCGCGCTCCCCATTCCCTTGAGCCCTTGTCTTCTGCAGCGTCCCGGTACTGTGTTCCGCTGCATCCTGTGATGATGACTGCCAGCATACACGTTAACAGAATTCTTTTTTTCATTCCAGGTCCCTCCGAAAAAGATTATTCCTTTTTAGTGCAATGTCATGCTCTGTCAATTAAGTTAAATAAAATTTTCAGCGATTTCCATTACCTGTTTCGCCGCTGTGTCCGAATCGTAGTTGGTGACCGTCCCGATAAAATCGAGGCGGGATATGCTGTAGCGATACAGCGGGTCGTAATATTTCAGCAGGAGAAGTTCCACAAACGCTTTAAGGTCTCCGCCGGTGAACAGTTCGATCATTTTGGCAACGGTTTTTTCGCTCAGCTTCGAGCGCAGGCTTTTTACAATGGAAATGACCTTCTCATCATCCCTCACTTTGGTGTATTCTCTGATCAGAATGTCGATTCGCCGTTCCATGGGAGTATCAATATAAATAACCGGCGATTTTTTCATCGCGTCATACAGGGTTTCCGGAATATGGCAGTTGCCGATTTTTTTTGATTCCCCTTCTATAATGGCAAAAGGCTCATTGCCGAGCTCATCGAGGCGACTGGCAAGAAGCGAGTCAAACATCTTCTGACTGTTCTGCTTCAGGCCTATGGCCCCGAAAAGCGAGCTCCGGTGTCCGGCCATGCCTTCAAGGTCGATTCCCGGGCCGATACGGGTGAGTATTTCGGTTTTCCCTGAGCCGGTAAGGCCCTGGAGAACGATAAGCCGCGGCCAGGGGTCAGAGCATTCCAGGCTCCGGAGCACCTGGTGCCGGTATCCCTTGTATCCTCTGTCAAGCCGGTACACCTCAAACCCGAGTGATGAAATCAGGGAAGCAACCGACCCTGAACGCATGCCGCCGCGGGCGCAATAAATAACGATTTGCCGGCCCTGGTAGTTGCTGATTTCGGCAATGATGGATGCTATTTTCCGGCCTCCCATTTCGGTCCCGCGCACAATGGCCTCGTCCCTTCCCGAGTGGCGGTAGAGCGTTCCGATTTCCCTGCGCTCATCATCCGTAAAAATCGGAATGTTCAGCGCGCCGGGAATATGGTCGTGCGCATATTCTGAAGGCGAGCGCACATCCACATAGAGCGGGTCTGTCAGGCCGCGGGATTCAGTGTAGGTTATCATCTTCATGGTTTTTTGTGGCCCGGCGTAAGGGGCAGGAGCCTGGAAATGCTCTGACCCCGGGATGCTGCCCTGATCCCCTGAAGCACAGTGTCCATATACTCTTTCATGATCGGTGAAAAAAGAAGGGGATGAAAATCAGCCCGGCAAACGGTTCTGGTAAAAACTGAACCGCCGTCATACCCGGAAACGGGAAAAGAGTGGTCCTCGTTCATCAGGCGGTCCAGGTTTTGCAGGGGAACCGCGTATATTCCGATGACCTCCCCGTCCCTGAATGAATAACCGTCCAGAGGACGGTTATCGTTAAGCAGGTAAACATGCTGGAATTCACGGTGAAAGACGTTGTCATCCCTTTCTTCATACCTGAAAAAACCCAGGTCAACCAGATCTTTATCTTCCGGGACAATCCCGATCTCCTCTTCCGCTTCTTTTTGTATCTTCTTTTCAGCAAGGCCGAAGGGCACGTGGCCGCCCACCGTGATGTCAAGGCAGTCAGGGTACATCTTTTTGGTCAGGGCCCGGTGCTGGAAAAGCACTTCAACCGTAGTACCGGTGTTTCTGAACACCCACAGGTGAACACCTTCGTGCGGAACCCCGTCCCGGTGAGAAACAGACCGCGAAACGGCCTTTCCGGTTGGAAACACCCCTTCCCAGTCCCATATTTCAAGGAGTTCCTCCTCCTGTTTATTACTCATGAATAAAGCCCCTGTTTTTTATTGAATATAGATGAAAAATAATCCGATAGTTATTATGTTAAGGAAAAAGCACATAATTATACAAGGGATTTTTATCATTCACTGCTGTTGACAACAAAAACAACCATGAAACAGGGCGCGCAACAAAAAAAAATAACGAAAAAGAAGTTCCCGCTGGGGATTTTTCTGATGCTCTTTATTGTGCAATCGCTGATCGCTTCAGCCGGTGTTGTTTTTTATTACTATAAAACCGGGCTGACGAAAATTCAGGATATGGAAAAATACCGTAAGAGTTTTTCCATAACACTGGCTGATGCGTTTGCCGAAGTCGCTGAACTCAGTCATCGTTCGGCGAACTATTCGAAATTAAAGTCGCTCTTCAAGGAAAAAATCGGGGAAAACATAATTGATGAGGCCTTTTTTGTGCTTAAAAACGGCACTCTGATTGTTCATTCCAATAAAAATATCGAAAAAAGTTTACATGGCAATATAGCCAACGACGAATTTTCCTATAATATTGACATGATCCTTTTGCCCCTTAAAAAGAAGACCCGGGAGGTCATCTTTACACCGTATAACATAATCGGTAAAATCGTGCCGTTTAACCGGCAGGAAAAAGACCTGATAAAACAGTATGTTTACAAAGACATCAATACCCTTGGATGGCTCGTGACCCGCGGCGTGTACTCCGGGAAAAAGCCGCTGGGGACCGTTAATTTTCTGATTTATAACGAGAAGATTTTTGATTATATTGGAGAACAGATTGAAAAGGCAAAACAGTCGCTTATCTACAGTACCGCGGGCGCTTTTGTTCTGTCTCTGATAATTTCATTGATCGTGCTTATTCGCTACCGGAGCATTCAGAAGAAGACCATTTCACTGGCATTGTCTGAAGATATTGATTTTCCCGTAACAAAAGTCAAAAAAAGCGATAAGGGCCTGAAGGTGGTCCCCTTGCACGCTAAAGTCGTTCGGGGGGATGATGTGATTACCATTGATCTGGATGAAAGCATGTCATCTGAACCCGCTTCATCAATGTCAAGTTCTGAAACCGAAACCGGTGAAATGCCCGCGATTACCGCGCAGAAGATAAAAACGTTTTCATTTACCCGTCGTAGCGAAGAACCTGTGCTTGATATGGGCAAGGAAGTTAAGGACGCCATACCCGTAATGCGGAAGAGGTAATGGATGATTTATATTAAGCATACAGAAGTTCTGGACGGGAAGGTTTCCGTCGTTGAAATCGAGGGCCCTCTGAACAGCCGCACAAGCCCTGATTTCGAGGAGTACATAAACCGGCTGCTTGAAAAAAAGAAACATTTCATCCTGCTCAACGCCGCCAAACTCGAATACGTGAGTTCTGAAGGCATCGGCCTGATTCTATTCATTCAGAAAAAGATTTCTGAAAATAACGGTTCGTTTATTATTTTCAATCTCCCGCGTGAAATATTTTCTTTTTATTCACTGCTCGGCTTTGACAAGATATTCCGGATAGCGGAAAGCAGAATTGAAGCACTGCAGATAATGGACCGCCAGCTGGAGCTCAGGGAACAGGGTATTCAGCCGGAAACCTATGAATCCACTGATTTCGCAGAGAAAAAAACGGTAGATGTTCAGGTTTCAGGTGAGGTCAGCCGCAGTGAAGATACAGTACAGAAAAAAGCCGGTACCGGGACCGGTGGATTCACTCCTTTTGTTGTTGAGTGTACGGGCTGCGGCGCCCTGGTCAGGGTTAAACAGAGCGGTGATTTTCTCTGCCCTGACTGTAACCGGGAATTTACGGTCAGTGATGACAGAACCATAACCTTCCACTGAGGCCTTTTTCTTCAACCTGCCTTACTTGCATGATAAAAAGCGCTCTGACCCCGATGTTGTGCTCTGACCCCGATGTTGTGCTCTGACCCCCATTTTCGTTACAAATTTACGCTTGAAATCTTTTTACTTGACGTGATTTAACCCCTTCAGGAAAATATTTCGGTTGATTTTATTGCATAACCGGTTAAGATCATAAACCTGAAAAAACGGATGGAGAAAAAATGCCAGTCCCTGAAGGAAAGATATTTGATTTCTGCGGTGAGGAGAATATCAGGCCCGAATTCCTCGAGACCATTGATTATAAGGGAAATCCCCAGGAGATCACCTATGAAACCGGTGAATTCAGCGCGGTCTGCCCTTTTTCCGGCCTTCCGGATATAGCCCAGGTCACCATCAGATATGTTCCTGGAGATAAAATTGTTGAGTTGAAATCCCTTAAATATTACCTGATTTCTTTCAGGAATGTCGGGATATACCAGGAAGCCGCGACGAACAGAATTTTTAATGATCTGATGAACTGTATGAAGCCGAAAAGATTAATGATTAAAACTGTTTATAATATCAGGGGCGGCATTCTTTCCACCTGCGTGATGGACTCAGAGAAAATTAACGGGTAATTTTTAAGAGGCATTTTAAAACAGCCTCATTTTGTTATAATTATTTAAGGAATACCTTGATGAAACATTTTGGATTTATACTCGGCCTTGTATCATTTCTTATGCTGGGATGCATGGGAAGCGGGGGAAGCTATAAAACCGGTGATCCTGGATTTCAGTATTTTAAAGTCGCTTTTGAGCAGGACGGAATAGTGAGAGATGTTGAAAACAATACGGTTTTTCTTAAAAAGAAGCCCTTTACCATAATTGTTTCATTTTCAGAAAATGACGGTGTTTTTGTGAACGCGTCGCTGAAACCAGAATCGTTCGCGGCCGCAATGAACGGTGAGAAAGTTGACAATATTCCCGGTTTCAGGGACCCGGGACTTGATGAAGAAATGTTCAACAAGGATGAAATGCTCGCGGTGTCGGTTGCGGTGCCGAATTTCTGGCATTACTCAAGTGATAATGACCACCGCTTTACTGAAGTGATCACCAAAAAGAATGTTCTCATGTGCAGAAGAAATATCTCTCATATTAACCTGGTTGATTACCGGAAAAAAATTGATATCGCAGATTTGAAGGAATCCGAGCTGTTCCTGGTGTTCATGAAGATGGAATGGAACAATGATTTTACCCGTAAAATTGAAATTAAAAGAGAATTTTTCAAACTCGATTTTTCCGATACTAATACCAGGTAACATCCGGATGAACAGGGGAGCATTGTCCACAATACCCTATGACAGGCTGAAGGAGCAGATTGAAAAAGAGCTGTCCTCCTTTCTTGAAAAAACGGCACAGTCTCATGCCGTGTCAATGCCCGCGCTCTCCTATGAACAGGGAACCACGAAGATTTCCTTTACCCTTCCCGATTTTTCAGAAAGCAAGCTTTTCGGGTTTCTTGGAATTATCAAGAACCATCTGGCCAATCTGCGAATACATTCTTTTGAGGACGGCTATTTCGCGTTCCAGGCCCTCAACGCCAACCTTTTCACTACTGATAATATTCTTGATAACCTGAAAGTTGAATTTTTCAATCTTTCGACGTCATCAAAAGCGGAAATATCGAAAAAAGGAGACCTGAGCCAGGAAGAGGCCAATGTCTGTATTGAACTGTTCAAGGCGGCGTATACCGCGAGCAGGGAAGACCCCTGTTACCGGCTGAGAAAGCTCGGCTCATCTCTGATAGCCGGCAACAGCGACATTACCTGGGATTACATAGCCGGGTATGACGAGGTAAAAAGAAAAATAAGGGAGACGATCATTCTTCCTCTTAAAAATCCGGATGTCTATGATTCCATAGCGCGGCAGACGAGAAAAATTTTTGAGTCTAACCGGCCGCGGGCGGTGCTCTTTGAAGGCCCTCCGGGGGTCGGCAAAACAACCGTTGCCCGCATCATCGCCGGAGAGGTTGACATCCCCCTGGTTTACGTTCCCGTTGAATCCATTATGTCGAAGTGGTACGGGCAGTCGTCCCAGAACCTGTCGGGCATATTTGACGCGTGCGAGGACATGGGCGGTGCCATCATTTTTCTGGATGAAATCGATTCCCTGGCGGGATCGCGCAACCAGAACATGTTCGAGGCCACCCGCCGCATACTGTCAGTGCTGCTGCGCCGCCTTGACGGCATCGACGCGGCGATGAAGACCATCACCATCGGGGCGACCAACCGCAAGGAGGATCTTGACAGCGCCCTGTTAAGCCGCTTTGACCAGACGATACTCTTCCCTCTTCCGAATAAAGAAGAGCGCGCGTCGATTTTTTCAAATTACGCCATACATCTCGGTTCCGAAGAGTGCGCGACCCTGGGCGAACGAAGCGAGGGAGTGTCCGGCAGGACGATCAAGGACCTGTGCGAGTTTGCCGAGCGCCGCTGGGCGAGGAAGATCCTGGTGAAAAAACTTGAACCGTCCCCGCCCCCGTTTGAATACTACCGGCACTCGCTCAAGGTCTGGAAGGACTCGCAGTAGAAAATCACGCTACTCTATATAGGTCTGCCAGTAATCATCAAGATAGTACGTCTTTACCTGCTCGATGGAATCTATCGCGCCGTTTTTGACTGTTACGTTCAGTAAAAGTCCGAGCGGAGCGGTCTCGTCCCTTTCCGAACTGATGTCGAACATGAAATTTCCCAGCGAATAGGCAATGTACCCGCCGTTGTAGCTTTCAACAGCAGTCGTTTTCGCGTCGTCAAGCCACTGGACCACATGGGGATGATGCCCGACAACGAGCGACGCGCCCGCGTCTATGGCCATGTGCGCCATCTGCTGCTGCGCCTGCGCTTTTTGCTCGCTTGACGCTGCTTCACCGTCTTCGTTGGTGTCCGGCATTTGAGCGTATTCCCAGCCGAAATGCACTGACACGATAACGATATCGGCCCGTTCTTTCGCGCTGCTGATATCGTCCTGCATCGCGGAAAAGTCGCCGTATTGTTCAAACCGGTAATCACTCGCCCAGGCAAGGCCCCAGCGTTCTTCATCGTCGTTTTCAGGGCCGCGCGCTATCCATTCGCAGGTAGGGCTGAACCAGGTGTCGTCTGCGTACATGGGAACGTTTGAGTAGCCCAGGAACGCGATCGTCGTCCCTTTGACCTCTTTTATCACCGGGGCATGGGCCGCGGCGTGGTTTTCTCCCACGCCGATGTGGTCGATCCCTGCGGCGTCAAGCCGGTTTACGCAGTCTTCCATTGCTTCGACATCATAATCACCGGTGTGGTTGTTCGCCAGGTTCAGAATGTCAAAACCCGCGTACAAAAATCCTTCTATTGAGTCAGGGGCGGCCCTCAGTGACAATCCATAACCCAGCTTGGACAGAACATTTTTTGTGTCATCCCCCTGGTCAGAAATCAGGCTTTCCAGGTTGCCGAAGGTGATGTCCGCGCCGGACAGGTAGTCGGCAACGTAATGAAAGGGATAGGTGTAATCGCCGTTGCCCTTGGTCGGCTCCTGTATCACTTCTTCGACGAAATGCGCGTAATTGATGTCTCCCACGAAGATAAGACTGACGGGTTCCCCGTTGCCGGGATCATCCGAACCGGGGTCATCGGGATCATCGGACCCCGGATCATCAGGATCGTCAGGATCTGAATCGGCCACTGCGGTAAAATCATTGCGTAAACTGTTCGCCCCGGAAAGGGAGACTTCAAGATATTCGGGAACAAACGTGTATCCTTCGAGTGATGGTGTGATTTGATATGTTCCTTCACTCAGGTTTTCGGCAAGGTAGGCGCCGTTTTCATCGGTCTGAACATCGGCCACTGCAGAACCGTTCATTGAAATATTTACCGCGGCACCTTCAAGGCCGCTGCCCTCGCACAGGACCGTTCCGCCCACTGATAATATAGAATCAGTGTTGTCGCATCCGATAAAGGCGACAGTGACAAGCACAAGAGATATTAACGCGGTTTTTTTGATTACTCGGAACATAATACTCTCCTTTTATCATTTTTTCGGTCCTTAATTTTCCGGAACACGGGGATGTTCACTGGCCGTTTCACCGCGGTAAAACCCGACCCATTTCCCGCTCCATCGCGCCTTTCCCCAGAGTGCGGGTGCGTTTCCCGCATACCAGAATGTATCAACAAATTCGTCGGCGTCAACTGATTTTACCACTGAATTTCTTTCACCGTTGGGGTCCATGTAATAGACTTTTTTCACAGTGCTGTCATACCCGATCAGGACCACATAATGCCCCGGGAACGGCCATTTTCTTTTGAGGTGGATGATTACCGGCCTGTTCTTATCGAGAAATTCAGGGACCAGCCTCATGGTGAAATTGGTCTTTCTGATTTGTGAACCCTTTTTGCTTATAGGCGTGACAGAATCATACGAATCCACAACCGGGTAATAGCGGCTGAAAGATCCTTTTTCGTTTTTATAATACAGGCCGCGAATTCCGGCAAGAAGGCTGCTCCAGGCGGTTGATGCGTCATTGCCCTTGATCCAGGCCGAGACCGGTGAATTTTCAGTTACAATCTCAGCCTGGTTTTTGTCATTGCCCTGACCGCATCTTCCCAGGTCAATCGGCGATCCTTCCCGGTCGTAAAAATAGGGATGTCCTTTACCGGTGTCGCCGTAAAATTTTAACACAAGATAGAAAGCTGTTGGACCGCACTGGGCAGGGCCCTGCTTCGCGAAATACTGTTCGGGGTTTTTCGAGATGGCCTGAACAGGCTGTACCGCGCGCGCGGTGCCTGACAGCATGCAAAGAGCGGTAATGATCGTGAACAATGCCGCGCGCTTCCATCTCCGGCTTCCCTCTGAAGGGGATGATGCTTTATTGTATTGTTTCAATGTCATGGTAATTGCCATTGATTGTGTTATTCTCCTGAATGATTTCACCGGCGGACAAATTATTTATTTCAGTAATTTTTTTTAAGAAATAAATGCCGATACATGCCCGGAAAAAAAGCAGCGACACGGAATACAGAATGCTCAGGGCGAGGATGTTTTCCTCGGTGCTGTAGTTCTTAAAAAAATAAAGCATTGCCGCCTGGATCGTGCCCAGGCCGAACGGCGTGATGGGAAGGTTGCCCACGAAAAAAATTATCGGGACCAGTGCGGTCAGGTCCATAAAGGGGATTTTCATGTGAAACGCCTGCACGGCGAGGTAGAAAAAGACCACGAAGGTCAGAAAGTAGCCGATCCTGAGGAAGAAAATGCCGCGATAGCTTTGAATTGTGCTTTGCCTGAGCGGCGCCAGGAGCCTGCTTCCAAAAAATTTTTTTAAAAACCCCAGGGGCGGCATGAATTTGAGAAAGAGCAGTTCACTGTTATAAAAAGCGAAAAGAGCAAGGCTGAGGTATAATATCCAGTGCTGGATTCCCGACCCGCTGCCCGCGAGAAGAAATCCGACAGCCGCGAGAAGCGCGATGCCCGCGCTCTCGACAACCATGTAGTAGAAGAGCATACCGGTTGAACGCAGCAGTGATATGCCGTAGAATTTTTTCATATACAGCGCGATCCCGCCGGCCCCGAGACCGTAATTCACGATCATGAGCAGAAAAGTGGCGCCGCGTATTTTCAGCATATCAATATAGCGTGCCGGATGGCCGAAATAACTGTAGAGCTTCTTGATATTGTGTGACTCGATGAAAAACCAGATCAGAATAAAGGCCATGATAAGCGGGACAAACACCGCAAGGTCGGCTTTTTTCAGTGAATCAATAAAGAGCTTTTTATCGATGCCCAGAAAAAGATAAACCAGAATCGCTGCTGCGACCGCCCAGGGAGCGGCCCTTTTCAGCAGTGAACTTCTCTTCACGGCATTGTCCTGATCTGCGGATATCATTTTACCTCGCTGTGGATGTATTTTCTTTTTACTGTTTTGACCCGGTCAATGCTGTCAAGCTCGGTCACTTTCATGGTGAACTGCGGGCCGAAAAGTTCCCTGCTTCTCTGGAGCATGGCCGCGACGTAGGTATCATCAAAATGCGGGCCCTTAACGTAATAAAACTCGGCAAGCCCCGAATCACGCTGCACCAGATAAAAATCCGATAACACAAGGCGCTCTTCGCCGTACTGATGCAATGGGCGTTCGACCGCTTCGTAAATGCTCCATGCCGGAACGAGCCTGTTCCCTTCAAGGGTGAAGCAATCGTCCTTTCTGCCTTCGATTTTACCCAGCAGGGGCATGCCGCTTCCGCAGGCGCATGCCGTGCCCGACAGGCAGGAAATGTCGCCGATGCGATACCTGATGAACGGCATGGCAAAGCTGTTCAGCGCGGTTATGGTCACTTCACCCCTTGCTCCGGGCTTTGATTTTTTTCCGTCACTGTCAAGAATTTCAACAACAACATTGTCGCTGAAAATGTGCATCCCTTTATGCACGCACATGCTGGCTATAACGCCGACCTCGACGCAGGAGTATTCCTCATATACGGGGCAGCGGTATGTTTCTTCAATGAACGCGCGGTCTTTTGCCAGGATCATTTCCGAATTGAGCGAGATCGCTTCAATGCCGATTTTTTTTACGTCATCCGGTTCAAGGTGGCGGGCAAGGTCTGCCGCGTACGACGGGTAGATGGAAACTATGTGGGGGCGGTAGCGCAGGAGCAGGTCGCGCACTTCGCCGAAGGGGAGGTCAAGAGTCATGCCCCTTTGCCTGAACAGCCAGAACGTGAACCCGGGGTCTTCAACAACCGGGAGAAAGTACAGCAGCTTTTTAAAAGGGCTGTATCCGATCATGGTAAAGGCCCGGTAATACAGAAGAAGCCGGGAAAGGAAATTGAAGTCGTCCCATATAACCCTGAGCATTTTACCGGACGAGCCTGATGTTGTTCTCAGGGCGCATTTTTCACTGTCATAAGAGGTGGAAAGTATGGATGCGAAGTTTTTTTGTATGTCTTCTTTTGTCACGGTTGGCAGTTTATACAGGTCGTCTGTTGTGTTAATGTCCTCCGGCCCGGTGCCGGCATTTTTCATGAGCCCGCGATAAAAAGGCGAGGTGTCAAACGCATGACGGATGATTTTTCTGAGCTTGGCATCCTGCAGCTCCTGAATATACGCGGCAGGTTTGCGGTGGTTGTTGTGAAAATGGAAATATGCCGAGATTTTGTCGATCATAGGGCATGGTGTCCTTAAAATAAAATCCCGCCTGCGCGGGAATGATAGAAAGAAAGTTATCGTCCGTGCCGGGGCACGGACGATAACCGGTATGATTCATATTTTTGTTAACTACGCTTTCTCCTGCGTGCTCTGCGGTGCAGCATGGTCAGTGAGAACGGGAAGATCATGGTCACCATGAGGCTTATGAGCCCGGGCAGGAACGGCCGTGTCCCGCCTGCAAGGGTCGACGCCTCGGCTGCGGTACCGCAACCGTCGCCCCCGCCCGACGAGGATGAGCTCGATTTTAGCAAGACCGGGTCGGTTGATATACTTGAAGAAGTGGTAAACGTCCAGGAATAGCCGCCCGCGATCCCGTAGCCATCTTCATCGGTTATATCGCTTGAGAGTTCGACTTTGTACAGGGTACCGGTGGCAAGATCGCTGTCCGGTTCGAATGTCGCGGTATTGGTTGAAGAATTATACGAGATGGAACCCGAAACATTTTTCCCGTCAGTAAACAGTTCAAACGTATCTTCATCTATTGAGCTTTCATCCATCGCTTCGCTGAACCGAGCGGTAATGACTCCGGATACCGAGAAACCGGTGCTTTCATCAGCCGGGCTTACTGCGGCTACGGTCGGTGCGTCACCGCCGGTAGTTCCTCCTGTTGCGGTGGTAAACGTCCAGGAGAAACCTCCCACTATTCCGTTGCCTGCCACGTCGGTCATACTGCTTGCGAGCTCGACCGTATATTCGGTTCCTTCCGCAAGATCTATGTCCGGGTTAAACGTAGCTGTACGGGTTGATGAATTATAGGTCACCGTACCGGATACACTGCTTGAGCCCCTGAACACTTCGAAAGAGTCTTCATCTATTGAACTTGGATCCATTGCTTCGCTGAACCGCGCCGTAATGTTCCCCGATATTGCAAAACCGGTGCTCCCGTCAATTGGGCTGATCAGGATGACGGTCGGAGGAGTTGTATCGGATGATCCACATTCAACGGTAGTAAAGGTCCAGGAATAAACGCCGTCAATCGTCCTGCCTGACAGGTCTTCAATATCGTCGGTGAGGGTCACGGTATAGGTCGTGCCGCAGGCCAGATCGCTTGAAGGATAGAAGGTCGCGGTGTGAGTCGAAGAATCATAGACCACCTCTCCTTCAATATAAGTCGATCCCGTACTCACCGTGAACGTTGAATCGTTAATTGAGCTTTCATTCATGGGTTCGCTGAATTGTACTGATATGCTTCCGTCAACCGGGAAGTCGGTGCCGTCTCCGGTATTGACCGAGCTGATGGTCGGGTTCTGCCCGTCATCCGGGATTTCAAGGTCCCAGAGCATGTATGAATCGGACTGGTTTGAATAGTTTACGTACACGTATTTGTTGCTGTAATCCGAGAGTTCACCAAGGCCTTCGCGGTCGATCAGCGAGGGGTTCGCCCTGAGGACCGAAAGGTATTCGTCAACGCGGTCATACACATTGTCCTCCAGGGGGAAGGTCCAGTTCTGGAGGCTCAGAAGGCGGGGATAGTTGATGGTGGTGTCCATTTTGTAATAAATAAACCAGCCATAGTATTCACCGTCATTTCTGTCCTGACTGTCAACATAGGTTCCTGACCCGTTGTTTTTATACAATGCCAGTGCATTATAGGTGCTGTACAGGGAATCTCCGCTGCTGAAGGGATTTGCTTCAACGCAGTCGAACAGCAGGTTTAAGAATGAATTATCCCCGTTGTTTTCAGTATCGGATGTTCCGTTCCAGTAATACCCGCTGTTGCTGTGTTCGTCATGATAGGCGTATTTTGACACTTCTTCGGCATAGGGGAAAAAGGGGACAAACACACTCAAGGAAGGCTCGCCGAGGGAGACCCACATGGTGGTCAGGTTCGCCTCGTCCGGGTCAGCTGCGCCCTCGATCACCAGGCCCATGGTTGTCTGGTAACGGCTGATGCAGTATCTGGTGTACATCTCGCCGTCGCGGTTGGGATTGAGATAGCTGTCATTGTCATCATTGTCGCCGTCCCAGGAATTCATGACTTTACTCTCAGTTGAGCAGTAATCGGCGGGGTTACCGCCGCACACGTCTTTTGATACTTCCCGCATCAGGTTTCGCGGTGTCAGCTCGTCGTTGAGTTGCATTTCGGTGAAAACCTGGCGGGCTCGCAGTTCGCGTGGGGTGTCTGTCCATATGCTTATCCATCCGTCGGTATGGTTGCTGTTGGTGCGGTTGTTGAAGCCGACAGTCTGTTCATACAGGCAATCGGTAGCAGTATGGCCGTCTTCGTCGGTCACGGTGCCGGTATCAACATTGTATTTTCGGTACATGACATCATTGCCGTTGCCGTCGCTCCACATCTCGTAAATGGCTGCACCGTTGTACGCATCAATAACAGCGAAGATCCCAGAAATATTTTTATTGCTCCAGCGGTCGGTAAATTCCGAAACGACCTGTTCAAACTCGGTCAGGGTTTTGCATTCTTCGAGAACCACTTCCATGAGCTCGGTATTGACATTGGCGGCTTCAAGAAGAAGGGATTCCCAGCACGTGGTGTTGGCTATGGCAAAACCCGATTCATTCGCGCCGCCGGTGCACACAGAAACCCCGCTGTCAAAAGTGGTCTCCCCCATTAATCGCAGGCTGCCTCCCACTCCAGAAACGACTTCAGGATAGTAGAGTACCTCCTGGCGGTAGCTTTCAGCATGGTCCCTGTTTTTCCAGATAAAGGGCCTTCCAGTGGCCGAAGCGCTCGCGCTTACCACGGCAACATTGCATGCTTTTGTCTCATGCTGTAACAGCTGCTGTATCAATAATGTCGCGATGAACAGAATTGCGATTTTAATGAGATTGTGTTTCATAAAATTCCCCTTTCACGTATCAAAGGTGTGTAACGCTTCGGTGCCGGCAGCGCCGGTTATTCACTGAAGCTTTATCGACTTATTTATTTCTCCGCGGAAACGCGGCGCTCGCTTTTCCTTCTTTCAACAAAATCCCTGCTCAGAACTGCCGTATTATGCGGATTTCTTCTGTCATTTTTACGGCGTTCAACCAGGGTATTGCCATTCAATTTCAGATACTTATCAGTTTCAATAAATTTTTTTCTGCTGAAGATACCAAGTTTAACGTTAATGAAGGTCTGAACGCCAAAGGTCAGCAGAAGCATGAATATCATGGCAGGCCATACCTTTAATTTGCCAAAGGCCATGAAGAAAAGGAACGCGTCCCCCCGGTAGTTGAAATCCAGTCCGGGAGGCAGTATTTTTTCAATTCTTTTTGAAATTTTTTGTCCGCAGTCAGAGGGTTTTAACGAACCCGGGAATGCGCTTTTTAGAAAGAACGGGTAGTCTTTATGCACCAGTTCGGCTCCTTTTTTTTCGAGAAAAGTGTCATGAATTTTCAACAGGTCAGGTGACGGATTAAATGAATTGTCCATGAAGCTGTATACGAAATGAAGCCGGTCAAGGGTGTTTACGAGTCTCATATTTGGTGTGAGGCCCATGAATACCATTTTGTTAAGGCCTTTCATCCTGCACATCCGCAGGTAGAAAGTTCTTCCGTTAAGCATGGCCAGGGCCCGCGCAATGCTGTTGCCGCGGCATTCCTTAAGGACCATGGTTTCATCCAGGTCGAAGATGAAGTAATTGTCCATTATCCAGTATGAAGCTATCTGGAAAGCCACAATTTTTCCTTCTTTTTCGACATAGGTCAACAGATCGCGCTTTCTGGCATAGTCAAAAAAATCTTCCTGGGCTTTCCAGCAGACCTTTTCAACAGCTTCACACCCCTTTAAAATGGGCTCCAGTTCATTCTTGGGGGTATGCTTGATGTCAACTGTGTGAAATCTGAATCCACGGTAGGTAAGCACATAATAGCGTTGTAAGGGGATTTCTTCCGTGTTTCCTGCTTTTCTAATTAAGTTTTGCTCCTCTGGGGAGTTCTTAAAGGCAACAGAGATGCTGGTCATATGTATATCTCCTTTAAGACAAAATTTAACCGGGTTTTTTGTTTAATTTTTATACCGACCAGTCGGGCTAAAAATGAAACTTTTTTTTGATTAATATAATTGTTTTTTTCTGGTGTAAAGCGATTTTAAGACATTTTTCTAAAAATTTTTAATTAATGAATAGTTTTTCAGGTTTTATGTCGCTTCAGATATGATTTTATCAGGGATTTATTGTTATTGTGAACGCTATAGCGGTGCTTTGCTGGCAATATTATTCTGGTGAATGGCTTGATACAGGGGGTCAGAGCATCCCAGATCCGGGGAGATCCGGGGTCAGAGCAAAAATAAGTGGCGTGTTTATGAGCCAGGGTTGCGTGGGGTCAGAGCACCAGCAATGTTGTTATTTAATAGCGGGGGTCAGAGCAAAATACTCAAGAATAAGCATGGATTTTTATCCATTGAAAATATTCATCTCATATAAAATTAATCTTTACACTAATTGCTGTTATCAGTAGTATACCTGAATATATCCCGTCCAGATGGTTTTTTTATTGGACATTTTACTATAATGTATTTTTGGAAAATGAACTTGACCGTTGGCTTTTAACTGATAGTTTCAGTCGTTACCACAAATACCGGAATGCGCTGAGCCGGAAAGAACTGTAGATGAAAAACGTGAGAAAAAAAAACAGGATTATGCCAGGAAATCTCTTCCGTTTTTTTGCTGTAATGACCGGCACAGCAATGGCGTTTCCGTTTTTCTGCCTGCACCTGAACGCCATGCCCCTTCGTTTTTTGTCGAATTCATTGATTGACATAATACAGGAGACCCCGAAACTCAAGCAGAAAGACCAGACCCCCATGAGCCTGAAAAAAAAGGATCAGCCAAAAAAAACTGAGAGCGATGATGACTTCGATGATTTTGATGAAGAGGAGACCAGTCTCGGGTTCCAGTTCATTTTTAACGGCTTTGTGGAGCTTGAAAATTTCGTCAATACATACGTGCACCAGGAACCTGAAGATGTTTTTAAAAAGAATGAATTTCGAGTCAGACTCTCAATGCAGCTGGGCAATGAAAACTATTACTTTAAATGCGTACCTAATTTTTATTTTCTTCCTTTTTTCCTGAGCGAGGGCCTGTATGACGATTATCATTATTCTGAAAGCGATTTCACGCTCGCGCGTAACGGGAGAATGTCGGGAGAGTATTATGAACTTTCCTTTAACGAATGCTTTTTGAATCTCGGCTTTAAGCATTTCAGGGTCCGCCTGGGCAACCAGCTATATGCCTGGGGTACTGCCGATGTATTCAATCCCACATCCTTTATCAATCCCACTGATTCTCGCGAGCTTTTTTATAAGGATGCGGATGAAAACAAGCTGGGAGTGCCTTCCCTGTCTTCCATGATCTTTTTATCCGATTTTACCCTTGAGTTTGTTTTTGTTCCCTTTCACATCGGTGCGATTTCTCCAGAATCGGACAATTTTTGGGCATACCACTATAAACGCGGCTACTTTCTGGAAGTTGAGGAAGAAAAATATCAGGCATTGCCCCCCGCAGGTGAAAATCTGGGATACGGGGTGCGTTGTTCAGGCAGTGTCAAGGGGGTTGATTTTTCAGTCAGCCTGTATCAGGGGCCGGATGTAAACCCCATGTTGAGACCGGTCGATTATCTTGAGACTACTTCAAATATTAAGGTTAAACAGACCTATTATACCAGCACGAATTTGGGCTGGGATTTATCATTTAAACTGTGGAAATTTGAATTTCATGCTGAAATGGCCTATTCTCCCAATAAATACGGCGTTGTTGATGAAGAGAAAAAACATTCGGATGGAATCGATATGAAATGGCCCTGGCCTGTTAAGCAAAGCCATTACATCTCCTATGCCGTGGGATTTAATTTCATATGGAATGACCTCATTTTTACCGCGGAATGGCTCCAGAGTGATTATACTGACGAATCCCTGATGGAGCCTTTTTACACATATTTTGTTTCCATGAGCTTAAGTTATACTTTTTTCGATGAGCTCTTAAAATTGTCCCTGGTTACCGTTTGTGATGTTAAAAATATAGGCTATCTTTTATTCCCATCGGTCAGTTTTGACTTTCATAACGGTGTTTCGCTGAGGCTGGCCTATTCACATATCGGCAGCACCGAAACTGATGACATTAATGTGTTTACGCTTTTCAAAAAACACGATATATTGATACTGGGAGTACGCTATGAATTTTAAAACCATTACCCTGATTGTCCTTTTATTGCTGTCTTTTACCTTTTTCAGCTGCGGTGAGGATAACAAGGACTCTCTGTATCTTGACGGCAGGGTCTTTGTGGAGACCGACAATACCGATCTTGACCCCATAAGTTCTGTCTTTGTGGCAGTATCAAAAACCATGGACTATGACAGCATTCAGAAAGACCCCCTGGATAACATTATTGAAATTGCCCTTGTGGGTTCCTGGCCGCAGGATTTTTTAGTAGTAGATCTCACCGGTGAGGAGCAGCGGGATTTTTCCATTGATCTCACCGAATGTGGCGTTAAGGCTGGTGAGGAGATTTATATTTTTGCGTTCATTGACAACGGTTACGAGAGCGGAATCCCCAATATCGCTCCTGGCGATATTCTTGGCTTTTATATTGGTGATAACTTTGATTTGACCTACGAACTTCAACCAAAAAATAATTTTGTAGAAATAAACATAAACCGAACCGTGTATGATTTTGAAGCTTCGGTAACAGGGCAGGTGCTTACCCATGAGCCGGGAGATGTTATACTCGTGGCCTATGCGGGCGAGATCAATTCCGTCAATTTCAATGATATTGACATTGACGGAGTTATCGGATACAAAATCATGGAAAATCCCACAGGGTCAGCCACCTATACCCTTGATATCCTTCCTTATGGCTATGACGTTCCCATTGATAATGTTTATATTTTCGCTTTTCTTGATAAAAACGGCAACGGGACCCCTGATGACGGCGATTACTGGGGAAGCGCCTATGACGATGAGGGGTATCCGGTGACCATAACGATAACTGACAATTCAGTTACGAATCTTGACCTCCTTGTTGACCATGAAATAACCTCATCGTCAGGCCAGGAGATATTCCTTCAGGGAAGCTTCGTGGCGCCTGAAGAATACGATAAAAATGCACCTCCGGTATTCATGATTGTGTGCCAGGCTGACAATCCGAATGAAATATTTGAAAATACCATCGATACTGTGAAGTATTTCGAAAAACTTCCGCTTGGTGAAACAACGTTTGATCTTGACCTGTCCGATTCAGGCCTCAAGGCCGGCGACGAGGTGATGATCATAGCAATGTGGGACCGCGACTATGTTTCAGGGTTCCCGCGGCTTTCAGAAGATGATATGATCGGCTACTACATCAATGACAGTGATTATTCCTATCAGTACACGCTTAAAGAAGGGGTAAACAGCGGTATTTCGATTAATCTTGCCAAAACATACCAGGAAAATGATGCTTCTGTTGAAGGGACCATTCTCGGCAGTGATGCCGGCAAGGTTGTTGTCGTTGCCTATACCGGCGAATTCGAATCCTATGACATCAGCCTCAACACGGACAAGATCATCGGATATCAGGAGATGACGAAGGGAGCTTCTCCGGCATCGTACAGTATGGACATCATGCCCTTTGTGGATTCGTTCCCGGTTGAGAATGTGTATATTTTCGCATTCCTTGACAACAATGATAACGGCAAGCCAGACGGGGGAGACAAGTGGGGATGTTACACTGATTCCGATGGCTATCCTGTTACAATAAACCTTATCAACGGTCTGACCACGGGAATTGACATTTCGATTGACAATGAAATTACCGAGTCCGCCGGTTACGATATCTCTCTGCAGGGAAGCTTTGATGCGCCCGCCGAATACGGAACGGGCTCTGCGCCGGTCTTCATGATCGTGTGCCAGGCCGATAACCCGAATACAATATTTGAAGATACCATGAGCACGGTTAAGTACTTTGAAAAACTTCCTCTTGGCCAGACAACCTTCGATCTTGACCTTTCCAATGCGGGCCTTGCTGCCGGCAGTGAAGTAATGATCATAGCCATGTGGGACCGGGACTGGGTATCCGGGTTCCCGCGGCTTTCAGAAGGGGATATGATCGGCTACTACATCAATGAAAGTGATTACTCCTATCAGTATACGCTTAAAGAAGGAGTTAACAGCGGCATCTCGATTAATCTCAATAAAACATATGAAGAGAACAGTGCGTCGGTACAGGGCACGATCCTTGGCAATGAGAGCGGCAAGGTGATTGTCGCGGCGTATACCGGCGATTTTGATTCCTATGACATCAGCCTTGACAGCGACGAAATCATCGGATATGAGGAGTTCACCAAAGATGCGGTGCCGACCGCGTACAGCATGGACATCCTTCCCTTTGTGACGTTCCCGGTTGAGGACGTTTACATCTTCGCGTTCCTGGACAACAACAATAACGGCACCCCCGACGGTGGTGACAAGTGGGGAAGCTACAATGACGTTGAAGGCTATCCGGTGACCGTTGATCTGTATAACAGCGTTGTTTCAGGTATAGACATCTCGATTGACAATGAGATTTCGGAACCTACCGGTTATTCAATTTCTCTGCAGGGAAGCTTCGATGCCCCTGCCGGATACGCTACAAGCTCATCGCCGGTCTTCATGGTCGTATGCCAGGCGGACGATCCGGAAGAGATTTTTGAAGACACCATGAGTACGGTGAAGTACTTTGAAAAGCTGCCTCTTGGCCAGACAACCTTTGACCTTGACCTTTCGGGTACTGACCTCGTCCCGGGTGATGAAGTGATGATCATAGCGCTGTGGGACCGCGACTATGTGTCCGGGTTCCCATACCTTTCGGAAGGTGACATGATCGGCTATTACATCAATCAGGAAGATTACCAGTTCCAGTATGCACTTGCTGACGGGGTCAATTCCGGCATAAGCATAAGCCTGTGCCACACCTATCAGGAAAACAGTGCGACGGTACAGGGTAATATCCTGGGAGATGAGAGCGGGGATGTTATAATCATCGCCTATACGGGTGAATTCAATTCTCTTGACACGACACTTGATACTGACGAGATCGTTGGATACCAGAAGATCACCAAGGGGACGTCATCAACCGCGTACAGCATGGACCTGCTGCCCTTTGTGACGTTCCCGCTGGAAGAAGTTTTCATATTCGCGATACTCGACAGGAATCAAAACGGTACACCTGACAGCGGAGACCTGCTGGGTTTTTACACCGATAATGACAATGGGATCCCGTCCCTGGCGACGCTGCAGAATTCTGCGAATACCGGTTATGATGTTGAGTTCCTGATGAATTATATCGATTCCTCATCAGGCGGGACGACCATGACCCTCAGCGGATCGATCACGGCGCCGAGCGGGTATACGACCAGTGCGTCAACCAAGCCGATCTTCATTATAATCGCTTCCGCTGAAAATACTTTTGAGATATTCAATGACCCGATGTCGGTTATCAAGTACTTTGTGCGCCTGCCTCAGGGCTCTACATCGTATAACATCGATCTGTCCGGGACCGGAATCGAACCGGGAGATGAGATCAGGATCATGGCCCTGTGGGATAGAAACTTCACGGCCGGATTCCCGTCACCGGATGAGGGAGACAAGATCGGCTATTACCAGAACAAGTCTGATTTTTCATTCTCTATTGAGATAGACGAGGGGGCCAATTACGCGAACCTGACCAATGGATGGAGTTTCGGCATCAACAAGACCCTTTACGACCATGACGCCAGGCTCAGCTTCAAGTTTGAACAGAAAACGTCTGAAGGCGATCTTGATCCAAACCTGATCAGGGGAAAAGATGTGCTCGTGGTGACGATTTACGAAGCCGGTGTCGATGACGATTGGAACTTCTGGAACCTGCTGGATCCTCCGTCCTATGGTATTACCGACATGGATTATATTACCACGATCGACTACCTGACTATTCCAGACACCAGCACGTGGCAGAACAACACGTATACTGTCGGTTTCTTCCCGTTTATTTATGACAATATATCTCTCAGCACTAACCCGTTGCGGATGAACAAGGTTTATATCTATGCTATCCTTGATGAAAACGGCAATGGCTGGCCTGATACGGGAGAATATGTCGGTTTCTACTGGACCTGGTACTGGTTCAATAAAATTCCGGCTAAATATTCAACGGTCTATTATGACCGCGTGAACACACTGCCTAATGGTGAAGTAGTGACGATCATGGAAAGAACCTATTGATCGCTGTGTAAATGATTTTCAAATAGAAAAGGGGGAAAAGGTCATCCCCCTTTTTTTTTAATAAAATTATTGAAAAATAATTCATACAGGGATACAAGGTGCCTGTTTTATGGTTCGGTTTCAAATATTAATGATTTAAAATGATGATCATAATATCATCGTTAAAAAGAATAATTAAGGAGAGAATCTATGAAACGTTATCTGGTAATGGCAATATTTGTTTTATTTTTATCATCACAGGCGCTTTTAGCCCTGACCGGAAGGCAAATTATTGACAGGTCCGAAAAGCTCGCGAAACCCAAAAGCGCAAAAAGCAAGGTTGCGATGAACATATACAAAGGCGGCAGCGTTATGGAAAAGGAATTTTTACTTTTTCAGAAAACTATCGGCGGGGATGACAAAGTGCTCATCACGTTTACCAAGCCGACACAGATAAAAGTTCTCACCCATACCCATAAGCAGGGGGATGACGATCAGTGGCTCAGGCTTTCTTCCGGCAAGGTAAAAAGAATCGTGGGAGGCGACAAAAGCAAGCCTTTTGTACAGTCTCATATGACGTATGAAGACCTTGAAAGCAGGGACGTGGACAACTATGACTACAATTATATCGGCGATGCGGCCGTTAACGGCGAGGCCTGTTATAAGGTCGAAGCAGTAAAGAAATCCGGAACAAAAACCTATGATAAAAACACACTGTATGTGAGAAAGTCGGATTATTTCATAGTTAAAATTGATTTTTATCAGAAGGGAAAGCTTTTTAAATATCTTGAAAATAAAAATATTAAAAAAATCGATGGAATACTGACCCCGTTTAATATTACCGTAACCATGGCTGAAGAAAACGGTAAAACAGAATTGATCGTGGACAAGGTCATCTATAATACCGAGATAGCGGATTCAAAGTTTTCCAAAGAAGCACTGCGATAGATATTTGTTATAAATAAAATATAAACGCTTTGGCTTAATGCCAAAGCGTTTTTTGTTGCAATCTGCAGCACGTGATTTTAAATGAGAAATGATTCTTGATTAATTGTGTTAAAGGATATAGAATCGTATCTGGATATGGCACCGTGATTCAGGATCGCTGCTGACGAAAGTTTACTTTTTCGGTTGACGGGGAATTGAACCGGCGTCATGCATTATGGGCACCTCTAAAAATCAGGTTTTTTCATTAATTGAAAAATGATAAAATCTGATTTATCCAATGGTTGTGCCCACAAGGGAACATCCGAAATGTAATTTATAGAGGTTCCCTTATATAAAATAATTGAGGACTTACCGGTTTGGAAAGAAGTATTGCCAGCAGCCTCTGCAGATTCAGAATTTCCGATGAACACCTGATTTCCGATAATCTCGTGAAGGGTGAGATCGCCCGCGCTTTCAGTGAAAACCGCTGTTATGACTTCTATCTTATACAGGATATAATATCTGATTTAAAAACAGGGACTCCTGTTGAAGTGTACCGCGAACAGTTCATTGATATCAGGAACAAAATTTTTGACCTCATCGCAAACGGTGACCAGACCCAGAAAAACATCCTTCTGAATGACGTCAGGCTTTCATCGCGTATTGTTCTTGCAATGGCTTTCCTTCACCGGGCGGTTGCTGAAGGGAATTTTTCTACTATTGTTTCACGAAGATTTGTTATCGTGAAGGAGCCTCCCAGGGTCCCCACGCTTTTTCATATTTCAACTGAAACCACGGTCATCGCTCATGTCGGCCAGGGGCCTCCCTGGGGAGAAATTCCCACAATATACCTCGGCCTTAAATTATTTGATGCGCTTCTCGCCGAACAGAAAAAGGGTGAAACAGGGCTTTTCAAAGCTTTCCAATCGCTTCTTATGATCGAAGAAAGGGCCATCGAAACAGGATACACCCATATTGAAGTGTACCCGTTTGAAGTTTCGCAATCTTTGAATTTTCTCGTTGATTCAGTGATTGAATATGCGAGGATAAGAGAACTCGAAGCGGAAGAAGTAATTCCTCTTGCAAAAAAGGTCCCGCCTTTTACCGAAGAAAACAGGAAAAAATTTCTCAGGGATTTTAATGCGCGGCTGAAAAAAAGCGAGCTTGATTTTAATTATGAGCGAAACCTTAAAGCGATAAAATCCCTGGAAAGCATGGCACGCCGCTATAAAAAGAGCAATGACATGGAGTCCCTGAGGGAAGTCATCCGGCTTCTTGTCGCGGTATCAGGGCATGATATTCATGAGATCCGAAACAGGGCCAATATAATACTGGAGCGGGTTTTTGCCCCCAAGGATTTTGACGCGCCGCTCGCGACCAGATTCATAAACCTGCATATCGGGGAAGCCTATTCTTTTACGTTTAAACTGCCCCGGGACGATGAAGGATATTTTATCAGGATTTTTAAAAACAGGACCAGTGAAAGGCTTTTTCTTGAAAAGGACATTGCGGCTTTTGACATACCCCTGACCTGGAACAAAGCAGCGGGAGCGTACTCCGCGACGCACACCTTTAACTCATACGGCCATTATGATTTTCTGGTGTACCAGAAATCGAAATCTCCCCGGTGGATCAACCTTCAGGGGACAAGCGGCAGGGTCAATGTAATCCCGGACCTCAGGGGAGAAATCATCCTTGAAATATTCGCCGACATTCACGGCCATACAAAAACATACTGGCATGACGAAACAGGTCACCCGGGGCTTGTGTACAACGAGAACGGCCAGGTCATCAGGCTCGGCACCTTCGCAGACATCACCGAACATCTTCCTGACATTAAAATTAGATATCAGGTTACCGAAATCTATCTTCTTGGTGTGCAGAAACGAGGAAGCAACAGGGAGGACTGGGCGCCCGAAGCGTCATCCCCGTCACCCTTTTCCCCGATGAGCCTTGTGGATATTGAACCGTCACTTGGCGGTGAAAAGGATTTCATCGATCTGGTCAAACGGGCCCACGCGCTTGATATACGGATAATTGTCGATATCATCCCCCATATAAACCGTAAAAGCGACCACCTCGCCGATGATTTGATGGTTTATACCTATAATCATGAAGGCGGCCTGGTGATCCGCGCGTCAACTGACGGACGGTACGGGTCATGGAATGACGGCATACTGTTGAATTACCGAAAATTTGAGATATGGGAATGGATGGCGGACTCTGTCGAGACCCTGATTGAGAAGTTTGACATTGACGGCATCCGCTTTGACTCGGCCCATGCCGTGCCCATAATGATGAAAAAGAACAATTATCTCTATACCTATGATAAAAAGCGTGAACATGATGAGATGGTTGAGGGTTCGATCATCGTTAATGATCGTGAAGATGACCACTATATAACCACCGGGTATTATGATTGCGCCTGCCGCGATCTTATTTCGGTTCCGTTTCATTTTTATCTCATGCAGCGGATAGAACGCAAGCTGCGGCTGAAGAAAAAAAAGTTTTTTATTAACATTGCAGAATGCTACTGGGGGCATGAGCGCTTTCTCACCAGGACCGGCCTGATTCCGTATAACTCATCACTTTTTAAAATATGCGAGAACATAATTCACGGCAAAACTGATGTAAGGGAAATCTATCATATCTATGACAACTATTTCCCCTCGGTACTTCCGGAAGGTACCGAGCTTCTGGGAATTCTGGGAAACCACGATGAGCGGCGCGCCCTGAACACCTTCGGCCACCGGGGCCTGCGCGCCGCGGTTCCGCTCACCTGCTTCATGAGCAACATTATCATGGACTATGAAGGCAGCGCCGAAGGTGAGGGATGGAAAGTTTTTCTGGACAACATCTACGTGAACTGGAACCAGTTTGAGTACGCGTCCCACCGCAGCCTGGATACTTTTTACGGCGAATGGTACAAGTTCCAGAGGACGAGCAAGGGCAGGGGCTGCCTTGTCTGGGCGAACAACACCATGGTCGTCGCCGCGGTAAAATTTACCGGTAAAGACATCTGGGTCGGCGCATTCAATTTCGCCGATTCAAACCAGACCGTTGACATACAGTTCGACAGCCCCGTGCTGCCGATTTCTGATGATGCGTGTTACCGCGTCGTTGATCCCCTGTACTCGGGCATTACCCGTCAGTACAGCTATTTTACCGGAGCAGAACTGAAAATATCCCGGGTCAACACGGTTGTTTCCTATACCGAAAGAGTAAAGCTCCTCAAGCTGGAACACGTTTCTCTTGAAGAGAATTACCATGATTTTTTCATGACGTCTTTTTTCAGGCTCTGTACCCTGTCTGATGTCGATAAAATTGAATCGAATTTCGCTTTTTCTGAAATAGCCCGTAATTGTGCAACGTATGATAAACTGAGGAGTTTTATCAGGAAAACTCTGGTTCCCCTTTTATGGGAAAACCACCTTCCATCTCTCGAACTCGGGGTCAAGAGGGCGGCCTATCACATCCACAAAAGAAAGATTCTCGACGCGGATACGGTCCTTGATTACGGGGAAAAGATGCTGGCCGATGCTGATCCCATGATACGTGAAATCGGGGAATCGCTGAGGGCCCTGAGCCAGCGGGGGCTCCTGGTTTTCATGTCAGCCGAGGCCATGCCTTTTTCAAAAAGCGGCGGGCTTGCCAATGTGGTGTATGAACTGCCACGGGAAATGGTCCGCCTTGGCGAGAAGGTCTGCGTTATTTCCGGATTTTACCGGCACGGCGATGATAAGGCTGTTAAAAACATGATGGCCAACGCGGAAAAATACGGCATCGCTTACACGGGGAAAAATGTCCGCTTCAAAATCGAGAACGCTGATTATGATGTCGGCGTCCATTCAGGGGATGTTGACGGCGTTACCTATTATCTTCTTGACCACCATGAGTTTTTCGACGGGTTGTACTGGGGTGTAACCTCAGAGGAGAAGATCAGGAGACGGATCGCCTTTGCCCGGGCGTGCGCGGAATTGATAATACAGTTTGATCTCAGGCCCCGTTACACGTTTACGAATGACGCATATTCCGGACTGTTCAACGGTATTGTCCGTTGCGATCATTTTTACTCGAACAATCCTAACTTCAACAGAAACACGTATCTTCATGTGATCCATAACGGCGGCTGGCAGTATTTTGATGCGTATTCCCGGCATGAAAGAGGAAAAGACCTTTTCGGCCTTTTTAACCTTCCTCCCGAAAGGGTCTGGGAGTTCTGCGACCCGTACAGCACGGATAGAATCAACTGCATGGCTTCGGGAATACGTTTCGCGGACCGCGTCATCACCGTGAGCCCCAGTTACGCGAAGCAGATTGAATATGCCTGTGACGGCATGGAGCATCTGCTTTATAATGTTATAGGCATAAGCAATGCCATTGGCGCTGATTTCAGGGAAAAGATGGAGAAGCGTTTTAACGAATCAGGTTTCATTGAAAACACCTATTATCAACTTGTTGAAAAGATCAAAGCTGAAAAACATCTCCATGATAAAATTGAAACACGCTACCCGGAACTTTTAAAGGGAATAAATGCTCTTGAAAAAGTAACTGATCCCAATCGAAGAGCCGTTCTCTGGCGTATGCGCAACAAGCTCTCCCTGCAGCACAGCAGGGGATTGATGGTTGACCCTGATAAAATACTGTTTGCTTTCATTCACCGCATTTCCGAACAAAAAGGGTTTCAGCTGCTTCTGGAAGCTTCTGAGGGAATATTCAAACACCTCGGGTTCCAGGGGATTGTCGGCGGAGCGGTGGCATCGGGAGACCGGAAAGGTGACGAGATCGCCCACGGACTTTATCTGCTCAGCCGCGATTACCAGGCCCTTGTTGATGTTTCGTTCGGGTTCCAGGATGTTACCATCCCCCTGCTCGGCGCTGACCTGTTTCTCATGCCTTCGATGCACGAACCCGGTGGAATTTCCCAGCTTGAGGCGTTTGCAGCAGGGTGCCTGGTGCTGGCAAGGGCGACCGGCGGGCTCCGCGATACCGTGTTCCCCATACGGGTCAATGAAAAATGCATTGACGGCAACGGCTTTCTTTTTTCAGACTATACGCCCTGGGCCTTCTATGACGCAATGTCGCGGGCGTCCTCTTTTTTTAAATCCAGTGATGAGAGTGTTATTCTGCAGGCGAGGCATAATGCAGAAAGTTCGGCTTATTTCTGGGACAGGCCTGCCCGTCAGTATATAGAAAAAATTTATGATTTGACCGAGTCCATAAGAATAATAAGGCCTGCGGTGGAATACAAAACGGGATAGTCTCCTATCCCGCTTGTTGCAAAAGGTCTCACCTTAATGACTGCCCAGTCTGGTTACAAGGAAGACCGTTGTGTAAAATGATTTTCTGATTATATAATCGGCACTGTTAGAAAAATATTTAGCAAAAAAATAATGAAAAATTTTATTAGTGTTGAATTATCTGTCTGGTAATGAGATAAAAAAAGTGCATAAAAACTGTAGATATTAATAAAATTCTAAATTATATATTGTGCTTATGATGCAAAAAAAAGTAAAATATTTTCCGGCTATAATCGTTATTCTATCTGTTATGTGTTTAAATTTTTTTTACTGTGCTGAAGATAACCGGAGAAACGATCCTGAACTGGATAAAATTCTTGAAAATATTAATGGAGAGCCAGTTATACCGCGGACGGCAAACAGGATATTTCTTCCTTATTTCATTGACCGGACGAAAAGAGAAGGCCTGAGGGAAAAGCTGTATAACAGGCTCAAAGAATCTATCAGCAGAGAGGGCAGGCTCGCGGTTGTTACTGATCCCGAATTATCCGATGTCACTCTTCAGGGAATAATAACTTCATACCAGATACAGCCCATGGATTATAACAGTTTCGGTGTTGCCGAAAAAAAAAGGATGCGAATCACCGTGGCGATAAAATTGACGAAGACACTTTCGGGAAGAACAATTTTTTATGAGCCGGATCTTCAGGCGTTTAAGGAATATTCAGACATTATACCTCCGGCGATGAGCGAATCTCAGGCACTGGAGAATGTTCTGCTTGAACTCGCCCAGAGAATTACGGCAAAGACAATTACCGGATGGTATACGGAGTTCATGACGCCGGTTGAAAGAGGAAAGAGCAAATAATGCAGGGGAGGAACCAGACATCATCTGCTTTCCGGGAAGAACTGAACAGGGGAAAACTTGACCATATATATCTCTTCACCGGAGAGGAAGAAGGCGAAAAAGAGAAAACCGTTTCGATCATCCTTGATCTTCTCTTTAAAGAAATTCCGGAGCGTGCTAACTGCATTGCGCGGTTTCATATCGAGAACAATGAATTCGATGAAGCGGCCGATTTTCTTCTTTCACAATCAATATTTTATCCGGTCAGGGCCTGTATTCTTTATAATATCGATTCTTTGAAGAAAGAAGACCGGAATACGCACCTGCTCGAAGAAATTTTTCTGTCAATGCCCGATTCGATGACCCTGATCATGACTACGGAGCACAACGCTCCTCCGGCTGTTTTAGCCCGGGAGATGATTGAAAAAATTAAGATAGTCCAGTTCTGGAGATATTTTGACCGTGATATTGAGCGGTATATTGCCGTAACCACGGCAAAAATGGGAATAACCCTTGATAAAAATGTTGTCTCCCGCCTGCTTGATCTCACGGGCAAAGATATCAGAAAAATTGATGAGGCCCTGGAAATGCTGCGGAGTTCATCCGAGAGCAGAATAATTACGGAAGAAATTCTTCTCAATCTTGTCCATGACCGGCGCGAGTCGACTATCTTTGAGTTTATTGACGCGCTTTTTTTAAAAAATAAAAAGGCCTTTGTTTTTTTGAATAAGATAATCTCGGAGGGCGTTCCTGAACTTCTCATTCTTAATATGATTTTCAAACAGGGTGAAGCCATTGAGCAGTTTCATTCGCTTACCTCTAGTGGGCTGGCGTCTGAGGAGGCAATAAATAAATGCGGCGTTCATCAGAGAAAAAAAGATATTTTCTGGAAGATGGTGCGGGCATATGATGCAATGGGCATTAATAAAATATTTCCGCTCATCGCCCGTGCTGATTATGAACTGAAAAGTGGAGGCAGAAGCAGGGATATTATTAATAACCCTGTTTTTAAACTCACCGCTGAAATTTTATATTCCTGATGGCATTCAGCATCATTAAAATATGTGCATCAGCTTTTTGTTTTAACTATCGCGTCAAGTGTTGCCGCTTTTTCCCTGATCTGGACAGTGAGGTCTATTATTTTTTGATTTGAAACGGTGATGTCCTGGGCCATTTCAGAAAGCCTCTCAATTGTTGACATCGTCTGTGACATGGAAGTGTTCTGCTCTTTCGACGCGATGGTTATCTCGCGGGAAAGATCATCCATCAGGGTTGCCTGCTGAACTACCTCCTGGATCGCGTTTCCCTGCCTGGTCATAAGATCCGAAACATTGCCGATTTTTTCTGTTATTGAGTTTACCATCTTAAAAGTGACATCAATCGCGCTTTTGGTGTTTTTAACGAGCTCAAGCCCTTCATTGATATCGTTGATGATTGCCGAGATTTTGCCCGCGATTTCTTTTGAGTTGTCCGAAGTGGCGGTCGCGAGCTTGCCGATTTCATCGGCGACAACGGCAAAACCGCGGCCATGTTCGCCGGCGCGGGCCGCTTCGATGGCGGCGTTCAGGGACAGGAGGTTTATCCTGTCGGTTATGTCATTGATCACGACTATGAATTCATTGATGGAACTTCCGCCTTCATGGATTATCTTCATTTTTTCCAGCATTCCGTTCAGGGTGACTTCGGTCGCCCCTGTTGATTCAGAGATGACCCCAATGTTTTCAATGACCGATTCGCTTGCTATTTTAATGTCCTTCTGGGAATACTTTAACGTGTTTGCAAGCTCGCTCGTCTTTTTCCCTTCGGTTTGCTGGTTTGACATCGAGTTCATTATGTTTTCGTTGGATGACGTGAGTTCCTCGAATGTTGCGGACATCTCTTCGCTGGTCGCTGCCTGTTCGCTGGAAACACTGGAGAATTTTCCGGTTATCTCCGAGAGCTCTTTGCTTACAATCTGAAGTTCGTCTGAGATTTCTTCAACAGTGTCAACCACCCCCTGAAGGTAGTCGGCCTTCTCGCGTGCGATCTTTTCATTCTGCTCAACTTCGCTGTTGAGCACCAGAAGGTTTTTTCTCATGCTGTTTATCTTGTCTGCCAGGCCTATTGACAGCAGCACCACAACCATGGATGAGCCGATCTGCACACTCCAGTTGGTAAAGAATGTCGAAGGGAGAACGCCGAGCGTTTTAAGAGTATAGGTGATAATTCCGATCAAAACACCGAAGAAACCGATGAAATAAAACCATGCCGCGCGGTTTTTTCTGATCAGAAGTATCAGCGCTGTTATCAGCTGTGTGATTGCTGTTGTAAGTGAAAGGATCGTGGCGAACTTTATGGCGATTGCATAGTTCCCCGAAAGGGAGACGGCAGCACATAGGGATGATGGAACAATAATGGAAAAAATAATAATTTTATTAATAATTGAGTATTCTTTTTTTGTGTTGAAATAATTAATGAAAAACAGGCCAGCAAATAAATTTATGAATGACATAAAGAAAGGAAGGTTGTTGTTGGCCCACCAGATGCTTTCAGGCCACAGGTACTGGAACGAGAACCCGTTCAGGGTAAGCTGAAACATTATCCATGAAACAATGAAGATCACATAGAAAACATAGGTTCGTTCCCTTATAGATAAGAATATGAAAAAGTTATAAATTACCATTACCATCATCAATCCGTAATAAATCCAGAACACGGGAAGTTCAGAGAAGAGCCTGTCGAGATACGATTGCGGCTGCCACAACACAAGGGAGAAGTTGATGGAACTCGCTGACTCAGTCCTCAGATAGTAATGAGCTATGCCCGGTTTTTGTGTTAGAGAAAAAACGAAATTTTTGTCCTTGATGTCCCGTGAATGGAAGGGGAGGTGGTCGCCGGTTTTTTTTACTGAGACTTTTCCCTCTTCAACAGTATAGAGGTCAAGGTAGTCAAGCATGGGATAGGTTATCTCAAGATACCATGACACATCCCTTCCGGTCTGGTTATCAACGTCAAATTTCATCCAGTAGGCGGATTTTGAAAAACCGAAATTTAATGAGTCTTCATTGATTTTTTTCCAGGGGAATTCTCCCCATCTCAGTTTTTCAATTGTATAGGCCTTGCTGGCGTCTTCAAGATAGCGGACTTCTTTGGTAATATTTATTTTTGATATGCTGCTGTGATAGTAGATCGTTTCAGCCTTAAGACACGGTGTAAAAATGATGCTGATTAAAAGGGAAGCCGGGAAGATTATTGTTTTCATGGCATTGATCACTGTTGTTAGCTTAACAGGACTCCTTGTAATGAAAGTGTTAAAATGCATCGCCACTCATAATACCAGTATAATATATATTAATAAATTATTATGAAAAAAATATCACAAATTAAATTAAAAGTTTTATATTAACATCTATTATACGAGTATAGATCATTTATTGGAAAATCCCGGTGTAACTTACCCCGGTTAAAAGCATGTAGGGAACAAGGGCCGACCCGACCTGTTCTCTCTCCTCGCTTAAAACAATGTCTCCGTTTAACAGGCTGAACAGATTGTCCGAGATCATGCAGTCCTTGACCCTGCCGGTTATCTCGCCTTTTTCAATAAGAAAGGCGAGATCGAGATTTGCCGAGATATCCCCGGTAAGCGTATTGGACTGCCCGAGCCCGATGAATTGATCAATGAGAATCCCTTGATTGATTGATTCAAGCATGGCTTTTACAGGCTCGGTACCGGCATCGATTTCAATATTACTGAATGAGGGGAAGGGGAGTGAGGCATATCCCCGTGATCCGTTTCCGAGCGGCTTAATATTGAGTTTATGAGCATGTTTGAGGTCCGTGATAAAGTTGCAGATAACGCCGTTTTCAATAAGGGGTTTCCGAACGGCGATTACTCCCTCATCGTCAAAAGGATAGCTGTAAGGGGAACCGGGAACAGACGGGTCGTCATGAATATTCATTTTTTCATTGAAAATTTTTGTGTCCCTTTTGTCTGCGAAGGGAGAAATCCCCTTCCATACCGCTTTGGCGTTAAAACCCGAGGCAACAATTCCCATGAGCCGCGCAACAGCCTTTGGGGTAAACAGTACCGGGATTTTCCCGGATGCGCACCCGCGCTCGGCAAGCGCCAGCGTGGTCCGTTCGATTATCCGTTCTGCCAGTGAAACATAATCAACACAATGGGTGGATGAGGTCCCCTCCCATACGTCAATTTTCGATCCTTTTTCAGTTACATGGGTCAGTGAAATTCCCGCTGAATATAATGAGTGTCTGTACGATGCATCCAGCCCCTGTGAATTTATTAGCCGCATCGACCCGGAAGATTTCGTGATGCCGACATCAACAACCGCCTGTGGAAAGCGGGACAGAATCAGGTCAATGACACTTTCAGCATTGCTTATTTCCCTGTCGATATTAAATTCGTCTATGGTATTGCCGTAGGGTTCAAAATCGGCTGAACATTGTTCGGGAAGGTCAAAGATCTCCTCATCACCGTAGGGGGCCATGGAAACGGCCCTGCCCGCGGCCTGGGGCAGGCGGCCCGAAGAATTCGTATAGGAGAACCCCGTACGGTTTTTAATGTTGACGCGCACGCCGAAGCCGCTGTTTTCTTTTTCCTGGACTGAGTGGAGCCGGTTGTTTTTAAACTGTATCGGTATCGAGCTGCCCGAGGTGTGAATGATGTCAAACCAGCGGCATTGTTTTGCTAGATCGCGGCAGATTTTTTCAATCATTGTTTCCCGCCAATAAGAACGTTGTTGATCAAAAGATGCGGCCCGCCGAATGAGACCGGCAGCGGGCTCTGCCCCCCCTTGCCGCACCCGCCGAGGCCGCCGAACATCTGAACGTCCGACGCGATCATCCCGATGCTGTCCATGGTGTGAAAAACGTTGCCTGAAAGCACGATGTCTTTTAACATCCTGCCTTTTTTTCCGTTCTTTATCTCATAGCCGTAGCCCGAGGTGAAGGTGAACATTTCAAGATTTGTCTGGCCGCCGATCACGTCAACGGCGTAGATGCCGTCGCCGATCGAATCGAAGAGGGCTTCCGGGTCATGGGGCCCCCTGTCAATAAAAGTATTGGTCATGCGCACCAGAGGCTGCCGCATCACGTTAAGGGCGCGGCCGTTTCCGGTGGGCTCTTCATTCATTTTTTCTGATGTTTCCCGTGAATGGAGCCTTCCGCTGAGTACGCCGCTTTTTATGAGCGCGGTTCTGGCGGGGATGATGCCTTCGTCGTCAAAGGGAATGAATCCCGCGAGAGCATTCATGGTGCCGTCATCATAAACGTTCAGATCCTCAGGGCCGAATTTTTTTCCCAGGACCATGAGGTCCCTCATCTGCGGGTTCTCATAAACAAAGTCAGCTTCAGAAAGATGGCCGAACGCTTCGTGGATGAACACCCCGGCGAGCTTCGGGTCGACGATGACGCGGTGTGTCCCGGCAGGGGCCGGTTCGGCTTTGAGCAGGTCAGCGGATGTTTTCACCACCTTCTCCGCGACCGCCTCCCTTCCCCGGACAATCTCGAACCCGCCGTATCCCGAAACGGATTCATGAAAGGGCTGGATCACCGCGCCGTCCCTGGCAACTGACGCGAGCGATATGCCGCAATACGAGCGGTCGTATCGGAGATCAGACCCTTCGGTGTTGAGGAAGATATAGCGGCTTTGCGAATCCCGGTACGTTGACCTGGTCGTCTGTATGTTGCGGTGTGAACCGAGGATCCCGTTGTATTTTTTTGTCAGTTCGAATTTTTCATCAAGGCCCACTTTGTCAAGGGGCACGGCGCATCGCGTCGCGTATTGTGCCGCAACGGCTTTCGTTTTTCTGATTGTCGAGGTCCCGGCCGGGATTTTCGAAGCAATGGAAAGCCCTTTCTTCAAAAACGATTCGGTGTCTTCAATATTGTTGAATGAAACAAAGGTCCAGGTCCCCCTGCTCAGGATGCGGACCGATCCGGCCACGGAATCTCCTGACGTGAACAGGTCTATTTCACTGCCCGAGAGGGTGATCGTTGTTCCCGCACCGGCCGAAAGCCTGACTTCAGCATAGTCACCGGAAACGTTTGCGATCCGGGAGAGAATTTTATCTGCTACAGAGTCAATTCCGAAATCCATGCGCCCTTCTGAACATATACTATGAACAGTCAGTATACTGAATAACAATGTTATTTAATCAACTAAAAAACATCCGCCTGATTGTCTGGTAGCAAATTATTTTTAGGGGCAACCGTTTCATAACACATTTTGTTGTCATCCCGGTTTACCGAAGGTAATACCGGGATCTCATAGAAAATATTCATGAATTTATCGCATGAGATTCCGGTATTTGCAAACTCGGAAGATGCAAAACCGGAATGACAAAACTACGTTACCCTCAAAATTATACTGCTACCGATTGTCTTTTTATGAATAAGCACTGATAAAGAATTACGGTGATCGACTGATGCCTCACGCATAAGATTTAAAAGTCGGGATGATGTATATATCCGGTATTTTTACTTGATTAATTTGTATAAAGGGCTATATTGTTGGTTTACTGTCCTGAAAAATGGAGCTCATTCCGGAATGTTGGGATGAAATGGCAAAAGCACGGTGAAAAAGATGGCCACAGAGCCGCAGAGTACACAGAGAAACATGCAGGGTTTTAATACAGGCCCGAGGTGAATTTTTTTGAAGTATAAATACGGGTAAAACGGGATGGGGCATAGATACGTTTACTATTTACTTTGTCATTTCGAATCGCGCAGCAATGAGAAATCTTAATCTGTACAATAGAGTTCTCCCCGGTTGAAATGAAATTTCTATACCTCTGAGCTCTCTGTGTCTCCGTGGCGCTCTTTCTCAAAAATTTGGAAAGAGTGAAAAATCATTATTGCACGGGCTCATTATGAAAAAAAAATACCGGCCCATGTCAGGCGCGTCCCGCGTGTGGGTCTCTGCGGGAAACCTGTGGCCCCCTTTCTCAAACCAGATGGTTGTTGAAGGCAGGGGTACACTGGACATCGAAAGGATGAAACAGGCTGTTGAAACAGCTTCTGAAGCGAATCCCGGCGCGCGGCTCGTGTGCAGGGGCAGCCTGGGGCGCAGCAGGTGGATCGATTCGGGCATATGCCCGGGCGTGCGTGAGGTTGACGGCGCGCGCTGGTCAGGCCGCGGAAGGCAAGGGGCCGGCTTTCTTCTTGACCCGTTTGACTTGCACAGAGGTCCCACCTGCGAAGTGCTCGTGGTCCGCGGTTCGCCGTCCCGGTGTGTTTTTAAAACTCATCACGCGGTCATGGACGGACGGGGAACGCAAACCTGGGCGGAGGATATTTTCAGGGTGCTCAGGGGAGAGGCCCCAGTGGGATCGGATTACCTCGCGATAGAGGATGATTTCCTCAATGTTTCTGCGCGCACGGAAAAGGCGTTACCCGGGACCTATATCTCGCCGCTCGATACCCCTTCCGGCAGAAGTTCCGGCTTTGTGTGGCGAAGGCTCACCCTGAAGGGAAAGTTTTCGCTTTTACTGCCGAAAGTGATGTGCCTGATCGCGCGCGAGGCATGGAAAAAGCGGGGAGGAAGGGTGCGCATCGGCGTCCCGGTTGATTTAAGGTCACGCCTCGAGGAGTTTCGCTCGACGAGCAACCTTACCAACGCGATATTTTTTGAAATTGAAAAGGACACGACCCCGGAAAGCCTTTCGCATGACATTAAAATAAGGCTCGAAGAAAAAAAAGACGGGGTGCTGACCTGGGAGGACAGGATCGTGCGCTACGTGCCGCTGCGGCTTCTTGAAAGGGTGCTGAAGAACGAAAGCGTTGTGTCAGCCAGAACCGGGCGGCACCGCTATTCGGCGTTTGTTTCAAATCTGGGCCGCATCCCTGTCGCGCCTTTTTCCACGAACGAGTTCAGCGCTGAAGCGGTTTTTTTCATCCCCCCCGGCAATGAGCTGGCGCCGTTTTTTATGGTGCTCTCGGGGAGCCCCGCCGGCCTTGAGATCATGCTCACCGTGCCGGCATCATATTGCGATGACGAAAATATTGATGAAATCATGGAACGGATCGCATCCGGCTTAAAGGAATAGCAATGCCCGAACAAAAAAAATACACGCGTAAACTGACGTACAACGAGCGGCTTTTTATTGTCGCTGATGAAATATGCCCGCCACTGCTCAACCAGCTTTTTTTTGACGGGGAAGGGTCTTTTGACGCTGAGATGTGGAGCCGAGCGGTCGAGGCCGCGTCAGAAGCGAATCCCGGGAGCAGGCTCGTGCTCAGGGGCAGCCTGGGTATGAGCAGGTGGGAAGATTCAGGCTCCGCGCCACGGGTGATTGAGGTTGACGGCTCCGTCTGGGACGGCATGGGCCCTGACGGTGCGCCGTTTTTGCAGAAGAGGCTCATGCCGCGGCAGGGCCCCACCTGCGAAGTGCTCCTGATAAAGGGCGATCCCCTGCGCGTGTGTTTCAGGACGCACCATGCAGTGATGGACGGGCGGGGCACGCTCACCTGGGCCGAGGACATATTCCGCGCCCTGAGGGGCGAGCCCCTGATCGGTTCGCGTTCGACGCTCAGCGACCTTGAGCTCGCCAGGAGCGTGCAGCCCGAGTGGCGCACACCGTTTCCCAGGGACAATATCGCTCCCACGGGGAAAACATCCGGCAGTGAAAGGGGCGTGACCTGGAAGCGCATGTTCATCCCCGGGAGCTATAACAATTTTCTGGGCCAGGTCGCGGTGCTTGCCGCGCGCGAAGCCTGGAAACACCAGCAGGGCCCGGTGCGCTTCGGCGTCCCGGTGGATATCCGCTTCAGGCGGAAAGGCCTGCGCTCAACGGGCAACCTCTCCATAGCGATATACATTGAAGTGAGGCCGGATTCCACTCCTGAAGAAATCGCGCAGGATGTGAAAAAACAGATCGACGAAAAACGCGACTGCATGATCGACCGGTGGGACCCGATGATACGGTTTCTTCCCCTTGGTTTTCTATATAAAAAAGGGCAGGAGATGATCCTGAACAACGCCGCGAAAAACAGGTACGGCCTTTCGGGCATTCTCACCAATATGGGAAAGATTCCCATGGAAATATTCAGCGGCGGCGGCTTTCGGGCCAGGGCCTTCTGGGGCATACCGCCGAGCCTTGAAAACACCCCGTTTTTTCTGGGTATGGCTTCACATGATCATACTTCGGAGTTAATAGTCACCATGCCGAAAAACCTTGCAGGCGGGAACCGTATTGACACGGTGCTGGACGCTATCCGCAGCGGCCTTGTCGCCGTATAAGTTCCCGGTTGGGCAGAAGAGGTCCCATGTATAAAAGAAAACTTTCGTTCAACGAGCGCTTTTTCCTGGTCACTGACAGGATCACCTCCCCCTTCTGCAACCAGATGATCTATGAGGGAAGCGGTGAATTTGACCTGCCGCGGTGGGAGAAGGCCCTTGAGGAAGCTTCCGCGGCTAACCCCGGGACCCGGGTCGTGCTTAAGGGGCTTCTTTCATGCGCGCGCTGGGTCGACTCCGGAAAGACCCCGCGGCTTCGCGTTGTCGACGGCTCCTCTTGGTCGGGCATGGGCGATGAAGGCGCGCCTTTCCTGCAGGAGCACCTGGACCCCTTTAAGGGCCCGTCGTGCGAAGTGGTTTTAATTAAAGGCAGGACTCTTCGGGTCGCGTTCAGGACGCACCACGCCGTGATGGACGGCAGGGGGACGATTTTCTGGGCGGAGGAAATTTTCCGCTGCCTCAGGGGGGAGACGCCTGCAGGGTCTGATTCGACACTGGCCGATTATGAGCTCGCGTGGATGTATCAGAAGAAGGGTCGCACCCCGCCGCCGCATGAATTTATCGCCCCTACGGGAAAGGCGGCCGGAAATGCGAGCGGGGTCACGTGGCAGCGGCGGCGCCTTCAGGGCAAGTTCAGAAATTTTCTCGGGCAGGTCTCTGTTCTGGTCGGCCGTGAAGCCCGGGCCAGCGGGAACGGCAAGGTGCGCCTGACCATACCGGTTGACCTGAGGCAGCGCAGTGAGGGGCTTCTGTCAACGGGCAATCTCACGAACACGATTTATATCCTGGTCACGCCTGAATCAACCGCTGATTCGGTCGCGCAGGACGTCGCGTTACAGCTTGAAAATTTCGGCGACTGCATGATCTATCACCGCGAAAAGATCATGAGCCACGTTCCGCTGTGGTTCATGACCCGTGAACTGAAAAAAATCATCAGGGAGAAGCACGCCGCCGGCATGTATCACAATTCGGGAATTATCTCCAATCTGGGAAGGTTTGACCTGGAAAAGTTTTCCGGGGGCGGTTTCAGCGCGTCCTCATGGTTTGCCGTGCCGCCGTGCCAGGAGATCGTGCCGTTTTTTATGGTGCTCGCCGGTTCGGGCGGATGGGTCGACCTGATGATCGGCATGCCTCGCGTGCTCGCAAGCGGAGGAAGGCTCGGCGCCTTCATGGAGCACGTCATTGCGGGCCTTGAAGCCGAATGATGTCAGTTTTCGTCGTCATCCACAAGCAGATAGTGAAGCCTCGCAAGGCGGAACAGCTTCCAGTCTTTGATCCTGTGCACGTAAACGCCGAAGGTCAGAACTATGCTCGGCAGTATGACCAGGTCAGCGAGAGTTGAGGCGATCATGACCCCGGTGACCAGAAGGCCGCTTTCAAGTATCGGCATAAAATGAGAAAACATCAGGACCGAAAAGCCGAAGACAATCGCCACTGACGTATAAACAATCGCGAGCCCCGCTTCGTGATGGGTTTCCCTGACCGCGCTTCTGAGGTCAAGGCCGTGCCTGAGGTGTTTGCGCATCGTATTCATGAAGTGGATCGTGTCGTCGATTCCTATACCGATCGCTATTGTTGATATGAGCGACTGCGCCATGCCCAGGGGAATACCGGAAAAACCCATAAAGCCGAATACCCAGAATATGGTGCACGATATGGGAATGATCGAGACGATTCCCGCGTGCGGGCTCCTGAAGAGAAGAAACATGAGTATGCCGATGATCAGGATGCTCAGAAAAATGGACTGGATCTGGCCTTTGACGATATACTGTGACACAATGATGAAATTGGTGGGGCCGCCGGTGATGAGATAGGTATACCCGTTCGGGTTGCTTTTCCTGTCCAGGTATTCTTTTATATGGGCGATGGTCTGCCCTGATTTTTTCGTGGTCATCAATTCCCCGCCCAGGGTGCCGATGCGCACCATCAGGTTCGTTTTGTCAAAGCCCGGGCTTATGGTCGTTTCAAACATGTCAGGCATGCCGTTATAGTTTTCATCGTCTCCCGAAAAGAGCTCCATGTAATCAATAACGCTCATGGTGTCGGGTATGGTGTAGAAGGCCGGGTCTTCGTTGTTCATGGCCATGTTCATTCTTTTAATGAAATCGCCGAAGCCGGAGTTGTACAGTATGCGGTAGTCTTTGTCCTGGCCGGGCTGGTCAAGCCACTGGCGCACGTCTTCGATGTACTGTAAAAAGTCATGGTCAAGGATGCTCTTTCCCTCGCCGGGTGAAAAAACGACATTCAGAATATAGGTCCCCCGGAACAGCTCATTCGTGCGGTCAAGGGAGCGGCGGATGTAGGAGTCCTTTTTAAAGTAACTGGTCGCCGAGGTTTCGGTCGTCATCAGAGTGATGCCGATGGTCCCGATGATTATGCTGATTGCCGTCACAACGATGATGGCCCGGTGATGACCGAGGACCGCGCGCGAGAGAAACGATACGATCGCCATGACAACGCGGTTCGGCTCCCTTTTTCTGCCTCCTTTTTTTTCGAGATGGACCGGGAGCAGTTTCAGCAGATACAGCGAGGAAATGATCAGGATCGAGGAGACCGCCACCGAAGCCGCTGTCCCGAAAGCCGCGTACAGGCCCAGGTCTTTCAGCGCCGGAATTTTATTCACCACCATGGTCAGGAAGCTGATAAAGGTCGTGAGGCCCGTGAGAAAGACCGTGTTTGAAATATGAAACATCGCCCTCTTGAGGCCGGTTTTCTTTTCCTGGCCGTGAATGTTTTCCAGGTCAAGCAGGTACTGGTTGAAGATGTGGATCGAATAGGAACTGCCTATGGCGATCAGCAGGGGCGGGAGTATCGTTGACACAATGGTGAGCTTCACGCCCAGGAAGCCCATGAACCCCATGGTTATGATCGTGGCGAATACCACGGTCAGTGTCGGAAGAATGACCCCCCGTATTGTCCTGAAGTTCAGGTAAAACGTCATGATCACCACAAGCAGGACCAGGGGGATGTACCGCTGCAGGTCGCGCTGGTTGTAATCGTTGATGAATTTGTCAAAGACGAGGCTGCCCTGAAGGTACAGGTGCACCGGGTCATGGTCGTACTTGTTGATCATGGCCCACAGGTAGTTCGTGAACTGTTCGTAGTCCTTCTGCCTGCGCAGCAGCATGGACGCGGCCAGGGCCTTTATTTCGCCATTATCATCCGGCGAGTAGTAGTTGTATTTAAACACCGGGTTCCAGAAGAGCTTCTGGGTGTAGGCCCTGAAGTCTCGCTCCGTTACGGGCAGCAGCCTTTTCCCGGTTTTGTCCTTTTCGATCAGTTTAACGGTCCGCAGGGTGTCGTTGGTCCCCAGTATGTCCGAGAGCTCAACGGGATTGCTGAACACTTCCACGATTTCAACTGACTTGTACAGGTAGAGGTCTTCCCAGGCCTCGACTATTTTTTTATACACGCGCGGGGGGATCTTTTCATCGTCCGGGCCGGTCTCGATTTCCCGGGCCTTTATGATCGTCAGTAATTCGTCACGGGCCAGGGGGTCGAGCGCTGAAAACAGGGCCTCCCACGAAACAGGCCGGTACGCGGCGTAATCGTAGATGTTGCGCTCGCGGCATGGCCGGGGATAGTCGCTTTTTTTTGCCGGGCCGGCGTCATCATCCCCCTGAGCTTCTTCGCTGTTTTTTTTCGGGGGGATGATTGAGATATTGCCTTTTTCAAGAATTGTTTTAAGCCTTGAGTCTTCGCGCTCTTTATTAAAGGTTTTGTACTCGTTGATTTCATCAACCATTTTGTTTATATGGACGAACACTTCGTGTGAAAGGATGTGCCGGTTTTTTGCCGGCTCAATGGAAACAAGCAGATAGGTCTCGGTGTCTTTAAAGAGCTTTTTAGTCTCTTCACCCAGGAGATAGGTCGGGTCTCCCTGGGGCATGCCGGTTTCGTACGAGTTTTCGAACTCAAGGGAAAATATTCCGAAAACGGATATAAGCGTGACCGTGACAAGGGCCACGAGCATCGCCCTGGGATGGCCCAGGATAAGTTCAATTAGTTTTTGCATATAATTGGTCTTTTGTGGTTCAGGATAGTTCACGCTTTCTCCTGGCGGGATATTTTTTAATGGTGACTCATATAATCAGTGGCTGCTGCGGATAAATTAGGCTTGACATTAGACAAATATTGTTTATTTTTTCAACTGTTTTTTAAATCTCGCTTTTAATTTATTTTTAGGATCGTTGCCCGGACATCCCTGGAGAATACCATGGTGCGCTATATTTTTTACGGTCTGTATGCTTCAATACTCGTGCATATAAACCAGTTCCTTTCAGCTGAAACACTAAAAAAAAGGGCGGAAAAAAAAGTGATCCGCCAGGTTCACCGCGCTTATCATATGGTCCCTTATTACAAAAAAAAATATGATGAAGCAGGCGTAAACATCAATGATATTAAGACACTCGCAGATATAAAAAAACTTCCTTTCATCACGAAAGACGAGATCAGGGAAAATTTTCCTGATTCGATCCTCGCCCGGGGAACTGATATAAAAAGGTGCCACTACTCGGCAACAACGGGTTCCACCGGCAGGTCGCTGCCCTTCGTGTTCAGCCGCAATACCTATATCTTCTACAACACGACCAACTTCCGCGTGTACACCATGTTCGGGTACCGGCCCTGGCATAAGTCAGTGTATGTGAAGTATACCAATTCCAATGTGAGGAGCCTCGGACCCCTGTTCAGGACCGCGCATATCTCGTCAATTCTGCCGGTACAGGAGCAGATCGAAGCCATAAAAAAAGAGAAGCCGGACATGCTGGTCGGGTACGCGTCCATAATTCTTGAGATCGCGCGTACGGTCTCGCCTGAAGACCTGAAAAAGATCAGGCCGAAATTCATCTCGGTGAATTCGGAGCTCTCCACAAAGGACCAGCGCGATTACATATCGCACGTGTTCAACTGCCCGGTGTATGATGAATATTCCACTGAAGAGACGTGGATGATCGCTTCACAGTGCAAGGAGCACAACTATCATCTGTTCATCGACAATGTGTGGGTCGAGTTCATCAATGAAAACGGCGAGGACGCCGGGCCCGGCGAGGTCGGGGAGATCGTTCTCACCACCATGATGAGCCCGGTCATGCCGTTTATCAGGTACCGCATCGGCGACCTGGGCAGGCCGTCCGACCGCACGTGCTCCTGCGGGAGGGGCATGCCCCTGCTCGAGGCTTTCGACGGCAGGCGTGACGATTCGTTCATCCTCCCCAGCGGGAGGTTCGTTTCATCGCTGAAGATATTGAACACCTTCACCATGTACATCAAAAAGTACCTTCACCTGATGGAGGAATTCAAGGTCATCCAGAAGGAGAAGGACCTTGTCGTCATCCATCTCGTTCCCGGAAAAGAATATCGCGAAGACCGGTTCAATGAACTGATCGCGCAGCTCAACCGCATTTTCGGAGAGCCGGTGAACATCAGGGTCGAGATGGTTGAAGGCATTCCGAACCCGGGGACCGTAAAGAGAAAGGCCATCGAATCGCTGGTCAATAAAAGGGAGATCCCCGACCTGTACAGGCAGAATTGATCATCCGGTCATTGTTTTTTCATCCGCCCCGTTTTTCTTCTTTCGCGGATACCTGAGATACGGGATCACGTCGTCGTTCTTTGAGCCGCTGGTCCCGTCATATTCGATGGTCACCACCGGGATGCCGGTGAGCTCCTCGATCCTGTCCGCCATTGCTTCGGTCACCAGGGACGGGCAGCAGTAGGCCGGGTTCGTCTGCACAAACAGCGAAAGGTCCGGGTACTTGTTCACCAGGTAGAACGTCTTCAGTATGTTTTCCATTGACTCGCCCGTGTGCATGAGCTTCAGCCCGAACTTGGCGAACACTTCATCCGGGTTCACACAGAAATCGCGGTAGTCGCCGTTGTTGACCAGGACCCTGCTGAAGTAGCGGTAGTATTTTTTTTCGATCATCCGCGCCACTTTTTGCAAAACCTTGAGCAGCGCCACATTCGCGATATCCCCCTGCCTGAACCATTTTTTCAGGTAGGGCTCCGAAACGATCTGCATGTATTCGCTGTAGGGCGTGGTGACCACTTCGCCTCCGTTCTCTTCGATCATTCTGATCAGGTTCTGGTTCATGACATCATTGTCCCTGACATACAGGTCGCCGAAAATGGCGACTTTCGGCCGTTCGGTGCGGGTAACGGGAATCTTCTCGAAGCTGCTTATTATTTTTTCAAGCACCTTTTCCTTGGAGCTGTCGTTGAGAAAGGTTTCGTAGAGCATCGATATGGCGGTGTCTATGACCCGGTCAGTGTCCCCCCTGTTGTTTTCATAGGGCCTGATTGAACAGGCGATCCGGTTGAGGTAGCCTGAAAACATGTGGGCGAAGTATGAGTTGACCACGGCCCTGATTGAAATGTCGGTAAAGGTCATCTCCCCGGTATAGATCTCGACTTTTTCCATGCCGCGCCCGTATGACTCGAAGAGCTTGCGCGTGTAGTAGGGGAACATGCCTATATTGCACGAGAGCTGCGAATTCGGGTTCCAGATCGCGGTCTTTTCCGGGTCAAGGCCGTTGTCGTTGATGTAATCGATGAAGTTCTGCACCATGACTGTCAGAGGGATGCACTGGCCCGAATTCATGCTCATGCTGCGGTGGATTGACTCGCTGCTTTCCCTGACCAGGCGCGCGTCAAATCCCTCGCGCTTGAGCACGGCCTCAAGAAGCAGGCATGAGACCTTGTCCCAGTTGGGGAACAGAAGCGTTTTGCCCTCCAGGTCCTTTTTTCCCCTGAGCCAGGCCTTTTTCCCGGTTTCGCGGGGAAGTCCCGGCGCGCGGTGGAGCGATCCGAAGTGGTTCCTGAATGACCGTATTCCGGCTTCAATACGCGTTTCGTACCCGACGCTTGAATCGTGTTCGTCAAGCTGGAGGATGAGATACGGTTTGTCATGGCGTTCCATGATACGTTTAACAAGCTCGATCGCATAGGAGTCGGGCGTGCATTTGAATGACGTGACAAAGACCGGGTACGCGCCTTTGAGGGTGCCGATATAGTCCGCGGACTCAAATATCCTCGACGCGTATTTCCAGTGGACCGTTTTGAGCAGCTCGGCAAGATGATCCGAGGGTTCCGCATCAGGGAGCATGTCCTGAAAAAAGGTTTTAATTCCTTTTTTGGCAAAGATGTCCGGGATGCCGTTGTTCATCAGGGGGGACATTATCGTGTAAGGCCTTCCGAGAAACACCACGGAGATGTCATCATGGTCCCTGTTTTCATCGATAAAGATTTTTTTAAGCGCGGCCTGGCACCCGGTGCTGTATTCAAGGGCCGCGTCGTACGCGTTCGAGACCTGGAAGTAATTGACCTTGATGCCGTCAATTGCATTCAGCGCCCGGTACAGGTTTACTTTCGTGGTGAAGATGGTTTCAATGGACTTGACCAGCGGATTGATGATTTTTTTCCTGTCTTCGGGGTCTGTTACCGCGGTGACCACCTGCGCCGAGTAATGGGTGTAGTAGCAGTAGTTGCGTTTAATGCTTCGGTCGTTCTGGGGGATTTCAAGGTAATCCGGCAGAAAAACGTAGTCGGCCTTTGACAAAAGATGTTTCACGTGGCCGTGAAGGGCCGACATGGGCGCGCAGAATTCGGCGCCTGCCATGCCCTTGCCTTCCTTTACGGCGTTCTTGTAATTTTCACTGGTAACGGTTTTTATTTTAAGCAGGTCGAAAAATTTTGTCCACAGGGGGATGTCTTCAAAAATATGAAGGGCCGCGGGGATGCCTAGGGTCACGCCTCCGGGGGACGAAATTTTTTCCCGGGAATACACTTTTTTTCTGGCCGCGATGAGGTTGAACCCTCCGTCCGGCTTCACATATTTTTCGGTCGCGTAGTCCCTGCCGCAGAGAAACCCGAACGCGACGGTCTCGCCGTTTACGGTCGCGATCCTGAGCTTGCAGTGGTTGGTGCACAGTTCGCATACCTCACTTTTTACCGGGATCGGGTTTTTATGGATCGCGATTCCCTTGAAGGATGTTCGCTCCGCCATTTCATCCTGCAGGTGGAGGGCCACGCCAAGGGCGCCGGTGAGGTGGCAGAACTTTGACACGATGATTCCTTTTCCCAGCCGCTGTTCAAATGCCGCGACCAGGGCCCGGTTCTTCGCGGTCGCCCCCTGGAACAGGACCCTGTTGCCGATGGATTTTTCCACCGCGACCTTGGTCAGGTAGTTCTCCCTCACCGAGTGGAGCACGGACGCGAGTATTTCATCAACTGAATATCCTTCCGAAATGTAATAGTTCAGGTCGCGTTCCATGAACACGGTGCAGCGGTCGCTTGAAAGCGGCGCGGGAGAATGCTCGGCCCTCGCGGAATACTCCTCAAGAGGACAGCCGAGTTTTTTCGCCTGTTCTTCAATAAAACTGCCGGTTCCCGCGGCGCAGACATTGTTCATGATTGAAAACGTCACCATGCCGTTTTTCATTGTGGTGAATTTCGCGTCCTGGCCGCCGATTTCAATGATCGTGTCAACGTCCCGGTCGAGCTCGTATGCGGCGCGGGCATGCGCGGTGATCTCGTCAAGCGCGACGTCGGCGCCGATGATCTCGCCTATGAATTTTCTTCCCGAACCGGTCGTTCCCGCGCTGATGATGTTAAACGCGACGTTTTTCTTTCCGGCGAGGTCATCCATGTCTTCAAGAATCGTCTGCACCGCTTCAACCGGCCTCCCGGATGTCCGCGTGTAGAAACCGGCAAGGACCTTTCGCTCTCTGTCCATGAGCACGGCCTTGGTGCTTGTTGAGCCAATGTCAATTCCCAGGTATACGTCAACCGTGCCGCTTATTTCTTCGTAGATATCGGTCTCAACGTCGGTTGCCCTGGGGTAGAGCGTCGAGGTGAAATTGTAGCTCTCTCTGCTTGAAAAATCGGGGTATTCAGAGAGTTTCAGCTCAAGCGGATCGTAGTGATGCTTTTTTTCTTTTTTTGATTTGAAAATCAGCTCCGACGCCTTTTTGCCTTCAAGGTTTGAGTCGGTTTTCCCTTCAGAGATCAGGTTGAGCGCCGCGCCCGCGGCCCCGTACAGGTGTGAGTATTCGTCAGTGATGACCTTCATCCCCGCCATTGATTCAATATGTTTGACCACGGCCCTGTTCCGTGACACGCCGCCGGTGAAAATAAGCGGCGGGTTGAAGTTCGCGTTGCCGAAAAGCGTGTCGGCGACATTCCGCGCAAGCCCGCATGACAGGCCGTCACAGATCTCCTCGAGTGAAAACCCCTCCTGCTGCGCATGGATGAGGTCTGTTTTGGCGAAGACCGAACAGCGGGATGCTATCTTCGGTACCTCGCCCTTGTTGCCGAAAGAGATCGCGCTGAATTCTTCGATTCCCTGAAGGTTCAGGCGTTTTGCCTGCTGGTCAAGGAAGCTTCCGGTTCCCGCGGCGCAGGAAGTGTTTGAACGGTAATTCAGGTATTCGCCCTTTTCGTCAAACCTGACCAGCCCGAATTTTTCGCCGCCGACAATGAGGATTGACCCGACTTTTTCGTTGAAATGTTTTGCCGCGGTGATGTAGCAGATTCGTGAATCATATCTTCCTGTTTCGTGCAGCACTCCCGGTGTTGACGCGGTGACCGCGATACCCTGTAATGATTCAGTCCCCATATCGGAAATAATCGCTTCGAGGGTTTCCTCAATGCGGCCGTTATGGAAACGGTAGTCGTCCTTTTCAATTTCCCTGTTCTCATTCATAATTACGGCCCCGATTGTGATAGAGCCGACGTCAATTCCTAAAAACCGATCAGTCTTCATAAAGTCCTCGTCTCTCAATTAATGTATAATGGAAAATAACACTGTTATGTTGCGGTTAATAACGTATCATTCCATTGTTTTTAATAGTGTAGGATGCTGATGCGAAACCTGTTAATGCACGCGATCAGAATCTCCCACCGGTTTACCTGTTTCCTTGCGGATGCTGTAAGTTCCAACCCGTTTTTCGGATGTGCGGGCATTGATATCAGAAATATATTGCGTGATCTGTGCGCGGAGTGCTTCACCTTTTTTCCTGTCAAGCATTGATATCTCTTTATTCTTTTTGCCGTGGTCCTGCTCTCGCAGAACTTTCATGTCACAGAGTATTGTCAGGGCGTTTTCGTAATTTGAAAGCGAAAGGGATTCGGAGAGCGTTACCTCGCCGCGATGATACATGCGTATCCCGGCTTTTCTAATTTCGTTAATCAAGTCTTTGCGGAGCGTTGATTTGATATTGCTTTTCATGACATGGTCAAGAACAATCAAATATGATTCAAAGAAGTCCTGGAGCGCGCGCGCGAAGAAACGCAGGACCTTTTCACCGGATTCAGTGAATTGAATTTTATTTCCTGATATCGATAGAACTCCGGAACCGCTGAAGTACCCGAGCCCCTGTTCGATAAAGCCATCCACGTCTTCCATGATACCTGAATAAAGGAATTCCCTGGTGAAAAGCCTATGAAGGAAAAGGCATCCTTCTTTGAGTTTTTCACGGCTAATTTTTCTTTCTTTTGACTGGTACAGCGTTGAGATCGCAATGAACGCTGCTGGAAGCAGGTAATGAAGGGTCGTGTTTTTGTAAAAACTGATCCTGGGGCGTTCGTCGTCACTGAGCACATAGAGAATTTCATTTTCGTCGGCGCTTTCCCGGCTTATGCCGTCAAGATTGAGTTCAGTGATTATCGAATCTTCACGGTATGATTCGAGAACATAGGTCACGATATCGTTTATTCCTTTTTCGGATGACATTACTTCCGAAAGATCCATCCCCATAAACTTGAAATAATCATAGAGAAGGGACACCCGGTCAATCAGGTAGTCGCGGGAAAATCCCCTGCCGCTTGAATACAGCATCGCTGATGTCACCAGTGAGAAAGGCGTTACCTTGATTATCATGTTTACTTTTTTCAGAATGTGGTAAGCGATGTCCCTGGTCAGGTTATCCGAGTTGGGATACAGGGCTTTAAGCTCCTGGTAGCTTACCGGGTCATTAATATTGAAATACACGCTGCCATGTTTTCTTCTGAGGAAACGCCTGCTCTTGAGGAATGCCGACGTATTTTCTTTTTCTTTCTTTTTGCCTTTTAATTCTTTGTGATAGGAATTCTCTTCAACAATACGGTCGTAGTTGATCGCAACCGGGATGAAAACCATGTCGGTATTATAACCTTCCTCAATGGTATCAATGAGATATTTCAGAAAGCCCATCTGGGGATGTCCTATCCGCCCGGTGCGGGAGCGGCCGCCCTCGATGAAAAACTCGATGCCGTATCCTTCCTTGATCAGCGTTTTGACATATTGTTTGAAGATGGACGCATACAGGTCGAGCCCCCTGAATGAGCGCCGCATGAAAAAGGCACCTGATTTTCTGAAGATGAAGCCCATGGGGAAGAATATCAAATTTGATCCTGCAAGAATCTGCGGCGGAATGAGCATGTTCTGGTAAAAAAGACTGGAAAGAATCAGATAGTCAAGATGGCTTTTATGGCACGGCATAAAAATGACCGGCCCTTTCTGGGAAGCTTCACGGATTTTTTTGAGATCATCAAGGTTGTAATAGATTCCGCTGAACAGCTTTTTAAAAATATATCCTTCAAGAATCGTGGAGAAATATTTAATCATTACGATGGAAAAATCAGCGGCGATTTCGCGGTAATATTTATAGGCTTTTTTCCTGAGTTTTTTTTCAGATCCGGTACGCTGGGATGCTTCTTTGCTTATTTCATCCAGCACATTCTTATGGGAAAGAACTTCATCCATCATTTCCTGCTGGGTCTTGATCACCGGGCCGAGCACCGTGCGTTTTTCATTGTCATATATTTCCATGAATTTTGTTCGAATCAATCGCGCTCTTTCTTCATTTTGCTTCAAAGGCTCATCAGCGAGCACATCCTTAAGATTGAGAGGCGAAGACACCCTCATGAACGGCGGCGTGATGCTTTTCTTGATGGTAAAGAACGCGGAAAACAGGCTGCGGTCGCCGGTCGCTTTTGAGGTCACAATTGTTTTTGATTTTTCAGGGTTCCTGTTCCAGAATGTGATTTGCGGCAGTAAATATATGGGGTCAGAGGATTTTTCCTGGATATTCAGAAGCCATTGTATTACGTCTGTTCCCCGGTCAACGTATCGGCGCGTAAAAAGGTCCCGTGAATAAAATGAAAAAGCGATGCTTTCACCTGATGCGAGCAGGTCATGAATAAAATCCTGATCGGAAACCGCCTGGTTGTTTCTGTTTTTGGATACATTGAATGCCTGGGGTATTTTTTTAAAAAAATCGGTTATTTTTTGAATCAGGTATGATTTGAATCCAAGGCCGAGGAAGGGGACCGCTAAGCCGTGTTTTTTTAAAAGATAATTCAGTATTAATAATGACGTGTTGCTGTTATGATAAGAAGCATAAACGGGAATTCCTTTTGTTGAAATATCCTTAAGGGTGGTAAGGCTTTCACTGTCAAAATCGACTTTTCTGAAAAGCCACCCTATAATAGCGCTCATAAATCGGTTCAACCCTTTATCAACCAGTGAATTGGACATGGCCGTTGAACAGGATTTTATATCGTTTTGCATGGCGTCATTCCTCTTTATCAGGGGTAGGGTTCAATCGATGAAAAGATATATAGCCTTCATATTAATAGCAATGATTTTTTTCTTGAAAGCGTTTCTCTAATTTCAGGAGTAATCGTCAACAGTTTTCTGAATTACTCTTCGCGTGCGCTCCATCAGGTCGCCAATATGCTCTTCATCATATTCCCTGATATCTATCGGCTTATGGATTATCATTGTGGCTTTGCCGGGAAACAGGGCAAGAGTGTTGTTCGGGAGGATATATTTTGTCCCAATTATGGTTACCGGGAGAACGGGAAGTCCCATATCAAGAGCGAATTTAAAGGCGCCTTTTTTAAATGGCAGAAGCTTTGCTTCAGGACTTCTTGTTCCTTCAGGAAAAAAGAGAATTGAGGTGCCGCCGGATATCCGTGACTTTGCCTCATTGATCGACTGCAGCGCAGCTTCGGTGTTCGATCGGTCTATGTATACATGGCCGGCTTTTTCACAAAAGTATCCGATTACCGGGGCCTTTCGAAGTTCTTTTTTCATCACCCATCTGAAATCTCCGGGAAACCACCCGTAAACAACAAATATGTCGTACTGGCTTTGATGATTTGCCACAATTATATATGACTGGTCATTTTTCACGTTTTCTTCACCGATGACCTCAACCGACATCGGAGTCACAAGACTGTTTAATCGTGCCCACATGATAGGCCAGAAATGGTTTATTTTTGACCGTGTCACAAAGGCAATAGTAAGAGATATAGAGGTCAGTACGGTTGTGATAATTCCCAAGAATGGAAGGAAAACGAGATATTTGTACACCTGGTAAGGATAGTATAATAGTTTATATTCGCGCAGTTTTCCTCTCTGGAAAAATTGGGAAAATGAATCAAGATTCAATAGCGGTACATGAAAATTTTTTATGGAAACGGGAAAACTGAATTTTAATTTCATTTATAAATCCTGAACATGTTATTTATTAATATATTATACAATTATATGCGGACTGACCAGTCAGTCCATATGACTTGTTTTATCGCTTTTGTCAAATAAAAAACCAAAAATCCGTGGTTTAAAAAGAAATTGACATTTTGTAAAGAATTCTTTTTTTTTATACATTTATTCGGGATGGTAATAATCGTTACATGAGCTCGCTGAAATCTCCCCTTGAAAGAAATAGTGAATTTAGAGGAAAGTTATATGCTGAAGTGGGCAAATACTTTACTCCCAAAGGCAAATTTAATGAAAAGGCTTTTCGTGAATCGCTGCATCAATCCCTGGTAGCCATAACGGAGAACCAGAACAGAAAAGGCGGTTTAACTGAAATAGTCAGCAACTGGCTTACATCCTATCTTTCGGACGTTATAAATTACCTTAATGAAAAAAAGATGCCGGAGGCATCGCTGAAACTGCTGGTTGCCGCAATTGACGAATCAGCAAACTTTGGAATAAAAAATGTTTTGATTTCAGCCGAGGACCTTCGCCGTCTTCTCAGCCTCGCTTCATCCGGCGCGGTTTCCATGCAGACTGATGATAAAGCCCACCCTGTTGATGAAAAAAGGAAAAAAATTTTTGACGCCGCCATTGAAGTTTTCGGCAAAAAAGGGTATCACAAGGCTACCATTGATGAGATCGCCTCAAAATCAAAGGTTGGGAAGGGTTCGGTTTACCGTTATTTTAAGAGCAAGGAAGACCTGCTTGACCAGCTTCTCAGGGAAAAATACGATCAGATAATTGAGCGGGTAAGCCGTATTCTCTCCTCTGACAGTGATATTCTCCTGCAGATTCAGGAGATGATAGAGTTCTGGATCGGTTTTATCGAAGATAACCCGGTTCTGTACAAGCTTATCCAGACTGAAGAGGCGAAAGCCAGGGGAAGGGAAGGTAAGATTTTTTATGATTATATAATCGAACATCTTCCCATGTTCAAGGAAAGAATACTCGCGCTGAACAGGGAAAAAAGGGTAAAAACGACCAATTTTTATACGGTATTTTACGGAATAATGGGATTCATTGACGGCGTTGTGCAAAAATGGTTCCGCCGCGGCATGAATTATCCCCTGAGAGACGAGATTCCGGTAATACTGGAAGTACTGTTTAACGGTTTTGTTGGTGAAACAAAAACGAACAGGAGCTTTATTTCACTGCTGAAAAAAACAGTGGGGAGTATTACCAGTCTCGACCATACCTGAAAGGATTTCCATGAAGAAAATAATTTTGTTCTATAACTCAAAGCTTTCACTCTGGGTAATTATATGTGCGGTAATAGCATACCTGCATCCCGGAATATTCATTATTTTTAAAGAGTACATCAATCTTTTTTTTGCAATCACCATGTTCGGGATCGGCCTTGTTATTACTGACGATGATTACCGGAATATTATTAATTCTCCCCGTGAAATTCTTTTCGGCAATCTGTGCCAGTTTACGATCATGCCTTTGCTCGGGCTGGTTACCGCCTGGATATTTTCACTGCCAAAAGAAATAACCGTGGGCCTGGTTCTGACCGGGGCAGCGCCGGGGGCGATGACCAGCAATGTAATATCCTATCTCTCAGACGGGGATGTCGCCTATTCTGTTTCCCTTACCGCGGTCGCGACACTTCTTTCTCCGCTGCTGACACCGATGATAACGCTTCTTCTTGCCGGCACCATGATCCATATTCCTTTTTTTTCAATGTTTTTAACGATTATTTATACGGTTGTGCTCCCTCTTCTTCTGGGATTTGTCGTGAGGAAGTTTTTTACTGAGACCATTGAAAAATTCGATTTTTTTCCTCCGGCTCTGTCTGTTACGGCAATAGTGGTAATAACATCCTATGTGGTTGCCGCGAACAGGGACAATCTCGGGAAAGCGACCATGATTATTTTTGCGGCGGTAGTTTTTCATAACATTATGGGGATGCTTCTCGGATATGCGTCAGGATCAGCCGCGAAATACAGTTTTAAGCGGAAAAAAACCCTTTCAATAGAGATCGGAATGCAAAATGCCGGCCTGGGTGTAATTCTTGCTTTGAAACATTTTTCTCAGGATGTGGCCATTCCCGCAGCCATTTTTACGATATGGTGTATCATTTCTGCCTCATTTCTGGTGAATTTCTGGACGTTTTTCGATCCGGAAAAAAACCGTTAAAAAACATTTTTTTTTCTATAATAAAATTTTAAAAAATTGTCGATTATATGAGCGTAAAGCGTTAAGGATTCAGTTTCATCCAAGGAAGGAGGTAATTGAAATGGAAGTCGGAACTATCAATCTCAACTCTCAAACTGCCATCCACAGCGCAGGAGCTCCTTTTTCAGCAAAGAGCGCCAACCAGGAAGTTGTAATTCCCTTTGCTAAGGAAAAACCTGTTTTTGATGAGAAAGTCATGATGGATCTTCAGGATGTACAGCATTTTCTTTACATGCTGATAGGTTCAGAAATAAAGGTGGAATCTGACAACAATTCAATCGGCAATGCAGTTAATGCTGTTGCATAATGGAGTTATATGAGAAAACATAACCCTCTGGTAGATTAATCCTCTCCATGTGATCATGGAGGGGATATCGCCATTTTAAGGATTATGGTGCCGCAGATTTCCGGAATCAACTCTTAAACATCCCCCCCCCCCCCCCCCCCCAACATATCATTTTTTTTTCAAAATACACAAATAGTATTAAAAAAACTGAATAATTTAGAAAAATTGTTGACCTCTGAGGATAAATTTTTTTATTTTATACACATATTAGCCCGAATTGTTTCATATTAAATTGTATAGTCATATCTTAAATTTCGATAAATTTATGACTATATTAATTATCATTTGACTTTAAGTTCTTTAGTGTAACAATAGAAACAATCGATAAGGTTATTATAGAAACCTTACCTTCGCGAGTATTGATATGAGTAAAGAACTGAGAGACAAAGCTGATGTTATTATCAGGGAGTTAAAGGACGCTCTGATCCCTCTTAAAGAGGAAATACAGAGTCAGAAGCAGTTGGGGAAAGAATAGCCGGTTAAACGCATGATGAGGTATTTCTATGCCACCTAAAGGAGAACGAAGGAAGCTGCAGATTATTGATACGGCCAAAGAGATGTTCATTAAAGAAGGTTTTCAGAGCACTCATATCGGACAGGTTTGCGAAAAGTTGAATATTGCCCGGGGAACCGTTTACCAGTACTTCAGCAATAAAAAAGAAATTCTCTATGCCATACTTGATGGTGTAATTGAAGAAATTGAAGATATCCTTGATCCGGATGATTTAACTGAATTCCTGGGATCAAACACTGATCGTGAAAAAATAAAAAAATTTATTCATAGAAGAATTGCCGGCACTCTTTCTGTACTTGTCAATGAGCCAATCGTAATCAAATTAATATTTAAAGATATCGTCGGTATTGATGCTGACGTTGCGGAACGGGTCAATGTGTCAATTATGAACCTTGCCCGGATCATCTCATCCGAGATCAGTGAGCTTAAAAGCAAAAAAATATATAAACAGACCGTTGATCCCCAGATTACCGCATCCATGCTTATCGGCGGGGTAATGATGATCGTATATGAATATGAGAAGAAAAATAAAGACGTTCAGAATAATCTTTTGATTGATTCTATAACAGACAATTATCTCAATGGGGTTGTTGAATAGAACATATCGATATCGTTATCCATCGGGTAATTTTTATTACACCATACATTTTCATTATAACCTGGATACATTACAGGTGAGACAGCTCTTCATGAGTAAAAACTTTTATCCGGGACCCTCCCATGATTTCAACATCTCAATGGCTTCATAACAATAAGAGATTACAGAATTTCTGCAAACTGTCAATCGTCACGGCATGTATCATCATCCTTTCTGCAGTGAACGAGCTCTGTGCTGCTGCGCCGGGCCCTGCGACTCTCATAAGGACTTTAAAGGATGATGACACTGCCAAAAAAAACATTGCCCTGGAATATATTAAAAAAAATCATCCGCCTGAACTTTTACCTCATCTCGCCTATGCCGCGCTGAAAAGCTGGAAAGAGAAAGACCGGGAGATGGCACTCGCGGTTATAAAACTGTATCCGCCTGATTTGTCTGTTGTCGCGCTTGTTGAAATTCTTAAAAAAACCAGATCTCCGGAAATGAAAATACAGGTCATTGAATACCTGTCGGGTTTTAACGACAGGAGGGTTTCTCTCCCGGTAGCCGCGGAATTGAAAAACCCGAAGATCGAGGTCCGCGAAGCGGCTGCAAAGGCGTTAACGCATGCTGATGACCGCATTTATCCTGTTGTGCTTGAAATGGCCGAGAGCGACAATCCTGCATTGAAGTTATATGCGCTCCAGGCTTTTAATCATATCTATGACCGAAGATTTTACCAGATCGTGCTCGATTTTCTCGCGGACCGGAACAAATCGGTAAGGATATATGCGCTTATATGCATCAGAACAAATGGATTGAACCAGGCGATAACAAAGATACGGTCCGCTGCATTAAACGATGACAATGACGAAGTACGTATTGAAGCCATTAAAACCATCGGGGCCTTTACGGATAAAAACTCGCTTTATGTTCTTTATGAGACACTTAATGATAAAAACAGGGACATAAGGCTTGAATCGGTCATCGCGATTGAATCAATTAAAGAGAAAAGATCTTCGTACCCTCTTTCCGATCGCCTTTTAAAAGAAAATGATGATGAGATTAAAAAGCAGATAATCGGGACCCTGGTTGTTTTTAATAAGGCCGGTAACATCCGTGGCTTGAAAAAAGTATTGCTCGAAGACGGCAGCGCGCAGCTCAGAATTGAAGCCGCCTATGCCATCGGAAGCATAAGAGACAACAATGGAATTCCCGTCCTGGTTGACGCTCTGAAAGACGGCGATTACCGCGTAAGGGCTGAAGCCTCGGCTTCTCTGGGTAATTTTAAAAATAAAAGAACGGCTTCTGATCTGCTTGATGTGGTCGTTAACGATAAAGACCGCTATGTGCGTTCAGCCGCACTCTACGCGTTGAAAAAAATTAATGACAGAAAGACGGTGTTGCCTCTTTATGATCTCTACGCCCTTGAACAGGACCCCGTATTTAAAGAACAGCTGAGAGGCGTAATACGGTTTTTTATTGAAAGGTTTATTTAAGGATGTGGCCATGCCGCTCACGGAAAAAGAAATCCAGCAGCTCGTTGTCAAACTCAGGGGGAAATACCAGGAGTACGCGAAAAAGCATAACCCCCGCTGGTTTGATGTTGCGCCCTTTGAAGAGCGCCTTCGCATGGCAGTAAACAATAAAATGAACCTTGAAGGGTTTATTCTGGCTGAAATATCGAACTTTGAAAAAACCCGTGAACGGTTTGAAAAAAAGAAACAGGAAAAGGAGAATTCTTTTTCAAAGGAAGTAGACAGGATCATTGAAGAGCAGAACGCCCGTATCAAGAAGTACTCGCCCGTTTATTTTCATCCCGGGGCCGAGTTTGAAATCGCTCATTTTTACGGTGCGGTAAGTGAATTTACCCTGTTTTTCTTCCCGGTGCTGTGGATTGTAATATCTGAGCCTGCGATAAAAAATATTCTCATCGGGATCGAAGAATCGCTTAATAATCTGAGTTTGCCCAGGGGCAAAGCCCCGGCGAAAAGAATTGAAGACCATGCCCTGATCCTGTCGCGTCCCCAGACCAGCGACCTTGACATCGAAAGGGACAAGAACAACTACCTCAAAGAGACCGCCTTTGTGCTGCATAAAATTGTTGATCTGTGCGACGGCCTGCTTGAAAGAAGGGACCCTGAGTGGGAACTTCCCCTGTCCCTGAACCGGCTCTATGTTGAGGATTCGCGGAAGAAAAAAATTCTTTCACTCTTTTCCGGCCATTCCGGGTACGGGGCGATAATGAAAGTGCGTGATCATTGTCTTCAGATACTGGATGATTTCAGGCTTAAAGCATTTAGGAAAAAGGAAGATAATGAGCATATTTGAAATAATCATGCTGATCTGTTTTGGCGCCGCGTGGCCTTTTTCCATCCGCAGATCGCTCACATCCCGTTCGGTTCAAGGGAAAAGCCTGGCTTTTCTTATCATCCTTCTTTTCGGCTACAGTGCGGGAATCATCCACAAGCTCTGCTACAGCTACGACAAAGTAGTCATCCTTTATGTCCTTAATTTTATAATGGTGGGCATCGATACCCTGTTATACCTCAGAAACACCAATGCCATGAAAACATTACCTGAAGAAAAAATACATGAAATGAACCGGGGAACAGCGGAATGACGCGAAAATTTGATTACAGCGATAAATGCATCACCCCTGAAGAATTCATAGAAAAAATCAGGCCGGGGCAGAGGATTTTTTTCAGCAGCGGCCCTGCAACGCCGGCGAGGTCGGTGCAGGCGATTATTGAAGGCGATTCAAAAACGCTGCTCGACCTCGAGCTCATCCAGCTCATTACCATGAACGACCGGCTCTCTCAGGGTAGTGTCGATACCCGCTACCGGCTGAAAACATTCAGTGTCGGAGAAAGCATCAGCAAACGCATTCAGCAGGGAGAAGTTGATTTCATCCCTGCCAACCTTATCGAGATTCCTTATCTTTTTTCAACCGGCGCAGTGGGAGTCGACATCGCGGTGATCACAACATCCCCGCCCGATGAGCGGGGATATCTGAACCTCGGCATCGCAGTTGACGTCGCCAATATCGTGATCAGGCAGGCCAGCCTGGTCGTGGCCGAAATCAATCCGTTTATGCCGGTAACGTACGGCGAGACGTCGATCCACATCAACCAGGTTGACTGTGTCATTGAAAGCGACATCCCCCTTCCCGAACGCCCCAGAAAACAATTCGACAAAATACAGGAAAAGATCGGCTGGCATATATCGAACCTCATTGATGACGGCTCGACAATAGCCCTTCACGCGGGCCGCGCTTTCGACGCCATCGCCTCGAACCTGACCGGCAAAAGGAACCTGGGTGTTTTTACGAATGTCATCTCCGACTGGGTCATTGAGCTCATTGAGTCCGGCGCTGTTTCATTTGAAAGGACGCGGTACCGCGGCGGCCAGGTCACGACCAGTTACTGTTACGGAAGCAGGGAGCTCTATGATTATGTCGACCGCAACCCCATGATCGAGTTCCATTCAATATCGAGGCTCGCGAACCCTTTTCACATAAGCAGGATTTCAAATCTCACCGGAATCATGAACGTGAAAAGAATCGATATCTCCGGTGAGAATGTCATCTTTCACTCGGGGGACAACCTGCTTACCGGTTATGAGAGCAAGTTCAACTTCGCCTTCGGCGCGGCCTTTTCACGAAACGGGAAATCGATCATTTCCCTGAAATCAACTGACCCGGACGGCAACAGCAACATCGTGATCATGCATGAAGAGGAGCACGACAAGGCCCGCGCCACCCTTGGTGTTGCCCGGTATGTGGTCACTGAATACGGCGTGGCGGACCTTCTGGGAAAATCGATCAGGGAACGGGTCCTGGCAATGATCGATATAGCGCATCCTGACCACAGAAAAAACCTTCTCGCCGAGGCAAAGGAGAGGGGATACGTATACAGGGACCAGATTTATCTTTTTGAATCAGCGAAGAATTACCCGGTCAACTACGAAACAGTCAAGTCGTTCGGCGACCTCACTGCGAAATTCAGGCCGGTCAAGCCCTCGGACGAAGAGATGATGCGGCGGTTCATATACGGCTTTTCGGATGAAGACCGGTATCTCAGATATTTCATCCGCATTCCTTCAATGCCCCACAAGGACATGCAGGAATACGTCAATATCGATTACGATTCGGCGATATCACTTATCGGGCTTGTCCAGAAAGACCGGATAGAGAAAATCATCGCCGAGGCCCGCTATACCTTTGTGAAAAAAACAAAGTCCTACGAAGTTGCCATTGCCGTTGAAGAGGAATACCGCAACAGGGGCATCGGGACCTTCCTTATCAATTGCCTGATCGCTATCGCTTCAAGCAAGGGGCTTCCCGAGCTCAGGGCGACCGTGCTTAAGGAGAACAAGAGGATGCTCCGGGTTTTCCAGAAGACTTCGGTTGAGCCGAAGGTCAAAGTGGAGAGAGATCAGATATCCATCATCTATCCGCTGAAGAAGCTTAGGTAGCAGTATAATTTTGAGGGTAACGTAGTTTTGTCATTCCGGTTTTGCATC
>ERZ795057.170-NODE-170-length-68737-cov-9.361230_pt1 | contig 68737 bp, 61 predicted proteins | sample MGYA00375141_ERZ795057 | MGnify/ENA primary metagenome ERZ795057 (study PRJEB30186, sample SAMN05720163) | activated sludge metagenome | isolation source: Anaerobic digester | place: Hong Kong | collected 2015-01-26 ...
GCATAGGAATACAAAAAATAATTTGTACTGAATGCCACCAAACAAAAGAACAGAATGTACCAATAACCGTTGTAGGTAAATTCCTGCATAATTTCTGAATAATGAGGATGCAACCAGTAAAGGAATTTCAATAATGCAAAGCAGATAAATAAAACCATAATTATCGATTTGAGAAACGGCAATGTTGCTGAAAGAATCCTCTTCGGATTGGCTAAACCATTCTTTACAGATACAAGAACAACACCCAAAAACAGCAAGGAACTGACAAGACTCAATGAAACTGCCCAGGAAAAAGGATAGGAAATCGTCTTCAAAAAAGGTAATTGAAAATAAACCATGTCTCCATCTGTACGAATCTGTGTCAAATCTGTTGTTGCTAATTCTTGCAGAATCGGCACTAAATATGAAGCCTGTTGAGCTAAAGAGTTTAACGAAAGGTTATCACTATTATCCCTAGGAGTGTGATAGTCGAAATGGTTATCTATAAAGGCAAAATTATAACCCTGAATATCGTGATCACGACGAAAAACAGTTAAATCGGTATCATTCGGAAGGAGTTTATAAATGCTGTATGCCAAAGAATTAGAATTTGGATATTGAACTTGTGACTGATTAAAAATATCCAGAAGTTTCGCATTACCCTGATTGGTTTCCATAAACATAAAAGCCGGGCCGGCTGTCCCGCGAGCTTCAAAATTCATGACAATTTTTACATCACTCATCCATCTGTGTTTATCCGCAAATGCCTTTGCACCCAGTAATCCGATTTCTTCTGCATCAGTGATAAGGATAATAATATCATTTTGTCGTTCATTCTTACTTTGTAATATCGTTCTGATTCCCTCCAGAATCACAGAAACACCGGAACCGGCATCAGCTGCGCCAAATGATTGATATGGAACAGAATCATAATGAGACATCAAAAGTACAGCATCCCTACTCGGAGCTGAACTATTAGCAGGAACACGAGCAATGATGTTAGTTACAGAAGAATATACATTTTGCTCATTGAGAACTGGCTCAGTTTGAGTTTCAACCTGCAAACCCAATGTCTCAAGTTCTGAAATAATATACTCTCTGACAACTTCATGATTGGGTGACCCTACATAATGCGGTTCTTTGCTTATATTTCTGTTAATTGCAACCGCATTTTGCATTTTGAAACCACTTGTAAGTTGTGTTTCCTGACTTATATTTCTAGGTTGACTCAACCATATTGACAGAAATGAAAAGATTGCTATGACGATAAGCACAATGTGATTGCTATATTTTTTGAACATTATTGACAGTTTTTAAGTTGAGTTGAGTAAATTTTTGCTGTGTTATCAACTCGTCGAGCTGTTTCCAACAACCATTTCTTATTTTTAAAAGTCTTTCTTTGAAAGCCACCTTGCCCTTCATGATAAGCAAGGTATTGATTGTAAGCATCCCATTTTGATACACCTGTCATGCTATGAGTCTTGAATGTGTACCAACCGATAAAGTCTATGGCATCCTTAAAGCTATCCCTGTCAGCTCCGTTATTACCACTTTCATCAATGTATTGCTCCCAGGTTTCATCCAATACCTGTGCATATCCAAAAGCCGAAGATTGTCTGGTCCAAGGTATAAAACCGAGTAGTTTTTTTCGTTTCGGCTTCGCATCATGTTTGAAGGAAGATTCTTGTTTTAATATTGCCATTTGAACTTGAACCGGCGTTCCCCATTTCTTGGCAGATTTCTTTGCGTGTTTATACCACCTGCTCTTTTCGTCAAATATTGTGCAAATATTATCAAGGCTGGAGGGTGGTTTCTTGGCACAGGAGCTGATCAAAGAAATAATTAACAGTCCGGAAATTAGAAACAACCAAAAAACTTCAATTTTGAAAATTTTAGTTAGCTTTTCTCTAAAAAAAATCAGACTCAGATTCCCCGATAAATACAACCTGAATTACAAGTTTCACAAACTTCAACTTGTGATAGGTTCGGTAACTCAGGCTTTAATTTCTGCCATATCCATACGCATAAATTTTCACTGGTTGGATTTTCCAAGCCATCGATATGATTCAGACAATTATGATCCAGTAGCTGATATATTGGTTTAAACGCAGTTTTTATTTCAGCAAAATCCATAACCCATCCGGATTGTCCATCAACCGAGTCTGCAACGCTGATAATAATATTGATTGAGTGGCCATGCAATCGACCACATTTGTGACCATCAGGCACATTAGGCAACCAGTGAGCCGATTCAATCGTAAATTTCTTGTAAATTTCCATAAAGTATTATAATTTTTTTACGTATAAAACCATGCTATGATCAACGAGTTCATAACCATATTTTTTCGCTAATTTTTCCTGAAGTGCTTCAATTTCTTCATCATAAAACTCCTTCACTTCACCACTTTCAACATCGACCATGTGATCATGATGTTCGCCGGTATCCAGTTCATAAACAGCTTGACCATTCTCAAACAGGTGTTTTATAACTAAACCAGCTTCTTCGAACTGATTTAAAACTCGGTAAATTGTTGCCAAACCAATTTCACTACTGCTGATTCTGATTTGTGTGAATAATTCATCTGCTGAAAAATGTTTACCAACATTTTTTTCCAAAAATTCCAAAACCTGAAGTCGTGGGAGTGTTACTTTTAAACCTGCTTCTTTAATATTTTCGCCTTTCATAAGTCATCCATTAACGGATTATATTTGCCAATATAATACAATTTAACTGCTATTTAACCGGCAATATTGTATCATTTGCACTGTTAAAAAGTTTAATTATTGTTATGAAAATATCTACTATTTTAGTTTCATTGTTTGTTCTGTTCTTTTCCACGGCTTGTGTTTATAAAACACCGGTTCAACAAGGAAATGTTTTGGAACAAGATGATGTTGATGAAATTAAACCCAATATGAGCAAACGCCAAGTAGCGATAATTCTTGGAACACCTGCGATTGCCGATCCTTTTAATCAAGATCGTTGGGACTATATTAACACCATGAAATTAAAAGGTAAAATTGATAAAGTTAAACATTTAACTCTCTACTTCGAGAATGATAGACTGGTCAGAACCGAAGGAAACTATTTCCCTGAAAAAAATAGTGAGAACATCGAAGAAAAAGAATGAAGTCTTTGATTTCTTTTATACTGATTTTAACTTCAGCAACTTCTTTTGCTGAAGTTACATCAAGTTCAGCGAATGGTTTTTCAGTACAAATTGAGAAATCTATTCCTACAAACTCTCAAAAATTATATCAGCAGTTTTTAAATATTGGGCAATGGTGGGATAAAGATCACACATGGTTTGGTAAGGCTGAATATATGTTTCTACAACCTAAAGCCGGCGGTTGTTTTTGTGAAATTGATGGTGATAACCAGGTTTGGCACATGACTGTGACTTTTGTAAAACCTAATGAAGAAGTTCGTATGACCGGTGGATTAGGTCCATTACAGATGATGGGGTTACATGGCGGAATGAGTTGGAAGTTTTCTTCAATTGATGAACAAAACAGTAAACTGACTCTAACTTATAATGTTAGTGGTTATTCAAAAGATGGTTTAGAATCACTTGCTCCCATCGTCAATCAAGTATTGCAGCTTCAAGTTGATAAATTAGCTGCCAAATTTAATAAAACTGAATCAAGCCACTAAATATCACAATCAGGCTGGTTTTCAGGCGTTGCCCTGATAAAATCATCGAGCTTTAAACAATTCGAGTTAATCCTGAGTATATTGGGAAAATTATCTAACGGAACATTAAATCTGTTGGCATTGTAAACTTGAGCAACCAAAAAAATGTCCGCGACTGAAACTATTTCTCCAAAACAAAATGTGCCGGCTGTTTGCTCAATTTGTTTTTCGATTGCAGAAAATCCTTGATGAATCCAATGAGCATACCAATCATCAACTTGGTTTTGCTGAAAAGATTGTTCTTTCAAATACTTCAAAACTCTCAAATTATTAAGAGGATGGATATCACAAGCGATACTTAAAGCGATGGCTTTTGCAAGGTATTTTTCAGCAATATTTACAGGATATAACGAGTTTTCAGGATAGTACTCTTCAAGATAATCAACAATTGCCAATGATTGGGTAATAACTTCATTATTTTCAGTAATCAATGAGGGTATCAGCATTTGTGGATTGATGGATTTATACTCTTGCGAAAATTGTTCTCCACCATTTTTAACTAAATGTACTGGACAGTATTCGTAGTCCAATCCTTTGATATTTAATGCAATTCTGACTCTGTAGGCAGCCGTGCTACGCCAATAGCTGTATAATTTCATTGTTTTTACTTTCGAAATGATTATTCGGTCATTTTATCACTATAATCTGCTAGAATACTTAATTAATTTGTTTAAAAAATGATGACAGAAAATTTCCAAGAGAACCATAACGATTCAACTTTACCCAAAAGACGATATTTTTTTCATATCGTAGAAATCATTTCAGCACTTGCATATACTTATTTTGTAGGATTCTCAGGAATCCTGTGGATAGCTGTTGCTGTCAGTTTATTAAGCCTTGTTATTCAAACAAATATATTTTCAAAAAGTCTATCAACTAAAGCGACTTTTATCATTTCACAATTATGTTTAGTCATTTCTTCGATTATTTGGGGGTATTTGGTGATGTATTTTCTCAGCTCAGCGCCAAAGGTCTTTACAATAATTTTAGTTGCAAGAGTAATAGCCACAATTGTTGGATTTAAGGAAATCAGAGATCAGGCAATGGTTGTATTGCCATTATTAATAGGTTTTGTGTTTATCCAGCAACAAGGCTGTATTCCACCATTAGATTTTTAAAAAAACCAGATTACAATTTTTTGAGCATAAATACAGGGCAACCATGATGCCCTGTGTTGCCCATTCTTTCATGGAGATATTCAAAACCCCTACTCCGATAAAGCTTTTGAGCTGTTTTCATTTCATGAATTGTTTCAAGATACATTGAGTGATAGCCCATTTCTTTCGCTTTTTCAATGCACTGATCAATTAAAGTTTTACCAACGCCCTGACTTCTTAACTCAGGAAAGAAATACATTTTTCTTAATTCACAAATCCCTGATTCTTCTTCACCATCCAAAGGAGCAATTCCAGCTCCACCAAGAACTTGTCCATTTAATTCAACGACAAAATAATGCTTTCCTTTTTTTTGGTAGTTGGAGTACATATCGAGTAATTCCGCATCAGCCATGGCAAATCCATCGCCACAAGCACCAAATTCTTCCAAAGTAACATGCACCAGATGATTGAGTGCATCGTTATCTTGTGGTTGAACATCGCGAATATTAATTCCAGACATAATCTATCTTGTTTCCAAATTGATATGCAACAACCTGCATTTCTTTTAATGTTTCTTTGACTAGTTCATCATAATCATCAAATGCAGCATTTTGAATATTATTCAATTTTTCGTGTAGCGATTTTGTTTTGGGTGAGTTGCTAATTAACGCACAACAATCTTTGTAAGGCTCAACACAAATATCAAACAAATCAAGTTCTCGTGATATTTCCACAATTTCGCCTTTATTGTAAGTTAGTAAGGGTCTTAAAATTGGCATATCAACCGATTTTGTCATACTAACGATATTTTCCATCGTTTGCGAAGCAACTTGACCTAAATTATCACCGGTTACCAAGCATTGCGCATGAACTTGTTGTGCTAAATTCTCAGCAACCCGAGCCATAAAACGTCGGAATAATATCAAATCATACTCCAGCTTTTGATCCATTAGTGCCAGATCAAAATGGGTATAAGGAACCAGAAACAACCTCACTTTTCCGGCAAATTCACTAATTCGTTTAGCAATTTTGGAAACTTTATACTCTTCTAATTTTGAAGACTGTAGATTACTTGCAGTAAAATGAATAAAATCCACATTACATCCTCTTTTTGCCGTCAGATACGCTGCAATTGGAGAGTCAAAACCACCGGAAAGCAAACACATGATTCTTCCTGTCGAAGATACAGGTAATCCACCAATTGCTTGTATTCTGTTGGTGTGAATTGCCATTCCTCGTGATGAAATATCCACATAGAAATACTGATCAGCGTGTTTTAAATCCACATTTTTCCATTCTGTATTTTTCAAAATAACAGTTGCTAATTGAATCTCCAAATCTCTGGAACTGAGTTGGAATCTTTTATCAGAGCGTTTGACACGAACAGCAAAACTTTTTCCTTCCTTGTAATTGTCGTTTGCTAAATTTTCAATCAGATTTTCCGCCTCTTGCAAATCTGGTTTTCCTTCAAAAATATGATATTTCTTTGCCGAAAACCAATACACACGACTAAGCCATGCTACTCCCGGAACTTCAGCTAATTTAGCTGCAATAAAATCAATATCTCCGGAAAAATCTTCCGGAATATCAATAAACATACGGTCGTGAATTGACTTGACATCCCAATTAAGATTGAGCGCTTTAACTTTATGACGAACGTTGATTCGCAATTTTTTTACAAAAGTCTGTCGGTTGCAACCTTTCAGGGTTAATTCCCCGTAGTGCAAAATAATTCGGTTTTTCATTATCAGTGATGAGATATTGCGATGTGTTGTCGGATTTTACATGACATATATTCAGCTTTCAATAACAGAACATTGTTATTTATGACGAATATTATTATACTTTTTCGACTATGTGTTAACTGTATGTATGTGATGAAAAAATATTTATTTTTAATTTTAGGAACTTTTGTAATCTCAGGAATTGTAAATTCTGCCGAAAAAACAATTCTTAAAGCCGGATTTCCTTCTGTGGATAAAATAAAAAATGCTTCTGAAAATCAATTACTACTTTCTGTTGGAGTATTTGATCCTTTAACAGAGAAACTGAGTTTTTCGGAGTCAAAAGTTGCTGAAAAAGTGTCTGGCAATTACTCTATCGTACAGTTTCATGATGGTAAAGCGGACTCTCGATGGTTAATCAAAAAAGGGGTTAAAGTTTTATCCTACTTGCCCAATAATGCTTTTATTGTTGCCAATTCTAAAGAGTTGCAGTCCATTGAAGGTGATAAATATATTCGTTGGATTGGTGCTTATCAATCTAATTTCAAAATTCCTCCGCATTTGTGGGAAAAAAATCTTAAACCTCAGTTAGACTATGAGTTAGTTGTATCAGTTTTTGAAAATTATCCGAATGTTAAACTTGAGGTATTGATTCGCAAATTTCTCCCAAATGCTGAACTTTTAAGAAAAACCGAAAGCAATGAGGTCTTTTTAAAAATTCAAAATAGATACATTCTTCAATCCATCCAATCGTTAGCACAAATTGATGAAGTCAGATTCGTTGATATTGTCAAACCAATGAAGTTCGCTAATACTGAAGCAGTTTCTGCTATACAAGCTAATGCAGATTCAGGCGGACGTCCTGCTGATGATGATTATATTCCAATCAATACCCCAATTTGGGATAAAGGTCTATTTGGTACCGGACAAATTATTGGTGTTGCAGATAGCGGATTGGATTCAGATGAGGATTGGTTTGTACATTATAATAATGGAACGAGTATAACGCATCAAGTTACATCAGCAGAGTCAACTAATCCTCCAACATTAGGCACATTATATCCGAACCGTAAAGTGATTGGATACTTTGTCATGCCGGGGGCACTTGCCTATGATGAATCCGGACATGGAACCCATGTGACAGGTTCAGTTGCGGCGGATAGATTGGATTCCATTTCAAATGGCCCTGCAGGTCGCATTTCATCACCGAGTTCATCCGGATATGATAATGACGATGGTATGGCGCCAAATGCTCAGATTCTTTTCCAGGATATTGGTGGTGAAGACGAGGATGACGAAGGTGCGCTAACAGGGCAAGGCAGCTATCCAATGTGGCAGCAAGCCTACAATGCAGGAGCTAGAATCCATTCAAACTCTTATGGTGCTGATGGAGATGGTGCATATACTATTTCTGACTTGTATCTGGACAGACATCTTCGTGAATATGAAGATATGCTCATTTTGTTTGCTGCAGGTAATGACGGAGTTGCCTCAAATACTATTGGTTCACCGGGCAATTCTAAAAATGCTATGACAGTTGGCGCATTAGGACACGGCAATGCTTCTGTTGTTGCCACATTCTCAAGCCGTGGTCCAACAGATGATGGCAGAATCAAACCAGACATTGCAACTACCGGATCCAGTGTAGAATCAGCACAGAATGATTCAGAAAACACCACCTCTATTTCACCGGCTGCCCGTACAACGAAATCAGGGACTTCGATGGCTACACCAATTGCTGCAGGTGCCTCTGCATTACTCCGACAATACTTCACAGATGGATTTTATCCTTCTGGTCAAAAAAATTCTGCAGATTCACATATCCCAACAGGACCTTTAATGAAAGCCACTTTGATTAATGGTGCAGGTACTTCAGGTGGACATTTCAATAAAAATGTGGGTTGGGGAAGAGTTAATCTATCAAATTCTATTATGTTTAACGATAGTAGTAAGCAGCTCAGAGTTTGGGAGGTTGAAAACGACAACGGACTAAAAACGAATGAAACTTATGAATTTAAACTCGGTGTGAAAAGTGATAAAGAGTTCTCCGTCACCCTTGCATGGTACGATGTTGCTGCAACTTCAGGAGGTGGTAAAACGCTTGTCAATAATCTCGACTTAGAAGTCCAATTAGGAAATACTAAATACAAAGGCAACAACTTTTCAGATGTTGCACAATCTTCAAGTGATGGAAGTTTTGATACTATCAATACAGTCGAGCAAGTGAAATTAAAAAATCCTGCAGAAGGGGTTTATACAATTACAGTCAAAGGGGCTGATATTCCCGGTAATGGCGATTCCAATTCCTTCCGACAGGGCTTTGCATTAGTTGCTACAGGTCACTTTGATAATATAAACGCTAATCCCGGAAGTTTAACTTCTGCATCCGGACTCAACGCTGAAATGATAGGAAATAATGGAGTTGAAATTAGTTGGAACGGTGGAAGTAATGCTGATTACTTTGAAGTTTACCGTGTAGAGGGAACATGTTCTACAGCTGATTTCAGTAAAGCCCGCTATGCAGGTCGTTCTGAGTCCAATAGTTTTACCGACTTTCGTACTCATGGAGGTTCAAGTTATGCTTATAAAGTTAGACCCTCACAGCATAAACAATTAGGTTCATTGTCAAATAGTTGTGCTGAAGTTTTATCTGCTCAGGCTTGCGACACTCCTCCTACATTTAATCAAAGCTCAGTTGAGATAGTTGATAATGTTGGCAATATGTGTCATGCCGAATTACATTGGAATTCGGCAACAAGCAATTGCTCATCAAGTCCAAATATCAAATACAACATTTACCGCTCTGAGGACCCTAATTTCATTCCATCTGCTGAAAATCTCTTAAAAACAGTTACCTCTACTTCGTTTGATGATATCTTTGCACCTGATATTCCAGTTTTTTATATTGTCAGGGCGGAAGATAATAGCTCTTCAGGAAATGGCCCAAATGGAGGGAATGAGTCTTCAGGATCAGTTAAAGTATTGGGCAAAGCGGTAGGAAATGGCTTCGTTGACAGTGATGGTAATTTATTGGAAGATGTTGATAATATCTCAATAATGAATTTAATTACTCCGTGGCAAATTGTTTCTAATCGCTCAGCTGATGGTGAGTTGAGTTACAAAACCGGTGAGCCCGATTCCGGTTATCCTGCAAATACATGCGGTGAAATAGTAACCAATACAATTCCTCTTTCAGGCATTGCTAATCCTTCAATAGAATATAAAGCTCGGTTTAATCTGGAAGAAAACTGGGATGGTGTTGTTGTCGAAATTTCTACAGATAACGGACAAACATGGTCCGATTTGCCTCCAGATGGTGGATATCCCGGCGATTTCTCTGAAACAACTACAAATCCTGTAAATGCCTGTGGTTATCCAAGCACACACGGAGCATTTAGCGGCAGTAATACATACTTCCAACCATTCAGCCACGACTTATCTGCTTATTCTGGTCAAGATGTGAAAATAAGATGGCGTCTGTCTACTGACCCTGGAGTACAGATGGAAGGATTTTATATTGACAGTATTAAATATCCAAATGTTCAAGTCCCTAACTCCTGTACAGTTAATACCAATAAAATTCAACCTGGCTATTATTATGATAGAACTCATAGTGGCCATGGCTTTGTTATAGAAAATATAAATAGATCAGATTTGTACTTTACTATTTTTTATACCTACGGCGAGGATGGTAATTCGGAGTGGTATACTTCACTTACAACTTTGAATAACGGAATTTTAAATAACAATATGGATAATGATACACTTTTAAGGACTAATTATATTAGATCAAGTGTGCCAGGAACATATGGTTCATTCGTAATTGATGAGTCAATTGGTACAAATATTTTAAATATGGATTTTAATGCATCTGTAGTTAATTCTGCACCCTGTAATGACGGAGTTACTAGAAAAGCTAATAATGCGATAGTTACATGGCAACTTGGAGATGAAACAGGGCAATGGTGCCTTGAACCCATAATTGCTGAAACATACTACCCATCAATTGATTTTGGTGGGCTTTGGTGGGCAGGAAGTTCAGATAGTGGTTGGGGTGTATCATTAGCTTTTAGAAATGATGTAATTGTTGCTACAATTTTTTATTATGACGAAGATGGCAAACCACGTTGGGTTCAAGGTCAGCAATCCAATTTTGTAATAGGAGAGCCAATAACAATTGAAATGATTGAATACAAAGGCTATGCAAGATATGAACAACCAATAACATTGGTGGGCTCAAGTGCTGGTAATTTATCATTAACATTATATGATAATTCTGGATCGGACAATGATGGTAAGCTTAGTGTCGATATTAGATACCAAGCAGGTAATGATAGCATTTCTTGGGAAAGAATCGATATTCCTTACAAATTAGAATCTTTACCACATCAATAAGTGGAATTAGTTCACAAATATGGCGCAATTATGGCTTGAGTTGATATTCCTAATTGTAGTGTTATTCTCCCTAAAAATAGCGAGGTTCACAAATCAAAGTAAACTCATTGTCTTTCTTACATATATTATTACAGGGATTCTGACAAAGTTGTTCTGGATTCCAGCGATTTTGTTCGTTGCAATGTATATCTATTTTAATCAAACGGATACCAAGTAAAACAAAAAGAATTTAAAAGCCATTAATTGCCACACTATCAACACATCTGTTAGTTAGAATATCAACATGTGGAAAATCAAGCTAAAAAAATGGTTTAAGAGACTAGCTCTAACGGTGCTGGTTTTATTTGTCATTTTTCTGCTATTAGACCGATTATACCCTCTTCCACTTGAAGAATTTAATAAAAGAAGTTTTGCTCAAATCGTGGTTGATAAAGATGGTCATATCTTACGAGCATTTCCTGATTCCAATGGAATCTGGCGATATCCGGTTTCAATTACAGAGGTTTCACCACTCTATTTGGAAGCCCTGATTCAATACGAAGATCGTTATTTCTATAAACATTTTGGCGTGAACCCCTTGGCAGTACTAAGAGCATTTGGACAATGGATTTGGCACAGAGAGGCAGTTTCCGGTGCTTCAACACTAACTATGCAAGTTGCCCGAATACTCAAACCACATAAAAAAACATTAAGTGGAAAAATTCAACAAATGTTCATGGCGTTACAGTTGGAATGGCACTTAAGCAAAGACGAAATTCTTGAATATTACTTAAATTATGCCCCATTTGGAGGAACAGTTGAAGGGATTCAGGCAGCCAGTTTCACATATTTGGGTAAAAATGCAAACGAACTGACACATTCAGAAGCTGCCTTATTAGCGGTAATGCCACAATCACCATCTCGATTTCGTCCGGATAAATATCCACAGAAAGCGGAAACGGCTCGAAATAAATTGTTAAATCGTTTAAAAGAACAAAATATTTGGTCAGAAAAAATAATCAATGGCGCCATACAAGAGCCTGTTCATTCCGAGCTCAATCGTAACCCAATGCTTTCCCCACATCTATCGCGCCGACTAGCTCAACAATTTCACCAACAACAAATTATTCATTCAACCATTGATATTAAACTTCAAACAGAGCTTGAAATTTTGGTTAAAAATTACATTGAGTCCATATCTGAAAAACTCAGTGCCTCTGTTCTAATGATTGATAATGAAACTCTAAATACTCTTACGTATATTGGTAGCGCTGACTTTTTTAGCCATAATCGTAACGGGTATGTTGATATGATTCAGTCCGTTCGATCACCGGGTTCGACTCTCAAGCCTTTTATCTATGGAATCGCTTTGGATGAAGGTATTATTCACTCACAATCACTTCTATTTGATGTTCCTCAGTCTTTTGAGGGATATCGCCCGAAAAACTTCGATAATATGTTTCATGGAGCTGTTAGTACCACTCAAGCACTATTGCGTTCACTCAATATGCCGGCTGTGCAAGTTCTAAATGAAATCAGTTCAGAGAAGTTTTATGCCAAAATGATAAACGCCGGTTTAAATTTATCCTTACCGGATTCAGCCAAACCGAATTTATCAATTGCATTAGGCGGTGGTGGAGTGAATATGCAAGAACTCGCAGGCCTATTCTCCAGCCTCGGTAGAAACGGAAAATCGGGCAAAATAAGATTTACAGTTGATGATGAATTCACAGAATATCCTGTTTTAAGCGAATCGAGTGCTTGGGTGATACAAAACATACTCTCTCAGTCTTCACTCGAACCAATCAACTCAAGGCAATTTAAATCTCACGACGATATAGCCTTCAAAACAGGGACTAGTTATGGCTCAAGAGACTCTTGGGTGATTGCTGTCAATAAAAAAGTCACCATTGCAATTTGGCTCGGTCATGCAGATGGTACACCGGTTGAAAATAATAGCGGAAGGCAGACGGCTGTCCCTTTATTGCAAAGAATATATTCAATATTACCGGAACAATATAAACAGAACATTGAACAACCACTCAATGTACGATCTGAGGTTATATGCTGGCCATTGGGAACAAAGTTGGCTTCTCAAAGAAAAAAGTATTGTCATATTCAAAAACAGGCTTTTTTAATTGATGACTTAGCACCACCAACTCTAAACTCAAATTCAAACAATGCAGAAGATTCAATAATTTATGTTCAGACAGATAAAGCCACAGGATTTCGGGTATTACCACACTGTCAGCCTGAGTCAATTGAAACCAAAGAATATGTTGTATGGCCACGCATACTTGAGCCTTGGATTCCCAAACCATTAAGACGTAATACTTATTTACCTACTTACAGCGACAAATGCAAAACCATCCAAGTTACAAATTCTTTAGAAATCAGAGGAATACACGATAATTCCGTGCTATTTCCTGAAGCATATTCATCTTCGATGCCTGGGGTAATGCTTGAATCTTTAGGCTCAAATGGTAAAAACTATTGGTTTGTAAACGGCAAACTTCAAAACGAAAATGATAGCAAATTACTGCTATCTGAATTAAAATCCGGTTCGTATAAAGTTACTCTTATCGATGACAGCGCGAATTTTGCTGAAATCGAATTCTCCGTTAAACTCTGATTAAAATTTCATGACAAGTAAGAAGGACAAATATCAAATGTATCAGGAATCGGTTCAGTGTGTTGAAGCTGAAATCGATTTTGTAGAAGCAACGTATAAAGAAATACGAGGAAATGAAGCACGCTTTCTTCGTGAAGATTTCTCCGGAACCGGTCAAACATCAGCAGAATGGATCAAACGAAATAAGAAAAACAAAGCATGGGCTATTGATTTTGATGAAGAAGTTGTGCAATGGGGAATTGATAATGTCCGCTCTCAACTCAATCATCCGGAAAATCTCACTTATAAAATTACCGATGTCAGATACTCAGGCATTACCAAAATGGATGTGATTTTAGCAATGAATTTTAGCTATTTTCTGTTTATGGAACGCCAAACCATGAAAGATTATTTTGTATCTGTAAAAAACTCCCTAGAACCAACCGGAATCTTTTTTCTGGATGCATTTGGTGGTTATGAGGCCGCTAAAGAATTAACTGAGGAAAGAGAATGTGAAGGATTTACATATATTTGGGAACAAGCCACATTTAACCCTATCAATTCACAAATGCAATGCTATATCCATTTCAAAACAGACAAAGGTGAACAAGTCAATCGAGCCTTTTCCTATTATTGGAGACTCTGGACATTACCAGAGTTACAAGAGTTATTATTGGAAGCCGGTTTTTCTCAAGTTGATATCTATTGGGAAGGAACCGATGAAGAAAGTGGTGAAGGAGATGGAGTATTCCAGCCAACAAAAATCGGAACGGCTGATGCCGGCTGGGTCTGCTATATCGTCGCCCTACCTTAACTGGTTAATCAAGCTCTTATTTAATAAACACCCGGCAATAACTTCATCAACTCTTTATAATCTTCTGGGTTAGGTTCTTTAAATCCTTTGGTATTGAGTTCTATCAGAACATCATACGCCTCATCATTTCCATTCAGTTGCATCAAAGCATTCTTAAATTGGTTAACAACATTATCCGGTACATTGGTTGATGCCATAAAAGTCGAACCGGGAATACTGTCGCTTTCTAGTAATGAAGCAAAGTTGGGATATAAATCAAACATCCAGTTGGGAACAATCGCTGCGTCCGCACTTCCATCAAACACAATTTCAACAGCTTCTTGCCATGATAGTGCTGTTACTTCTTTGCTAGGAGCTGAAAACAAGTCGGTAAACCATCTGTTAAAATAAACAGTAGCCAAACTGGGGCTAGGCAACATAACAATTCTTTTATTGACCAAAAACTCCTGAACAGTTTCACCATCATAAGGTTCATCCAGACAAACTAGGTGAAAAGATAAAGGCTCCTGTGTTGTTAAAACATACTTATAGTCCTTTTTCTGAGCTCTGAAAGCAGCTACATGCGAGGCATCCAGTGTGAAGTCAGGGTTACGGCTACCATTAGCACTTCGCCAATAGGAATAATAATTTTTGTCGATGATAATTTCAAAATCATGACCTGTTTTTTTGTTGAGCCACTGGCGCAATGGTTCATAAACTTCTCGACCCTGTTCAATCGGGTAAGTTGGTTCAATGACTAATGTGTAACGCTCAGCATGAATGGCAAAAGCCATTAATAAATTTAAGAACACAAATCCTTTTTTTGGTTTTATTATTAATTGCATAATTTGTCGCCCTATTTTGCATTTATTTTAGATTACATTCTTACCATATTAGACAGAACAAATCAATATTTGACTTCGGAAACAATTTAAATAACTGTTACAATTCATTGTTTTTAATTCAATTTTAAGTTGTGGAAATTAATTGTTATAATGATTCAATTATTTGAACAGAACAAGTATCCTTGGAAGTATTATAAATGACCGGTGAAACGAACTCCGTATCATCTGAAAGGTTTTGCAAAATACTAATTTCTATACTTTGCAATAATTTCATTCTTTTTTTAATTTTTCCAAGATATTGAATTCTCGCTACAATTTCTTGACCCGGATAACAACCTTTTTTGAAACTCATAACCCCACTTTGTTGATCCAGATTGAGATGTTGTGGAATAAATTTCTCTGTATTTTTGACATCAATCCAAGGTAAACCCTGTGAAAATAAATAATTGTAAAAGCCATCTTCATCTATACATTCATGCTGACCATTTTCAACGAGAGTCAAATCATCATTACTAATAGCAACTTGAATCCCAACTTCTTCGATGCTAATTTTTGCCCGAAATTTACGCATATTGAAAAAGTCAATCAAGACGCTTGTCATGTTTTGCGGGCAAATTAACAAAAAATCTGATGCAGAACTTTTGTAAATCCAAAAACTACTGATAACCCGACCTTTCGGATTGCACAAGACGCTATATTGAAAAACATTTGTAGAAATAGCCTTAACATCGGAAAGAATTAAGTTATTTAGAAAAGTTTCGATACCCTCGCCTGTAAATCTAATACATGAACATATTGAGTTGATTAACATCAAATTTTTTACACTATCTGTTGTTGTCACAAAAAAATCCTTACGGCTATCATCAGAATCCATTATAATATCGCAGTCGTTAAATTCTTGAAAGCGCAATATTTATTTTATCGCAGAATCAATATTTCAAACTCAAAGATATGTTATCAAAACACTCAAAAATTAAGGAGTTGATTGAATGAAATCTTCTAACCGACCACTATCTCCTCATTTACAGATTTATAAACTGCCGTTATCAGCCAGACTCTCTATTCTTCATCGTTTAACAGGTCTCGCTTTAACAGCCGGAGCATTCGTACTCGTATTATGGTTATTGGCCTTAGCATTTAACTCAGGCTTGGCAATCACTATTTACTCTTTCTTTACCACTTCCATTGGTAAAGTTTTTCTTATTGGTTGGACCTTTACATTTTTCTACCACTTTTTTAATGGCATGCGTCATCTGTTGTGGGATACGGCCAACGGATTGAAGGTGGAGTGCATCAATCGTTCAGGTATAACTGTTATCCTTGTTTCAACAGTTTTAACCATACTGGTTTGGACATTAGGAGTTTAAAATGCAATATCGTTCAGATACAAAAAAAGTAAAAGGTTTGGGTTCAATTAAACACGGCTTTGGGCATTGGTGGGCTCAAAGATTAACCGCTGTCTTAATGGTTCCTTTAGGGTTTTGGTTTGTTTATTCCATGGTTTCCATGGAAAATCTACATCCCGACACATTGATTTTATGGTTACATAATCCAGCACCGGCTATCCTAATGACGTTATTTGTAACCACAGTGGTTTTTCATGGAGCATTAGGACTACAAGTTATCATCGAAGATTATGTCGGAAATAAAAAAATGTCTCTCATACTACTGGTATTACTTAAATTTGCCATTTTTGCAATGATAGTTGCATCCGTCTTTTCACTCTTCAAATTAGTATCTTAAGGACTTGATTATGTCAGAAACGAAAACAAATAACTCGCTCGGTTATAAAATTGTAGAACACAAATTTGATGCGGTTGTCGTTGGTGCCGGTGGTGCAGGATTGCGTGCAACAATGGGATTGGCGATGGAAGGCTTGTCTGTTGCTTGTGTGACTAAAGTGTTCCCTACCCGTTCACATACTGTCGCTGCACAAGGTGGAATGAGTGCTTCATTGGGAAACATGGGCAGAGATGATTGGCGTTGGCACATGTACGATACGGTAAAGGGTTCTGATTGGTTAGGCGATCAGGATGCGATTGAATACATGTGTAGAGAAGCTGTACCGGCTGTGATTGAATTGGAACATCAAGGCGTGCCCTTTTCTCGCACAAAAGACGGAAAAATTTATCAAAGACCATTTGGTGGTATGACCACAGAATACGGCAAAGGAGCACCCGCTCAAAGAACTTGTGCGGCTGCCGACAGAACCGGCCACGCCATATTGCACACTCTTTATCAGCAATCATTAAAACATGATGCCAACTTCTTCATTGAATACTTTGCCATAGATTTAGTTATGGAAGACGGTGAATGCAAAGGTGTTATCGCTTTGGATATGTCGGATGGTAGATTGCATTTATTCCGTGGTCATGCAGTCATTCTGGCAACAGGTGGTTATGGACGAGCTTACTTTTCATGTACTTCGGCTCATACTTGTACCGGTGATGGAAACGGAATGGTATTGCGTGCCGGATTACCATTGCAAGATATGGAATTTGTACAATTTCACCCTACAGGAATATACGGAGCCGGTTGTTTAATTACCGAAGGTGTGCGTGGTGAAGGTGGGTTTTTAACTAATTCCGAAGGTGAGCGTTTCATGGAAAGATATGCACCTTCTGCCAAAGATTTGGCATCTCGTGATGTTGTCAGTCGTGCAATGACGATTGAAATTAATGAAGGACGTGGTGTTGGTCTGAATAAAGATCATATTCACCTGCATTTGGAACACCTTGGACCTGAAGTTATCGAGAAACGATTACCGGGAATTGCTGAATCAGCCGAAATTTTTGCCGGTGTCGATGTAACCAAAGAACCCATTCCGGTTCTTCCAACCGTTCACTACAATATGGGTGGCATTCCGACCAATTATCATGGCGAAGTTGTGAACTTGGTTGGTGACAATCCCGATTCTGTGGTTAAAGGTTTATACGCTATTGGTGAGGCTGCCTGTGTGTCAGTTCATGGAGCTAACCGACTTGGTTCCAATTCTTTGCTTGATATTGTTGTATTTGGACGTGCTGTAGCACACCGATGTGCAGAGACAATTAAACCCGGTACCAAGCACAAAGATTTACAAACTGATGCAGTTGATAAAATCATCTCAGAATTTGATAAAATCCGCAATGCTGACGGTAAGAGCTCGACTGCTGATTTACGTTTGGAATTACAGCAAACCATGCAAAAACATGCTGCCGTATTCAGAACGCAAGAAACACTTCAGTCCGGTTGTGAGTTGGTAAGTCAAATTGTGGAAAAATATGCTGACCTGAAAATTACAGACCGTTCACTCATTTGGAATACGGATTTAATTGAAGCACTGGAACTCAGAAACCTAATGGCACAAGCCAAGGTTACAATTATGGGTGCTGAAAACCGTGAGGAATCACGCGGAGCTCATGCCCGCGAAGATTGTCCAGACAGAGATGATGAAAACTGGATGAAACACACGCTGGCTTATTTTGACGAAAAGCATAATGTCAGTTTTCAATATCGTCCGGTTCACATGAACACTTTAACTGACGAATGTGAAGTCATTCCACCTGCAAAGAGAGTTTATTAAAATGGCACAGTTTAGTTTACCGAAAAATTCAAAAGTTCAGAAAGGAAGTTACTTCAAGGCTGAAGGTGCTAGTAACATCAAAAAACTGAAAGTTTATCGCTGGAATCCGGATAGCGGAGAGAATCCAAGAACCGACACTTACGAAATTGATTTGGATAATTGCGGACCAATGGTATTGGATGCTCTAATCAAGGTCAAAAACGAGATTGACACCACTTTAACTTTCAGACGTTCATGCCGTGAAGGAATCTGCGGAAGCTGTGCGATGAATATCAACGGCACTAACACTTTAGCTTGTACGAAATCAATTAAAGACTGCAAGGGTGATGAAATTGCGGTTTACCCTCTTCCACACATGGAAGTTATCAAAGACCTAGTCCCTGACTTGTCACATTTTTATGCACAGTACGCTTCTGTTCAACCTTGGATTCAAACGGATTCAGTACCATTACCGGATGCTGAAAGACTTCAATCCATTGAAGATAGAGAAAAACTCGATGGACTTTACGAATGTATTTTATGTGCTTGTTGTCAAACATCTTGTCCGAGTTATTGGTGGAATGGCGATCGCTACCTCGGCCCGGCTGTATTATTGCAATCTTATCGCTGGATTGCTGATTCGCGAGATGAACATACCGGCGAGAGACTGGAAGAACTGGAAGATCCGTTCAAATTATTCCGATGTCATACAATCATGAGTTGCAGCAATACTTGCCCAAAAGGACTGAACCCGGGCAAAGCGATTGCGGAAATTAAAAAACAAATTGCAGAAAGACACGTTCTCTAGTTCTTTTGAATGTACTCTTACGAGCTCAAATGCAAAACAGATTCTCGTTGGATTGAAGCCGTTATGGCGGATTTTGATGAATTTTTAATCGACCATGCGGCCAATGAGCGAAAAGCAGCGATGTTGGCACTTTCCATGGTTGTTCATTATCCCGATAAAGAGCATATAGTTCGTGATATGACTGACTTGGCAATGGAAGAAATGGCTCATTTTCGTGAAGTCATTAAAATCATGCTCAAAAGAGGCTTACAACAAAAGCCGGATACGACCAATTTTTATATTGGCTCATTCATGAAGGCATTAAAAAAAGATCCCAAAAACTATCTTTTGGATCGTTTGCTGATGTTTAGCATCGTAGAAAAACGAGGTGCCGAACGATTCGGAATTGTCGGTGAAGCATTGGCAGAATCAAAAATTAAAGATTTTTATCAGCGTTTAGCAGCAGCTGAGTACCGACATTTTGAATTATTTATTGAACTTGCCTATAAATACTACGATGAGCAACGCGTCAAAAAACGACTGAATGAGCTTCTTGATGTTGAAGCTCAAATCGTTCAACAATCTCCTTTCATAGCTGCTGTTCATTAAGAATCCATCATGATTTTAGTAAGAAATAAAATATTCCTGTTTCTTACACTTTTGATTTCAAACGGATTTTCGAAAGAACCTAAACAAATTCATCGTTGTATAATGGAGAATGGAACCATTTCCTATCAAGAACAATCTTGCAAAAAGGCCAAATCGAATAAAAAAGATAACATCAAAAAATCAATTAATAGTGCTCCATCTTATATGAGTTCTATTCAGTATAAATCTATCAGTGAAATTAGCTCGGACAACAACTCGTCTCAAATCATTTATGAAACAGTAAAAAATTATCAAATTTCATTAAAGGCTTTATTGAACTGGAAGATATTCAAGAAAGTTTACGATAATAAATTCCTACACATTCGCTTCCTTGATTCTGATATCTCGCTCAAAATCGACTTTATTTATCCGGATAATAAACAATTTACTGAACAAGAATTGATTGAATTACTACAATTATCTGCAAGCAGATATGTCAAAGGTTCAAGAGAAAAGGCTATCAATCTCAATATTTTCAACTTATCCTCCGGCAAAGCTATCACAACCACTTTGACAAATTCTAAAGCTATAAAAGACTATAAAATGGTAACTAAAGGAATTATTTTTAAAAGTAATTGGTTGATACAATTTACTTTACTCAGTAATTACACCAATTCCAATTCTTACAAATTTGCGATGGATTCGTTATTAACCAATCTGACTTTGCGAAAGCTCTAGTTTTTTAGAAAAATCACGACATTTTTGAGCCTGAGATTGCATATTGGGCATATTATCCAAAGAGTCTGCCATCAGTACAAACGCTGTTCCCAAAATTGAATGTTTGGGAAAATCCTTATGAATTCCGTTAATCAAAAAGACCGATTGTTTATAATTTCCTTTATTATGAAATATTTTGGCCACTTGGTATCTTTGTTCCGCCGTTAATGGTTTAAAACCATCAATGACGGAACTTATCCTTTGAAAAGCAATTGAAACTTTATCGTCAATTCCTTTATTTATCAATGAATTGAAATATTTTTCACTGATGCTATGAATGGTCTCTTTATCTCGGGTTGCCAGTAATAACTCGAAGAAGTTTTGAATGAGATTCTCATCATCCGGATAGGATTCGCTTAGATTCTTGAAAATATTGACGGCTTCGTCATATCTTCCTTCTTTAATTAAAATATCAATATGAGTGAGACCATTTTCAACAACCGATTTTCTTTTTTCAAGAAAATTACCGGGCAGTTGTGTTTCAAAACCCAACTCCTCTTGATACTGATAAATCATGTATCCCATAATGTGAAAAATCACAACCATGTAATAATTACTCACGGAAGACTGTAATATAATCGAAATTAAGGAGATATCATCACTCATTAAAAATTGATTGATGACACCAACAGAGCCGGTCATGATTAAGATAAAAGCCAGAATTAAACCATAAGGTAAACCGATAGATGACATCAAACGAAACATTGAAAGAGGATTTAAAGCATCAAAGATATTTTCAGTCAGTGCGAAATTGATAATCATTGCCGGCAATCCGGCAATTAAAATCACTGCAATCATGCTGCCAATCATGCTGCCAAGATATTCATAAGATGCACCAATCACAAAAAATACAGCTATATTCAGAAAAATCACCTGCAGAACCAATTTAAAACCACTTCCATAAGCTTGTGTGATATCAGGTGCTGTTAACTCACCCTTGGCGGTATTTTCCAAACAAGTAAAACTGTATTTAATCAATCCTCCAAGAATCAACAATTGAAAAATCAGACTGAATGGTAAATAGGAAGTTAAAGTGAATAAAACTGCTGCCCCAACAATCAGCATGAGCGAATCCATATTCATCGGATATTTAAAACTTTCCGATAAACGACGCCAAAATGGAGTAATCGTATCAGAATTTAAAATTGGTGTTAGAGGTTGATTACATAAAAAACAACGAGATAACCCGGTTCTATCTTCTGAATTTATACAGTCTCTGCAACATTCATAATCACAATTTTGACAACGATAAAATGCTGGTTCTACGGGATGATATTTACAAAATTCCATGGCTTACGACTCGAGTTGCTGGGTTAATTGTTTATATTGAGACGTTTTATCGGGATTATTGATTTGACTAAAAACAGTAGATAGCTTTCTTGAAAGATTGACTAACAAATCAAACTTTTCTTCATCCTTATTGAGAATTTCAAATATCTCTTCAGAAACTTTAAAATGGGTTGAGTTCGCCATTAAATAGCCAAGGTTGTATAAATCCGCCTTTTTCACTCCAATCATACTCTCTTTATGAACATCCCATAAACTATGCAATTTAGTGAGTTGAGACTCATTGAGGTTCTGTAATTTGGCAATTTTGAACATTAATTCATGTCGCTTATTATTTGAAAGTAGCTTTTGAAGATTGTATTTAAGAATCAATCTGTCAAAATTTTGACCATGCTTTTTCATCACATCATCTAAAGCTTTTTCAGCTGACTGAAATTTGAATTTAGAGATAAAATCATTCACCAAACCCATATCTTTCTGTACCTGCGGTAATGATTGATCCTCCTCAATGTATTCAATGTTAAATAGCTTCGGGTTAATCAAATATGTCACAATCATTGCTAAGGCACCGGCAATAAAACCTCCGGCGTGAGCCATAAATGCAACATTAGAGCCAACATCATTGAAGTAATCATACAATTCTTTGCCGATATAGAACGGTAAAATCAGCAAAGCCGGAGCCCGGAAATAACCGACGAATACAAAAAACCAATAGAAAAACTCGATTTTCTTAAATCGAAATACTCCCAAATACATTGCCATGATGCCGGAAATCGAACCTGAGGCCCCAACCAACGGGATATTACTATTCGGGTCCACAAAGCAAAATAGTAATCCACCGACCACACCTGAAATTAAATAAAATAATAAAAACTTCAAATGTCCGATGGCTGCTTCAACAGCAAATCCACAGACAATCAGGAAAAACAGGTTTCCAATCAGATGCATTGCACTTCCATGTAAAAACTGATAACTAATGAAAGAAAAAGTATCCATTTGCTTTGGAATCAATCCATACGAAATAGAACTGACAGATTCAATTTGTTGACTAATTTCTCTACGAGCAGATGACCAACTTGTCAGATAGTTTGCATCAAGCAAGAATTGAAAAAAATCCGTATCTGTGACAATTTCATAGATTAAGTTAAAGTAAGCATCCGGATTTTCAGAGTTATTATATAAATCCTGAACCTCAGCTAATCGTTCATCTTCATTTTTTGATTCCAGAAATTCTCGATACGCCGGCCATTCATATTCCAATAATCCCAACTCACTATAACGACTCAGTGCTGAATAAACTTTCTTGTCATCATTATGCTGATAGCCAAAATATATCAGTACATTTAAAACCACTATGCTAAACAGGATAATTGGAGCATGTTTCCAGTCAAATCTTTTTTCAGTAGGAATGATTACCATATTTTACTCCGTTGTCGCCGTCTCTTTACCGTCTAAAGCCGCATTCATTGCATGCCAGCATAGAGTCGCAGATTTGATTCTTGCGGGAAAGTTTTTAACACCGGCTATTGTGTTTACAATTCCTAGTGATTCCATTGAATCAATTCCGCTATTTTTATCCATCAATATGCAAAAGTCCGTAAATAATTCCTTTGCTTGCTGAACTGTTTTACTGGTTAGAAATTCCGTCATTAAAGATGATGAAGCTGTTGATATTGCACAACTTTCTCCATCAAAAAAAATGCTTTCAATGACATCGTCTACAACATTCAGGTACACGAAAACCTGGTCTCCGCATATCGCATTCAGACCTTCAGCTTTATGAGTGAAATTTTCAGGTGTGCCGTAGTTCTGCGGATTACGATTGTGCTGCAAAACGGTTTGTTTATAAAGTTGTTTGATATCCATTTACAATTTTTTGATGATTGTAAACGGATTATACTGGATTTTAAGGGCTCAAGTAAAAATATCTATTATCAATAAAGTAGAAACTCCAACAAAAACCAATATTGCAAACCAGTAGATTCGATGACTGAATTTCGGGTTTTCAATTAATCTTTCGCGCCCTTTTGAGCTGATCCAAGCAACGATAGAAAAAGCGAGTATTGTCACACCAATAAAAAGCAATCCCAGAATCATCAAACGAACCTGATAACCATCTTTCTCAAGATTGGCAAATTGAGGAAAAAAAGCCAGAAAGAATAGCATCACTTTTGGATTGGATACATTCATGAAAAATCCTCTCAGAAAGTAATTTTCAACTTTATCTGTTTTATTCAGAGAGATAGAGTCCAAACGATGAATGTAAGTTTTATAAGCCAACCACAATAGATAACCCGCGGCAAAAACCTGTAAAACATGAACTCCGTAATGGGATTGGCGAATAAGAGTGGAAATTCCTATAACGATTAAAGTTGTGTGAACAATAACCCCTGAAGAGAGCCCCAGAATGAATTTAAAAGTGGTTCTGAAACCTTGAGATAAAGATGTGACAATTACAAATAGAATATCAGGACCCGGCGTAAAAGCCAGAACGGTTGAGGCCAGAAGAAAGGCGGAAATTTCAGAGAATGACAAATTATTTTTCTATTCTGTCAACATGCTCACCCAGCAATTCCCACAATGGAATTTGCTTTTCTTCAGGAATTTTGATGAATTTCAATGCCACTTCTTCTTCACTCACCCTGACAACATCAGCTTCAACATGAAGATTGAAATTGTTATTCAAAATGATTTCCAAAACACAAAAATCATCAACACGAAGTTTAATATCATTTTCTTCATCGTATTGTAATAAAATACCCGATGCCGATATATTTTTAACTTCCATGACTATGGAACGACCTTGCCTCAGTAACAAACAAGAAGTTGTTAAGGGTTTTCTGGAGTAACGAATTTTATTGCTATTGTTGAAACTCATATCAAAACAATCCCAAAAATCTTATTCTTCAACTCACCTCAGGACGCATATAAGGAAACAGAAGTACGTCTCTGATCGAAGCTGAATCTGTAAACAGCATCACCAACCGGTCAATCCCAATACCCTCACCTGCTGTCGGCGGCATTCCATATTCCAGAGCTCTAACATAATCAGCATCATAATGCATCGCTTCATCATCGCCGGCTTCTTTACTGGCGACTTGCTCTTTGAATCTTTCTGCCTGATCTTCAGGATCATTTAACTCGGAAAATCCGTTGGCTATTTCATTTCCTGAAATAAACAGTTCAAAACGATCTGTGTAATCAGGATTTATATCATTTCGACGGGATAATGGTGAGATTTCAGTTGGATACTCTATCACAAATGTCGGTTGAATTAACTCCGCTTCCGCTGTTTCTTCAAAAATTTCAGATAATAAACGACCTTTACCCCAATTATCCTCAACATGAATACCCAATCTGTCACAATGTGTCGCTAATGCATCTCTGCTTTCGCAATCGGATGCAGAAATTTCCGGATTATGTTTAAGCACAAGGTCTTTCATGCTGATTCTTGCAAAAGGACTGCCAAAATCAATTTTTTGACCTTGATAATCAATCATTGTTCCACCGGTTGCAACTTCAGCAAGTTGTTTAAACAATTCTTCAGTAATGTCCATCAAATCGTTATAATCAGCATAAGCCCAATAAAATTCCATCATAGTAAATTCAGGATTGTGCCTTGTGGATACACCTTCGTTACGGAAATTACGGTTGATTTCATAAACTCTTTCAAAGCCACCGACAACGAGACGTTTCAAAAATAATTCAGGAGCAATTCTCAAATATAATGTCAGATCCAAAGCATTATGATGTGTTTCAAAAGGTTTGGCAGCAGCACCACCGGGAATGATATGCATCATTGGAGTTTCAACCTCAAGAAAACTCTTGTTTTCCATAAAGTTACGGATGTGTGAAATGATTTTTGATCGTACTTTGAAAGTATCCCGACTTTCTTGGTTCATAATCAAATCCACATATCTCTGGCGATAACGGGTTTCCTGATCGGATAATCCATGAAATTTATCTGGCAGTGGTCTTAATGACTTGGTAATCAGACGGATTTCAGAGGTTTTAACAGAAAGCTCACCGGTTTGAGTTTTAAACATTGTGCCTTTAGCCGCAACAATATCGCCTAAATCCCAGGATTTGAATTCATTAAACTTCTCTTCTCCAACACCATTGAGCTGGACAAAAAGTTGAATGGATTCAGTCACATCTTTGATAACAGCAAAGCCACCCTTACCGAACTCGCGTTTACTCATCATACGTCCAACAACAGAAACTTCGATATTCTGAGGATCTAAATCTTCTTTTGAAATATCGCCGTATTTCTCATGCAATTCCAATGCTAAATGAGTTCGCCTGAAATCATTAGGAAACGCAATTCCTTTTTCATCACGAATTGATTGTAATTTTTGTCTTCTTTCAGTAATTAAATGATTTTCTTCCGACATTTCCCAAATCCTGGTTGAGTTATTTAAAAGTGGTTGATTTTATAAGCCTTGTTTCAAACTGGCAATAATAAATTTGTCTAAATCACCATCGAGTACAGCTTGTGTGTTTGAGTTCTCAACTCCTGTGCGTAAATCTTTGATTCGTGACTGATCCAGTACATAAGAACGAATTTGCGAACCCCAGCCCACATCAGCCTTGGAGTCTTCCATAGTTTGTGACTCTTCTCTTCTTTTTTGCATTTCCATTTCATACAATTTGGCTTTCAATTGCTTCATTGCAGATGCTTTGTTTTTATGCTGTGAACGATCATCCTGGCATTGAACAACGATATTGGTCGGCATATGAGTGATTCTGACAGCGGATTCTGTTCGGTTTACGTGCTGCCCGCCGGCACCTGATGCCCTATAAACATCTATTCTCAAATCAGAAGGGTCGATTTCAATTTCAACATCATCATCAATTTCAGGTGATACAAATACGGCTGCAAAGCTGGTATGACGTTTGTTACTGGAATCAAATGGTGATTTTCTCACTAAGCGGTGTACACCAATTTCTGTGCGTAACCAGCCAAAAGCATGGTCGCCGGTAATTTCTATGGTTGCTGATTTAATTCCTGCAACATCACCAGCGGAACACTCCAATAATTTGGTGCTAAATCCTTTTTTCTCACAATAACGCAAGTACATACGCAGAATCATTTCTGCCCAGTCCTGAGCCTCTGTTCCACCGGAACCGGATTGAATATCGAGAAAACAATTATTAGGATCCATTGGGTTGGAAAACATTTTGGTGAATTCCATTTTTTCCAATAGTCCTTGTATGCGTTGTAAGTCCTGAATAACTATTTGAAGCGTTTCTTCATCTTCTTCAAGTTCAGCCATTTGCAGAAATTCATCAGCATCTTTGATGCCATTATGCAATTCATCTAGGCTTGATACAATTTGTTCGAGTTGTGAGCGCTCTTTGCCAAGAGCCTGTGCATGTTCCGGATTGTTCCAAACTTCCGGATTTTCGAGTTCTAAATTAACTTCTTCTAGCTTTTCTTTTTTGACATCATAGTCAAAGAAACCTCCTTAACTCGGAAGTTCTTTGACTAAAATCTTTAATTTGCGCGTGTTGCGGAGCAGTTTCCATAATTTTGTAAATTATTTTCCTTCTTTGAGCAATCTCTGACGCAGTTCCCAACGTTCCTGAGCATCAATAGTCATTGTTGCGATCGGTCTCGCCATTAAGCGTCGTAATCCAATCTCTTCGTCAGTATCTTCGCAATAACCATAGTCGCCTTCTTTAATACGAGTTAAAGCTTTGCGGATTTTTGCCAAAAGTTTTCTGTACCGGTCACGAGTTCTTAGTTCCAGTGTATTTTCAGTTTCTCTGGAAGCACGTTCGGCATCATCGCCAACATCACGAACTTCAGATTGGAGGTTGTTTATTGTTTCCTGAGACTCCTTGTTTAATTCTTCCTGCCATTGAACTAGTCTGCGACGGAAATACTCGACATGCTTATCGCACATGTATTCCTCATTTTCTGAGGGAATATAGCCTTCTTCAAGCTCAAGTTTTGGTATATATCCCTCCGGCAAATCATTAATGCTTCTTTCTGACATTAAATTCTCCTGCGTATTTATATGGTGCAAATCCCATGATAGAATCCACACAATCAATCGAATAATCCGGCTTCAAGAAGCCAGAATTTTAGGGCGAGTATTTATAACTCAAAGACACTCAATGGGCAATAAAAACCTGACAATTTTTAACAAAATGGTATGAAATTCATATTAATTTATATTCTTAAAGGTTACAAATATTTTATTAGTCCACTTTTGGGCAATCGTTGTCGCTTTTATCCAAGTTGCTCTGAATACATGATGATTGCCATTCAACGATTTGGGGTAATTAAAGGAATCGGTCTTGGTGTGAAAAGAATTTCACGCTGTCATCCCGGTTGTGAAGGAGGAATTGATCATGTGCCGGAAGTTCAACCCAAACAAAATAAAAACGAAAATCTGTAAAATTATATGAATAAAATTCTTATTAAAAACGCAAAAATTGTCAATGAACTGATTCTTTCAGAAAACGATGTATTAATCCAAGGTCAAAGAATTGAAAAAATTGACAAAAACATTAGTGCTGATGATTCTTACACCATTATTGATGCAGAAGGCAAACATCTTCTTCCAGGAATGATTGATGACCAAGTCCATTTTCGCGAACCCGGAATGCCACATAAAGGTCGTTTTATTACTGAATCAGCTGCAGCTGTTGCCGGTGGAATCACTTCGGTTATGGATATGCCAAATACATCTCCACAAACGACAAGCCAGCAAGCTATCATTGATAAGCATAATCTCATTAAAGGTTATACCCATTGCAATTATGGATTTTATTTGGGAGCAACAAACGATAATATCGAAGATATTAAGTCCATTGATACCAGTTTGGTTTGCGGAGTTAAAGTTTTCATGGGTGCTTCAACGGGTAACATGTTGGTTGATAATGAGAATACACTGGATGAAATATTCAAAAATACAAATATCCTGGTAGCAACTCATTGTGAAGATTCCCCAACGATTCAATATAATGAAGAACTCGCCAGAGAAAAATACGGTGAAGACGTCCCTGTTTCAGAGCATGGCAATATTCGTTCCAGAGAAGCCTGTATTAAATCGACCAATCTGGCTATGAAACTCGCAGAAAAACATGGAACAAAACTCCATGTTTTACATATTTCCACCGCTGAAGAAGTTGAGCTTTTCAAACAATTGCCTTTATCACAGAAGCAAATTACCGGTGAAGCCTGTGTTCACTTTGCCTGGTTCGACGATCATGATTACAGAAACTTAGGAACACTTATTAAATGTAATCCCGCAGTTAAAAGAAATTCTGATAAAATGGCAATTATCGACGGAATTAATCATGGTAATCTCGACATTATTGCCACCGATCATGCTCCTCATACATGGGATGAGAAACAAAATAAATACTTCAAAGCACCATCCGGTTTACCATTAGTACAAACAGCATTGCCCAGTTTATTGACATTAGTCAATCAGGGAAAATTTGCATTAGAGAAAATCGTACAAAAAACATCCCATAATGTTGCCGATTTATTCAATTTGATTGATCGAGGCTACATTCGAGAAGGCTATTTTGCCGATTTGGTTCTCGTTGACATGAATAAAAGCAATACCGTTAAAAATTCTGACATGCTTTATCAATGTGGCTGGACACCTTATGATGGAGAAACATTCACAGCGAGCATTGATAAAACCTGGGTTAATGGTGAACTGAAATGGAATGGAACTATATTAGGTCAGGCGAATGGTTTAGCTCTCAAATATTGTAGGTAGAGTCATGAGATTTCGTTTTTTAATTTTAAATCTGTGTATTATTCCAACCATTGCCATGTCAGAAGAAACCAATAAAAACAAACCCATTTCCATTGTTATTCATGGTGGAGCCGGAACCATTCTTAAAGAAAACATGACTCCTGAAAAGGAAGCCGCTATCTCAGCCAAACTTGAGGAATCGCTAAAAGCGGGATATCAAGTCCTTGAAAACAACGGAACTTCTACCGATGCAGTTATTGCTGCAATTAATGTTATGGAAAACTCAGAGCTTTTTAATGCCGGCAAAGGGGCTGTTTACACGGCAACCGGTGAGCATGAACTGGATGCATCAATCATGCGGGGAAATGATTTACAAGCCGGAGCTGTGGCAGGTGTTAAGAAAATCAAAAATCCAATTAATGCTGCCAAAGAAGTGATGCTGAATTCTCCACACGTTATGCTCTCAGGAAATGGAGCCGATGAGTTTGCCGCAAAACAAGGATTAGAAATGGTTGATAACAAATATTTTGATTCCGAGTATCGCTATCAACAATGGCTGGAAATTCAAAAGAAAGATACGGTTTCTTTATCAGAAGACCTGCTCAAAACCGATGGTAAATTCAGCACCGTTGGTGCCGTTGCCATTGATAAAGATGGAAACATCACCGCCGCCACATCAACCGGCGGCATGACCAACAAAGCCTATGGCCGAATTGGTGACTCACCGGTTATTGGAGCTGGTACTTATGCCGACAACCGCAGTTGTGGAATTTCTGCAACAGGGCATGGTGAATACTTTATTCGCTACGCAGTCGCTCACGACATTTGTGCAAGAACACTCTATCAAAACAAACCATTGGATCAAGCAGCTGATGAAGTGATCAATCAAGTCCTTAATAATGCAGGAGGAGATGGCGGAATCATTGGTTTAGATAAAAACGGTACGCCGGTCATGATTTTTAACACACCAGGAATGTATAGAGGATATAAAACTGAACAATCAGAATACACAGTTTTGATTTATAAATAATCAGACATTTGACAAAAACTTAATTACGAACATCAATTTAGCTAAAGGAGAGAAATTTGACTCATTCAATTCGTACACTCTTAATAATATTAACTTTTCTTATTTCATTTGAGACTCAATGTTATCAATTTAATACAAAACAAATAATAAATACAACCAGTAAAAACGAGTTGCAACTCGAAGATGATGAAGGGTATCTGCTATTGGCATTAGATACTGCAGAAGAAATTGACAGCCTGATATTAAAATCTGATAAATTCGGTGGAAACCTTAATTTCCGTGAAGTTCAGCCGGGACAAAATTTCGCTTTAATCAAACTTAAAGCTGCTACTTACAACTGGGATGCTTTCATATATTATGGTAAAAAAGCCAGAGTTAGATTTACATATGCAAAGGATAAACATCACTTTTTAGTCGAGCCAGGTGTAATTAACTATCCAGGATCATGGAAATCACAACTAAAATACACTCATAGCATGAAAGTTTATCACTTTATTAGTAAAAACAATGTATTAGCTGGTGAATTAGATAATTTCAAAAATTTAAATCAACAACTATTTACCAAATATAATATTAAATACCAAGGTAAATTTGAAGATAGATTCTTTACCTATTATAAAGACCACAAACTCAGAGCAAAAGAATTCGAAAAAACAACTGAAAATACAGTCAATTACAAAGTAGAAGACGGGATATCAGAAAAATTATCTCAATTTCCTCAGATAAAAGACTATTTAGCAGAGAATAAACAGTCGACTGGTGAATTCAGTCCTGATGGAAGTTATCTGTTAATATTTACAGAAATCAAAGGAATATCTCTCATCAACGTTCTGAATCTGAAGACTTTTGATATTGTTAAGATTATGCAACAGAAACTCCCTGAAAACTCTTACATCTCAAAAGTTAGATGGGTTGATAATGATACAGTCTATTACAATGTAATGTATGATGGACTATACAATAAAAGGGTCGCACACTTAAAAATTGACAACGCTGGAAATATAATTGGTGCCAGCCATCTGAAGATTGATAAACCAGGAAGGCTACTAGACCCGTTGATTCATCAAGAAAATAAATTATACATGGTAAGCACCTCTATATATTCCAAAAAGAAAAATGGAATCTATTTGCTTGATGTATCTAATGAAAAGTCAATTACAAAATCTTCCAAAAAACCTTATACTAAAGTTAAAAAACTTCAAGATGCTGTTTATTTCCTTACGGATTCTAATGATGACATCAGGTTTATTATCACTTCTGACACAAAAAAAGATGACACAATATATGAATACTGGTTTCTAAATGATTCTTCTGATTGGGTGAAAATTTATGAAATCAATGACAATAATGAAAAAGATCCTCCTCTGCCTATCTTGATATCAAAAAACAATGATGAGCTTTATGTGTTAACAAATGAATTCAGCGACAAAAAAGCGATTCATAAATATTCTACAAAAGATTTCTCGCACCTGGGAGTTTATTATGAAAATGAAGACATCGAAATCACAAACCTTTATGTAAATCATTCGACTCACGATATTCTCGGTGTCCGTCACATTCAAAATGGCATTCCGGTGACCAAGTACTTTGAAAATAGTAATGATGACTTACTTCCATTGAGAGAAAAATATCCGAGTCATCACTTTTATACTATTCAACAAAACAAGGATATCAATAAGGTTCTTGTCTTTGGTGTTAATGAGTATTCCAAGGGATCTTGGTCCATTTATGATACAAAAACCGGCGTGATTGATAAATTATTTGAAACGAACCCTCAGTATACCAATCTCGAGAAAGGTGTTTTTCATACTGAAAAAATCAAATCTGATGATGGATACGAAATAGAGGGATATCTGGTCATGCCAAAGAAATCAGCTAAATCTCCCGTTCCACTTGTTGTGATGCCTCATGGTGGTCCAATAGGTGTCAGGGATTATGCAATAGATAATGATGTTCAACATTTTTTTGCTTCACAGGGCATTGCCACCTTAAAAGTTAACTATCGTGGCTCCGGAGGATTTGGCAAAGAATTCATGAAATCCGGACAAAAACAATGGGGAGAAAAAATAGAATCTGACATATTTCAAATGACCAATCATGTTATAGAGAAATATAATATTACAAAGAATAAAATTTGTTCCATGGGTGCCAGTTATGGAGGTTATTCATCTCTTATGCTTTCGATATTATACCCGGACACTTATCAATGTGCGGTATCAGCTGCCGGGGTTACAGATCTTCCGCTGATGTTTAGCTCAGGTGATACCAAAAACTTTGAATCGGGTTTGAGTGCCTGGAAGAAAATTATAGGTGACCCGGATGAGGATTTTGAAAAACTGGTAAATAAATCACCGGTCTATCTGGCAGAGAAAATAACCAAGCCGGTATTTCTTGTTCATGGAGTTGATGATGAAAGAGTGACTATTGAACATTCATATAGATTAAAGAAGATTCTTGATTTATTAGGGAAAGAATCTAAATTTATAACACTCAATGATGAAGGACACTCATTCTCACACATTAACTCTGAGATTTTTTATATCGCAGAATCAGTTGAATTTATTCAAAAAGTATTGGGTCAGATTAAATAACTGGTATGGAAGTGGAAGTCGTTAAACTTAAAGTCAACCGCAATCAAAAAGATTTTGCTATCAGCAGTCCTTTTGAACCTGCCGGTGATCAGCCGGAAGCCATCAAAAAACTAACCGAAGGATTTGAATGTGGACTCAAAGCCCAAACTTTGTTGGGTGTAACCGGTTCGGGAAAGACTTTTACCATTGCCAATGTGATACAAAACATTCAGAAACCCACAATGGTGATGGTTCATAACAAAACTCTCGCCGGGCAACTTTACAACGAGTTTAAAGAGTTTTTCCCCAATAATGCGGTTGAATATTTCGTTTCCTATTACGATTATTATCAACCTGAAGCCTATGTTGCCGCATCGGACACTTATATCGAGAAAGATGCTTCAATCAACGAATACATCGAGCAAATGCGGTTGTCAGCGACCAAAGCCTTGATGGAACGTCGAGATGTAATTATTGTGGCAACTGTTTCTGCCATTTACGGTCTAGGCGATCCTCAGTCCTATTTACGCATGGTTATACCACTTAAAGTTGGACAAATTATCGACCAACGGGATTTACTCCGTCAGTTAGCGGAATTGCAATTTGATCGCAATGATTACGAATTGGCACGAGGTACTTTCCGAGTTCATGGCGAAGTGATTGATATTTTCCCGGCTGAGTCTGACAAACAAGCGATTCGTATTGAACTTTTCGATGATGAAATCGAGCAATTGAGTTATTTCGACCCGCTTACGGGGAAAAAACTCAATAATGAAACCGAATTGACAATCTTTCCAACCACCCACTTCGTCACTCCGCGTGACCGAATTGTTCATGCCATCAGCACCATACGAGAGGAATTGATCGAGCGATTAAAATTTCTCAAAGAAGAAAATCGCCTGGTCGAAGCACAAAGGCTTGAACAACGCACCAATTATGACTTGGAAATGATGATGGAACTCGGCTATTGCACAGGAATTGAGAACTACTCCAGACATCTTACCGGATTACCACCGGGAGCTCCACCACCTTGTTTGTTTGATTATTTACCGGATGATGCTTTGCTGGTGATGGATGAAAGCCATGTTTCGATTCCTCAAATTGGAGGTATGTATAAAGGTGACCGTTCTCGAAAAGAAAATTTAGTTAATTATGGTTTCCGCTTACCTTCGGCAATGGACAACCGCCCTCTTCGTTTTGAAGAATGGGAGGCCAGAACTCCTCGTATGATATTTGTCTCGGCAACTCCGGCAGATTATGAAGAAAAGAATGCTTCGCAAACTGTTGAGCAAGTGGTGAGACCAACAGGACTTCTTGATCCGGAAATTGAAGTCCGTCCGGTTTCCACACAAGTCGATGATTTGCTTTCTGAAGTTAATAAAAGAGTCAAAATTGGCGAACGAATTCTCGTCACCACGCTCACAAAACGCATGAGTGAGGATTTAACCGATTACATGACAGAACATGGCATTAAATGCCGTTATCTGCATTCGGAAATTGATACGGTTGAACGTGCGGAAATTATTCGTGACTTGCGACAAGGTGTTTTTGATGTTCTTATAGGAATCAATCTTCTTCGAGAGGGCTTGGATATGCCTGAAGTTTCGCTGGTTGCGATTTTAGATGCGGACAAACCCGGTTTTTTACGTTCTGATCGCTCCCTGATTCAAACTATTGGTCGTGCCAGCCGAAATTCAAAAGGCAAAGCGATTTTATACGGTGATAAAATCACACCGGCAATGGAGTATGCCATCGATGAAACCCAACGTCGTCGTGAAAAACAAATGGAATTCAACAAAAAACATGGAATCACACCGAAAACAGTGATTCGTAAAATTCATGATTTGAAAGATGGATTTGATGCCAGTTCAGAAACCGGCAGCAGACTGAAAGTTGCTGAACAATCAGCAAATTACAATATCGAAACACCTAAACAATTAGCTCAACTCATTGCCAAACTGGAAAAGACCATGTTTGAACACGCAAAAAACATGGAATTTGAACAAGCAGCCACAATTCGAGACGAAATCGCCCGTATCAAGAGCTCACAATTTGTTGGCGGTTAGTAAATACACCTCAATATCCAAAATAATACGAAGTCACATCAAATTGTGATAAAGTATCTGAACTTTTTCAACATAAAAATAAATCAATGAAAAATTCAAGACTACAAATCATATTGGCTCTGCTGTTTAGCTTTGCTATCCAGGCAGAAGATGATTCCAATAAAGAAGAAGAAAAAAAGTGGGATGTTAATAATCCTCCGGGAGAAACCACTTTAGCAACAATTAAAACAACAACAGGAACATGGATGAATTTGGATGTAAGCCCTGATGGTCAAACCATTGCATTCGATTTGTTGGGTGACATCTACACAATGCCAATCGGTGGAGGAAAAGCCACAAACATTACCAACTCTATGGCATGGGACATGCAACCTCGATTCTCACCGAATGGTAAACAGTTGGCTTTTACGACCGATCAGGGTGGTGGTGATAATATCTGGACAATGAACACCGATGGTTCAGAACAAACACAAGTCACCAAAGAAGAGTTTCGCTTATTGAATCAGCCGGCATGGTCACCGGATGGCGAATACATTATTGCCCGCAAACACTTTACCGGAATGCGTTCCATTGGAGCCGGTGAAATCTGGATGTATCACAAATCAGGTGGTTCAGGAGTTCAGCTCAACAAACGCCCTAACGAGCAAAAAGACTTGGGTGAGCCGATTTTTATGCCTGATGGTAAACATGTTCTTTATTCTCGTGATGCCACTCCGGGACGTTATTTTGAATACTCTAAAGATTCAAACAATCAAATTTATGATATTGAAGCCATTGATTTAGCAAAAGGCGATATTGACATCTGGGTTAGTGGTCCCGGCGGTGCGGTCCGCCCCACTCCATCACCTGATGGTAAAACTTTGGCTTTCGTGCGTCGGGTTCGGAATAACTCCACATTATTTTTACAAGATCGTGAAAGCGGTGAGTTAACGCCGATTTATGACAATCTGGAAAGAGATATGCAAGAAACCTGGGCGATTCACGGAGTTTATCCGTCTTTTGCATGGACTCCTGATGGCAAGGAAATTGTATTCTACGCTAAAGGTGAAATTCATAAAATTAATGTTAAAGATAAACAAGTTGCCAATATTCCTTTTGCCGTTGAAGACACTCGAAAAATCAGCAAAGCTGTGAAAGTAAACATTGACCCTGCACCTGAAGAATTCAAAGCAAAAATGCTGCGTTGGTTACAAAAATCACCAGATGGCAAGCAAGCGATCTTTCAGGCTTTAGGATATATTTACACCGTAAAACTACCTGATGGAAAACCACAAAGACTCACCAAACAAACCAAGGACTTTGAATTTTATCCCAGATTTTCTCAAGATGGCAAATCCATCGTTTACACCACATGGAACGATGAAAACCTTGGAACTATTCAAATTTCTAATCTTTCCGGTAAATCCAAACAAATCACAAAAAAACCAGGACATTATATCAACCCAGCTTTATCAGCCAACAATAAAACAGTTGTCTATGAAGCCATTGGCGGAGGTTATCTGACATCTCCGCTCTACTCACAAGATACCGGTGTGTTTGTAATTGATGTGAAATCAGGAGAAACTACTCTCGTTGATAAAAACGGCTCTGATCCTTTCTTTGCCGGAGATTCGGACCGTGTGTTTTATTCCACATCGGATCAATCTGGCGAAGTGATAACCACACAACTTGTCAGTAAGGATTTATCCGGACATAACCAGCAGGAGCACTATTCAGGTCAATGGATTACAAATTTCAGTATTTCTCCGGATCAAAACTGGCTGGCATTTATCCAGAATTTTCAGGTTTATGTCACTCCGTTCATTCAAAGTGGTAAATTTATTTCAACCGGTTCCGGTTCCAACAATTTGCCATTACAAAAGTTCTCTGATATTGCAGGAAGTTATCTGGCGTGGTCAAAGGATTCTCAAAAATTATCCTGGGCGCTTGGTCCAAATATTTATCAACAAAAAGTTTCTGAAAAATTCACCTATTTAGGCGGTAAAGACGAGAATATAGCTGATCAAATTCACATCGATTTTGATGTCAAAGCGGATATTCCTGATTCATCTGTGGCATTAACCGGTGCGACAGTCATCACTATGAATGGCAAAGAAGTGCTGGAAAATGCAACTATTTTGATTAAAAACAACCGAATTTCAGAAATAGGCACAGATATCAATATTCCGGCAGGTACTGAGGTAATGGATGTCAGTGGTAAAACCATCATGCCTGGAATCGTTGATGTGCACTGGCACGGACCTTATGCAAACAATCAAATCATTCCTCAAACCAGTTGGCATGCTCTTGGGAATCTGGCATTTGGCGTTACCTCCGAACACAATCCGTCTGCTGATACCGCTGCTGTTTTTTCAGCGAGTGAAATGCAAAAAGTCGGAGTGATTACTGCTCCAAGAACTTTTTCAACCGGAACAATTCTTTACGGTGCAACGCACTTTTACACTGCCAAAGTTAATGGCGTTGAAGATGCTGTCGGACATTTGGAGAGATTGAAATCTGTCGGTGCGTTTTCAGTTAAAAGCTATAATCAACCACGTCGTAATCAACGTCAACAAGTGATTGAAGCTGCCAGACAGACAGGCATTATGGTTGTACCTGAGGGAGGCTCATTATTTATGCACAACATGAGCATGATTGTTGATGGTCACACAGGAATTGAACACTCGATACCGGTTGCAGCGATTTATGATGATGTGGTTCAGTTATGGTCGCAATCAGAAACAGCTTATACACCAACTTTGATTGTTGGTTATGGCGGAATTTGGGGTGAAAGATACTGGTATGACACTACAGAAGTCTGGAAGCACCCTCTTCTCACCAAATATGTACCGAAACATATACTAGAACCTATATCCGTTCGCAGAACAAAAGCTCCATTGGAAGATTACAATCACATTCGCAATGCTGAAGTCGCAACCAAATTACAAAATGCAGGTGTTAAAGTCATGGTTGGTGCACATGGTCAACGCGAAGGCTTGGGCTCTCATTGGGAAATGTGGATGTTCGCTCAAGGCGGAATGTCACCAATCAATGTTATTCGAGCCGCAACCATTGACGGAGCTAAATACATTGGCATGGAGAATGACTTAGGTTCATTGGAAAAAGGCAAACTAGCCGACCTCATCATCCTTAATAGCAATCCTCTGGATGATATTTATAAGTCCGACGACATTTACCAAGTCATGCAAAACGGCCGTTTATATGATGCTGAAACCATGAATCAGGTCTTTCCTGAAAAGGTGTCAAGAGGGAAGTTTTATTTTGAGTAAACTTTAATAAAATCATGCAGGGTCTGATACAATGATTTCAGACCCTTCGTAATTTTTTTATAAGATGACCAATAACGAACAAATAAACAACAGTTTACTCACAGTACTAATCAAAAAAATTGTACCTATGTTTTTTGTGATAATATTTTTGTATGAATTTATTACAATGAAGGAGTATTCTATAGAAGTAAACGGCCTTTTTTACTTATTCATAGTTTTTGCTATATTTACTTACTTTATCAAAATAGTACATATAGCAGACAGAGTATTTTTAAAATCAGAACACATATTAGTAATTAATGGTAATGATAGAACAGATGTAATGTTCAAAGAAATAGAAAAAGTAGAACAAGATAGAGGGTTTATCATTATTTTGAAAACTATAAGCTCTGATACATTACCTAGAGAAATATCATTTATTCCGAAATTTTCTGATATATTTTCGATTAAGAAAAAAATTAATTCTAAATTGAATAAATTATAATCAAAAAAATAATCGCTTATTCAGTTGCTTGTTATCAAACAATATATCTTTCTAACTATATCAACTAGGTGGACTAAAGTCCACTACCATAATTAAATATACCAATGGGTAGCAGGCTTTAGTAACATGCTTTAGATTGAATTCATTTTATAAAAGTCGTAAAACCTTTCTTACCTTTCAGGCGATAAACATCAAAATCACGGTTAATGGTTGCAATCTTCAGAATTTTCAGTTTTTCGCCTAAAAACACCAAGCAAGCATCAGCAAAGTCCATTGGCAAATCTGAATATTTCAACATCATCGCTCTAATATCAGACAAATCCAGATTTTCAATATTTTCTATTTCAACCGCTCCAAAATTCAGCCACTGCAAATAATCAGCTTGAGCATTTCTGTTGAAGCTGTGCAAATGGAGCGTTTCAGTAATGGATGCTAAAGAAGTAATTAGTCTTGCGTTTGTTGCTTTAATAAACTCTGCGGATTGCCGATGATATTTATCAGAAGCGTCAAACAAGGCAATCATTGGACCCGAATCAATGAGAATGCTTTGCATGTTTTTCTTTTAGAATTTCAGCTAAAATTTGTTTTCGGTGTTGAGATAAATTGCCTTTTTCATTGGAATAATTGCCAAATAAATTTTTACCCAATTCATATGGATGCGGATTTTCACTTTTAACAATGTATTCAGCCAAACACTCACGCACAAACTCGCTCTTGGTTTGATTGTTTTGTTTCGCCAGTCTTTCTATGTTTTTTTCCGTGTCTTTATCCAGTCTGATAGTTAGCATTTTAAAATCCCGCTAAATGTGCATGACATAATGCAATACAATATTTATTGAAATGCAAGCATTAAAAACTTTCGAGAATCTTATCAGCAACTCTGAACGAGTTCGCGTAGATTGTAAATGTCGGCGTGACACTACCACCATTTGGCATAAAACTGCCATCTGTGACATAAATATTATCGGTTCCGTGGACTCGACAGTTGGCATCCAAAGCGGAGGTTTCGGGGTTACTGCCAAATCGTAGTCCTCCTGCCATAAGATTAGAAGTTGGACTCGACCAGACATTTCCATAAGCTCGGTCTGCTCCCATTTTTTTCATCACTTCCACACCTTTATCAACCAAATATTGAGCCACTTTGAGGTCGTGTGGGTGATAGCCGGCTTTCACTTTAGCAACCGGAGAACCCCATTTGTCTTTTTCTTTATTATCGAGTGACACATGACAATCATTATTTGGCAACCAGTCACAAAAAACTTCAAACTTAAAATCTTTGGATTGAGTGAAATGTGATTTAAGACGTTGCTTTAACTCTGTTCCCCACAATAATTTGCCATTTTTAAAGCGTAAATCCATTGCATTTGATGTTAATGATGGCGGATCAAATACAAAATCGATGGTTCCACCTTTAACAGGTTTGTCAAATGCTGATTGATCATCAATCGTGTACCAGTCCTGCAATGCTCGATTGAAAAAAGGTCCTCGCAACAACATTTTATTTTGCTCATATTCACTTAATTTTGATAAATCAAAAACTCCATGTCCAGTTCCACCGGCACAACAATGCAGGTTTTTACCAATCTGTTGGTATTTATTGCCAATTCCATTGGGATGTTTAACGCCTTTGGATGCTAGCAACAACCGAGACGATTCAATGGAATAACATGCCACAACCACTTTTCGGGCAAATATTTTTAAATCATTATTTTCTTTATCAATATAACTCACCGATTCCCCATTGCCGGAATTGTCCGTATTAATTTTATAAGCTTTAGCATAAGTAATAACTTCACAATTCCCGGATTTGACAGCATCATTCAATAATGCCACGCGGGAACTTCCTTTGGCCTTAGTTTCACAACCAAAACTTCCACAATAACCCGATAATACACAAGCGTTTCTATCTTTGTGTGGTCTGGAGAGAATTCCTCTCGCCATTGGCAAAGAGTGATAACCAAGTTCTTTAACTGCTTTATCAAACTTTTTAGCAATGGGATGTTCTGCAGTTGGCGGGAACGGATAGTCTGCTGTTGAGCGAGGTTCCAGATTGGGGTGATTGACCACTTTTCCTGAAACACCAATCAGTTTTTCAACTTTGGTGTAATAAGGTTCCAAATCTTCATAACTGATTGGCCAATCAACAATATTGGCACCTTCTATTTCGCCAAAGGTGCTCAATAAACGAAAGTCTTGAGGCTTTAAACGATGAAAATAAGCACTCATAAAGTTGGTCGCACCGCCAACTATATTTCCACCCCAAAACTGCGATGTTGTACTTTCTTTAAATTCACCTTTAGAGTTTGGTTCAGACAATACATGTCTTTCGTCTTTAAATTTCGACCGGAATACTCGTCTTCTGCTAAGCATTTCATCTTTGGTAAAATCCTTTTCATCAAACCAACCGCCTTTTTCCAGTACTATCACCTTATAACCTGCCTTTGCAAGCTCATAAGCAACCGGAGAACCACCTGCTCCGCTACCAATCACACAAACATCACATTCTAAATTTTTAGAAGTCATTCAAAATCCCTATAGGTTCTGCCTTTTAAAGGTGACGGCGAACCTCCGCGATGTTTCAACCATTGCCAACCAATTTGATTGGTGTTACCACCATAATAAGGATCAAGAGTCAGTGCTTCAATCAAATAATAACTCAAAATCGACATCCAGCGTTTGCCTTGCTCGGATTGTGCTGTTACTTCCAATAAAGTCATTTGTTTCTTTTCAGACAAATTAACAAAATCATCTGAATATTTTTCCTGAGAATACTGATTGAGCCAAATCAAACCTTGTTTAATAAAGTCAGCATCACCATCCTTTCTATTTCTTTCATCTGTTAAAGCCCATTCCAGATAAGTTAAAATGTTTAAATCTTTTGCACTGGGACCATCTCCATTATCTGGAAACATTTGCATATAAACGGATAAAAGCTCTTTGTGTTGTTTATTGGTGAAAATATACTCTTTAAGTTCAACAACTTCAGAAGATTGATTGATAAGATTTGATGAGTTATTTGAATCTGCAACTATTATTTTTGGCTTACACGCCAACAAAGGTGTTAGCACAGCCAAAACGGATGCGGATTTAATAAATTGCCGACGATTGAGTCCAACTGTCCAATGATTATTCTTAATCAATGGATTGGATTCTATATTTGAGAAGTTTTTATCCTGCTGTTTCATTTGCAGAATGTCTTACTGAACCATGAAAAAATGCAAACATATTCTCATATGCAGTGATAAATCCTGAGTACAATTTCTCAATAGTGTTCCACTCAGCTAAATAATCTTCCAGTTTCTCAGGAACATCATCTCGATAGCGAACCACCCCGTTGATATCAATGATAAATTCAGTCGGAGTTCCCCAGACATTGTATAAATCGGTTACCTTTTCTCCATAATCAAATGCAATCGGATAGTTCACATCAAATTTTTTAATGAACTGATTGATTTCCTCGATACTGTCTTCTTTAGTGGTATTCACAGCAATAATGACAATATCATCGGACAAAGTTTTTTGTGTTTGCTTTAGTTTTGGAACTTTTTTCAGACAATATCCACACCACGTATTCCAGAAAACCAGATACACACTCTTTTTGCCCTTGTAATCACTCAATTTAAAATTGATGCCATCCAACTGTGAAATAGTGAAGTCAGGTGCTAAATCACCGGCATCGGGTTTATCAGCAAAAGCTGAATTGGTAAAACTGATAAAAAGCGTTAGAATTGAGAATATTTTTTTCATACGTTTATTGGAATCAAGCCACTAAAATCATTAAGACCTATGTTTTATTAAAAAATTTCAAATATCCTGAATAATTTACAACTTATGAATAAAATCAGCAACTTGTTTCGAAATGGAATTATCATCTAATGCGGAATCAATGGTCGCTTGAACATAACCGAGTTTATGGCCGCAATCATAGCGTTTTCCTTTTAAAGTAGCAGCATACAGATTATTTGGTTTATCTAATAGCTTTGCTAATGCATCCGTGAGTTGGATTTCACCACTCTTATCACATTGGGTTTCTTCCAACAGTGCAAAAATCTCAGGTGATAAAACATAACGTCCAATTACGCCCAAATTACTCGGTGCATCTTCTAATTTTGGTTTTTCAACAATGGATTGAATCAAATTAACATCGGATTCATTATTTCCTACATCAACAATTCCATAACTGGAAACTCTGTCATCTGTTACCTCTTCAACAGAAATCACGCTGGCATCATATTTTATGCTGGCATCAATCAATTGTTTGGTGGCATTCACTCCTTTTTCAGGCTTAATATAATCATCCGCAAGAATGACCACAAAATACTCATCATCAACCACTTCTTTAGCCTGCAAAACAGCATGACCCAACCCTAAAGGTTCACCTTGTGGAATAAATACACGAGTGATTTGCGTGGTTAGAGTATCCAATTTATCGACCAGTTCAGTTTTACCTTCATCGGTAAACTTTTGTCTGAGTAATGGTTTTGGATCAAAATGATCACTAATGGCGTGTTTACTGGCACTAGTGATAAAAATTAATGTTTTAACACCGGCCTCTATGGCTTCCTCAACTGCGTATTGAATCAGAGGTTTATCAATGATGGGCAACATTTCTTTAGGAATAGATTTGGTTGCAGGCAGAAAACGTGTGCCCATGCCTCCAACAGGAAAGACTGCTTTACTTATTTTTTTCATGCTTAATTATTATTTTCGACAATTTTTAAATGGGGTTGATGAACAAATTCAGGAACTAGTTTTTTAATCGTTTGCGTCAAATCGACATCCTGAAATTGAATGGCTTGCGTGATCGCCTGATTCAACAATTTTTCATAACTTTCTGAATGTTTAATTGTTGATTGAAGGTGATAAATTTTGTTGTGACTGGTGTGTTTGAGCTGTTCAACATCATAATAAAGTTGTTCATGCATTTTCTCACCGGGACGCAATCCGGTAATTTCAACTTTAATATCTACCTCAGGAATTTTGCCGGATAAACTAATCATACGATTCGCCAGACTCAGAATACTCACGGGTTTTCCCATGTCCAGAACATGAATATCACCATTGGAACCCAATACCATTGATTGAACAATCAGTTGACAAGCCTCTGTGATGGTCATGAAATAACGTGTCATTTCTTCGTGGGTTACAGTGACAGGACCACCTTTGGCAATTTGTTCTTTGAACAATGGAACAACACTTCCTGCCGATCCCAACACATTTCCGAAACGGACAATCACATAATCGGTGTTTGATTTTTTGTTCCTTGATTGGCAATACATTTCTGCAATTCGCTTGGTCGCACCCATGATATTGTATGGGTTCACCGCTTTATCGGTCGAAACCAAAACCATTTTTTCAACGTTAAACTCATGACATGTGTCAACAATGTTCTTAGTACCGATAACATTATTGATAAAACCCTCACAAGGCATTTTTTCCAATAATGGAACATGCTTGTAGGCAGCTGCATGAAAAACGATATCCGGTTTAATCGTTGAAAAGATTTGCTGAAGATGTGCTTTATCAGTTACATTCACTAACAAACTTGTAATAATTAAGTCGTTGTTTTTATTGCTTAATTCTCTGTCAATTTGATAAAGATTAAATTCTGAATGATCCAGAATGCACAATTTTTTCAAATCCAATTGAGCCAATTGTCTTGCCAATTCCGAACCAATCGAACCACCTCCGCCTGTGATAAGAACCGACTTCCCTTGAACGGCTTTTGCAACATTGGACCAATCAATCGAAACTTTTTCTCGACCCAAAATATCATCAATGGTTACCGGTGTCAGATGGCTGATTTCAAAACCTTTCTCTGTAATTTTATCCAAATTTGGCAAAGTTAGTAATTGACAATTACTCGTCATGCTATTGTCAACCACCTCTTTCATCATTGATGCTGAAATATTTTCTTTAGTCACAACTATCGCACGAACTTCACGCTTTTTACAAATTTTCTCAATATCTGCAACTCCCCCTAGAACTTTAACTCCTCTAAGATTTGAGCCTTTGTAATTTCTTTCATCATCGACAATTCCCACAACTTCATATAATGCCGAAGCATGGGCGTGGCGGATAAACATATCTGCTAATCGACCAGCTCCAACAAGCAAAACTCTTTGTTTTTCAGAATTATTAATGTGCAGAGTTAAATCCTTAAACATACGATAAGTCAAACGGGGAACTCCCCAAAGTACCATCAATATAAAAGGATACATCAACAATACAGAACGAGGCACTCCATCGGCTCGATGAACCAAAAACATGATAAAAGCGATGATAAATGTTCCAACAACTGCCGATTTGGCAATATTTATCAAATCAGGAACACTGGCAAATCTCCAAAGTCCTCGATAAAGATTAAAGTAATAGGCAATGACTCCCTGAACGAGTATGACTGTGGCAAATTCATAATTAAACCAACTGAGTTCAGGTGAATCGACCCAGACACTATAACGAATCACATAACTCAACATCCATGCCGACCAGGTCATGAATAAATCATGGAGAACAACTGCGAATCTGGGGTGAAAAATATTCATGTCTTTATTTTACTGGCGAAAGCGTTGGAATTTCGTTTTTTGATAAAAATTAAACCAGAATATACTTAAAACGACCATTTGAAACAACAATACAAACACCCGAATTCTTATTTCAAACTCTGATAAGTGCATTATTAATGCAATTGAAACATTTATCAAAGTCACAAAAGCATAAATCAGCGAAACTTTATAATGAGGCATTTGACCGGTATTTATCATTGATTGAAATAAATGCAGATTGTGAGCTTGAGAAATTTTATGTCTAAATTTCAAACGAGTGAATAAAGTTAAAGTGGCATCGACGATAAATGTTAAGTGAAAGGTTATGACAACTATTTCATCGAAAACTTGTTTTGAAATTCCGTATAATGCTATCGTTGCAACTAAAAAAGATACAGACAAACTTCCTGAGTCGCCCATAAACATCTTAGATTTAGGAAAGTTAAATATCAGAAAAGCAGATAAACTCGCTATCGTCAAAATAAGTAAAATATTAACCGATTGAATTTCTGAATTCATAAATAATACCAAATATCCAATCAGAGTTACTAATGCGTGTAATGCTGCCATTCCATCGGCTCCATCCATAAAATTATACAAATTCATCCACCAAATCACACCTAATGCAAAAACAAATATTATTCCATAAGAGACATTGGCATGACTTAAAATTATTGTATAGACCAGAACTAGTGAAAAGATTGTAATCAAAAGCAAACGAATTTTCACCGAAATATGGAAAAAGTCATCAAAAGCACCCAATACAATAAACAGCAATAAACCTAATGATGAAACTAAGGAAATATTGGATTCAAAACATTTCCCAAAATAAATAAAAAAAGGTAATGAAATCATGAATACCAGACCAGCTGATGTCGGTTTTGAAACACTGTGAAGTTTTCTTTCTTCGTTTGGATGATCAAACCAATGGTATTTATGACTTAAGTGCAGGTAAAGTGAAAGTAACACAATATTTGCTAAAAACAATAACAAAGACTGAAGCCAGATTGACATTGATATTATTCCGATTCTAAACCATAAATTGGTTTTACCGTACCCCAACTTTTACAACTAGGGCATTGCCAATGCAGGTTCTTAGCACCAAAACCACATTTGCGACAGCGGTGATTGGGTTTTTTTTCAAGCAAACTATTAACCAGTTTCTCCAGAACTTTGAACTTAGTGATATTGCTACCATCATCATTATTCTTTTCCAGGTTGAGTTTTAAAAGTAAATCCAAACCACGAACTGATGGTTTTTCAACTAATTGTTCTTCAACAAATTTTTCCGCCGCATCAATTCCATCGAACTTTTTATACATTTCAGCAAGAACCAGCACAGGAGTAATTCCCCGATAAGATTTGATGAATTCCATCAAAAATTGTTGAAACTCACTACATTTTTTCAACATGCTATAGCAATACGACATATCGTTGAGATATTCGGAAGCAAAAACATCATCAAACTCCAAAGCTTTATGATAAGCCTCAATCGCTTTCTTCCACTTTTTATTTTTCTGAAAATCACAGGCTTGCATGAGTTTGGCGCGCACACACTTGGAGTCAATGGAAAGAGCCGCATCCAGATATGCATTCGCCTCGTTGACGTTACCATTTGCATAGCTAATTTCAGCCAATTCACAATTAAAATGAGCAATATCACCGCTCATTTTCCTTCCCGAGACATTCTCATAACGAGTTGCCGCTTTGATGGCTTCACTCCAGTCCTGTTCCTGTTGATAAACATCGCATAATGCATATAACGCTTCAGGAGTGTAGGCTTCTATTTCTACCAACTCAGTAAAAAGTACTTCTGCCCGATCCAGAAGTCCAGCACTCATGTAATCTTTTCCCATCGCTAAAAGTGCTTTCGTGCGATAATCTTCAGTCAAATTGGGTTGAGAAATCAAAGATTGATGCAATTTTATGGCTTTATCAACTTCGCCTTTTCTTCGATATAAATTTCCTAATGCGAGTTGAGGTTCAAATGTTTCGGAAGATGATTTTGCCAATTCAATAAAAACATCAATGGCTTTTTCTGAATCATCATTGAGTAAGTAGTTCAAACCTTTGAAATAACTGTGATTCAGCTTTTCCAATTGTTTATGACTTTTTCGTTCAATTTTGAGACGATTGAGATTGATTCCAATCATCACTCCGACTAATGCAGACAGAATAAAACTAATAGTTTCAATCATTTGCGTCTATTTGTTCCAGTCTTTTCTGTTCAAGATTTAACTTTTCTTGTTGATAATTTTTGCGAGATAGCTTTCTGATTTCTGACTTTAACGGCATATAAAATTGAAATAATGACATCAATAATCCAGTCAATAAACCTCCTATTAACGCAATAATTAAAGCAAATCCTAGCGTCAGTTCAAACTGAAAAAAATACAAATTTATTGTCACTTTTTCGGTATTCAAACCACTCACCGCTACAGCCATTACAATTACCGCCACAGCCACTACAAAAAGAACCAATCGTTTTAATAACAACATAAATCATTTTCACTTATATAAGTCTGACAACTATAGCAAAATTGATCTTTTTTTTATACAAAATATGTGTTTTTGTAAAAATTGAAAAAAGAGTATTAAAAGATTGGAATAATTTGAGGTTTTTAAATTAAATTAGAGGGTCAAAGGAAATAATTAAATACAACTTCGACCCTAATGAATATAGTAAACCTATTGAACTGCAGTGATATATAATTCAACCCTTCGGTTTTGTTGCCTGCCAGATTCAGTCATATTATCAGCAATAGGGTATAACTCTCCTTGTCCGAAAGCTTTTAATCTTTGTGCGTCAACTGACCGGCTAGCAAGATAATGCTTAACACTTGCTGCACGATTCTCTGATAATCTCATGTTATAATCTTTGGTTCCTACTGAATCAGTATAACCAGTAATTTCTAAATTAGTATCACGATATTTGTATAATACTTTTGCCACAGAATCCAAAACTGGATAGAAGTTAGCCTTTATAGAGTATTCATCGGTATTGAATGTGATATTACCCGGCATTACTAATTGAATCTGATTTCCTTGGCGAACAACTCTAACACCAGAACCTTCCAATTCCCTTCTCAGTTCAGCTTCTTGTGAATCCATATAAGCGCCAATTCCTGCACCAATAGCACCACATCCTAATGCGGCATTTCTCGCATGCTTACTATCTTTAGTGGCACCAATAATTCCGCAAACTACAGCCCCTGCAACACCATAGGTTGTACTTTTACTGACCTTTTTTTCACCAGTGTAAGGATCATAAGTAGCGCAACTACTCATCAATGTGATAATTATAAAAAATATAAAAAATCGGTAATAATTAGTTTTATACATATTAAGCCTCTATAGTTTTAATAGTGTTGGGAATTATATCGAATTGAAAATGAACTTAAGGTTAATTAGTTAACACTTTTGAGGATTACTCAATTAAAATAACAAAATTAATATACCTAAAATTCAAATTAGCCCCAATCTATTTGATAAAATAAAACAAACTAAAATCTCAATGAACATTAAATTACATAGTTATTATGCTGACTTGGGAAAAAACTTTTCCGCGTCAGCTAAACCCGAAAGAATTGAAAACCCGCAAATATTGATGTGGAATCAATCTCTGGCAACAGAACTGGGGCTAAACTTGACACCAACAGAACAAGCACAATATTTTTCCGGGAAGAAGCTGTTTGCAGGCTCAAAACCTGTGGCAATGGCTTATTCCGGGCATCAGTTTGGTCATTTTAATCCACATTTAGGCGATGGTCGTGCTCATTTGCTTGGTGAGATTCGCAATAGTGATGGTCAAATTCAGGAATTGCATCTCAAAGGTTCCGGAGCGACACCATTTTCCCGCAATGGTGATGGTAAATGCGCTATCAAACCCGCAGTGAGAGAATTCATTATGTCCGAAGCCATGTTCGCTTTGGGTGTTCCTACAACACGAACATTAGCCGTTGTAGCTACAGGAGAGCCTCTCTATCGCCAACAAGAAACAACCGGAGCAATTGTGACACGAGTGGCAACATCGCATCTTCGGGTTGGGACTTTTGAGTATTTTGCAGCCAGAGGTATGTATGAAGAACTGGAACAGCTTGTCAATCTGACTACTTCCCGTCATTATCCCGAAATTGATATCAACAGTCCCAACAAATATCTTGAACTTTATTCACAAGTTATTGGTAAAACAGTTCAGTTAATCGTTCAATGGATGCGTGTTGGTTTTATCCATGGTGTGATGAATACTGACAACACCCTACTTTCAGGAGAAACCATTGATTACGGACCTTGTGCCATGCTTGGCGTTTATCATCCGTCAGCCGTTTACAGCTCAATTGATAAGAATGGTCGTTATGCTTTTGGCAATCAACCAAATATCGCTCACTGGAATCTGGCTCGTTTAGCTGAATGTTTCATTCCACTAATTGATAAGGACGAAAAAACAGCGATTGATACCATCATGCCTGTTTTGAAGTCCTATGCAGATAAGTACGAAACAGCCTTCAATCATATGATGGCGAATAAACTCGGATTTAATAAATCATCAAATGCAACGGTCAAACTCTCAAACGATTTATTGTCGTTAATGCAGCAAAATAAACTGGATTATACACAAACATTTCACTCTCTCAGCTCACTCAACGAGCAAATGATTCCTGATGTTCTCAACCAATGGCGTGATGATTGGAAAAGTGAACTGAAAGAAAACAGCCAATCTCATGAGGAAATTACGAAAATCATGCAAAGAAATAATCCTTTGGTTATTCCACGAAATCATCATGTTGAAACTGTGTTAAAAGACGTTGAAGAAAACCAAAGTACCGAAAAAGTGAATGAATTTTTATCAGTTCTCAGATCACCGTATGAAATGACCACAAAAACCCATAAATATCAGGATACTGCTCCTGAATATGATTTTTCCTATCAAACATTTTGTGGGACCTAAGTATTTACTATCACTAACTTGAAGTGATGAAAATAATTTAATTGAGATTATCATCACTATCAGGATCATCTTTGGGCTTCCTGCCCTCTTGCAGGGTTTTCATTTGCTGCTGCAAAGCATCAGATTCCCTTTGCATATTTCTGATAATTTCATTCTCTTTATTGATTTGATCATTCTCCCTCTTGATTTCTTCATTCATTTCTTTTATTTTTGCAGCTTGAGTTTCATCAAGTTCATTGATGTCATTTTGCACATCGTCTAACAACAATTGAGCCTGATTCTCCTCTATTATCAACTCATCTTGTGCATCTACAAACAAACTCTGCGTTAATAATAAACCGAATAAAGCCAGTTGTAAAATTCGCATATCGTCCTCCTGTTTAACTTTTGAATCAGATATTTGAACACAATAACCCAAAACCTACTAACAATAAACATTATACGAATCGTTTTTTACAAAACCATATAAATGCAAGTTGTTAACTTTTGCCAGTTCAATGCTTAATGACGATGGTGCACCAATCGCGACGAGGTGTGAAACTCCTGACATTAAAGATTTGTGAATCATTTCGTAGCTCACACGACCGCTGAGTAGAATGATATTTTTGCTTAGTGGTAACAAGCCTTTTACAAGTGATTCGCCAATGAGTTTGTCCAAAGCATTATGTCTGCCGATATCTTCTTTTACACTCAATAAATTAGCTTTTTCATTATACAACGCACAAGCATGAACTCCTCCGGTTTGTTGAAATGCCCCTTGCTGTTGTTTCATTTGTTGGGAAAGAGCGAAAATTTGGCTCGATGATAATAAAGGTTGTTTGCAGATTTTTGGATAATTTTTAGCGATGATTGTATCAATTTCTGTTTTGCCACAAACTCCGCAACTACTATGCGACACACTCTGCCTTTTTGATAGATGCTTTTCAATTTCAACATCTTCCGTACATCTCACTTCAGCGACTAAACCGAATTCAGCATCAAAAACTTCAATATTTTCTACCTGATTGATATGGATGATAATTCCTTCGGAATACAAATAACCGTAAACCAAATCTTCAATATCTTCCGGACTGCACATGGTTATGACTAGGGTTGTAAATTGATCAGCGTAACCCAAGCGGATTTCCAAAGGCAATTCAACTGCAACTAAATCATCAACAGTTTCAATTTCATTGTTTTTGAATCTGGATATTTTTGAGTGTTGGATTTTATTGTGAGGCAACGGACGTTCCTGTATAATTGTAATTTGATAATAAAATCAGCATCTTCAAATGTCAAAAAATTTATCCGAATTATCTGCCAGAAAAGGTCTTGAGAAGAATCTATTTGAGGAAATATCAAAATCTGATTCTGATATAAATAATATTGCCAAAGACTTTTTGATAGGCAAAGCTTCAGTCGCAGGTGCTGTTAGTTTCTATGATTTTTTGCGGGATGAAAATAAGGATAAAAAAATTTATATCTGCAATGGTTCTGCGTGTCTATGTGCTGGAACACAAGAGAAACTTAAAAATCAATTGCTGGAAACTTTTGAGGACAATGAAATCGGACACATGACGTGTTTGGGTCGTTGTCATGAAAACAATGCTTTTCATTATCAAGGAAAGAATTATTCGGGATTAAATCATGAACAAATCAAGAATTTGTTTTCAGAAAATTGCAAACCTGAAGTTGATAAATACAATGTTGGAAATTTAGGAGAGGTTGTTCTAACCTCTTCGCCTATCAATAATATAGATTTTGCCGATACTTTTAACAAAGCCCAAAAATTAGGCAAAGAACAACTTCTGCATCAAATTTCAGTCTCACAACTTCGAGGACGTGGTGGAGCCGGTTTTCCGATTGCAATTAAACTGAAATCGGCAAAAGATGCTGAATCTGATAAAAAATTCATTATTTGCAATGCTGATGAAGGTGATCCTGGTGCTTATTCCGACCGTTATCTTTTGGAGAAACAACCCTATTCTGTTCTTTTCGGAATCATGTTGTCGGCTTATATTGTTGGCGCAGAATATGGAATATTGTACATTCGGGCTGAATATCCCGAAGCGATACAAATTATCCAAAAGACGATCGATGAAATACACAAACTTAACCTGCTAGATAACTTCAAATTTAAAGTCATTAATGCACAAGGTGCTTATATTTGTGGTGAAGAAACCGCACTCATCAACTCGATTGAAGGTCAAAGACCAGAAGTCCGTACTCGTCCGCCCTTTCCTGCTCAACAAGGCTTGTTTAACAAACCGACTGTTGTTAACAATGTCGAAACTCTTGCAAGCCTTTATTCAATTGTTGCCAAAGGTGGAGAATTTTACAGCGGATTAGGAACAGATAAATCCAAAGGCACAAAATTAGTTTCGCTGGATTCTTTCTTCAACTCACCGGGAATTTACGAAGTTGAAATGGGAACTTCATTATATGATGTCATTGAAAAATGCGGTGGTGGTTTTAAGCAACCTGTCAAAGCCTTGCATATCGGCGGACCACTGGGCGGAATTGTTCCGATTGAAAAGGTGAAAGATTTAACGTTGGACTTTGAGTCTTTTGCTTCGCAAGGGTTTTTGCTCGGTCATGCTTCGGTTGTTTCTATTCCCGAATCTTTTCCTATGATTGTATACTTGCATCATCTCTTTGAATTTGCCGCTTATGAAAGTTGTGGCAAGTGCTTCCCTTGTCGTTTAGGCACGAAACGTGGTGAAGAATTAATCAGTAAAGCCATTGAAAACAAAGAAAAAATATCGAAAGAATTACTGGATGATTTATTAGACACCTTACAGCAGGGCTCGCTGTGTGCACATGGTGGTGGAATTCCATTACCAATCAGAAATGCTCTACAATACTTTGAAAGTGAATTGTCAGAATATCTAGAATAGTTTACGAGCGTGTTAGTTTCGGTAGCAATGACTCTATTTGTTGCATCACATCAAGCCGGTCTATCAAGTCACAAACATAGTCGAGTTTATCCGATTCCAGCACTAATAATTTACTCAATTTATAATCACCAATCCAATTTTCATAAAGATTGTGCAATCGTTTGAGATAACTCAAGGGAATATCTTGCTCCATCTTGCGACCACGAATTTTTATCCTTTTGCGAATGGTTGGAATCGAACATTTGAGATAAATCATCAAATCAGGTGGTTTAATTGATGCCATGATGCTTTCATAAAAATCCCTGTAGGTTTTCCAATCCCTTTTACTTATTTTCCGCATTTGAAAAAGGGCCGTTGCGAAAATCTCAACATCTTCAAAAATAGTTCTATCTTGAACCACGACACCTGAAGTCGAATCAACTTGTTGGTGAATTCGAAACTTATTACTGAGAAAATAAAGTTGAGAATGAAAAGCCCAACGCTTCATATCCTTGTAAAAATCAGCAAGATAAGGATTTTCATCATTGGGCTCATAAAATGGCGTTATATCGTAAGTGGACTTCAAAAACTCAACTAAAGATGTTTTACCTGCACCGATATTTCCGGCAATAGCAATGGTTTTTTTATTGTAGTTTGTCATTTTTCAAGTCCATTCGACAGGATTAATTTGATAGTATTTCCTTAATTCTTCATACAACTCAGGATGTTTCTTTAGCATTTGTCGGGGTTGTTCGACAAAGTGTTCAGTGATAACTGCAAAGAACTCAGCCGGATTGGTCGCTCCATATTCATCCAGTAATGTTTGTTCTCGCTTTTGAATTTTAAATTTCAGAGTCTTGAATTCCTTACCTAAGACTGAACTCCATTGCTTAATGTTGTTGTGTTGCAATATTGGCAAACCGTCACTTGGACCATTTTCCTGATCCAATTGATGGGCAAATTCATGCATCACAACATTTTCACCATCAGCACTATTCTTTCCTCCTTGCGAAGAATGTTGCCAGGAAAGCACAATCGGACCTCGATGCCACGATTCACCAAGTCTTCCACGATGAAGTTCACCATCATGATTTTTATGGGTAAAAACGGTCGGATAAACCAGAATATTTGTTAAATGCGGATAATAATTAGTTTTTCGATTGAGCAATAATAAACAAGCCTGTGCAGCAATAGTGATACGAATCGTGTCATTGATTTCGATTCCCTGATAGCCAACAAAGTTCTTTTCATCCAAAAAAATATTGATATGACCGTGTAACTGTTTTTTTAAGTCATCCGGAAGGTGTTGATATAATTTGAAATGATTGGTTAAAATCTGCTTCCATTCTTGTGGAAAATCATTTCTATAAAGTTTTCTTCGCTTGCTTTCCTTAAGCCATTTTCTGAAAAAATAAACAGCTAAGGGAATCCCAATAACTATCAGCCAATAATAAATTGCAGTCGAGTCCATTTGTTTTCAGAGTTTAACTATGGGCCGCCGTCAAAACCATTTTCAAAAATAATTTCACTACCCAAACTTTGAATGCACGAAGGGAAATTACTGGCGATTCGACCACTAATCAAACCAATAACTGTTGGGTGAAAAATCTCATTACTGGTTCCACAACCGGCACCATTTGGGGCACCAAAATGGCAATAGCTCATTATAGTTCCACGGTTATTTCCTGAAAAAGTCGGACAACTAACTGCACCTGCATAACAACCTCCTTCGCCGTTGTAACACTGATCAACTTCAGGCGTGTAACAATGTGTATGTGGTGATCCAAAATTATGTCCTAATTCATGAGCGACAAACTGAGAAACAAAGCCGACTGAAGCACTGGTTCCTATACGATTCATGCTATAACTCCCAAAGGTCTCTGTGCCACCATTCTGCAACGCTCCTTTATTACAATATTGATTCAACCATGCAACTCCTGAGAAAGATAAACTACCAATATTCTGGCTACTCAGCATCAATGCGAACTCTCTGTCAATATTAGGATAATTAACACGCCAATATTCACCAAAATCATTCAAATAGTTAAAAATACTGGATTCAGTTGGATATGGGTCTGTCGTCGTTCTCAAAAAAGTTGTACCAATCAATAATCGGGTCGCAAAATCTCTTTCATAAAAGACATTCATGTTCACAAATAGCTGAATAATAAAGTTCATAGCTGTGGTTGTATTATTGCCTTTTCCTGCCATCCATTCATTATCAGTATCCACAGCAACGACCGCCTCATAATTAACTGTCCCTTTGGTAAAGCTAATTGCCTTTGATTTTAATGCTGTATTTAAATCTTCAAGAGGATTTCCGGGTTGTTGTTCCATTTTCATATCACATTGTTTCACAACATTGGTATCTTGATTTGGTTCTAAAGGCAATTTGAATGTCATTCCTGTGTGAATGTTACCTTCTATTTCAACACTCACGCCACCATTGTTGTAAAATCCGCCAAGTTCTCCGGTTGATTGATTCACCAACAAACCAACTCCATCTTCAACTGATGAAAATGCCATAACTTCAGGTTTTTCTAATTCTTTTTGACCTTTACTATTTAACAGATAAATTTTACTATTCGGAGCAAAAACATTATATCTATTTAATTTCAAAGGCTTAGAAACTTTTTCTTGAGTTTCAGAATTATTAATAACTTCAAATGGAAAGTTTGAGACTTCCAAAGATTGATTTGATTTCAGGTTCAATAAAGCATTCACTTCACTTTTGCCAATTCTCCAAACAGAAGAACTTAGCTTCACCGTTGATGGTTGTGAAGCCGTTGTGTTTGCATAAAAAGTACTCTGCACATTTTTATCGTTTTTTTCTGGAAGTTGGGCAAAGGCATCTGTACTAGAAAAGATGATGGAAAAAATTAAAATTCTGAAGACAACATTCATAATTATTCCTCCGGTGATAGAATAAACTGGAACTCTCCCATTCTAGCACAACGAAAAGATTTAAGTAAGTTTCAAAAATCGGTGTTAATTCACATATTTACCAAAAACTTTATTTTTAACAGTTAAGTAATAAACCACAGGAACAATCAATAGCGTTAAAATCATTACTGAAAACATTCCGCCGACCATTGGTGCGGCAATCCGGCTCATGATTTCTGCTCCTGTACCTGATGCGGATAATGCCGGCATCAGACCAATAATAATTGATAATGATGTCATCAAAACAGCTCTGACTCTCATGGATGCTCCTGAAATAATAGCATCTTTGAGATTGTTTCCTTCAATAATCTCATCAGTAGTTTTTGATACTGCGGACTTTTCAACCGCTTGTTTTAAGTAAGATAGCATAATAACACCGATTTCCACCGAAACACCGGCAAGTGCAATAAATCCTACTACAGTTGCGACTGAAAAATTAAACCCCAGATAGCTCATAATCCATATCCCTCCAACCATTGACATTGGAATAGTCGCCAGAACCAATATCACATCGGTTATATTTCTGAAATTGATATACAGCAATAAAATGATGATGGCAAAAGTTAACGGTACAATGTAACCCAGTTTTTCTTTGGCTCTTTGCATGTATTCGTACTGTCCTGACCAAGAAATTGAATAACCAACCGGTAAGTTCAGTTCTTTATTAACAATTTCTCTGGCATTTTCAACGTATTTTTGTAAATCAGCAACTTCAGTACTGATAAGTATCCAGCCATTCACCCGGGCATTTTCAGATTTAATCATTCCCGGACCATCTTCGATGTAAATATCAGCAACTTCACCGAGTGTGATAACTTGCCCCATTTGGTTGACAAAGGTTAAGTTTCTTAGTTTCTCAGGAGAGTCACGGTAATCCTGTGGATAACGCATATTAATTGGATAACGTTCTAAACCTTCGATAATTTGTGAAACATTCATTCCACCAACTGATGATGAAATCATTTGTTGAATATCTTTTACGGACATTCCGTAACGAGCTATTTTTTCACGATTGATGTCAACTTTCAGATAGCGGCCACCCGCCGTTCTTTCCGAATAGACTGAATCTGTTCCCTCAATATTGTTCAGAATTTCTTCAAGCTGCTTACCAATTTTTTCAATTACAAATATATCATTTCCCGAAATTTTGACACCCACTGGTGTTTTAAGCCCTGTTGAAAGCATATCGATCCGTGTTTTAATCGGTTCAACCCATGCATTAGTCACCCCGGGGATTTTAACAATACTATCCAACTCTTTTTTCAAGTCGTCTTTAGTCATACCTTCCCGCCATTGTGATTTTGGTTTGAGTTGAATAAATGTTTCAATCATGGTTAAAGGTGCCGGATCAGTTGCAGTATTAGCTCTTCCAACTTTACCAAACACATTTTCCACTTCAGGAATAGTCTTTATCAATTTATCCGTTTGCTGAAGCAACTCTCTGGCTTTACCAATTGAAATTCCCGGATAAGTTGAAGGCATATACATCAAGTCGCCTTCATCAAGTGTCGGAATAAACTCTGAACCAATATTCTTCACCTGCGAAAATCCGACGAAACATAATATCAAAACAGCTAAAATAGTTGTTTTGGGGAATTTCAATAAAGCATTTAATGTTGGGACATATAGAAAATTAAAAAAACGATTGAGCGGATTTTTATGCTCTGAAATAATTTTCCCACGAACACAATATCCCATCAACACAGGAACCAAAGTGATTGCCAGTATTGCCGAAGCTGCCATTGCATAGGTTTTGGTGAATGCAAGTGGAGCAAACATTTTGCCTTCCTGAGCTTCTAAAGTAAAAACCGGAACAAAACTGACAGTGATAATAAGTAAACTGAAAAATAATGCCGGACCAACTTCAGAAGCCGATCGAATCACAATCTGCCAGCGATTTTGTTTGGTTACATTTTCTTTTTCCATGTGCTTGTGCATGTTTTCAACCAAAACCACAGCACCATCAACCATCGCTCCGATAGCAATAGCAATCCCTCCCAAAGACATGATATTGGCATTGATTCCTTGAAAATACATCACAATAAAAGAAACCAGAATACCAATTGGTAAAGAAATAACTGCAACTAATGACGATCTGAAATGAAATAAAAAAATGATACAAATCAAGGTTACTATGATAAATTCTTCAACCAATTTCTCTTTTAAATTATTGACAGAATGACTAATCAATTGGCTGCGGTCATAAACAGTAATTACCTCAACACCATCAGGTAAACCTTTTTTCAGTGTTTCTAATTTTTCTTTAACTAGATTGATAGTTTTTTGTGCATTTTCCCCATAGCGCATAACTATAATTCCACCAACGGCTTCTCCCTCGCCATTGAGTTCTGAGACTCCTCTTCGCATCTGCGGACCAATAGTCACTTCTGCAACATTTTCAAGAAATACAGGTTCTCCGTTTTCTGAGGTTGATATATTGATTTTTTTGATATCTTCCAAATTTCGCAGATATCCGCCAACACTAATCATGTATTCAGCTTCAGACATTTCGATTACAGATGCTCCAATTTCGCTGTTATTTTGTTCAATTGACATTGAAATATGCTGAAGCGGTATATTGTAAGCAATCAATTTATCAGGATCGATTTTGATTTGATATTGTTTGACCATTCCTCCGACTGTAGCAACTTCAGAAACACCTTTGACGTTTTGCAGTTCAAATTTTAAAAACCAATTTTGCAAACTGGTTAAATCGGCAATATCATGTTTACCGCTTTTGTCGATTAACGAATAAATATAAACCCAACCCACACCAGTCGCATCAGGTCCAAGTTCGGGTTTAGCATTTTCTGGAAGTTGTGAAGATATTTGACTTAAATACTCTAAAACCCGGCTTCTCGCCCAGTAAATATCGGTATAATCATCAAAGATCACATAAACATAGGAAGTTCCAAAAAATGAATATCCACGAACAGTGCTGGCTCCGGGAACAGACAACATTGCCGTTGTGATTGGGTAAGTGACCTGGTCTTCGACCACTCTCGGAGATTGCCCGCTAAAATCTGTTTTGATGATAACCTGAACGTCTGACAAATCCGGAATGGCATCGACCGGAGTATTTTTGACAACAACCACTCCTGAAAATAGCAAGACGAGAGCTAGCATAATTACCAGAAAACGATTTTCAACTGACCATTGAATTATTTTTTCAATCATAATCAACTCCTGCCGTTTTTATAGTTTCGTCATTTGAGTGATAATGAATTCACCCTTGTAGATTCGAAATGTGAATAAAACTTCATCACCTTTTCGAAATCTTTCATACGAAACACGATCATCCACGTTGAAGTCTAAAGTTGCTGCCGGACGTTTCCATTCTGGTATGGCCTCACGAGTGATATTGATCATATTTGTATCTGAGTTTATAGAGTTGATTACACCTTTGACTGTTGCTTCAGGTAAATCTTTTTCATCCAGCATTTTGTGGTACATTCTCATAAAATCTGATGTTTTTGAAGATTCAGAATCCAACAAAAACTGAGCGGATGTGACGACTCTTTCACCATCTTTTAAACCCGATAATATTTGTGTAAACTCACTATCAGATTCCCCAATAACAACATTGGCTGATTTATATTTCCCATTTCCAAAAGCCAGCACAACTCTGTTGGACTGCCCGGTTCTGATAATTGACTGATTGCTAATTGTTAGCATTTCCTTATCATCTAAATAGTCAAAATACACTTTGGCATACATATTTGGTTTAAGTAATTGAGATTCATTATTCAATAACAATCTCACTCTCACCAGTCTTGTTTTCTCATCAATTTGTGGATAAATATAATCAACTGTTGAAGTGTACCTTTCTTCCATAGATTCAAATTTGATTTCTGCAGCCATACCTACTGATAGCTTATGCAAATTTGTTTGTAATACTGAAGCCTCAATCCAAACTCGGTCAAGATTTGCGATGGAAAGAATCGTCATCTCAGGTTTAACGAAGTATCCTTCTCTGATTTCCAAGTTCTCTATAATTCCATCATGTTGCGATTGGAACAAAACAGTTCTTTGAACTTTATTCTGTTTGATAATTTGATTGATAACTTGTAGCGGAATCTGCATGGATTCCAGCTTTTTGATTGTAGAGTTAATAAAGTTTTTATTGTTTTGTTTGACTGCCAATAACAATTCTTCCTGAGCATTGACAAACTCCGGAGCATAGATTTCATAAAGGGGCTGACCTTTTGCAATGTTTTCACCAGTCGATTTGACATATAATTTTTCAACCCAACCAGATATCTTTGAGTGAACATGCGTCAGTTCATTCTCATTAAATCTCACATAGGCGACAGCTGAAAATGATTGATTGAGTCTCCTTTTGGTGACTTTTTCTGTTTTGACTCCGAGATTATTTTCCACATCCGGTGAAATTTTTACAGTTCCAGGATTTTCTTCTTCTGTTTGTTCGTTATCACCATAAAATGGCACCAAATCCATTCCCATTGGCGACTTTCCGGGTTTATCTCGGCGATAATTCGGGTCCATCGGAGCGACCCAGTATAATGGTTTCTTTTCATCCTTTGGCTCCTGACTGTCCCCAGTTAAAATTGTTTTGGAGTTTAATAAAAAATACATTGCAGTCGCTGTTAGGATTGCACCAATAATAAAACCTGCTAAAACTTTCTTCACTTCTTTCTCCCGAAATAATGAATCCGCAAAATATGATGACGGAATAACTTAAATTAAAAACACTAGAAATGCGTCTGCACACAAATTCAAGACGCAACTTGGTTGTATTAAGCAGAAATGGGTGGTTTATAAATTGAAGTTGGAAGTGATTTTTGGATGAAATAAGACTGAGAAATCAACTCAATATTTGAAGCATCTAACCTAAAGGAAATTTCACCGAGATTGACAAAAACTTTTGATAAACAAATTCCTTTTTCGCATTGGCAATTGGTTTTACAACAATCAACCTTTTCAGTTGGCTCCATTTCAACCATCATTTTCATGCCATGATGATTGGCATGTGCTGAGCTTTTTGTGTGCGAATTTTGGTTTGAGGAATGCTGTTTACAGTCCGAACCACACGCATATAACAACCCTGCTAACGACTGTGATACAAATGCCATCAGAACCAAGAATGTGATAATGTTGTGAATTCGAACTTTCAAAATAATTTCCTAAGTGTGCTCCTATGATAGCATTTCTTCAACAAAGTTCAATCATCTTTGGTTTAGGTTCTAATTTCTTTTCAACAAAGGATTGATTGATTTTGCTTTTTCAAAGGCTTCATCTGCGTCTTTTTGAGTAAAAGGTATATCTACTTTTTTTCTTAATGCAAAGTCGATAATTTTTGTTTTTTGAAGATACCCATAGGAATAGTCAGTGTTTATTTCAACAGCTTTATCAGCCATTTTAAGACCTTTCAGCAAAAGTTTTTTTGCATCAATTTTATTACCAGAAGCTTGTGCTGCTAAAAGACATATTTCTGCATAATCACTATAAATATCAATCGCAGATGGATCCAGTTCAACACCACGTTCAAACATTTCAATGGATAATGTAAAATCTGGTGATTCATTAAGTACCTTTTCTTTTATAACCTCTTTGTATCCACGGATATAACCCTCTAATGCAACAAAGTCGCCAATATCTTTCATCAATTCATTGGCTTTATTAACGCTTTTCAGTGATAGATTGATGTATTTGAGACTATCTTCTGCTTCGGTATTTTGTGCCATTAACAAATAACTCTCAGCTAAAACAGCTCGACTGATAGGTTCGTTTTCGTTAATTTTTTGAATTTCAAATAATATCTCCACAACAGTTTCAAATAAACTTTGAAAATCGAGATTTCTCAAAATCTGATTGCGTATTTGATTATTATAAAGATTACTATTATTCACCATCAAATATAACTTTGAGTAATCGTTAGTATCATCGAGTGATAAGGCTTTATCATAATATTCAACTGCAGAATTAAAACTATCAGTGGTATCAACTCCTATATTCAGTTGATGTCTCATTCTGATATCCAGAGAAGTTACCAACGTGTTGTAAACGAAAACATTGTTATAATCACTCAGTTTAAGAGTTTGTTCACTGGCTTTAATACTGTTTTCAATTTCGGATTCAGGATCGCCACCCCAATTTATTTTTGCTTTTGCAGAAAAATTATATATCTCTGCACGATTGTTGTAGTTAATGAATGACGGTTCTAGATCTATCGCTTTTTGATTAAACATCAATGCTTTTAGCAATAAGTCACCATTTCGTATGCCTTTATTCATCTGATCGACGAAATAATAATAGTTTAACTTTGCTAATCTTGTGTATATCGTTGATTTTAAATCCGAAACCACCAAGGCTTCATTACATGATTTACTAGCTTCATTATAATTATCGGAAACATCACCACCGGTTCTTTGTACTTTATCAAGCAACAAAATGACCTGCATGGAACAATATCCTGTGTAAGCCGGTGCATAACTTCTGCCTCTGATTTGAGCATCTTTGAATGCAGAAAGTGACTGAATTCGATAATCATTAGCTATATCATATCGTCCCTCGTATATATGTGTCTGGCCGATTGTGTAAAGAAATGAGGCTTTTAACATATAGGCTTCAAAAAGCCAGTCTTTTTCAGTAATGATTTTATCCAAAATTTGGATAGCTTCTTCGGTTTTGTTTTCTGACCATAAAATGAGGGCTTTAGTGATGTTTGGTGTCTCTTGGTGTGTTTGAGAAGCAAGCTGATAGTAAGTAACAGCAGGCTGTAGATATTGCTTCTCCAACTCCTGAATTTTTTTATTATCACGTCTGATTACATAGCCATTCTTGCTAAGAAAATCATTCAATTCATCGTAATAGACAAGACTGTTTGTATGAGCCAGACTATAAGCCAAATCTTCGCTATTTAAGCCGGCATCCCAAGCTTTTTGCAAATATGCCAATCCATCAGCATGATTATCAGTGGCAATAAGTAGCATTCCAAGATACATATCTTTTTCAGCATTATTTAAAGCATTTGAATCAATTATTTTCTCTTGGAGATGTAACTTTTGGATTTTTATTTTTTCCTTATTTTTACTGGAGTCATGTAAAGGTAAGGCATAAATATTTCTTAATCCGACTTTCAATTCATCAGTTTCATTTTGAATTTCAGCAATGAAATCATTTTTTTTCGTAATCTTTTGATTTTCAACCTGCTTCCAAATCAAAAAAGCAACTAAGGCAATAATTACAAATGTTGCAGTTGAAACGATAATTTTTGTCTTTTTAGAAGATTGCTTGTGTTTGATTTTTTTGAGTTTTCGACTCACTTCTTCAGCATCAGGACGCTCTTCGGGTTTAATTGATGTCATTTCAGCAATCAAACTCTGATAAGATTTGGGGATATTGATTGTATTTATTTTTCTGGCATCAATGATTTGTCTTTTAAGATTCTCTGTATCATCGAGAACATAGGTATTCAAACCGGTAAGAAGCTCTTGCATAATAATACCGAATGAATAAATATCACTGGCAGTTGTTACCTTTTTACCGGATGCCTGCTCCGGACTCATATAAATTAATGTACCCATCATTGAACCAGCCTGAGTCTGAAGAACATTTTCAGAATCAGTACTCGTTTTGTTGATCATTTCAGGTGTTGTTATTATTTCCGACTTTGCAATACCAAAATCTAAAACTTTAACTAAACCATCTCTGGTTAACATGATGTTATCCGGTTTTAAATCTCTGTGAATAATTCCTTGCGAGTGTGCTGCCTGCAAAGCAGACGCAATCTGTATAAATATATCCAGTTGGTTTTCGGATTTATCAACAATTTGATTCAGCGTTTCCCCCTCAATCAACTCTAAAACAAGAATATCACTCTGTTCTTCATCAATGATATCAAATATTTGGCAGATAGAAGGATGATTGATTTTTGATAAAATTTGAGCCTCTTGTTGAAAGCGCAGTTGAGTTGACTTGCTCTTTAAAAACTCGTTTCTCATGGTTTTTAAAGCCACATTGCGATTAAGCTTCTCGTCATAGGCAAGATAGACACATCCCATGCCTCCTTTTGCTAACATTTTAATGATAGTAAATTGCCTTATTTTGTCACCAACTGAGAACTCCATATTTTCAGGGGCATGTAAAACTTCACTCCCTGCTGAGGTATTTAAAACAAAATCGGTGATGCGCGTTTCATCGGCGAGGATGAACTCCAATTTGTTTTTGATGTCTTTATCGGTAATGTTATCAAGAAATTGCGTGCGATGAGCCGTATCAAGCATAAGTGCTTGTTTGACTAAATTTTGCAGTTCATCGTTTTTCATTTCTTCGAATAGAGATAATCATGATTATAAGGTGTTTAATTTTACAGAGTAAAAGAATGAGTTACAATGAATTCATGAGATTGGCAAAAATGACAAGGATAGATTTGAAAAGTCGATTGAAAAAATTTAGTAACAGACTTGACAAAACTACAAGTAAACACCAAATTAAGCGTATATTGTAATTTAGTTAAACCGATGTCAAAAAAAGATTTATCCTGGGACAGCCAATCACTGGTTTTTCCGGAAAATGAAGAACAACTCAAAGAGCCTTCCATGTATAAGGTTCTGATAATAAATGATGATTACACACCGATGGATTTTGTTGTCGATGTGCTCATCAGGTTTTTTCGCATGGGTGAAGAACAAGCCACGCAAGTGATGATGAATGTTCATACGCGTGGCAAAGGTGTTTGCGGTGTATTTACTCATGAAATTGCCGAAACAAAAATGATTCAGGTTAATCAATACTCCAAACAGCATAAGCATCCGCTTTTATGCGTTATTGAGGAGGTTTAAAATGTTAGATAAGGAGCTCGATAGTTGCATCAGTCAAGTTTTCCAAAAAGCGTTAAAAGAACGCCATGAGTTCATTACTACTGAGCATTTGATGCTGGGCTTATTGGAAAATCAGCATGTACAAACCGTTCTGACAAATATTGACTGCGATATGGAATTGCTGAAAACCGAGTTACAGCAACATATTGATAATTTTGTACCTGTCCTCCCTGAAAACTCTGAAGAAAAGCCAATTCCAACTGCCGGATTCCAACGAGTCATGCAACGGGCTATTTACACAGCACAAAGTTCTGAGGTTTCCGTAGTTACCGGTGATCGAGTATTAATTTCATTTTTTGATGACAACGAAAGCTATGTAGTCTTTCTGTTGGCAAAACAAGGTATCGACCGCTTTGATGTTGTTAGTTTTGTTTCTCATTCGGATTTAATGTCGATTGATGAACAAGATGGTGATGAAGATTTTGACAGAGATGGCAACTCAGAAAAGGAAAAAGACCAAATTGAACAATATTTGGTCAATTTGAATGAAAAAGCACTTGCCGGCCAGATTGATCCGCTGATTGGTCGTCACAAAGAATTGGAAAGAACCATTCAGATTCTGCTACGCAGAAGCAAAAACAATCCATTATTGGTTGGTGAACCCGGAGTTGGTAAAACCGCGATAGCTGCCGGTTTGGCGAAACGCATTGTCGATAAAGAAATTCCCGAACTGATGCAGGATGCGGTGGTGTTTTCTCTTGATTTAGGCAATTTGCTAGCAGGAACCAAATATCGGGGTGATTTTGAAAAACGCATGAAGAAAGTCATTCAGCATGTCAAAAGTATTCCTCATTCCATTTTGTTTATTGACGAAATTCACACAATTATCGGAGCAGGCTCAGTTTCCGGCGGCACGATGGATGCTTCCAATTTGCTCAAACCGGCTTTAAGTGCCGGAGAGCTGCGTTGTATTGGTGCGACAACGGCGCAAGAAGCCAGAACAGTCTTCGATAAAGACAGAGCCTTATCACGGCGTTTCCAAAAAGTCGATATTCGCGAGCCCAGCGTTAAAGAAACGATTGAAATTCTCACCGGTTTAAAATCACGTTTTGAGGATTTTCACGGCGTAAAATATGAAACTTCTGCTATCGAAGAAGCAGTCAAATTAACGTCTCGCCACTTATCGGACAAATTTTTACCCGATAAAGCCATTGATGCCATTGATGAGGCCGGTTCATGGCAACGAATCAATAATTTGCAAAACACCAAAATTGATAAATCGGATATACGCAGAGTGGTTGCCTCGATGGCAAAAATTCCGCTTAATGATTTGAGCGGTGATGACATTCAAAGGCTTCAATCATTGGAACGCAATTTGAAAATGGTCATTTTTGGACAAGATGAAGCCATTGACACTCTGACAACAGCTATCAAAATGTCACGAGCCGGTATGTCAAAGATGGACAAGCCGATTTCTAACCTTTTGTTTGCCGGACCAACAGGTGTCGGTAAAACCGAAGTTGTGAAGCAATTATCTCATGTTTTGAGTTTGAAACTTCTGCGCTTTGACATGTCCGAATACATGGAAGCCCATAGCGTTTCGCGCTTAATCGGTTCACCTCCCGGCTATGTCGGACATGAAGATGGCGGCTTATTAACTGACAAAGTTCATCAAAACCCCTACTCCATTGTATTATTAGACGAAATTGAAAAAGCTCACCCAGACATTTTTAACGTATTACTACAAGTGATGGACAGAGGCACCTTGACTGACTCTAATGGTCGGGAAACTGATTTTCGCAATGTGTTGTTGATTATGACAACCAATGCCGGAGCTGCTGAACAATCCAGAGAATCTATGGGTTTCACTGAACAAGATCATTCGACAGATAGCACGGCTGCTATCAAACGTCTGTTTTCACCGGAATTTCGTAACCGTTTAGATGCCACTATTCATTTTAAGAAACTAACCGAAGAACATGTTCTGAAAATTGTTGATAAAATCATCATCGAACTGGAAGCACAAATGTCTGACAAAGACATTCACTTCAAGTTATCCGAACAAGCTAAAAAATGGCTGGTTGCTAAAGGATACGATAAAGCGATGGGTGCGAGACCGATGCACCGTGCGGTTGAAAATTACATCAAGAAACCTGTCATTGATGAAATACTGTTCGGCAAACTCAGCAAGGGTGGAATGGTCTTGGTTGATGTTATCAATAATCAACTGGGTTTCTCCATTAAAAGTAACACTCAATTGTTACCTAACAAAACCGCAACGGAAAAATCCAAAGAAGAATAAACTTCTCAGCACCTAAAATAACTGATAACAAATAATAAGACAGACGGATTTGTCTGTGGAGGAAAGTGATTATTTCTTACGAAATGTAATACGACCCTTCGTTAAATCATAAGGAGTTAACTCAACAGTCACTGTATCACCGGTCAAAATACGAATATAATTTTTACGCATACGACCTGAAATGTGCGCCGTCACGATATGACCATTTTCAAGTTCTACGCGAAACATCGTGTTTGGAAGGGTTTCTGTAACTACACCTTCAAATTCAATTACGTCTTCTTTTGCCATAAAATTCCTCAGAAATAAAAACGGAGCGAATTTTAACAGAAATAAATGAATAATACATTAATGAAGAGAGGTTATGCTCAATTATCAAAAGAATTAGCACTGACTTGAGGTAAAAACCGCTTAAACTCTCGCATTGAAATTAATTCGGCTCCCATGCTATCCAGATGTTCGCTATAAACCTGACAATCCAGAATTTTAATGTTGTTATTCAATAAATACTTACAGAGTTCGTATAAAGCAAATTTAGAACCGTTGGTTTGCAGACTAAACATCGATTCGCCGAAAAATATATTTTCCAAACGCACACCGTAAATTCCACCGGCTAATTGTCCATCAATATCAACTTCCAGACAATGAACAATGCCCTCTTTATGAAGCTGTAAATAGGCTTCTTTCATTTCATTGGTAATCCACGTCCCAAGTCCATCCTTGCGGGTTTTGGAACAATGATCAATCACAGTTTTAAAATCTCTATTGAAGTGAACCTGATAATTTGTTTGTCGAATCGCTCGTTTGAAACTTCTGGAAATATGAAATTTATCCGGGAAAAGAACCATTCGCGGATTGGGAGCCCACCACAATATCGGTTCATTTTGCGAAAACCACGGAAAAATTCCATTTGAATAGGCTTTGATTAATGTTTTCGAGTTCAGTTTTCCACCAAATGCCAACAAACCATTCGGCTCAGACAATGCTTCATCAACAGGCGGAAAATCCCCACGCAAATCCATATTTGGTAAGTAAAACTTCATATCAGCTTGATATTGGAGAAAATTGAGATAAAAAGGCCGTTGCTCATTAGCTATGATGTTTTATTCAGTTAAGTGCGA
>ERZ795057.172-NODE-172-length-68257-cov-20.569001_pt1 | contig 68257 bp, 66 predicted proteins | sample MGYA00375141_ERZ795057 | MGnify/ENA primary metagenome ERZ795057 (study PRJEB30186, sample SAMN05720163) | activated sludge metagenome | isolation source: Anaerobic digester | place: Hong Kong | collected 2015-01-26 ...
GACCGGAGACCACCCCAGAGAGCCGACCATCAGCGTCGGCTTTTCTACTTTGGGGTCAGGAAACCGGAGTTGACCACACTTCTTTTCACGGCCGATGCAGGTGATTTCAAAAAAAACGTCCGGTTGCGGCGTCGAACGATGACCTAAGACAACCGACAAAAACGGCAACCATCCGCAAACCCATATCAATCAAGGATGTAGCTTTCCGGACGAGCTTCGGACTTGGTCCGGAGAAAACAGAGAATCAGGGGCCAAACAGAGAAAGAAAGGCTGGAGGATGGGGAGAATCGATGGTGCGGAGAGGTGCTTTGGAAAGATGTGAAACGGGCGCAAACCCTTTAGAAACAAGGGGAAAAAGAAAACCCGTCACCCCGGAGAATGACCCCAGAGAGACGGGTTTGTCTTTTCTAAATGGTGGAGGGCTTTCCGCCTTCCGGTAAATCCGTCTCAACCCCCCAATACATCGAAAATCATTTATTTACAATGCGTTGCGAACCCTCAAGACCCCATTCTCCGCGTCCCCTTGCGGGAAACCGTTTTCTCCACATTTTCCCCAAACAGAGAACGGACGTGGGTTCGATTCCCGCTTGCTCATCAAATGAAGCGATATCACAATCCAGGTCTCCAGTATCCTGTTACTTTTCATCTTCATCTAATTGAAACACTCCAATATCAAATGGTCAAAGATCAGGCCATTCTTGGGGATGCGGAGGTGGTGTCAGTTTAAATTTCCTTGTGATTGATGAAATTTGTCCTTTTATAAAAAATGACCATTTTCAGTCTGTCTCCGATTGAGCTATAATGGCGTGACTGCCAATGTGCAACATTATTAACAACTCATTGTAAATTATGCAAAAATAAAGGTTCCGGATCGTCACCGAATAAATTTTAGTGCCATGGAAAAACGGATCACGGCCTCGACATTATACAATTATGTTCAATGCCCCCGTCGGGTTCAGCTTGATTTCTTTGGGGACCCCTCCAAAAAGGATCGCGTCAGCGCATTCGTCGAGCTTTTGTGGGAGCGGGGCAATGCCTTCGAGCGTGAAACAATGGACAAATTGGACGAACCGTTTGCTGACCTTCGCTCCCTTGAACCGTTGGAAAAAGAGCAGCAAACGCTAAGGCTGATGCGGTTGGGCGAAAAAATCATTTATGGCGGCAGAATTCGGACCGACACGCTTATCGGGGAACCAGACCTCCTGTTTCAAAAAGGCAGCGGCTATGTGGCGGGTGACATAAAGAGCGGCGCGGGTATCGAGGGAATGGATGATGAGTCTGATGGCAAGCTGAAGCGGCATTACGCCGTCCAGCTTGCCTTGTATGCGGATGTCCTCGATCAAGTGGGTTTTTTGTCACGAGACCGTTTTCCATTCATATGGGATGTCCACGGCCAAGAGGTCGATTATGATCTGGATACAGCGATTTCCAAGAGGGGTGACCGCAGCCTGTGGGATCTCTATCAAGAATGCCTCGATGCCGTTATTTCCATTAAAAATCGGGAGCAAGAGCCCCTCGCGGCCTTGTGCGCCGTCTGCAAACTCTGCCACTGGCGGTCGCATTGTCGCGCTCAGCTCAAGCAAGATGATGATCTGACCTTGATACCCGAATTGGGGCGGGCCAAGAGGGACGTCATGTATCCCCATTTGAAAACCGTTCATAATCTGGCCCAAGCCGACTTGACCGGCATTGTCCATGGCAAAAAAACGATTTTTCCGCGGATCAGCGCCAAAATGATTGAGCGGTTTCAAAAACGGGCCGAATTGTTGGCAAAGCCCAGCTCCCAACCCTATCTAAAAGAACCGATCACATTGCCGGAAACCGATATCGAGCTTTTTTTTGATGTTGAAACCGACCCCATGCGCGACTGCTGCTATCTTCATGGGTTCATAGAACGCAACAGGTCCAAACCGAATGAAGAAACATACCATGCCTTCTTTGCCGATCGGCCAACCGAGGAGCAGGAACGAAAAGCCTTTGATCAAGCCTTAAGTTTTTTGCGGAGCCGTGACGCATATGTGATCTACTATTATTCGCATTACGAAAGGACCACGTTGCGCAAGCTCCAGAAGCGTTTCCCGGATATCGCTTCGGAGGAAGAGATTGAAAACCTGTTCTCACCCTCGGTAGCGATAGACCTTTACACGGATGTCGTAAGGAAAAAGACCGAGTGGCCCACCAACGATTATTCCATAAAAACATTGGCGACCTATCTCGGATTCAAGTGGCGGGATAAGGAGCCGTCGGGAGCCGCGTCAATAGAATGGTATCACCGCTGGGTGGAGACGCAAGATAGCCGTCTTCGCCAGCGCATCCTGGATTATAACGAGGACGACTGCATCGCCATGCGTGTTCTACTTGACGGAATACGTCAACTTTCGAAAGACAAGCGCTAAAGTGAGGCGCCTTTATACTCAACTGGTTATGCCCAAAAATTGGGTCAAAAATGTTATTCTTTCCATTTACCGATGTGAAAATCCAGCCATTCTTTAAAATCAAAATATTTTCCTGTAGTTATATCAAAACAGGTTGATAAGGCCTTAATGTTGCCATGGTTTATCTCTCTGTTTGCTCTGTCATCAAGATACTTTTTCAAATATTCTTTTTTAAAACCATATTCTTGAGCTAAATGTTTGACGCCAGGCGCATTCCTGTTTATTGCTGCCATCCGCCATATGGCCTCTAATTGTAGATCTCGTATCTTATCAACGGACAATCCAATTAGTGCCGCTATTTGAGCGGCTCTGACAAAGTTTTTGCGGCCTATCTCAAACTGTAAATCATTGTCGTGTGATTCATCATTCATCTTGAACTTAACACATATACTTGGCAGCAAAGCTATATGAATGCATGATTTTTCCATCTAATACGCTTCTCTTTTATGCGGATTTTCGCATTAGAGAGCATATTGTAGTTTCCTACCAATCGTAGAATATGTTTTTTTGCAATGGGTGGATCACTGACCCTAAAGAATAAGTATATTTTTTTGTTTTTTACGCGTCCACCAATCCATTTTCCAACTCTTGGGCCAGACAAAGATGAATTTATATTCACCCCTAACTCTTGGCGAAGGCTTTCATAGTCCGCGTATGAGCGCAGGTTAACACCTTTTAAATCTATTTTGAGTATGATGATTCTAAAGAGTTCAATTAATTCCATTCTAATTGCCCTCCACAACTAAGAACATCAATTGTTTGGTCAGACTCAAAAGATCATTTAGCTTTCCTATGACACAATTTTTACTATATAGTATGAGGCTGGCTATTCGAGTATCCATAGTATGAACAAAGTCTGCACGTTTCGAGACAGTCAATATGTCCTTATGAGGCATCTGGGCCATTTTGTTTTTCAGCATTAACCGTGGTATCGACCGCCTTTTTTTTAACCAGTTTTGATCGATTAAATTCCTTAATATCATCGACGATCCAGCCGGCGACTTCGAAATATTCTTTCCGGTGAGACGGTTTGAGAACGTAGTTGTTCGCATCTTTTTGCTTTGAATACACATATTGCTCTGCTTCTCCGGATGATAGTGTTAGCGAGTATTTCAATATTGGTGCATCCAAATTGTATTCGTCTTTCTCCTCGGCCCCAAGCACTTTGCTTATACGCAAATCAGTAAGTTTGCGAAGCAGTCGGTCGGCCTCTTCAACAACCGTTTCCTCCTCTTCACTAACGCCTTCCACCACGAGCTTTCCCTCCTGGTTGGACAGGGACACATCCGGTAATTCCACCTTGGCGATCTCAGCAGCCGGGTGTTTCAACACGTCCTTGTCTATCCAGTCCTCGGGCTTGACGCTGGCTTCATAATCGTTGAATTCAACCGCAAAGATGGCATTCTCATCGCTGCTGCGGGCATGCACCTTGCGAAAACTCGGTGATGTGCCGATAAAGAGCAAACCGTCCTGTTCTCCCTTTTTTGATAGGGTAATTTTGCGTTCAAACTCATTTTCCGAAACCTTGAACCGTTTTGCCGCCGCAGCCGTACTGGCCACCGGCCAGCCTTTTTTCATCCCAGAAAGCTTTTCCAAAAAATTTTCGACCTTATCCTGATCGGCGTGGAAATTGTGCATCTGCGATACGAGCCAGTTCCCATCTTTTTTGCTCAGGGAAACCTGTTGATCTTTGTTTTCTTCGATGACAATGCTGTCAATCGCCTTTCCGTCAAATGACAACAGGGTTTCAGTTGGTTCAAATGCCCCGTAATCGGTCCGCGCAATATTTGTGCCCACGGCCAATGCGATTTGAGCGATCAGGAAAATTCCCAGATATAATGTCCACTTGTTCATGATCAAACTCCCTCCGGATTCAGAACCAGGCGATAATGACGCCTGGTTCTGGCAATGATCCAACGACGGATCAGACAGACGATGAAAAGCCCCAGTGCGGCCAAACCGTAATTCAAATATTCCCAGAACACCTGGGCACTTCGACTCAAGGGGAACAGGGTTCTGGAATAATGCGCCCTTCCGCGGATGCCAAGCAAGCCGCGATCCTCCAGAGACCAATCAATGGCGTTTTTGACCAGGTTTACCGGGTTGAGATATTGGGTGCCCATTCCTCCGGAAGCAAGGCTCAACACCGTATCGGACAAAAAGCTATTGGATGCGAACAAAATGATGCGGGCCGACTCCGGGGACCGTTCAATGAGGCGGTCGATGACCGGCGGTTTTTCATCTTCAGAGGATTTCTCACTCTTTGCCTTGTCGTCGGTTGGCGAGGATTTTTTTTCTTCCTTTTCCTCTGCCAGCGGGAAGGGTTTGTCTTTGAAATAGGATGAAAAGCGGCCTTCGGCCATCACGGCCAGCAGTTTGCTGCCGGTTTCATCGCCGACGGAAAACCCCAAACTGCCATGGGCCTTGAAGTCTGGCTGGATGTCCGTCATATCTGAAGTCCAGGCCTGCTTAGAGCTGTGCAGCAGGCGGACGACTTTCCTATCCTTGTTTTTATCGGAATCGATAGTAATCGGAGACGCCCAATTAAGCGTTACCTGGTCAATCCCTGAAACCATACCGGTTTTCTGATTCATGCCGTTTGTTCGGATATCAACAAAATACGGATATTCAACCATTCGTGTTTCCTGAACCACGAATCCGGCGACCCGTCGTTCTACCGGTATGGGAAACGCGGCATTCTGGGGGTCCAGAACCATCTCTTCATCGACATCGATGCCATGATGCGTCAGCCAGTCTTCAAGACCGGAATCACTTTTGTTTGCTGAAAGGCGGCCCTGGAGATTTACCGAGTAAGGCGATGTCGCCATAATAATCGTTCCGCCGCGCATCAAGAACTGATCCACGGCAAACAACTGTTTTTTATCTAATTTCTTGGGAGCGACCAACAACAGCAAATCCGTCTCCTCGGGTACGTTGCCATCTTTAAGATCAGCGGAGATGACTGTGTATTCACTGCTCATGGCATCCCGCAGCCAGGAAAACCGCTTACCGCTTGCGGGCATGCCATAGCCGGGAGTCGGCGGGGTGTGCATGGCCACGGTTTTGAGAAATCCCCTGGAAAAACGTTTGAGTGCCGCCTCGATACCACGTTGAAGGCTCTCTTTGCTGAAATCATCGGGCAGAGGTACTTGGACGAGACGGTCGTTTCCCTCCAAAACCATATAGAACCAGAAGGTGTCATTCGAAAAGAGGCTCAGCGCCATGGGGCGGAAACCATATTCCAACTCAATCTTTTTGGCTAAAGCGCCGCCATCTTTGTCCGGGTCCTGGATATCGGCAACCAGCTTGCCACCGGATTTTTCCTTAAGGTCTTCCAGCAGAACATCAAGCTCTTTTCTCATATCTACAAGTTGTTTCGGCAGTCGGTCATCAGGTGAAATATAACCCTTGAACGTTACCTGATGTGAAATCGTGTCAAAAAGCGCGCCCGATCCCTGGTACGCATAAAGTACCTTCTTTACGGCGCGGGTAATGTCATACTCGGGATTGCGCAAATCCACGTTCAAATCGGATTCGCCCCGTGATTTGATTTCGATCAAATCACGGAAGCCGAGCGTTTCGAATTCGTCCCCGTATTGAATCAGGACGTTAAAATAGGAGTTGACCACCGAAGATTGATATTTACTGGCGAACTGAAACGGTACGGGCCTGATACCGTATTTTTGCCCTGCCTCTTGTTCCAGTTCCGGTTCTTCGGCCGGGTCGATGAACTCGACCCGCACGCGTCCCTCGCCGGCGACGGCGTATTCTTTCAACAAGTCGCGCAACCGCGGCACCAGCGGTGCCAGCAGTGGATGGGTTTTGGCGCTGAAATAGCCGCGGATCAGGAGGGGTTCCTGAAGCTGAGCCAAATAGCCCCCGGTGGTGTCTGATAAGGAATAGATATTTCCCTTGGTCACATCAGCCCGAGCGTTGTTTACCGGCGCCATCCAAAAATTGGCGGCAAGGAAGTTCACGACCAGCAGAACGGTCACTATACCCCATTGACGGTGGCGACTATTCGGTGCATTGCCGGACCACCGCTGGCGTTCCAGTTCAAATACATTTAAGGAAAGGAAGACCCCTACAAGACAAAGGTAGAAATACAGATCCCTGATATCGATGACGCCGCGTGTAATGGCGTCGAATCGAGAGCCTGAGCCAATGAGCTTGAGGATCTCGGATGCTTTGTTGCCAAACAAGCCAGTCAGTGTATTAGAACCCAGTGCAAAAAAAATCCCACAAACGAGCGTTGCACTCATCAGGCTGATAATCTGGTTTTCCGAACGGGCGCTGACAAACAACCCGATGGCGATATAGGCTGCGGCCAAAAAGATGGTTGCCAGGTAACCGCCGCCAACTGGTCCCCAATCCAAAGGGCCGATCAGGGATACCGTGATGGGCAGGGGCAGAGTCAATATCAGCGCCACGAAAACCAATCCCAAACAGGCCATGAACTTGCCGATGACAATCTGATACGGCGCTATAGGTGACGTGAGCAGAAATTCCAGGGTACCCGCCCTTCGCTCTTCCGACCACATGCGCATGGTAATCGCTGCCGTAAGGAAAATCATCAGGATCGGCATCCATTCGAAAAGGGGCCGGACATCGGCGATGTTGCGGCCGAAAAAGGTTTCCGCCCAGAAAAAAACAAAAAATGTTACCGTTAGAAAAACCCCGAAAAAAATGAATGCAACGGCCGAAGAAAAGAAGGTGGCCATCTCTTTACGCACGATATCGATGCAGTGTTTCATTGTGCCGACCTCCCATCTTTTAATGACATTTCACCGAAAATCGTCTCAAGATCCCGGCTTTCCTGCGATAGCAAGAATAATCGTGATCCCTTCTCCACCACGGTCTTTGCAACGATGGGAGCAATATGCTTGACGTTACCATTACCACAGGTAGTCAACGAATAGTGAAAGGAGCCATTGTCCGATGAAACCAGCTCAAAGGATTTGATATCGCCAAGCCCCTCAAACATTGCTTTAGCTTGGTCCGTATCGGCATCCGTTTCGACCATCAAACGGTTGACCTGTTGGAGATCCTCTATCCGGGAATCAAGATACTTCTTGCCATTTTGGATGATAATGACCCGGTCGCAAATTGCCTGCACCTCCTGAAGGATGTGGGTCGAAATAATGACAGTCGCATCGCGGGCAAGGTCCTTAACAAGGGCACGCATTTGAAATATTTGACTCGGGTCCAGACCGTTTGTAGGTTCATCCAGAATGATGATTTTGGGAGAGTGTAAAATGGCCTGGGCCACACCAACGCGTTGCCGATACCCCCTGGACAATGTGCTGATTGTATCCATGGCTTTTGGTGCAAGTTCGGTTTGCGCGATGGCCTCCCGAATCTTTCCATTGCATTCGTCCTTGGGAATTTTATGAAGAGACGCCGCGTACTCCAGGTAGCCGATCACCGTCATTTCAGGATAAAGCGGGCAGTTCTCCGGTAAATACCCGATTTTTTCTTGAATGGTGCTGCGTTGGGTATCCATATCCAACCCGTCGATGCTAATGTGACCGTCTGAAGGCTCCAGAAAACCGGTCAGCATCTTCATAATGGTTGTCTTACCCGCACCGTTATGGCCAAGAAGACCTACGATTTCACCTTTTTTGATTTCGAAAGAGACGTCATCGACAGCGATAAAGTCTCCATATTTCCTTGTTAAACGATCAACCACAATCATCGGATTTATTCCTTGTTTAAATTGCTCCTCTTTATTAGTGGAAATAACCGCACAAATACGATAATAAGCTTGGTCACTCCGATAATATTCTACAAAACCGACACAAGGCATCTGCAGTTTCCAAACTTACCTGTCATCACCCCAATCTCCACGCATTGGTGTTTTAGTCGCTATCAATTAGGCTCTCGATGTCTCGATCAACATCTGCAATACTTATATTTGAATAGTCATCAATCGAGTCCATTCTGGAACTGTAGGACTCCACATCTCCAATAGTCCATCCGCAATAATTGCAATTCCAGGAGTTTTTTGGCAGCAAATGGCCGCACTCCGGACACCAATCCTCGTTCCTTCGAATTCTCCTTCCCATTTTCTTACCCTTTTTTCTTTGGGGCGGGCTGAGGGACCCGCCCCGTAAATTTCCATGAGGTTTTCAGATTAGTACATGTCGTCGCCCATACCGCCCCCAGGAGGCATGGCCGGCTCTTTTTTCTTCTCGGGCTTTTCAGCGATCATGGCCTCGGTGGTCAGCATCAGGCCGGACACCGACGCGGCGTTTTGGATGGCGAACCGCACCACCTTGGTAGGATCGATGACGCCGGCCGCCAACAGGTTTTCATAGGTATCGGTCTGGGCATTGTACCCAAAGTCTCCGTCACCCTCCAACACCTTGTTCAGGACAACCGACCCCTCCATACCGGCATTGCGGGAGATTTGCCGCAGCGGTTCGGTCAGGGCATGTTTCAGGATATTGATGCCGCTTCTTTCCTCGCCCTTGGCCTTGGTGTTCTCCAGCGCTTTCAGGCATCGGACCAGGGCCACGCCGCCGCCGGGCACAATCCCCTCCTCGACAGCCGCCCGGGTGGCGTTCAAGGCGTCTTCCACGCGCGCCTTCTTTTCCTTCATTTCGGTTTCCGTGGCCGCACCGATGTTGATGACCGCCACGCCCCCGATGATCTTGGCCAAGCGCTCCTGCAGCTTTTCGCGGTCATAATCCGAGGTGGTTTCCTCTATTTGAGCGCGAATCTGCTTCACGCGGCCCTCGATGGCGGCCTTGGTGCCGGCACCATCCACGATGGTGGTGTTGTCCTTGTCGATCTTGACCGATTTACAGGTGCCCAGATCCTTGGCCTTGATGTTTTCCAGCTTGATGCCCAGGTCTTCGGAAATCACCTGGCCGCCGGTCAGAATGGCGATATCCTCGAGCATGGCCTTGCGGCGGTCGCCGAAGCCCGGCGCTTTCACTGCGGCCACCTTCAAGGTGCCCCGCAACTTGTTGACGATGAGCGTGGCCAAGGCCTCGCCTTCGATATCCTCGGCGATGATCAACAGCGGTTTCCCGTTTCTGGAAATCTCTTCCAGTAGCGGCACCAGGTCCTTCATCACGGTGATCTTCTTTTCATGGATGAGGATATAGGGTTCTTCGAGTACCGCTTCCATTTTCTCGGCATCGGTGACAAAGTGTGGCGAAATATAGCCTTTATCGAACTGCATGCCTTCCACGACCTCCAAGGTGGTCTCCATGCTCTTGGCTTCTTCCACCGTGATGACGCCTTCCTTGCCCACCTTTTCCATGGCTTCGGAAATCAGTTTTCCAATGGTTTCGTCGCTGTTGGCCGAGATGGTGCCCACCTGTTCGATCTCTTTCTTGTCCTTGGTGGGCACAGACAGTTTTTTCAGCTCCGCGACCACGGCTTCGACGCCCTTGTCGATGCCGCGTTTCAGCGCCATGGGGCTCACGCCGGCGGCCACCAGCTTCTGGCCCTCGTTGTAAATGGCCTGGGCCAGCACGGTGGCCGTGGTGGTGCCGTCTCCGGCCGTATCGCTGGTCTTGCTGGCCACCTCCTTGACCATTTGCGCGCCCATGTTTTTGAACTTTTCTTCCAACTCAATTTCTTTGGCCACTGTCACCCCGTCCTTGGTCACAGTAGGGGAGCCCCAGGACTTGTCCAGCACCACGTTGTTTCCCTTGGGCCCCAGAGTCACCTTCACGGCGTCGGCCAAAGTGTTGACGCCCTCGAGCATCGCCTCGCGGGCTTTTGATCCGTATGTAATCATTTTTGCAGGCATGGCTTGTTCCTCCTTTTCAGTTCAAAATCCCCAGGATATCGTCTTCGCGCATGAAGATGTGTTCCTCGCCGTCGATCTTGATTTCGGTGCCGGCGTACTTGCCGAACAAGATGCGATCCCCCTCCTTGACTTCCAGTGCAATGCGTTTGCCGTCGTCGTCCCGCTTTCCGGGTCCTACGGCAACAACCTCGCCTTCCTGGGGTTTTTCCTTGGCGGTGTCCGGAATAATGATTCCCCCGGCCGTTTTCTGTTCTTCTTCCACTCGTTTTACGATTACCCTGTCATTCAACGGTTTGATCCTCATTTTCATTCCTCCATCTGAAAATTAAATTGAATGTGTTGAAAGTGAAAACTACTGATGTAATGGGTCCAGGAAGGCCACTCAAATAGCGGCCTTCCATCCATGCAAATCAAGTTATCACCCATCATCCGGCGGCAACGGGTATCTTGCGCGGAATGGCGCTTTCAACCTTGGGCAGCGTCAGCCGCAGCACGCCGTCGCTCAACTGAGCATCAATACGATCCTGGTCGATGGTTTCGGATATGCTGAACTGCCGGTAAAAGCGGCCCACTTCGTACTCGATGAGGATATCCTTTTCGTCAGGACCCTCCCACGGCGCGACATCGCCAGCCAGGGTCAACACGCCGTTTTCCAGATCCACTTTCAGGTCCCGGCTTTGAACGCCGGGCATGTCCGCCAGCAGCGTGATTTCACGGTCCGACTCCAGGATGTCCACATCCGGCGTGAAGACCAGACCATCCTTTGTCTGCTCCGCCTTTGAGACGACTTCCTGTTTGCCTTTCGGCACCAACGCCTTGGTATCGTTATCAGTCATGGTATTCACCCCCTTTCCATTATGATTGAGAAGACATTACTGAAATCTGCTTGGCTTTGGACGCTTCGGTTTTAGGAAGCCGCAGGGTCAGCACGCCGTGTTCCAGTTTTGCATCAACCCCGTCCGAATCGATCTCCCCGGATAGTGCCACGGCCCGTGAAAACCGGCCGCCTTCGCGCTCTCGCCGGTGGTAGCTGACGTTTTCCTCCTGCTGGGGAATATGACGCTCTCCGGAAATGGAGACGCTATTGGCTGTGGCCTGGATGTCCAGGTCCTCGGCCTTCACGCCGGGAATCTCCGCTCGCAAAACATAGCTTTCCCGGTCCTCGGTCAGATTGACCAACGGGAACACGCCCATGGTCCTTCCGGCTTTCCAGGTGGACGGCATCCATTCATCGAACAAACGATCCATTCTCTGCCGCAGTCGTTCAATTTCGGCAAAGGGCTTTGTGACATCAAAGTCCCATGCCGGGGTGTCAAAAAATCTTCTTGTCAGCATGGCACTCACCTCCTGATAAACATTGATGGTTTACACAGAAAAAAACTGTCGAACATACGCGCCCGGGAATCAGGGCGGACTCCTGATTCCGGAAACCGTCATCGCTTCCGGTTGCGCTATCATGGATTCGACAATATGTTTGACATCTTCCAAGCGGTCCTTGTGGGCGACCAGGGTTTTTTCACCCGCGCGGACCACCACCACGTCGCTGACACCCACCATGGCCAATGTTTCCTGGGGTTGATCGCAAAAGACCAAATTGCCCTGGGCGTCCAGCGCGTGGACCCTGCCTTTGATAAAATTGCCGCTGGCGTCGTGCGCCAGAAAATCCTGGATCGCCAACCATCCGCCCACATCCTTCCATGAGAATTCTCCGGCCACGCAACGCACATCCCGGGCTTTTTCCATCACCGCATAATCAATGGAAATCCGCGCAAGGGCCGCGAACCGCTCTTGCAACTCATCTGCCCATCGGTCTGTGTCCATCTTCTCCACGGCCTTGGTCAAATGCTCCACATGCTTTGGAAGGTGGAGGGCCAGCTCACCGAAAATAGCATCCACGGTCCACACGAACATGCCCGAGTTCCACAAATACCGCCCGGACTCCAGATATTGTCCGGCGACTTCGATGTTCGGCTTTTCTTTGAAGGAGACAACATGAAAATGCTCCACGTCTTGATCCATGGCGGTTTTTTCGCCGACCTCCAGGTAGCCGTAGCCGGTGGCCGGATGGGTCGGTTTGATTCCGAAGGTGTAAAGCGCACCGGTCCCACGGGCCTCTTTCACTGCCGAAACCAGGGTCTGCTGAAATTTTACCACCGGTTCGATCAAATGATCGGCCGTCAAGATGACGATCACCGGATCGCCGAAGCGTTTCATGGCGACCAGCGTGCCGAGACACACCGCTGCGGCGGTGTCCTTGCGCTCGGGCTCACCGATGATATTCCGGCCCGGGATGTTGGGAAGTTGCTCGCGGACCAGCGGCGTGAACTGCCGGTTGGTCAGTACAATCACGCGTTCATCCGGCACGATGTCCGCCACCCGGTCATAGCTTTTTTGCAGCAGGCTGCGGTCATCAAAGAGTTGGATGAACTGCTTGGGCCGTTCATGGGTACTGAGCGGCCAAAACCGCGTGCCCACGCCGCCGGCCATGATAATGGCAACCAGGTTCTTATCGATGTATTCCATTTCAACACCTCATCTCATTCAAGCGCGGGACGGGGATTTGAGAGACACAAATCCACCAAATCGGCAATCATTGCCGTGCCGACGCACATCACCGTATCCGCGCCGCCCCAGTAGATCTTCACCGTGCCGTCGTCCTCGGCCACCGCGCCGCAGCAGAAAACCACGTTGTGCACGTAGCCGCTGATCTCCCACAGGTCCTCGGGTTGAAGTATCCAATCGTCGGCCACGCCCAAGACCCTTGACGGATCGGCAAGGTCATGCAGGGCCACGCCGAGCCGGTAGACGGCACCGTCCATGGTTTTAAACACGCCGTGAAAAATATTCAGCCATCCTCTTTCGGTTTTTATGGGCGTGGCCCCCGGTCCGACCTTCATTTCATCCCAATGGTAGGTCATGGGCTTGATGACGACCTTGGCATCCCCCCAATGCACCAGGTCCGGCGAATAGGAAATCCAGATGGACCACGGTGAGATTTCCGAATGGGGTCGGTCCAGCCGGGCATAGCGGCCGCCTATTTTTTCAGGGAAAATGACCACGTTGCGATAATCCGCCTGGGTGATCAGGGAGATCCGTTCCAGGCGCTCAAAATCCGTGGTTCTGGCCAGGGCAACACGCACGCCGTGCCGGGAATAGGCCGAGTAGGTGACCAGGTAGCCGCCCTCCATGGGGCAGATGCGTGGATCTTCCACGCCAAAGGCCTCGTACTCGGCGAACGGCTCGGCCTTGGCCGGGGTGATGAACGGCTCTGGCCGGACCGCAAAACGCACGCCGTCACTGCTCTTCGCCAGACCGATGATCGACCGGCCGTTGCGCAGGTGGGACCGAAACAGCATGACATATCTACCGTTGTGCTTGACCACGCCGGCGTTGTGCACCGTTTCCACCGGGTACGGCACATCATGCTTGGTCAGTATGGGGTTTTTATCGTAACGCCGAATGATCGGTTCCTTAGACTCTGCCATAATCGTCCTCCGCTCTTTCGATATCATCCTCTCCGAAATAGTCTCCGGTCTGTACCTCGATGAACACCAGGTTGTCCGGTCCGGGATTGCGGATGCGGTGCCAGGTCCCCACCGGCAGATCGATGGCCTGGCCGGACACCCGCTCAATATCTTCGTTGTTTTGGGTCACCACCGCGGTGCCGCTGAGCACGTACCAGTGCTCCGAGCGCCTGAAATGGCGCTGGTAGCTCAGGCGCTGTCCGGGGTAGACGGTGATCCGCTTGACCTTGTGATCCGGCTTGTCTTCCAAAACCTCGTAAAAGCCCCAGGGCCGGTGGTTTTCGCGCCGGGTCCGTTCGATGATGGTTTCGTACACCCGGATATAATCCGCCACCATGCGCTCCACGGAAAAGCGCGTCTCGACCCATTGACGGCACTTATGGCGGTCAAGGTCCCTGACATTGTTCAAATACTGAACCATCCCGTCGATATCGGCGGTCAAAAAGCCGGTCTCCCCGTGGGCGATGATTTCCGGCATGCTTCCCCTGGAAAAAGCCACCACCGGTGTTCCGCAGGCCATGGATTCCACCACGGAAAGGCCGAACGGCTCGTCAAAACCGATGGGGTGCAACAGGGCGTATGCGCCGCCCAGCAGTTCGTCGCGTTTTTCCGGCCCGGCGCTGCCCACATAGACGATGCGGTCGTCATCCAAGTGGGGCCTGACCTTTGTGTCGAAATAAGTCTGGTCCTGGATGATGCCCGCCATGATGAGCTTCATGCCGGTTCGGCGGGCCACCTCGATGCACTCGGCGGCGCCTTTCTCCGGATGGATGCGGCCGAAAAAGAGCAAATAGTCTCCTTGATCGGCCCTGAAGGTGAACCGGCCAAGGTCGATGCCGTGATGGATGACGGCGGCATAGTCCAGCTCCGGTGACTTGTCGGCCTCGCTGATGGCCACATAAAAGCATTTGCCGTTGTACTTCTTGTACACCGGCAAGATCTTTGGCGAAGAGAAGCCGTGGATGGTGGTCACCACCGGTGTCGCGGTCATGCCGGAATAGGTCAGCGGCAGATAGTCGAAGTGGTTGTGAATCAGGTCAAAGGCCTCGCCTTGCTCGAACAGCTCGGAAATATGCAGACACTCCCACACCTTGGGCAGCATTTCGGCGTCTTCCTCGTACCCCCTGGCACAGACGCTTTTCAGCCAGCCCCGGGTTTGTGACTCGCCGGTGGCGAACAGGGTCACATCGACCCCGCGCGCCACCAGGCCCTCGGTCAGCAGGGAGACCACATTCTCCCAGGGCCCGTAGTGCCTCGGCGGCGTGCGCCAGGCGATAGGTGATAACATGGCGATCTTCATGATTAACTCCACACGCGTCTATCCTGCCGGTTGTGCTTTTCGAGCCAGTCGAGCAGTTCCGACACCCGCGCCGTGGCCAGGGCGATGCATTTGTCCGCGCCGCCGTAATACAGCCGAACCTCGTCCCCCTCGGCCACCCAGCCGCAGGGGAAGACCACTTTGTCCACGTCGCCCACAACTTCATAGGCCGCTTCCGGCGCGAACACCCATTCGTCCGCCCTGGCCACCAGCCGGGTCGGTTCCTCCAAGTCCAACAGCGCCAGGCCCAGACGATAGATGCATCCGCCGGCCGTGTTGCGAACGCCGTGGTAGAGGATCAACCATCCTTTTTCAGTGCGCAGCGGCGGCGGTGAAAGACCGACTTTATTGGCGTCCCACCAGCCGCCTTTTCGCGCCGGCAGGATGATTTGATGGTCGCCCCAGTGCTTCATGTCCGGGCTGAAAGAAATCCAGATATGCGCCCCGACACCGGCGATTCCCGGCACCGGCCGATGAATCATGGCCCAGCGCCCGTTGAACCGCGCCGGAAAAAGAGCAGCGTCCTTGTCCTCGGGCGGCATCACGACGCCCTTGCGCTCGAAGGTCTCGAAGTCCCGCGTGGTGGCCAGGGAAACCAGGGGTCCGCCCCTGGAGTAGGCGGTGTAGAGCACCACCCATAGATCCAAGTCATCGACGCGGGTAATCCTGGGGTCCTCGATGCCCCAGATCTCTTCGGGGTGTTGTTCCGGATCGGCCGGCAGGGTGGGCCTGGCATCGATCCGCCAATCGGTCACACCGTCCCGGCTGCGCGCCGCCGTAAGGTGCGATAACCCGCGGCGGTCTTCCACGCGCATGAGCAGCAAGGTGTCGTCGCCGCATCGCGTGGCTGCTGCGTTGAACACCGCGTTGGCCTGGTAGGGAAGGTCCCTTGCCTGGATGATGGGGTTGGCGCTGTGCCTTGTAAAAAGCTCCTTGAATCTAACATCGGTCATTGTCTATTCCTCATTTTTCCCATCGTCTCTATTGCATCACGGACTTCGCCTCATCGATCTGTGCCTCCACCAGGTCTCTAATCACCCGCAGTCGCGACTCCGACTCGGCTTCAAATCGAAGCACGATGACGGGACTTGTGTTGGACGCCCGGACAAGCCCCCACCCGTCTTCGAAAACCACTCGCACACCATCGATATCGATTGTCCGATAGTTGTTGGAAAGCGCCTGTTTTACCTTCGCCACGAGTTCAAACTTTTTATCATCCGGGCAATCAACGCGGATCTCGGGAGTATTGTAGGTTTTGGGCAGATCCGAAAGATAAGCGGACAGGGGTTTGTTGTCCTTGGACAAAATCTCCATGAGACGGCAAGCCGCGTAGATGGCGTCGTCGAATCCGAAATACCGGTGTTTAAAAAAGAAGTGCCCGCTCATCTCCCCGGCAAGAAGCGCATTTTCATCTTTTAACTTCTTCTTGATGAGAGAATGCCCCGTCTTCCACATGATGGGTACGCCGCCGTTGCGTTCGATCTCGTCGTACATGACTTGGGAGCATTTCACTTCCCCGATGAACTTTCCGCCAGGATTTCCCTTGAGGATCTCACGGGCGAAAAGGACCATCAGCATGTCGCCATAAAGGATTCGCCCACTCTCATCCACCACGCCAAGCCGATCGGCATCGCCGTCAAAAGCGACACCCAGTTCGAGTCCCTGTTCAACCACGGTGTTGGCCAACTTTTCCAAATTTTTTGGTACTGTTGGATCGGGCTCGTGATTGGGAAAGGTTCCATCGGGTTCCATAAACAGTTCGGAAAGCTCGCAATTCAACCGTTTAAAGACCGGGCCAGCCGCCAAACCGCCGGTTCCGTTGCCGGCGTCCACGGCCACCCGCATGGGACGCGCCAATCGAATGTTGTCGGCCAGGTAGTCGCAATAAACGGGCAATATACTGAATTCGTCCAGCGATCCTTCGCCTGAGGCATATTCTCTGGACTCGATGATCTTTTTAAGGTTCTGAATTTCGCCTCCGAAAAGGGTGTCGGCGCCTAAACAGATCTTGAATCCGTTGTATTCCGGCGGATTGTGACTGGCGGTAACCATAACGCCGCCGTCAGCACCCAGGTACCGATTGGCAAAATAAAGAAGCGGCGTAGGACAAAGTCCCACATCGATCACATCCACGCCTCCCCTGGTTATGCCCTTGATCAGGGCATCTCGAATCGCCTGTGAACTCATTCGACAATCACGGCCGACCACACAGCGTCTGCCGCCGTGCTTCGCAACATAGGTTGCATAGCCACGGCCGATTTTTTCCGCGTCATCCGCACTGAAATCCTTGTCCACGACACCGCGAATGTCATATTCTCTGAAAATCATAGGATTCATGTTTTCTTCCTTTACTCCGGTTTAAAACTCCAAATCCAAAACAGCGGGCTGGCCGGTCCGGGCCGCCTTGCGCGCCAATTTGTAGGCCTCGTTGTACTGCCGGGCCACCACTTCCCAGCCGACCACATGATCGAGGTAGCGTTTCAGGTTTTCTCCCAACTCCAGGCGCAGTCCCTCATCCGTTGCCAGCTTGACCACCTTCCGGCGCAGCATCTCCTTGGTGGTGAAGAGCAAACCGCCCTCGCTTTCCAGGGTCTGGGCGGTCAGTCCCTCCATGGGCGCGGTGGTGATGTAGGGTTTGTTCAGGGCGATGATGCGCGCCAGGGTGCCGGACTGGGTCTCGTCCGTCGAGGGCAGCACAATAAAGTCGCAGATGGCCATCATCTTATAATAGTCGTCGCCGCGAGGGACGAACTCGTGGTAATGCGCCAGCCCCTTGCCGGCCAACACCTGGACATCGGATTTCCAGTCCTCGTAATCCTGGCGGTGATTGGGGTCGCGCATGGCACCGGCGGCCAGCAAGTCCCACTGCTGCCCGGTGTGCGATTTGACTTCGTCTTGGATCTCCTCCCACATGGAAAGCAAAATGTCCCAACGCTTGTTGGACTGAATCCAGCCGATCATGCCCACCACGTGGTCGGCCAGCCCGATCTTGTCCAGGCCGAATTCCTTGCGCAGCGCGGGTATCTCGTGCACGCCCCAGCGCTTGTCCGGCCTTGCCCCGTGAGGCACCACCATGATATTGCGCGGCGTCGGCCACCCCCGGCCCTGGAAGGTCCAGTCCAGCCGCCATTTCTGGTAATGGCACTTAAACAGCACCACATGGCTGCGCTGGGTCAATTTATAAACAAAATCCGCCTCGAAATCCCGAAGCCGCCCATGGATCGTATGCGGTTCGACCACGATGGGATGATCGCTGATGGCCTCCAGCAGATCGAGAAAGCCGTCATTGCCGTCGCCGATGCCGCGTGGGTCGTGATATTCGTAAAGGCCGTATTCGTGTTCAAAATGCACCACGTAAGGGTCCAGTTTCTCTATTTTTTTGGCCACCGGACGCCACCAGTCGCGTTGGGTCATATCGATGATGGGAAACACGCCCTTGCCTTGGCCGTCGGTGTGGCTGATCACCAGCACCTCCCGATCCGGGTTGGCCTTTTGAATGAACTCCCTGGCTTCCTCGCAAAAGGTGGCGATGCCGCATAAACGCGGGGGATAGGAACTGACCATTACAATGGGCTTATTGGACATGGACCGATTGCTCCTCTTGGCTAATGACGGTTTCCTCCGCCGCGGCTTCCACGGCGATCTGGCTGCTGCGCATCCGGTTGAGATGGAGCATGGACAGGAAACAAACCAGGGTCGATTCCGCGCCCTGGTTGCGGTTGGGTCCGTCCGCGTTGAGTCCGTCGCAGCAGCCCCCGGTCTTGTGGTTATACAGGGGCGCGTTCAAATCGTTGCGACCCAGGAACCACTCCAGGCAGCGCTGGGCATGGGAGACCCATTTCGAATCGTTGGTGGCTTCATAGGCCTCGCGGCACGCCTCGATCATGTCTAGCGCTTCGATGGGCTGCTGATCGAACCGCGCCTTGGTTCCCTGCTTGGGGTACCAGCCGTTGTTGCCCACCGGAACAAAGTGCCCCTTGGGGTCGGTCTGCACCGTCATCAGCCATTTCAGGCTTTGCAGTCCCGCCTGGAGCATCTCGGCGCGATCCATGTGTCGGCCGCAGAGAATCAGGGCCTGGGCGATCTTGCCGTTGGCGTAAGTGAGCCGGTCCTCGATCCATGGCCATTCGTCGGTGGCATTCTGTTTGTATTTTTCGAAAAGTTTATCGGCCAGGGTTTCCCGGACGCGCCGGACCTCGCTGTCACCGCTGTAGCGGGTCAAATAGGCGTGAATGCCCCCCAGGGCAAAGGACCAGGTCCGGGGAAAAGTGAATTCCGCCAGGGCAGGCAGCGCCCTTTCAAACACCGCCCGGGCCGCGTCCCGGATATCGGCCGACTCCGCCAGGGCCACCGCCTCGCCCAGTCCCCAAACCGCCCGGCCGTGGCTGTCTTCCGATCCGACCTCTTCCAGCCAGCGCCGGTCATATCCCATGAAGTTGCGGAAACGGCCGGTTTCCTCATTGAACGCGTGATGCAAAAAGCTGATATAAGTGCAGGCCAGGTTGGTGACGGCGTCGCTGTTGGGGATCATTTCCCTGGCCATCAGCACGGCGATCAGCGCCCGGGCGTTGTCGTCCGTGCAATAGCCGTGGTAGCGGTCCGGCACGATATACTTGGCGTGCTGCAGGATGCCGACGTCATCCGACAGGCGGATGATGTGATCCAGCTTGGGCTGGGGCAGCTCACGGGGCGCCATGTCCATGGTCTTGGCGCGGAAAACCGGCCGGGGGGAACAGGCCCGCTCCGCTTTCACCTCGTTGAACAGCTCCAGGTACCGGCGCGCCACCTCTTTCCAGATCATCTCCCGGCAAAAGGTGTAAGCCCTTTTGCGCATGGCGTGGCGCTCCACTTCGTGATCGAGAAGTTCGTTGACCTGCTCGGCCAGGGCCGCTGAATCCTTGAACGGCACCAGTCGGCCGCGGCCATCGTCCAGCATCTCTTCCGCATACCAGTAAGGGGTGGAGATAGTGGCCTTGCCGCTACCCAGGGCATAGGCGAGGGTTCCGGAAACGATCTGCTCCTGGTTCAGGTAGGGGGTCGCGTAGATGTCCGCCGCGCCCAGGAATTCACACAGCTCTTTAAGGTCGACAAAACGGTTGTGAAAAATCAGGTGGTCGCCGATCCCCAGTTCCCTGGCCCTGCGCTGCAGAGACAGCCGGTAGGACTCGCCCTGTTCCTTTTTCACATGGGGATGGGTTGCGCCCAGGACAATGTAAACCACCTCCGGATGGCGCGACACGACGGCGGGCAGGGCTTCGATCATGGTTTCGATGCCCTTGCCCGGAGAAAGCAGGCCGAAGGTCAGGATGACCTTTCGCCCCTCGACCCCGTATTGGTCTTTGTAGTAATTCGGGTCCACGAAGGGCACATCGGGGATGCCGTGGTGAATGAGGACGATTTTCGCTTCCGGCACCCCGTACACCTCACGAAGGATCTCTCTCGCGCATTGGCTCATTACCACCAGGCGGTCGGAAAGCTGGGCCACGCGCCTGGCAACGGCCAATTGGCCGGCCGATGGCGACTGGAGCACGGTGTGCAGGGTGGTGACCACCGGCATGCGCAGGTTGCCGAGCAGATCCATCACATGCGCTCCGTTTTCGCCGCCGAAAATTCCGAATTCGTGTTGGAGACAAACCACCTCCACCCGGTTCATGTTCAAAAAATCCGCTGCCAGCCGGTATTCGGCCAAAACACGTTGGTTGACCTCGAAGCGCACCTGGGCCGGATACCGATACCCCTCGGGGATATCGTTCATCACCACGGCCCAGCACTCGCCGCTCGGATTTTCTTCGGCCAGGCCCGCCAGCAAATCCGTGGTGAACGTGGCGATGCCGCACTGGCGCGGCAGATGATTGCCGATCAAGGCAATTTTATGTGGGTACGAACGGTTGTTTCCCGATTTAGTCATTTCATTTCTCCTGTCATGGGTCCGTGGCCACCCCCTTGGCCGACAATTCCCGGTCGCCGGTTTCCGCGTGAAACGGGCGCAATGCTCCCGTAACGGAAAAGGCGTTTTGCGCCGTGACCTCGTCAAATCGAGAACCGGCCGCTGGTCTGCCCGCCGGAACCGCTATGGAATCCCCGTCCCTGAGCGCGCAATCCAAGGCGACGACACGGCCGTTTACTTTCACCGTCGCATCCTGGGGGGCATGGGCATTGATGATTTTCAAGTAATCCCGCACCGTGGCGTTTTCCGGCATCCTGACAATCCGGCCGCCGTTTCCAAACACCACCAGGTGGTCCCGGAACACCTGCCGATGCAGCCGCTCGATAAACGCCTCGCTGCTGGCCGATTCCCGATGCTGGCGGACAAGGCCTTCCATCCATTGCGTCCGATGGTGGTTGCGTTCAGCAGCCGCAGCCTCGTTTTTATAGCGCCAATGCGCCGCCGTGCCGTGCTCGGCCTCCAGGTGCATCAACTCGGTGCGCACCTGGAACTCGATGGGCTTGTGGGAAATTTCGCGTACCGGATAGACGCAGGTGTGCAGGGATTGATAGCCATTGTCCTTGGGAAGACCGATGTAATCGTCGAAGGTGCCGGGAATCGGCTTGAAATGGGCGTGCAACAGCCCCAACACGGAGTAGCATTCCGGAACCGATGTCACGATGACCCGCAGCCCGACCCGGTCCATGATCTCTTCCAGGGTCTTGCCGGTGCGCGCCATTTTACGACGAATCCCGTGCAGGCTCTTGGTGCGGCCCTGGACCCGGCCCTGGATGCCGCTGTTGGCCAGCAGCCGTTTAACACCGGCCAGGAGGATTTCAAGGCACTTGTCGTCTTCCGACTGGATGGGCGAGACTTTTTCGCGCAGCTTTTCATAGTCTTGCGGGTCCAGGACGTGAAAGCAGGCGTCCTCCAACCGACGCCGCAAATCACCCAGGCTCAAGCGATTGGCTATGGGCACCAACAGGTCGAGGGTCTCCTGGGCCATCCGCCGGGCGGTCATCTCACACGTGTCGGTCGCACATTCCAAAGCCAATAGGCGAAATGTAATATAGAGAATGGCCTTTCGGGGAATACCGTCAATAGACGTCAACAATGCATGAATGTTTTCACTTTCACGTGGCTGGGCGTCTATTTGTATAAAAAAGGAGTCCCGCAGATCTTCAAGCGCGGTGGCCACATCCGGACCGAAATGCTCCCGGACATGGCCGATATCGGTCAGGTTTTTCCATATAAGCGGGGCCAGGAGCGCGCCGGCGATGGTGGCCGCGTCGGCGTCCTGGTCAAAAAGCAGGTTGGCGGCCTTATAACCTGTTGAATTTCCGTCGCATAATTTTTCTTGTATAAAAGCGTGCGCGCGGGTCAGCAGGTCGGCGTCGGCCGCCTGGAAGGTACGTTGGATTTTATCAATAAATAGGCTGTCAAGAGCCAATTCCAGAGTTTCTCGTCCCACTTGCTCGAAATTCCCAGAATCAACAATATGTCAACGTATCTATTGGGGTTGCGTCGGCTTATAAAGCCTCCTTTACAGGTCATCGGGCAGCAGCAGCCTTCCCAGTTCGATCATCCTGTCGCAATAGGTTTCGACACCTCTCAATGCCATCTTGGATGGCAAGAACCGCCCGTTCTCCCACCGATTGACGGTGGCGTAACTCACCCCGATCTCTCTTGCAAAATCCTCCTGGCTAAGGTCGAGCTGAACCCGGACCTCCTTGATAAGTATCACGAAATCATACTGTTTGATCCACAAGGCCGATCCTCCCGTCACCTGGTCGCCCTGTCGCCAGAAAATAATTCAATTAAAATATAACACATGATACGACAGGTGCAAGGCAACTTGCAACTTTTTTTTAAAAAAAATCAGACATCAGCCCGACTGGCCTCAAGTGGTCCATCTGGTGGCTATTTAACTATAAATATCAAGTAATTACAAGATTATAAGTGTGCTTGGTTCAGGCTGGAAGGCTTAGGCTTGATAGGTAACCCCAAAGACAGTGTCCGAAAGCCACTTCTTGAAGCCGGGGTTGTCGCAGAATTGCTTGAACAATTCGGTGTGGTCGGAAAGCAGGTCCATCATGACCCGCTGCAAGGCATTATCGTGTTCAATGCGGGCGTTCTGCTTGTCCGAGTTGCGCATGGCGTTTTGGTAGGCTTTGTCGGCGGCCACCTTTTCGGGAATCTCCTCGCTGATGACCTTGCCGATTTTGTCGGCGTCTTTCCACTCGATATTGCCGAACTGTTCGTTGAACGTCTTGATGATGTTGCTCAAGTGATCCAGCTCCGCCTCGGGTTTGCGGCCGCCGCCGCTGGTGGGAACCGGACCGATTTCCGCATCCTCGTCGGCCAACTGCAACGCCATCTTGGCTTTGACTTCCACCCGATAGCTGTCCATATCGATGGTTTCCAGGATGCCCTTGGACAGATCTTCCTCCTTGGGCGCGGGCAGCTTGGGAATCAGGAAGTTCAGAAAGATGGACAATTTTTCCCAATCAGCACTCGTATACGGCAGAATGGCCGCCAGAAAGTTGTAGGTGCGAACAAACGCCTTGGCCTTGCCCTTGAAATCCACCTGGCCATCCTCATCCAGATCGGTCAGGTAGTTCGCCACAGCGCCGTCCAGGATCGGGTCCAGGGTGTCTCGGTCCGCACCGTTGATGTATCGCTCCACCAGCTGTTCCACATCACCGCCGGTGTACACTTGGTAGCCATCCAGATCCGCTTTCAGGTCGTGCAGCTTGTCGGGGTCGGTTTCCTCGCTGAGAATCGTGGTTCGGTAATACTGGGTGAAAGCCGCCTGGATGGTGTCGGCGTCATTCATGAAATCGAGCACGAAAGTGTCGTGTTTGCCGGGGTGGGCGCGGTTGAGCCTGGAAAGCGTCTGTACCGCTTTGATGCCCGCCAGGTGCTTGTCGACATACATGGTGTGCAGCAACGGTTCATCGAAACCGGTCTGAAACTTTTCGGCGGCAATCAGGAAACGGTAAGGGTCCTTGCGGAACTGTTCGGGGATTTTAGCGCTGGGAAAGTCGTTCAGCGATGCCTCGCTCACCTTGCGGCCGCCGTATTCATGCTCGCCCGAAAACGCCACGATGGCCCGGTAGGGGCTTTTACGCTCTTTCAGATAGGCTTCGAAGGCGCTGAAATACTGGACCGCCCGCTCGATGCCGCCGGTGACCACCATGGCGCGGGCCTGCCCGCGAATCTTGTTATGGCCGATGACCTGCTCGTGGAAATGGTCCACCATGATCTCGGCCTTTTGCCGGATGGCGTGATCATGGGATTCAACGTATCGCCGGAGCTTCTTTCGCGCTCTTTTGGTGTCGAATTCCGGATCGTCGGGCACCGTTTTCATCAGCCGGTAATAGCTGCCCACCGGGGTGTAATGCTTGATCACATCGAGAATGAAGCCCTCTTCGATGGCCTGTTTCATGGTGTAGCTATGAAAAGGCCGGTGTTTCACCTTGTCCCCTTCGGGCCAGGGATCTCCGAACAGCTCAAGGGTCTTGTTTTTGGGCGTGGCGGTAAACGCAAAATAACTGGCGTTTGCCAGCATCTTGCGGGATTCCATCAGCCGGTTGATTTTGTCTTCGGTGGTGTCCTCTTCATCGGGACCGCCCTGTTCGGCCAAAGCCACGTTCATCTGGGCGGCGGTCCGTCCTCCCTGGCTGGAATGGGCTTCATCGATGATGATTGCGAATTTGCGGCCCCGGTGCTCGTCCCCGATCTCATCCAAAATGAATGGGAACTTTTGAACCGTGGAGATGATGATTTTCTTGCCAGACTGCAGGAACTTCCGGAGATCCCCGGCTCGCTGGGCCGCGCCGATCACCGCTGACACCTGGGCAAAGCGTTTGATGTTGTCCCGGATCTGTTTGTCCAGGACCCGCCGGTCGGTCACCACCACAATGGAATTGAATACCGGGCGGCCGTCCCGCTTCAATTCCACCAGCTGATGGGCCAGCCAGGTAATGGAATTGCTCTTGCCCGAACCGGCCGAATGCTGGATGAGGTAACGCTTGCCCGCACCGCTGGATGCGGCATCGGCCAACAGACGCCGGACCACATCGAGCTGGTGGAACCGGGGAAAGATCTGTTTTCGGCGCTTGCGACCCCGCTCGTCGGTCTCTTCCACGATGCCCGCATAGTTTTCGATGATATCCGTCAGAACCGGTTTGCTCAGAACCTCTTTCCAGAGATACTCGGTCTCCAGGCCGTCCGGGTTGGGCGGATTGCCGGCCCCGTCGTTGAACCCCTTGTTGAACGGCAGGAACCAGCTGCCCTTGCCCTTGAGATGGGTGCACATGCGTACCTCGTGATCATCCACTGCAAAATGGACGACGCAGCGGCCGAACTGAAACAGCAGTTCCTTGGGGTCCCGGTCGTGTTTGTACTGGTTGACGGCATCTTCAACCGTCTGCTTGGTCAGCCGGTTCTTGAGTTCAAAGGAGGCCAGCGGCAATCCGTTGATGAACACCGCCAGGTCCAGGGCGAGCTGGGTGGTGTCCTTGCTGTAGTGCAACTGGCGGGTGACGCTGAAAATGTTGGCGGCGAATCGTTCGGCAGCTTTCCGGTTGCCGGGCGTAGGAGTGCCGTAAAACAGATCCACGGACGCCGGACCGTGGCGAACGCCCTTGCGCAGGACATCGATGATCCCCCGTTTGGCCACTTCCCCTTGAAGCCGGTGAAGAAATTGCTGGCGTTTGACGCCCTCCTGACCAATTTGAAGCGTCTCGACGACCTTGGGCTGTGTCTTTTCCAAAAAGGCCATCAGCTTAACCGGGTCTACGGCATGGTCGGAATCATAATCCGCCGCAGCCCCTTCCACATAACCGGCTCCGCCGTATCCGGCCTGAGGGTCCCGCACCTGGCTGGGTTCGCTTTCCTCCGGATGGCTTTTTCCGGTAAGCGATTCGATGATCAGGGTTTCCAGCCCTTTTTCGCTTGTGTCGGTCGTCGGCATCAGCAATCCCCGTCCTGCGCCCTTTCAGTGGCGCGGCCGTACCCCTTGGGCACCAGGTTCTTTTCCCGCATCCAATCGATGGCCGTGCGCCAGCGGTCCTCTGAAATGCGCTTTTTAGAGGCGTCCCAGCGGTTCAGCACTTCGTCCACCAGGCGGTCGTCATCCACCGTTTCGCCCTGGATCAGGGAATCGTTCCAGGCCGCATAGAGTGTGGCCACGATTTCGATCTGCTCGGTTTTCATCGGATGAATCAGTTCCATGAGACGGTCGAAGGAGGTCTTCCTGTCTCCCCAATACCGGTCAAAATAGTCGCGATGCGCCCCGCACTTCTCCATGGGCAGGTACGCAATGCCGCCGCCCTCCTGGCGCTGGGGATCGAACCATTTCGAGCGTTTCATCTGGGCATGCACCGAACGCATCATGGCGTTGTCGAACGGTCCAGCAGCCGCCCGGACCGGGCGGCTTTGGATCTCTTCCAGTTCCAGGTGCCGTTCGGCGAGCAGGATCGCCTTTTGCAGCTTGATCCAGCCGAACCGTGGTGTATCCCTGTGCCGGTCCACGATTTCAGCGGCCAACACCGAACGGCAGAAATGAATATTGGCCGTGCGCCTCTTCTCCGGTTTGGCCAGGTGGCGAACGTCCAGCCGGCCGAACACCGCGTCGCAAATCAGGGTGGTGTGATATTCTTCGATCAGCTCGATCTCGCGCTCGGCGCGGTTGATGGCGGTATTGATATCCGCAGTTTTATCTTCTATGAATTCGACAACTTGCCTTTGCTCATTTATTGAGGGAAGAACGATCTTCAAGTTTCCTACTTGACCAGTGGAAACAGCATCATAAGTGGAGCCCGTCGAAGAGAGGGAAAGTTCTTGTTGGCTTGCTAAGATACTAAATTTGATGAATTCTCGATCCAATATCTCAGGTCGTGGAATAATGGCGCATAAACCTCTCCCAATTCCATATTCTTGATCAGATATGTTCATTTTGCCTACGGGCGCTCTAACAGATAAAAGTATTGCGCCTCTCGGAGAGATTTTGGGAGCAGCTGAACAAAATTGAACAGCTGTGGGATGGTAGGAGCCAAATTCTCCACAGCCCTGCAAAAATGGTAATCCTTCCGGCTTATATGTGCATTCACTTGACGGTGGCGATTGTCCCATAATTAGAGAGGCGACTGTTTTTAACCTTCGAATTTCCCAATGCTCCGGAATATCGCCCAGCCAATCAATCCCGGACGGTTGTAACTTTACATGCGGATCGATCCCCCGCGTGACCGCCTCGTTGACCAGCGCCAGCTTGCGTTCATTCAACAATGCCACGAGCCGCCGCTTGTTTAAAATGAACTCACGGATTTCCATGGCCTTGCGGTCGAGGTAATCGGCGATGGCCTTTTGTTCTTCCGGCGGCGGAAAGGGCGATGGCATCTGCTTGAACTCGTCCCAGTAAAGCCGGTTGCGGTCGGTCACGATGCCGTGGGAATACTTGTTCACCTCGCTCATGTAGGCCCCGGTGCGGAAGAGATAGGCGAAATAACGGCTGTCGGTGCCGTCAAGGGGCCGGGCCACCACGTAGGCCGGGCTGATCAACCCGTCTTCCGGGGCGACCCCGACTGCGCCCTGCCACATGCGCATCATGTTGTAGGCGATGTCGCCCTTGACCGCCCGCTTGTATTTTTCGCGCTCGGACATGACCTGCTTGCGCTTGGCGTTTTCCAGATCCCGGATGCGCACGCCGGTTTTCAGCGACACCTCCAGAATGGGCAGGTCGGGATAGCCGGTTTCGTTGCGCTGGGCAAAGAGCCGCCCGTTGCGCCGTACCTCCCAATGGGAGGGGATGGTTCCCAACCATGGCAAACCGGAAGGACGGTATTCGGGATAGGGCTTCAACACGGTGCTCATCATGTCGGCTCTCCGTTCAACTTGGTCGTCATGATGCCGCACCCTCCACCTTTTCCAGGATGTTTTCCAGCAACCCTTCGCTCTCGCACTCCAGGGCGCGGATATCAGCCTCGATTTCAGCCAGGCTGCGCAGATTCTGCGGCTTGTAAAAATGACGCGCAAAAGAGATTTCGTAGCCGATCTGGGTCTTGCCGTCGTCGATCCAGGCGTCGATTGCATGGGGCAGCACTTCGCGCCGGAAAAAGGCTTCAACTCCGCCATCTTCGAGCAGCGGCACCTGCTCGGTGTCGCGCAGGGCCGTGTCGGGTTCGTATTCCACCACGCGGGACTTGCCGTCCAGCTCGACGGCATAACGGCCGTGGAGGGGATCGGGCTGGGCCTTGCCGGATTTGTAGATCTTGCGGATGACCGGTTGCGCGTCCGCGTCTGTTTCGGCCAGACCGGTCTGGAGCAGTTTCTTGCGCTTGGCGGTGAGTTTCACTTTGTGGGTGTCCGCGTCCGTTGCCACGGCGGCCATGAACGCATTGAAATCCATATGGGGACCCGGCCCCATAACCTCGGCCACGCGCTGGGCCAGGTTGGCCAGGGGCCCTTGCTTTTCCGTATCGCAGATTTTCCGGAAGCGGCGCAGGGCGAGTTCGGACAAGTCCACCTTGAGGCGCAACGGCCGTTCGACGGTGATCTTCCAATATCCGAAGGCTTTGTTGGGAAATATCTTGGCGTGATCGGTTTGCTTGAACGCCAGGAACGTATCGCAGATCGTCCGGATATGCTCGGCGGTCAGCTCGCAATTCTTCTTGCCGAGGTTCCTTGGCAAGGGGCTACACCACTCGGTGGCGTCGATGAGCTGCACCTTGCCTTTTCGCTGTTCGGACTTGCGGTTGGAGAGCACCCAGATGTAGGTGGCGATGCCGGTGTTGTAAAACATGTTCATCGGCAGGGCCACAATCGCCTCCAGCCAATCGTTTTCAATGATCCACCGGCGGATGTTGGATTCCCCCTGGCCGGCGTCGCCGGTGAAAAGGGACGACCCGTTGTGTACCTCGGCGATGCGGCTGCCCAACGCGGTTTCCTGTTTCATCTTGCTGAGCATGTTGACCAGGAACATCATCTGTCCGTCATTGGAGCGGGTGACCAGGCTGAACTCGGGGTCTCCCCCATGGGAAACCACAAAGCGCGGGTCCTGCATTTCCTTTTTGTCGCCGCCGCAAAGCCGGTCGAGATCGGTCTTCCAGCTTTTGCCGTACGGTGGATTGGCCAGCATGAAATCGAACTCGAGGCTCGGAAACGCGTCTGAAGACAAGGTGGAGCCGTAACGGATATTCTCCGCTTCGTCTCCCTCGCCCTTCAACAGCAGGTCGGCCTTGCAGATGGCGTAGGTTTCCGGCTGGGATTCCTGGCCGTACAGGTGAATGCCCACATCCTTGCCGTGCCCGCGCGCCGTTTCCATGAGGGTCTCTTCCGCGATGGTCAACATACCGCCGGTTCCGCATGCGCAATCGTACACCAGGTAGGTGCCCGACTCGATCCGGTCGGCCACGGGCAAAAAGATGAGGTTGGCCATGAGCCGCACCGCGTCCCGCGGGGTGAAATGCTCGCCGGCCTCCTCGTTGTTTTCTTCGTTAAAGCGCCGGATCAGTTCCTCGAACAGCGATCCCATGGCATGGTTGTCCAAACCCGGCAGCTTGACTTCTCCTTGTCCGTCGAGAACCGGCTCCGGGCCCAGGTTGATCTGGGGATCGACGAATTTTTCGATGAGATGGCCCAGTCGGTCGGCTTCGTCCAGCCGCTTGAGCTGGTTGCGGAAGTCGAACTTGTCGATGATCTCCTGGACGTTGGTGGAAAAACCGTCCAGATAAGCTTCGAAATTGGCCTTTAACTGCTTCGGATTGTCCAGCAGGCGTTTCAGCGTAAACGCCGATGTGTTGTAAAACGCCTGCCCAGCGGATTTGGAAAGGGGGACCTCCTGATTGGCGATGCCGGCCTTGTCCAGCTGCTTCTTCATGGCCAGCACGGCATCCTTGGTCGGCTCCAGCAGGCAGTCAAGCCGGCGGATCACCGTCATGGGCAGAATCACGTCCCGGTATTTACCGCGCACATAGATATCCCTCAACACATCGTCGGCAATGTTCCAGATGAAATTGGCAATGCCGTTGTGAACCTTCATATTCATGATTTTGCCACCTCATCCCGGTTCCCGAGCCAGGCATCGATGGTTTCCTTGTGAAACCGCCAGTGACGCCCCACTTTCTGGGCCGGGATCTTGCCTTCCCGAACCAGCTTGTAAATTGTCGATTTGGGAATGTCCAAATAACTGGCCAGTTCGTTTATGTTGAGAACATCTCTTGGTTTTTCCATCGACATGGCCCCTTCCCATGGCCGCGAACGCATTTTGCCGCCCCCTCCTAATAATTGCCAGATAGGTTATCGTTAGTGACAGTTAATGTCAATCGTTAATTCTGTAAAAACATCAAGAAGTCAGGGGGTTGCCCGTCCCCAGGTGCCGGAAGGGATCAAGTGCAAGTCGGGCCGAAGACAGGAATCCCCGATGTAAAGCCATGCGGGCTGGACCATTCCGGTAATACATACCGGCACAAGGACCCGTCTGTAGAGGCAGGGACCGCCTGGGCGGAACCCCTCCAGGCGGTCGATGGCGGGCAGGCGGGACTCAGGATCGTTGAAGGTGAGAAGCTCCCCGTACACGCGGCCCCAGTCGCCCGCTGTGGCGCTTTGCTGGGCCGGTTCGGAGTAAGAGGCCAACTGTTCGGAAAGGCGCGCCTGTATGGCCACGTCGGCCGAAACGTCCGATGTGCCGTGGGCGAGGACATCCCCGTCCGGAACCTGCAGGACGGGGATACCCGAGTGCATTTCATAAAGGCGGCCACGGACCTCGGCTTCCCGGATATCCAGAACGCCCCGGCAGAAACGGTCATGATTCCAGAAACCGCGCTTCAGGGTTCCGTAGACGAAGAGTCTCAGCATTCCCTGAGTGTTCTCCTTCAGGGGTTCATCGGGGCTCATTGCATGCTCTGTCATAGTGCCTTCCCCCTCTTTTCCTGGGCGATGAACTCGAGAGACTCCCTCGAGAACTCCGTGAGAACCTCGTGCCTGAACACAATCATGCTCATGGAGGGAACAGACAGCTCCCGCCAGCCCCGCTCTTCGGCTAGGACCGCATCCAGAAAGGCCGGATCGGAGGCGTAGAGCACCGCCCGATGCTTTCGGTGGGTGCGGAGCTCGAGCGGTTTGTTCCCCTTGAGCACGAGGACGGTTTCAGGATCGAGCCGGGATGCGAGCACCGCTGTCATCTGGCCCCGGCAGCGCCGAAGCCTTTCTTTAAACCACTCGACATCCATCCGGCCGCTCCGTGCGGCCTTGGCCGCCAGGCGGAAGAGCAGCTCGCTGTCAACCTCGGCGAAGCGCCGCAGTTTGAAACGGCGGAACAGATAGTCCGCGTTATAGATGGTGCCGTTGTGGGTGCCGATGACATCCCCGGCCCGAATCGGGTGGTTGTTTCGATTGACCCGTTCATCCCCGCGGGTCCGCCAGCGGGTGTGGCCGAGCAGAACCGTTGTACGGTTGTCGATGCCGGCCACGACCTCGTGGAATGCCTTGTCGATGACGAACTGTCCGGCGGAAACTGGTCTTTTGAAGAGGCGATGCTCGCCGTCCCGATTGAGCCATGCCACTCCGGTTGCGTGGGGGCCCCGGCTTTCGCTCAAGACCAGCAGCCGGGTGAACAGCCAGGCCAGGTGCTCCCGTTCCTCGGCCCGTCGCCGTTTTTTGCCTAATATGACGCCCGCCAGCCCGCACATCAGGACTTTCCCCCGTCCGGTTCCACCACGAAGCCCCGGAAGACGCCCTCAGCGTATTTCTTGGGGTGGGCTTCGATCCACCCCGCGGCTTCGGTGAAGTCGAGTTCCCGGGCGATCCGGACGACCTCGGGCCGGTCGAGCATGTTGGTGAGTCCCGAGAGTCGCACCGCGTCGATGCCCTGCCAGACGAGGGCGGGGACGGGTATCCGCACGGGCGCGTCATCTTCGAGGACTTCAGCCAGACCGTGATCGATCAAGGCGGCGAGGAGGGAGTCGGCCTTCTCCTCGGGGCTGTCGCCTTTGACCATCAGGTCGATGCCTGCGAGCATCTTGGCGTTGCGCAGGAGCATGTCGATGTAGTCCTCAAAGCTCTCCTGGTCGGAAAACAGGGCCGCCCCCTTCATGGCCCGGACGATTTCAAGGGAGCTCTTCCCGGTAAACACCTCGCCTTCGCCCTCAAGGGGTTTTCCAGCGAGGTCAGTGTTCTTGATCAGCACTCTCACGGTGCACCTCCTTCATCCGTCTCCGCGGTGCCGTTCCCTGAAAACGCCGGAGGCCGGGTTTGCGGCCCGGCCTCCGTGGGGACATCCGCCTCGACGGCGGTTTGTGTCTTTGGTTTCGGTCTGCCTCGCTTGAACGCCGAGTCCCCCGGAAGCGCCGCGAGCAGGTGTTTGCGCGCGGTTTTGAACTCATCGCCGATGAGTCCCAGGTGGAGCAGAAAGACCCGGAAGTCGTAGCGGGCGCTCTGAGGATTGAACCTGCGCTTGCGGCTGGAAGCGGCTCGCCCGTTCAGGGCTTTGGCGGCCACGGCCAGGACCAGTTGGATATAGGCCCGCACCTTACCGGCGTGAAGCGTTCCCTCGAACCAGCGGAACTCGACGGTTCCCCGGTACCAGACGTTGTGCAGGTTCACCCCGTGGTAGCGGGATGAGTCGAAATGCTGGGGCCGGCTGTTGTGATAGCCGTACCAGATGCGGTTGAGCTGGCCCTTGGTCTTGGGCCGTCGGCGCTCGATCTTTCTGATGAGGTCATCGCTCACCGGTTTGCTGTAGTTCCGCTGCCGGGTCTCGTTGACGCCCAGGGCGTTGAGGATGAGCGGTTCCTGCTTGTAGATGATCTTGGCCAGGTTGCCCAGGGTGCGGCCGTCGAATGCGGTGGCGTCCACATGAATATGGATGCCGCATCGCTGGTCGATTTTGGCCCCGCAGCGGCGCACCGCCCGGATTACTTCCTGAAGGGTCGGGATGTCGGTGTAGGCGAGTACCGGGCTCACCACCTCGGCCCGCAGGTGGCCGGGAACATTGATGAGCGATCCGTCGGCGACGACCTTCCAGGTCCGGCCCTGTTCATCGGTGATCTCCCAGGGGTCGAAACTCGCCGGGCTTCCAATATGGCGAACCTGGCCGCCTGTCACAGAGTGGATCGCCCTGGCCACCCGCTCCCGTGTTCGTTTGACGGTCTCGATCTCGATTCCGAAGTTGATTTCGCGTAGGTCCATCGTTTCTCCTTGCTGTTCGTAACCCCTTGTAGTGCAAGGGTTTCTGCGTTGTGTTCACACACATACAGGCTTCTTTCCGAACAGAAAGCAAGGCGAATTCGACGGACATTCCGAAGATAAACCATTGATATTCAATGACTTATGTACATGGAGCCGTAACCGGCGGAAACATCGGGATTTATGGGCTTCCCTGCAAAACGGGGTGGCTGGGACCACTTCGAAAAAAGAACACCGATCAGCTCTTCTTCCACTCGGTTCCGGTGTGTTTTTCCCACTTTCCGCCGCCGGCGAGATCGGTGTTGAACCACTCGTCGCCCAGGGACGGGTTGGGAATGGCCGCGTCGCGTTCGGCCTCGGTGCCGACCCCGCGATGGATGGCTTCCCGCACGGTGAGCCCCTGTCCGAGCCGGTCCGACCCTATAATGTCCCGCCAACCGAGTATCGGCGCGCGGAGTCGGGATACGAAGGTCCGGTAGGAATCCGCGTCCTTGGCGGCCCGGTAAAGAAGGAAGGAGCCGTCGGCGTCGGTGACAAGGCAGGGTGTGTAACAGCGCTCGAGGAAGGGCCCCTGGCCCGCCTGGAACACGGGATTGAAGGCGGCCTTGGTCCAATGGATGCGGTCCCAGGACCAGGCGTACCCGATCCCCGCGTTTCCGGCCTCCCCGCCGGAATAGAGCATCCACCAGCGGCCGTCGGCCAGACGCTCCACGTGGCAGGATGAGACATAGCCGTTCGCGCCCTCCCAATCCTGAGCATCGATCAGGCCGGAGAGGATCGGCGCGTTTCCATACAGTCGCCAGTCCAACCCGTCGTCCGAGTAACCCAGACCGAGACTGTCGTTGCCGCCGGTCGAGGCGATGAAGAGCATGGCGTAGCGCCAGGTGAAAGGCTTGCCGGGGGCGGAGGACGGCTCCGGGTTGTACCAGAGGAACGAGGGCCCGTAGTGGCCGCGGTTCCAGACCGGTTCGCTTCCCTCGGTAACAAGGTCGCCTGTGCAGGCGACGTCTTCGGTGAAAGCGGACGCATCGACCTGGGGGTCGCAGACCGCGGTGCGCAGACCGGCCATGGCATAGGGCTGGTTCTGGACGTTCGGGTCCCAGTAGAGAATGCGCAGACGATTCGAAGTTTCCAGGGTGCAGACGACATGGTAGCCGCCCGCCGCGATGCCCGTGACTTCTTTTTCGTTGTCCCAGTTGATCCCGTCATCGGAGAACGCGCAGCTCATGCCGTCACCGTCTCCATAGTAGGCGATGAAATCCCGAAGGGCGGTCCCGTCGTGAAAACCGCCGGGAGCGCGAAGGACGCGGACGTAATAGGCTCTGTCCGCCGCAAGGGGCAGCACCTGGGGATAGTGATGCTTAAAGATGACCGGGGGCAGACCCTCGGGCGCTTCCGCACCGGATGGCACAAGCAAAAGCCCGAGATCGACGGCCCGGACCAGGTCCTCGGTCATCGCGGGAAGTGTGGTCGTTTTTCCCGGTCCGAGCGTGCCCGGCAGGCCGGGGAGTTCCAGTATGGTATCGGTGTTGCTCTGGATGGTAATATTCATGATTCAATCCTCTCTTCGTGATTCACCCCGGCGGCGATCATCTTCTCGTTGATGCGCCGGGCTTCGGCTTCTTCTCTGTGAATGCGCGCCATGACCTCCGAGAAAGCTTCCGCCTCACTGAGCGGTAAACCGAGTTTCTCCTCGATCCGTTTCAGCCTGGCGTCCAGATTCTCGAGCATGCGCAGGGTGTGATCCCGCAGCACGCCCTCGCGTTTTTCCTGCGGAGAGGGAATGAACTCGGTCAATCCGCCTTGCTGTCGAACGATCATCGCCATACCTCCATCAACTCAGCGTCGCGCCGAGGGTGTGAATTCGCGGGTAGACCAGGTTGTTGCCGGTCATCTCCGCCTTGTAGCGAACCTTGGTGCCGCTTGGATCAGCGAAGGTCCGGGTGAGGGTGTACTCGGTCCATTCCTGATCGATCTCGCGCGTCGTTGCGATGGACATGGGCTCCCAGGTCGCGCCGCCGTCGTTGGAGGTGAACCAGTTCAGGGAAGTGCCGCTGGGGATATTCATCTGCGTATAGACCTTTGTGGACTCCACGCCCTGGGTCAGTTCGTTTTCGCGGGTGATGTACGCGCCGGTGGTGTTGTTCAGATACCCGATCAGGTTGACGTCCTTGAAATTGAGCGCGGGGGAGTCGTTGGCCTCGGTGCCGCTGAACACGGCCCGCACCAGAACATCGGCGGCGATATTCGGCAGGTTCTCCTCCTCGGCCGGCACGATGGCATCCCAGGTGGCACCAAAGTCGGTGGAATATTCCCAGACGATGCCGCAGCCTTCCGGAATGGAGGAATACTCGTCGAGGTTCAACTCGCTGAACTGTACGCCGCTGATGGGCAGGAAACGCACTTCACCGCTCGGCTGGAACTCGTAGCCGTAAATCTTGACCGTAAGATCGGAACCGTTGAGCGGCGTCCAGGTCTCGGCGTTGGAGCTTTCCAGCAAGACGCCTTCGGCATAGCTCTGGCGGGTGATGACGCCGTTCTGCCCCATCTGGCCCAAGGTGGCGATGCGAACCCGGTAATTGGTGCTGTTGGTGAGCAGCACCACCGCGTAGCTGGTGTTCGCCTCCGCGTAGAAGGGATCGTCGAAGGTGATCTTGGTCTCCGTGCCCAGGTTGATTTCGGCCGGGGAAATGACCTTTTCGGCCAACACGACCTCGTTGGGCAGACCGGTGGTCACGCCGCGGATCTGGACGGTGACCGGAATGGACGCGTCCTTTTGGGTGAACTGCACACCCACCGCGGAGATGACGCGGTTCTGCGTGAAACTGAAGGTCTGCGCCAGGGGATCGCGCCTTCGGGTTCGCCAGCGCCAGCGCCAGACGGTGCGGACCACCGGCACGCGGATGATGCGCGGCGGCACCTGCTGGACGATGGTCTGCCGTTGGACGATGGTGCGGTTCACCACGATGCGCTGGATGCGGGTGATCACCAGCGGATCGTTGACCTGCAGATTGGTCTGCGCCGAATAAGTGCCGTCGTTGACTTCGACGATGCGGTTCCCGTTGCGGACATTCGAGGGAATGGTGAAGGAGGCGATCACCCGTCCGGCTGCATCGGCATTGATGTTGGAAGCGACCACCTGTCCGTCGCAACGCACGGTGACTCCGGTCGCGCTGGGCGTGAAATTGGAGCCCACCACCGCGATGCCGGTCTGTCCCCGGCGGCCGATGTTCGGTGTGATCTCAACCGCCGCCTCCGGCTTTTCGAACACCGCGTACGGATTGATGTTCTTGTCCTCGGACCAGTCGGCCTGTTCGACCAGGATCTGTTCCGTTCCGGGAAGCAGCACGAGGCTTCCCTTGAACAGCGCGTCGCTTGCGGCCTGGTCCACCTCGAGCACTTGGGGTGAAGCGGTCCGGTCCGGTGCCACGAACTGTTGAACGCCGTCGATGCGGGCGCTCCATTCGCTGTGGTAAATATCCGATTGGGCGTCATTGGAAAAGTCGTCGGAGTAGATGCCTTTTTTGGTCTGTGCGTCCCGGTTCTGAAGTTCGTTGTTCATCTGGAACTGGGCGTCGTTGTACTTGAGGTCCTCCACATCCTTGATGATCTCGTGGATCTGATCCATGGTGATGCGGGTCAACCCGAAGTTGAGCACCGTCATCGCCGTCGAGTCGGGCGGGCAGTCAACGCTGCAAAGTCCCAGCGTTCCCTCGGGCACGACCGGCAGCTTGGGAAAATCGGCGGGTGCGCCTTCCAATCGTTTGATCTCGCCGGTGGTGGCGTAGATGATGTCCTTGCGGCCCAGGTAATAGTCGTAATCGACGCTGCAGTTCGAGCCGTCCACCGGGTCATCGCCGAGCCCGGTCCGACCGAAGTTGATGAGGCTCAGGCCTGCGGGCAGGATTTGGGCCGCCGACATGGCCAGTCCGCTGGTGTTGGTCGCAGGGGGATTGCCGCCTGCGATCTCGTCCACGCCGTCATCCATATAGGTGGTGACGCCCGCCGCGACCTCCTTGAGCCTCTGAAAATCAGCGCGGTCGGTGTTCTGCGTGCCGCGGTAGATGCGGTACCCCGTCGCCCCGTTGACGGGAAGCCATGTGATTTTGTTGATCTCTCCCGCCAAGGTGTCTCTGGAGATCACCTCCGCAGGGTCGTATTCGGTCTCGCCGGAGGCGTCCAGGGCCGTGACCAGGTAGAAGTATTCCCCGGCCCCCGGATGACCCGACTCGCCGAACCAGCCCCCGTCCACATAGTCCGTCCCTTTGATCATCTGCTTGGTGTAGGTCCAGCGGACGGTGTAGGTGGTGCCGATGGCCGGCTCGTTGCCCGACCCGAGCCAGTCCACGTAGTTCCCGGACTGCTGCCAGTCCACGCCCTCCTGGAAAACGGTGGCACCCTGGCTCACTTCGAGGATGTCCACCACCGGATTGGGCGTCAGCAGGTCCTCGCCGCCGCCCACCGAACCGCGGGTGATGTTCGAAACGATCTCGACGATGGCCTCGACCTGGGTGGTTTCCTTGAGGGGCGTGCTGTTGAGCGCATAACGCCGGGTGCCGACGTTGTAGGTCTTCTGTTCGCCGCGCACCGATTTGGTGGCGACCGACTTGGGAACCATCGTTGTCGTGGGCAGATCTTTCTGCAGGCGGAAGCCCTGGATGTAGGCGCGCCCGGCGTTGGTGATCACCTCGACGTTGTCCCCGTCGTTGTCGCCGATGAAGCTGTCGAGCCCCTTGACCAAATAACTGCCGGCCTGGTCGAAGGTCCGCTCGGCCAGGTTCTGAAGCAGCGAGTTCAAACCCTCGGCCGCGGCGAAGGCGAGCTGGTCCTCCGTGATGGAGGAGACCGTGATACGGCTGCCGGGCAGCGTTCCCAGGAGATCCCGCAGAAAGAGGTTGGATTTCTCCTGGACCGTGGCGGTCACGTCGCCGGTCTCGCGGTCGAACTTGTAGACCGGGACGACCTTCCGCTCGGTCACATTGTTGGGCAGTGTCTCGCCGCTGGTGTCGTGGTCCTTGAGCGTCAGGACCCACTTCTCCCGTTCGGCGGTGGGTTCGCCCGTGGCCGGGTTGATGAGCGCGGCGTCCTGGTTGTAGCCGTAGTTGTATTTGAGCAGCTCGACGTAGACGTAATCAGCGCCCGAGGTCTTGGCGGGATCGTAGGTCAACACCGCGCCGGGGACCTTTTCGATGTATCCTTCGACGTAGACGAAACCCTCGGCCACGGTCAGCACGTTATCGGTGACCGTGACTCCGAGCCCGTTGATCACCGCGCCCTCCTTGAAGAGCATGTCGGCGATCTTCTTCCGCTCGTGGTTGATGATGTCCTGCTGCTCGTTTAGCTCCGAATCGAGCAGGTCGCGGTCCTGATGGTAGCGGACGCGCTTGTAGTTTTTTGCCGGATCGAATGTTTCGCGCGAGATGGACATGGTCGCTCCTCCTATATCTTGATGACCCCGACGAGCTCCACCCGCGTATCAGAGGTCTTGTTGAAGTCGGGGATGTTTTTCACTTCGTACAGGTATCCGGGCGTCAGCACCTCGCCGGTCGGATTGGTGTCCGGGTGGTAGACGCCGCCCTCCGCATAATCGGACTGGAGACCGTCGATGTACGCCACATCCCCGCCGAAGAAACCGTATTCCCGGATGGTGATGCCGTTGGCCTCGCTTTCCTCGAAACGGAAAAAAACGCCGATGGTCTGGGTTTCCTCGGCGGTCTCGATGTAGTGAATACCGTTGACGATGAGCGTCCCTTCCGGGTCCTCCTTTAGAAAGGTGCGCTTGTAATGCTTTTTGCGGGCCATTTCATTCTTGAGCGCGGTCTGGTCGATCTCCGGTGCCGGCGGGTTCAACGGGTCGGTGAACGTGGCGTCGCCCTCGCCGATGGCGCAATGGGTGATACCCTCGATGGGGTCCCCCATGAGCAGCCTCGCGGTGAGGATGCGGCCGGTTTTGACTATCAGTCCCAATGACATGTGATTTCCTCCTTTAGGTCTGTATCTCGTGGCTCTCCCGGATGAGCACGGCGAAAACCGTTTGCCGCACCGCCGCCTGCCGTTCCTCCATGTGAATCACCAGTTGGTTGCAGTCCGATGCCGAATCGAGCTTCACGAAAACCGCCTGTCGGGTGTCGCCGTTGTTGGAAAGCAACCGATTGATCCGCATTGCGAGGTCCGCGTCGATTTGCTTGAGGCGGATGATCCACTGCCCGGCGTCCGAAAGCCTGTGGATCAAGCGAGCAATCCAGAGGCGGGAATCCGCTTGCAGGGACACGGGAGCGACCACACGCAGAGCGGCGTCCATGTTTCGCCGGACCGTCCGGGTATCGCTCACCGCCCCGACGGCTTCAAACACGTTCGCCGCCGCGGCCGGTGCCTGGGCGCGGTAGTTCGGAATCACCCGCCCGGGTCGCGGGAGGATGCTCATGCGGTTGCCGTTAACGGTCACCACGTCTCAGTCTCCCGTTGATGCGATGCGCCCGGCCTACGCTCCTGAATGCCCTGTACCGCGGTGACACCCATCCGGCGCTTTTCGTGATTTCCTTCTTGTTTCCTGGTTTCACCGCCACCGCGTCACTCCTTCACCGCGCACCAGCCCGGACCCGAAAGGTTGAATATCTTGTAAGTGGCGCTACCCAGATCGAGAACGTCCTCGGAATCGGCCGCACCGCTGCCGATGGCGTAGATCTCGATCAACTCACCCCGCAGTTCCTTGTAGGCGCTCGACGTGTGGGCCACGAGCCACGGGAACATGGTGACCAGGCCATAGCGCTGGTCGGGATTGGCCGCAGTGTGGAAGTTGCCGTGAGCCGCCGCGCAGGAGCCGCTTTGACCGGACGCACTGGCCCAGCCGTCGAACTTGTTCAGCGCATAGAAATTCCCGGGCATCTGATTGCGGCCGATGATGACCGGTTGCGGGTCCTCGCCGATCTTGGCCGCTGCTGCATATCCGTTAACGAGGTTTGCAAGGGTCACGGTGTTCGGCGTGGATACCGTGTCGACAGTGGTTACCTGGACCCGTTCGATTTCTGCATCGTCCTTGATCAGGTAGTGGGAACCGACCGAGAAAATCGAAGCGTCATTGACCTGCACGACCACGTCGCCGCCCGGTGCCGCAGCCGCCTGCGTGACCGCCACGGCCCCGGACCAGAAGCGTTTGATCAACCCGCTGTAGTGGCCGTAATAGGTCGCGACCACCTTGGTGACGATGAAAACGTGATCCAGATCGGCGAAAAGCCAGAACAGAAAAGGCGATGCATCCACGGTGCCGATGTACGTGTAGCTGTTGTGATACGCTTCTTTCACCCCGGCATGGGCGGCGGCGTCCCAGTACATGCTGCCGCGCACGGCGATACGGTTCGTGTTCGAATCGTCGATGAACTGCAGATAGATGTCCTCGGCCCCGGACTCGCCGGCGGACTTCAGGACGTAGTAGGGATCGGGCTGCGCCGACCCGTCATCGTGTAGGGTCCAGCCGGCGACGGTGGTCAGGAAATCCTTCAACTTCACGAGGAAGTCCGCCGAGTTATCGGCCGTTCCGGTTGTGCTGTGATAGGCCATCTATTCCTCCTACAGAATCGGGTTTTCCGTTCCGGTGATCCGCAGCTTCAAGTCCGTCTTGTTCTGGACCGCCGTTCCCGGCGGAACGGCGCAGCGCCTCCAGAAGGAGACAGTGACGTCGTGGGACTTGTCGCCCAGGTTGAGCGGGTCTCCGGTAACCGCCCCGTCCAGATCGACCTGGTTCAGCGCCAGCGAATACCAGCCGGATTCGTCCCCGCCCGCGGTGTCGACCGGTTCGACCACAAGGCCGGTGTAGTCATATCCTGAGTAAACCGAAGCGCCCGCGGCGTGCGAGGCGGGTGTCGTTCCCCCGTAGCCGCGCTCCACACCCAGAGTGGTGGTTCCTCCGCCGCTCTGGATGCGCATCTGTTCCGAGTCGATGATGATGACCTCGCTGTCGGTGAAGCGAGGTTCGGCCAATTGCAGCGAGGTTTCGCCCGACGCCAGGGGCGAAGCGAGAACAGTCTGTTCGTTCGCCAGGAAGAGCTCCTTGTCCTTCGCCTCTCCGTCGGTCCCGTTATAGGTGTCATCGTCCGGGTTCGTGAGGTCGCCTTCGGATATCTGCTGGGTCAATGCGCTGTCTTCAAACAGGTGGATCGCCATTCATTCCTCCTATGCCGCCGGCCATTGGGTGACCGTGTATCGATTGGCCGCCGCTTCAAAACCGGCCTGTGCTTCCGCGTGGTCGTCCTTCTGCCGGAAACGCCAGCGCAACGACGGCTTGGAGATGCGAAAACCGGCGGCGTTGAGCGGCATGAGTCCCAACCGCATGGGCCGGGTCCGGTCCACGGACAGCCGTAATCCAGTGTGGTTGAGCCTGCGGTTGCCCAGCACCAGTGTCTCGACCCGCCGTCGACGGGGGATACCGGTGTCCACGTCCAGTTCGAATGACACCCGGGCTTCGGTCACATAGGCATCGGTCAATTCCGTTTCGTTCAGGGTGCGACCGTTCAGCGAAAAGCCCGGTCTCCGAGCCCGCCACCGGTCGACGATGTCCCAAGCCGCGCTGACCTCGGACCATTGCGCGTCGGCGTAGGCCGTGATGAACAGATGCCTTCCCACAGCGGCACCGGAGACCTTGTCCCGGCGGCCGATCCTGGAATGTCCGATGCGGAACCAGTGCGACAGGCGGGAACGTCTGCCGTACCGGTGGGTGCGGCGGTCGCCGGTGATTTCGGAAGCCGGTTGATCGGCCTCGGACAACAGGTCCTTCTGCCTGAATTTGACCCTGCAGGCGGTCGCGGAACGGTTGAGACGGGAACGGTTCAGGTCTTGGCCGGCGAGTCTGATGAAGGCGTCTACCGGAGGGTCCGACGGTTTGGTGTCGATCTCGCAACAGAACGCGGCCCGGCGTTCGCTGACCCACAGATTGGGCAGCCGCTCATCATTGAGGTTTCCAACATTCAGCCGGAATCGAGGCGTACGTCCGTGCCAGCGGGAAATGCATACCGCGGCATGTTCCACGTCCTGCATCAGCGTGGTCCCGTCTGTAATCCGCCACCAGCCCCAGGTCTTGTTCTTGCGAGTCAGGTGATAATCGGTGTTCAGGGCGTTGTGGCTGACCACGAAGGTCTCGTGCAGGTGCCCGAGGCAGACCCGCTCCACCACTTTCTTGATGACCGCCTGGAAATCGGATTCCATGGACAGGAGCGAGTAGAGCCACTGGAGAAAAAAGACCTTGGTTCCGGCCGGATGGTGAAAGACCAATCCGGAACGGATTCCCTGGACGATGTTGTCGCTGTCGATGCGGTAAACGCCCAGGCTGTAGATCAAGCCGGGCAGCTTGGCCCGCCCCACAATAGACCTTCGGTTGAGGCGTAGCGCCTTGCGGAAGGTTTCGTCGATCCGCCCCTGCCACCCCAGGTCGGTAAGCGAGCGCCCGATGGCAGGTATGGTCGCCTTGCGCCGGTAGATTTCGACGGCTTCGCGGATCAGTCGTCGTTGCCTCGCGGCGTCGGAAAGCGGATCGAAACGGTGCCCCACGATCTCGCCGAGGAGAGGAAGAAATCGATCTTCGCACCGGTCGATATCGAAAATTTCGGGGAACCGGTCAGCCAGGAGCTTGAGTTCGTCCATACTCGAGGCCGGAACCTTGAGGAAGGTCTCCAGGTCCCCGGTCTCGTCACGTTCCCGATAGAGGGGCGGAAGAAGATCGATAAGTTTCTTCTCGAAATAGGACGACATCAGGATGCCCTCCTGACGTCGAGGTTCAACTGGCCCAGGACGGCGATCTCACCGGGCCTGATATCGATGTCCTGCTGCGGGGCGTACATCTGCACGTGGCTTACGCCTCGCACGCCGTCGAGCACGGCCACCAGGTCAGAGAAGTGAACCGGTACACCGAAAGCCATGCGCTCGAAGGCGAAAAGCTCATCAAGAGCCTGCTCGGTCCGGCTTCGGATGAGGTCGAGGTCTTCGCCCACATAGGCGTACACCTCGGCATCTACATTCACGGAGCGATAGACCGGATCGAAGAGATTGATCTCGATGGTGATGACCTTGCGCGATTCGAGGAAAGCGGAAAGGTCTTGCTTGAGCAGCGCCGAGGGCGGGCCGCCTCCGTCGGGGGCGACCGCCAGATTGACCTGGTAGTAGCGGATGTTCTTGCAGTCATTGACGTCGAGGACCTGAGCCTTGGCCACGCCGGGAAAACCCTCGGCCAACGCCTGGTAGTCGTCCTTGGTGACTGCCTTCCACAGGGACCGGACTTCGGCCGGAGCCTGCTTTCGGGCGTGTTCCAGAGATTCCCTGTCCGCGCCGCCGGTCGCCGGGACCGGGTTGGTGACGGTCAATGCGACCTGTTCGCCTCCCTGGTAGACAGGGCTCAGCAGCTCCGAGACCAGGTCCGATCCGAGGTTCCCCCCGGCACCCAGGGTTTCGAGGTATTCGACGCTGATTTCGGAACCGGCTGGAGGCACTCCGCCGCGCAACCCGTCGCCGAAAAAGATGCGGACATGGTCGAGGCCGTCGGTGTCGGTCTGGAAATGATGATCGTCGCTGTCGCTCTCCTGGAAGTGAAGAACCTCCGTCCATTCTTCGGCCTGAATGGTGATCCGGATGGTTCCATGGGCGACCGCCGTTCCCGATAGGAAAAACGACTGGTTCGGTTCGCCCGTGCCCGTGAAGGTCTCGGTCCTGCTTTCGCCCTGACGCGCGCCCGTCTCGACGCTTGTCTGTCCCCTTGGGATCGTCGCGTCCGCCGCCGTTTCGAATACGATGTCGCCTTCTTCCAGGCGGGCTTTGCACGCCGTTCCTTTCGGAATGATCAGATCCGCGTCGAGGGGCGCGGCCAGGGAGAAACGCAGGGAGGTTGATGCGGCAACCGGACCGTCGAGCCGGTAGCTGACCAGCTTGCAGAGATTGATGACGTTCTGTCGTTGACGGGAGGTGGGCAGGAAAGCCTCGGCCGCCTGGGCATCGAGGTAGTAGGCGAGCATATCGCCCACTCCGCAGAAAAGCTCCAGCAGGACCACACCGAGGTCGGACGCGTTGAAATCCGTCCAGCGGTCGGTCAACTGCGGCACACGCGCCAGCAACTCCCGACGCAGGGACTCGTAATCCTTGTTGGTATAGTCGATGCTTGCTCTGCCCATTTCCGGTCATCCGTCGTTTTTCGGTAACAGGGGCCGTCCCGGACAGCCGGGTGGACCCGCTTGTTACTTACCGACGGAGGCGCGGAACTGTCGGGGTTGGGATATCTGGCGGGGCTCGCGGTAAAAGGGGTAGACCAGATTTCCTTCCACCTGGCTCTGAATGACCCGGTACGAGATACGAACCGGCAGGAGATTGCGGTCGATGTTCTGCGGCGAGTCGTCAAAGGAAACGTTGGTGATGACGACCCGCTTTTCCCACCGCTTGACCGCATCGATCACGTAATGGCGGATCAGCCCTTTCAACACTTCGTCGTTGGCTTCGAACACCAGGTCTTTGAGGCGGGAGCCGAATTCCGGACGCATGAACCGTTCGCCCGGGCGCGTGCCGAGAATCTGGATGATGCTTTCGTGAATGTGTTCGTGTTCCTTGGATGTGGCCGAGGAGATATGGGCTCCGCCCGAGCGTCGCTGGAATCGGAAAGGGAACTTCAGACCTCTGCCGAGAAAGTCCAGACTCATCAGTCGCACTCCTCGCAGATGATCGTGGACTGATCGTCTTGGTTATTCTCCCCGCCAGCATCGATGCCGTCCGGAAAGCGGATGACAAGGTCGAGACCGTTCTCCATGGACAGATGGATCGTTCCGTCCGCCTCGATGATCCCCTTATGACCGCTCTCCTGCGTCGAGAACCCCTTGGCTCCTCCGGGGACCAGGCGTACCGTCACCTTTTCTCCGACACCTTCAATGCGGATGATGCTCAGGACATCCACGGTGCCGACCGGGTTGCCGATCAAGGCCGTCCGATCCCCGTGGGAGACATCCAGGCGGTAACCATCCGGCAGCTCGACCCGATAGCGGTCTTCCGACGTTTGCACTGGATCGATATTCAGCGGCAATCCTTCAATACCCGCGGCCTCGTGGGTGACGCGGACCGCTTCCGGCTTCAATGTCAGTTGCCTGCCGTCCGGCAGGGTTACAATTCCGCCTTTGGCGGGCTCCAGTTCAGTGGCTGTGCCGTCGGTGTCGATTGCGGTGAGCACCCCAGCCGGACTCACACGCACCATTACGCCGTCGGCAAGGGTGAAAAGCCTCCCGCCGTCCGGGAGTTCCCGCACCGAAGTGCCGGCGGGCATGGTCAGGAAGGGGTGATAGTCCGGCGGTTGCGGTTGCTCCACGTTCTGCATGTATTGCTGGGCGCTCTCCGCATGGGCATCCAGCACCGTTTGCGCCTCGGCGCGCAAGGCTTCGGATGCCTGGTGGCTCTGCAGAAGGATCTCCTTGATCTCAACCAGATTGTCTTTGATTTGCAGCAGAAAGGGATCTTCTTCGTCGCCGGTCACACCCAGGCCGAATGCCAATAGCCGCACCAGCGTCATGATCTCATAGTGAGAGAGCGACGAACTGGTCTGCTCTATGATCGGCCCGCCGTCCTCGCCGTATCCATATCCGTTTCCAAATACCATCAGAGACCTCCCATGGGGATCAGCTGGACATCGGCGAGAAACCATCCGTCGAACTTCTGATACAATCCGTCGCCCGTATCCCATAGGAAACGAAGATTGACCGTGTTTCCGGTGAATTGGGAAAGGTCGACGATCTCGGTCCGCCTCGGAATCAGATAGGGCTGCAACGGCTCGCCGTTGATATCCACCGTCGGATTGAATCTCCGCATGAACCACCAGTCCACATAGAGTTCCAAGCGGTCGAAACCGGGCCCGTCCACGCTTTCGATTTCACCCCAAACGTCGAAACGGAGCAGGTAGTCGCGGTCCAGGAAAACGGGCGTCGAGAGTTCCCCGGTAGCCCGGATATTGCTCCCGTCCTCATCGAACCAGCCGGAGAAATAGTAGAAATGCCAGGTGCCGTCCGGCAATCGCTCCACGTTGCCGGAAGCCTGCCAGTCGAGTACAGCGGACGGCGCTGGGCGTTCGATATCCACCTGGATGTAGCGCCTTGAATGAACCTGTCCGTCCAGAAGCGCTTCCGCTGTGACCACCGTGGCCCCGGGTGTCGCTCCGAAGCGCAGCACGCCCTCTTCAACACGGGCGATATCGGGGTGGGTCGACTGGAACGACACCTCACCCAGGGGATCGCCGACGATTCTCACCGGCACCGCCTGTTCGACCTCACGGTACGGCTCCCGCACCATCGATGGAGCTATCTCCCAAAACGGAGCGGCGAGGTTATTCGGGAAATTCATAGCCGTATCCGTCATAGCCTCCCCCTCCGTTGCCCTGGCCGTAATCGATCACCTCGACCTGGACGTAGCGGACGCTTTCACGGTCCTCGGAGTCGTAGACCATGATCACCGTCGCACCCTGTTGCCAGCCGAGGTTAAGTCTTCCGTCCTCATCCACCCAGGCCAGTTCCGAATCGGTCGATTCGAACTCGATCTGCCCTACGGGCGCGCCCCGGATGGACAAAGGGACCGTCACCGGCCATCCGGTCAGGGAGACCTTCACCGTCTTCGGGAATACATCCCAGTAGTGAAACTGTTCGTCTTCAAAATCCATTCAGAGCCTCAATTGTCATCCGTATCCAGACTGCCGGTCACGATGACCGCACCGCAGGCGGTGACGTCACCGATCCGCGCGTTGGGCATCCCCTCGGTCACGGTGTCCAGGCTGCCGGTGACGATGGGGGTTACGCCGTGTCCCGGAATCGGGCAGGCGTGCAGGTCGCCCATTCTCGCCGTTGGCATTCCATTGACCACGGTCCGGATCGCGCCGGTGATGATCACACCGCCGTGGCTTGAAATATCACCGAGTCTTGCCTGTGGTCTCGCCATCGTTACTTTCCCGTCAGGAGGTGGACCACGAATCCGACGACGCCTCCCACGGCACCGCCTACGGTCAGCACGAGACCGATCACCTTCCACATGGTTTCGACCCCCATCTTTTCATTCAACCCCGCTTGCAGGTTCTTGATGTCTTCGGCATGCCGGTGCAGGTCGTCCTGGACGTTGCGCACCAGCAGGTCCACGTTCTCCTTGTCCGATTTCTTTTCGATCTCGCGCTCGATCTTCTCGAGTCGCGCTTGGATTTCCCGGCGGTGATCCTCGAGAATGCTGCGGAACTCGGCCCGCCAAGAATCGAACGTCCTGGCCAGAAGACGCTGGCTTTGGTCCCAATCGAGGGGATGACCCGAATCCCGCTCATCCATCGGCTCTCCTCCTTTTCAATGAGAAGCGTCCATGGATTTGCAGGTCGATCCTGAACCGGTCGGCCAAACCGCGACGTTCCAACGCCTGGGCGATGGCGTCTCGAGAGCAATGTATCTGCTCGATCCGATTGCGCTGGGAGATCGATTCCGGGTGGACGCGGTAGAAGTAAAGGGGTTTTTGGATATGGCGAACCTCGGTGATTTCAGACATACGCAGGCACAGGTCGTAGTCTTCGGCGCACTTGAAATCCTCATTGATACCGCCGACCTGTTCCAAAACGGCGCGGCGCATGAGGCGGAAATGAAATGTCATGAAATCGAGAAGCAGCCGGTCTTTGCTGTAGGGAATGCGGCACCGTCGCCCGCGCCCCTTGATTCGTCCTGCGGCGTCAATAAGCTGGTAGTCTGTATAGACCATCCCCACCGACGGATGACCGTCCAGGACCGCGACCGTTTCTTCCAAGGCCGTGGGAGACAAGAGGTCGTCGCTGTCCACCCAACACAGGTAAGCGCCGAAGGTATCCGCCACGGCGGCCTTCAAGGATTTGACGGCCCCCCGATGCTCGCAGGCGGCGACACGGATGCGCCTGTCCTTCTTGGCGTATTCAATGGCGATCCGGGCGGTCTTGTCGGTCGAGCCGTCATCCCAGACCAGCAGATCGAAATCCGTATAGGTCTGGGCAAGCACGCTTTCGATGGCCGGACCGATATATCGCTCCCGGTTGTATCCCCTGATGATCACCGACACGGTTGGATATGTTTGCGTTTCCTTCATGTGTTGATCAGCACCTTGTTGCTGGAGCGGACGATGATGTTGCCCATGACCCCGTCCATGAGAATGACGCTCCCCGACTTGTCCGTGGCCTGGATGCGTTCCTGACCGGCTGCGGCGTTCATGACGATGACCTGGCCGGCCTTGTCCGTGAGGCGGATCATCTCGGCCCCGGCGGTGGAGTCGATGAGGATTTCCTGCGTACCGCAGAGCCCCCAGATGTGAACCTTCTCCCGTCCCTTGGTGGTGTCGATCAGAACCTTCTGCCAGCGGGCGCGGGTCTTGTCGCAGGATTGGATGTGGATTTTCTCCTTGTCCTTCCAGGCCTCCCACCTCATGAACTGCCGACACAAGTCGGTGATCTCGATCCTGGCGCGTTGCTCCCTGATATCGGAATCGATATCGAGCTGGTCCCCTTGCTCGGCGTCCTTGGTTCCACGCCGGCGGGCGTTGCCGGTTTGCACATCCCGCTTCACGCGGCAGTCCATATGGAGAATCTGTCCCGCCCGGTCGATGATCTTGAAAAACTCCTCCTCGTCCCGGTCATCGACCACGATGGTGTGACCGGTTTCGGTCTTCAGCAGCACCTTCCGGCGCGGGCAGTAGTACGGAGGGTGGTCGTGGTATTTGCGGTGTTCCAGGTTGTCGCGCCGGTCCGGTTTGTGCTCGACCTTGTCCTCGCAGTCGTGACAGGTCGGGTCCGAACACAGTCGCTTGCTTTCTTCGGGTTGCTCGCCGGGATTGCTCTTGGCAAGCCACACCCCGGACCAGATCGGGTACTGGATGTTGCCGCCTTCGAACTCGGCCCACACCGACGCACCCTCCTCGGGGACGAGAAATACACCGATGTCCTCGTTGCCGCCGTATGGGAAGCAGGGGCACGCCCAGTCGGACCAGTTGTCCCTGCCTTTACCGAGCACCGCCGGTATTTCCAGCCGGCAGCGACCGAGCCTTTCCGGATCGTTGTTGTCGCGGATAAAGGCCCGGTACTTGCCGTACCAGCGATTCTTGTAGCGTTCCTCGTGCTGTCTGTCCTGAGTCTCGATCACGTGGCCGCCTCCGAGCTATTTCCGCGGCAGGACGCCACGCAGCACCTCACGGACGACGGTGGTCACGGGCCCTGATGCCTTTTTCTTGGGATCGACCTTGGCCACGGCCTGACGCAGGGCGTCCTGGGCGGCTGCGCCGAGCTTGGGTTCCTGTCCGGCGACACCGGTCTTGATTTCCTTCGCTCCGAGTCGCTCGATGACGCCGATCACGGCATCGAGAGCGGCGGCCTTGGCGCGTCCCCACGCCGTGAGTTTGATGATGGTGAGCAAGGTCACGATCAGGGTCGCCAAGAGCTCCTTGTGATCGAGCACGAATGCCAAAATCTGTTCAAGCTGTTGCATGTTCTTCTCCTCCAGTCGGTTTCAGTGCTTTCTCCAACGCCACGTACCTGCCGTCGAGCCGTCCCCAGCGGGCGCGGCCGTCACGGACGTCCACGTGGACGAATCCCTGCTCCGGATAGACCCCGATCCCACCGTTACGGAAAGCCGGGACCTGTTCGGCAAGCTCATAGGTCTCCGCCACAGAGCGGCCATTGATGACGATGTCCGCCGCGTTGCCGAGCAGGTGCTGGCTTCGCTTCGCGCCTCCTACGGCACGGTTGTGTTCGGGGCATCGATAGCCGCTGGTGATCCTTAACGCGGCGGCGGCCAGGTCACGGAGCTCCTGCAGCGCGTCCACCAGGCGCGGATTGATTTCGGCCCGGCCGCAACAGCGGCAGTTGAATTCGTGCGTGGAAAAGTTCCGGCTCAGATCTCCCATTTCCTATTCCTCCTCAAAGCCGTTGCCCGCTGTCGGCGTCGACCGTCACCATGGGCGGCGGCTGTTCCTCGGGCGTCGGCGGCGCTTCGCGGTCGTTTTGCTTGCCCTTGGCATCGTCGGATTTGTCTCCGGCACCTTTGCCCAAGGCGTTCTTCTTGAGTTTCAGTTCGCAGTGGTAGCCGCCTGCGCCGATCACGTGGCGGACCGAATGGCAGTAGTAGACGCCGGAGAATTTTTGTCCCACGCCCTTGACCTCGACGTTCTCTTTGGCACGCAGCGATGGGATGCCGATGGTCTGCGACACGGCTTCCACCTGCCGCAGTTCGGCCTCTTTGAACTTGCCCTCCGCCAGGTCCTGCGCGGGCTCCTGGCGCGGTTCCTCATGAAATGCCTCGGACCGTTCGAAGCTCGGGACGATCTGCCCGGATTCCTGCTCCTTGTAGGCCGATTCCCCGGTGTTGCCGTCCACCAGGTAAGTCCGTTTGCCGAGAGAGGTACGTTCCGTCGTGGTTTCGTTTTCAGCCTTGTGTTCGACCGGCTCTTTTTTGCGCGGATCAACGCCCACCGCTTTCGTCTCCACGCCGGCACCCTTGGCTCCCTGGGATTGGGTCGACGGTCGAAATGAGCGCAGAACCCCCTTGCGGTCGATGAAATACTCGAGAACCACGGCGGGGCCCTTGTCCAGTTCGCGGGGATGAAAATGCAGCTCGTCGTCCTGGATGAAAAAGACGTATCCCGTTACGCCGTCTCCGTCCCGGTCACGGGCCTTTCCCGCCAGCTCCTTGAGGAACTGCGCGTCCGAGGTGTTGCTTTGAACCACACGGAGGTGCTTGCCCTTCGTTGGCTTCACCACAGGGGTAAGTCCGTTGGCACCGGCGATCTGTTCGGCGATCTCCGAGTAGAGGATGCCGGGAGCGGGCTTCTGCCAGACCTTCTGATTTTCCTTTCCGGCCAGCTTGAAACCCTTGTCGTAGGCTTTGATGCGGATCGTAGGGTCGCCGTTTTCGGGGAAGTCGTAATCGATGTCCTTGATGACCGCTTTCTTGCGCGGCGATAGATTGCCGACGTACCCGAAGCGGGCGACGATCTCGTTGCCCTCCTGGAACAAAGGATCGTCCACGAACTGCAGATTGCGGTCCGTGACCGAGAGTTCCAGGACATCGAGTTCCTCCTCGTTGTCCTCGAAGACGAACGAGGTGATCTCCTGGGTGATGTCCGCGGAGAGCTGCTGCCCTTCGATCTGGATCAGAAATGTCGGTTTGAATGTATCAAGGTCCATACGCCGGTCTCCGGTCGAGCCGCACTTCTGGCGGCATCCACCGGATACTTACCGGCGCGAGGGGCGAGGTGTCGGGTCGAAGGACCGGACGAGGGGACTCAATCCAGCAGGCGCATGTTCACGTGTTCCACCGATGGAATCCGAAGGACAGACCCAGGCTCCAGTTCCATGGGGAAAAAGATGTCGTTGTAGTCACAGATGATCCACCACAGATCGGCCCGGCCCAGATAGCGATGGGCCAACAGGTCCAGCCGGTCCCCGTCGACAACCGTATGGAAGCGGTCGTCGGGCCTGGGCGCGGCGTCGATGGGAACCCGAGTGCCCAAAAACTCCTCCGCACCACCGGTGTAAAGGATGGCGGTTGCGTACCTGGATCGTCGTCCGATCATCCGCGCACCTCCGAATAGTCCACCGATTCGTCGATGTATTCCTCGAGCATCATGTCCACCTCCGCATGCTGAGGCAGTAGGTTGTCACGGTCGAAGAGGTGGAAGTAGCGGGCCTTTACCTGGCGGACCACGCAAAGCACGCCCGGGTAGAGATCGCCGAACATGAAAAGCACGCGGTGCGGCGCGTTTTTCAGCATGGTCCCGGCATGCTCGGGGTAGAGCAGCGAGCGCAGCCAGTCCACGGATTCCTTGACCGGTCCCTTGAAGAACAGCAATTTGAAGCCGATCTTGCGCGGTTCGCCCGCCACGTACTGGTAGCGGGGATGACTCATCCCCGGTATCTTGATGGCGGCGTAAGCCGTGCTCTTGTCGTCCAGGATGTCGTTGGGGTTGTACTGGAAATCCAGATAGTCACCGGTTTCCACGTCCACCAGGTAGGCCGTTATCTCCTTTTGATCCCAGGCCATGATCAAAGCTCCCCGATCTCGACCACCGGCTTGCCGAGACATCGGGCGTGGTCGATCTCCCGGCGCATACCGTCGGAGACACCCGCACCGATGAAGACCCATACCTCATCGCACGCTTCCATGAATGTCAGACCGCAGGCGATGCCGGCCTCTCGCTCGGAATGCCTCTCGTCGTCGAGGAACCGGGTGTATAGAAGATGCGGAGCGAACGGCGCGCCGCCTTGTTCCACGGCCTTGCGGCACAAGCGCTCTGCAACGGCCGTGTTTTCGGCGATGTGTCCTGCATATCGGCTGCAGATGAATACCCGTTTCACAATTCCCCTCACAGCGTCTCGTAGTTCTTGATCTTTCGTTCACGAATATCCCGGTACACCGACTGAGCGACCTGCCGCCCGTCCAGCAGCGTGGTGACGGCCACTTCGATAGGCCGATCCGCCAGCGCGTCAAGTTTTCCAATCAAAGCGTCGAGAACCGTTTTCAGATTCTCTCCGGCGGCTTCGCCCCCAGCTCCTGTGGCACCGGGGGACAGCGCCCCCCTGGTCTCTCCGAGAAGACGGGCTTGATCGGGTGCCGGGTGAACACCCAGCGCCGATTCAACCGCCGCCGACTCCGTTCTTCCAACAGGCCCTGCGACGGCTGGAAGGTCACCGGTAACAACGGGCGTCAACGCCAGCATCCCGGCCAGGGCGGAAGGAACCGCGATCCGTCCCGCCAGGTCGCCCATGAAACCGAAGGCCTTTGCGAGCGCCTCCGCCGGAGCTGTCGCGGTCCGCGTTATTCCGCGGGCGATGGTTTCGATCAGCGCCGCGCCGCTTCTTGTCAGGTTCGCCAGCGGACCTTCCTTGGCGTCGGAAAACGGCAAAAGATCGCGGACGAACGACAAGGCCGACTTGGCCGCCCGGTACGGTGCGGTCACCGCCGACTTAATCCCTTCACCCACCGTGGTGAGAATCGCTTTTCCACTTTCGAACGCACTGCCGGCCAGGTTGGAAACCGTGGACGTTACTGAATCCCATGCACCGGAGGCGGCGTTTTTCACCTTCTCCCAAGCAGAGGAGGCGACCGAGGCGAGTCCTTCGAACGGGGCCTTGATCCACTCCCAGGCGTTTTGCGCCATGGATTTGAGACTGTCCCACGCCACGGATGCAGCGTTGGTGATATGACTCCATGCGCCGGATGCCGCATCGGCGATCCATGTGAATGGAGCGCTTACGAAGGACCAGGTCGACTGGGCAAGATTGCCCAGCCCGCTCCAGAGTTCAGCCGCCGTGGAACGAATCCCGTCCCAGACCTTTCCGGCTATGTCACCGATCCAGCGGAACGGCGCTGCCACGGCATCGAACGTCGAAGCACCGATGGTCTTGATGCCGTTCCAACCGGCGGCGGCCACACCCGTCACACCGCGCCACACAGACGCGGCAATCTCGACACCCTTTCGGAACGGTCCGGTCAACGCCGAAAGGATTCCGGAGCCCAAGGACTTGATGCCCTGCCATACCCATTGGACCGAGGAGAGCATCCCTTTTAGCGCCATACCGAGGACCTTGCCCGGTAGCGACAGCAAGCCGGCCATCCCCTTAGCGAGCGTCTTCAGAATGGCCGCGCCAGAGGCTGTCAGGCTTGAAAGGGGACCGGTTTCCGCATCGGAAAAGGGCAGCAGTTTTCTGAGCCGACCGAGTGCCTTTTTTAGAAGTTCGAACGGATAAGTCACCGCAGACCAGATGCCTTTTCCCAGTGCGATCAGAATCCGTTTGCCTGCTTCGAAGAATGTGGTGTCGCCCGAGAAGAAGCTTCGCACCGCTCCGAATACATCCCGCAAGGTTCGCACCAAGGGCAGGTCCATGAACGCGGCGACCAGGGACGATGCGACGGCGCTGAAAAACCGTCCGATGGACGAAAACAGCCCCTTGATGAAATTCCAGACGCCGACGATCACATCCCGGGCCCACCGAAACGGTGTGGCCAGGAAATCGAACACGGCACCGCCGATGGATTTCAATCCGTCGAGCACGGAGATGTCTCCGGTGAGGACCTGCCAAACCGCGTAGACGACCCGTCCCACCATGCGAAGCGCCTGGGCCAGGAGCCGGATCGGAAGGAAGAACTTGTAGATGAACTTTCCCGCCTCGATGAAGGCGGTGACGATGGTTTTGCCCAGCCAGACGACCGCACCCACAACCCACGTGACGACTTTGATGACCATCACCAGGTTGTAGATCACGAATTTGAGCAGATAGGCCCCGACCTTTGCGATCACCCCCAGGATCGATCCCAGGGTCTCGCCGAGACTGCGGTAGGATGATGCGTCGGTCGATGTGGCCGCCAACCCGAAGATCTCCAGGACCGAAAAAACGGCCCTGTAGAGAGCGCCGTAAGCTTGCATGAGCGCCCGGACCGCCGGCTCGAGAATCGCTCTTATCTTTCCGAAGGCGTTGGAAAAGGCCTGCCACAAACCGGTCAGAAACTGCCGCACCCGGTAGTAGATGCGGAACACAGTGACGACGAGCCCCATCAGACCCGCCTGCTCGAGTTTCCGGGCCAGCTCTGCGGACATGCGACCCGAACCGCCGCTCAAGGATGAAATAAGCTCGCGGATGCCCTGGAAAACGAGTTTCACCTTCTCCCACGCACCCAAAACCAAGTCGCGGATACCGCCGAAATTGGTCTCCCACGCCCGTTTGAGCAGATAGACGGCCAGCACCACACCGCCGATGATGGCCACCACCGGCAAAAAATAGGTGGCGAAGGCCGAACCCACACCGGCTACAGCAGCGCCCATGGCCGCGAGACCCGCTTTGATGGCGGGAAGCATCAGCCCGATGGTTCCGGCCGCTGCAATCACGCCGCCCACGACCGCAAGCACCGCACCCAAGGCCATGGACAGAGTGAGAAGGACCCGCGTCAGCCCGGGCATGGATTTGGCCAATTTTTGAAAGAAGAGCACGGCCTTGGAAATGCCTTGGATAATCGGTGTGACCACCGGCAGCAGCGTGCGGCCGAGGATTTCAGACAGATTGGCGATCTGCTGCCACAGGAGTTTGAACTGGCTGCCAATGTCCATGTTCATGGCTTGAGCCATCTCTTCGGTGACGGCGGTGCCGGTCTTCATGGCCCGGGAGACGGATTGGATATTGCTCTCCAGCGCTTCCGCGCCCTGGGACATCTGCAGCAGAAATTTCACAGCCTCATCGGAGCCGAAGGCTTTCTTGATTTCCACCTGGGCGGCGGCCTGGGACAGGTCGGGAAAGCGACCCTTGATTTCATCGAGGATGGAGATGATCCCTTTAAGCCGTCCCGTCGAATCGACGAACGACAGTCCGAGCTTCTCGCCGGCCTCGGCGGCTTTCATGATGAACGCCTTGTAAAGGGTCCCGGCTTCCGAACCGGGCATGGTGGTCTGGAGCTGACCGAGTATGGCGAGCTGCTCCTGCAACGGGACATTGGAGGATGCCGCCACCGCGCCGATGTTCTTGATGGCGTCGGCCATCTGGCGACCGTTGGTCTTGAAGGAAGCGACCGTCTGAGCCATGGCTCCGGCGAAGGTGCGGGCCCACTGCGCATCCGACATGTCCTGCATGAGGGGCTTGAAGATCCCGTAGGCCGTGGTGAACGTCCCGACCATTTCCTCGGTGGTCGCTTTGGTGGCCTTGCCGGTAAGAGCGGCCATGGCGGTGAACGACCCGACCGCCTCGTCGGTCAATCCCGAAAGAGCCGAGCGAACGTCATAGGCGGCGGTGATGAATTCCGCTTTGTTCGATCCGGACCATTTGTTGGTGAAGGATTCCGCGGCGTCCTCGATGGCCCGCAGGTCCTTGACGCCGAGAGAGGACAGCTCGCCCAACGCCTTTTGGGTGGCCGCGGTGGAGGCGACAAGACCGACCGGCACGGCCATGAGCGCCAGGCCCGCGCCGATCATCATGGTGCCTTTCTGGATGCGGTCGAGGTTGCGCGTCATGCGCTCGCTGGAAGCGGCGACCGTGGCGTCCAGTGACTGCATGGACGTCTGGACCTTGGCCGCGTTTTGCGAGAACGCGTCCTTCATCGAGACGATGACACCGAGCCCGAGATCTCCGTTCATTTCCGGTTGCGCTCCAATTCCTCACGCTCAAAATCAAGCTGCCGCTCCAGGGCCTCCACGAATTCGCGGCGGACCCGAAGCGGCAGCGCGCGTGTTTCCGAATAACTCCAATGGAGCCCGCCGTAGGCGAGAAAGAATGCGTCCCTTACAAGCGAACTCCGGGGAACAAAAAACCCGGTTCCGCCTCCAGCCGGGTGCGGATGCGTGTTCCGCAGGACTCGCAGTCGACCTCCAGCGTGGTGTCGACCCCCGCATCGAGCCGGAGCATTTCCTGCCGCAGGGCGCTGCGGTCGCGCAGTGACATATCGTTCATCAGCTTCTTGCTCGGGGCCGCTCCGTCGATATCGATAATGCGGATGAGCATGGCCGAAGAGATGGAAGGCTCTTTCAGCGCGGCCAACCGTTTCTCCTTGTGGCCGTCCAGGTAGCCGAACTGCACCTTGCGGCCCGAGCCGGGCAGCGTGAAGGCGAACTCCCGGTCCTCGCCGTAAGGGGTCGTTTCAAGCTCCTCGATGTCGATGGTCACCAGATTCGTCGCGCGGCACGCCGGGTTGGCGCAGGTGAGTTCCAGTTCCACTTCGTCACCGAGGGAAATCTGCCGCAACTTCACCAGGATGAAGAGCCGGTCGCCTGAGAGCAGGTCGAGCACGTCCTTCACCGCCGGTTCATCGTTGTCGCCCAATCGCACGATGCAGTTCCTGAGCACCTGATTCACCGCATCACCGGTGCGGATGAGCCGCTGATTGGTGAGCAATTCCTCCTCGGCTCCGGTCATCTCCCGAAGCTCGACCTCGACGCCGCTGGGTAGTTCAAACACGTGCATGGTTCATCTCCTTGGATCAGGTCCAGTACTGGTAGCTGATGGTGAGTTTCTCGATGGTGTTGTCCGTGTTCGCGCCCTCGAGCTCGTCGTATTCCAAGACCTTGATCCACGCACCGTGCAGGGTCCAACGCCGGGTTTCGTTTCCGGCGCGGTCGTAACGGACGATGTCGATGTCGCGCATATAGTCGTTGGGAAGTCCCCCGACCACGGCGTTGACGTCCACCTGCTTCTTGATCCAGTCCCGGGCGGCCTCGTCCGAGCCGTCCTGGAGAATCCCCTTTTCCAGGTTGATGTCTTCGAACTTGACACGTCCTGCCACTTTCTGGTCGAACATCGAACCGGCCGGAGCGAAAGCGACCTCTTCGAACTCGGTTTTGGGCTCCTGCCCCTTCTTGAAAAGCGCCACATCGAAGCCGTTGACCTCGACGGCGAATTGCCAGTTTTGATACAAGCTCTTGGGCATATTGCCGCTTCGCATGGTTTACCTCCTTACCCCGTCGTGAAGATTTCTTTGAAGTCGGCCCCCGTGGCGGTGAGCACGAAGTTGAGCTCGATGAATTCCGCCGTCTTGGTGGGCTTGACGAAGATGCGCGCCACGAGCTCGTTCCGGTCGATCACGGCCGGGGTGTTGGTCTCCTCGTCGCATTGGACGGCAAAGTCGTAGAATCCGCCCTTGTCCTTGATGTCCTGCAGGAACGGGTTGATCAACCGAACCAACGACCGCCAGGTTTGCGGGTTGTTGGGTTCGAAGACCACGAAGCGGGAAGACTCGGCGATGGCCTCCTCGATATACATCATCAGCCGCCGGACATTGACGCGGTCCAAGGCCGACGGCTGGCTCTGCAGCGTCTTCTGGCCCCAGATATTGATTCCGGAGTCGGGGAAGGATGCGATCACGTTGACGCCTTCCGGATAGAGAACGTCCCGTTCGCCGCGGCTGGTTTTGTACCCCAGGGACAGCGCGTTAAAAATGCGTCCGCGGTCGATGCCCGCAGGGGCGTACCATACGTAGCTCTTCTGATCGCTGCGGGCGAAACAGCCGGCGATGGCCCCGCACGGCGGAATCAGCTTCCGCTTGCCTGTGACCGGGTCGTTGATCTCGATCCAGGGATAGTAAAGCGCCGCGTAGGATGAGTTGAACGCCGCATGGTTGTACATGCCTTGTCCCTTGCGGAAATCCACCGCCTCGAGCGGTTCCAGCATGAGCGGCGTTTCGGCGAGGAGCATCAGGTCCTTGCGGTTCTCCGAATATGTGACGCCTGCATGAATCACCTCCGCCGTGGTCACGCCCGGCACCATGATCATGTTGAGCGCGTCGATCTCGTCGAAAGCGTAGTAGCCGGTATGTTGCGACGGGTCACCGGTGTAGTCGGCGTCATCAAGGCCCGTAAGCCCGTCGTCGCCTCCGGAAAGAGCGCTCAAGCCGGTCGTCGGACGATCCTCCGCGACGCCTGAAGACGCACCGAGGTCTTCGACGGTGATGAAATCGGAACGTTCGTTAATAGCCAGCTCGACATGGTTCGGGGCAGCCTCGTCCATGGACAGGTCTTTGAAGACCTCCACGACATCATCCTTGTAGCGGACCACGAGGTTGAACGCTCCCGCAGGATCGAGCGATCCGTCTTCGATCTGGACGCTGATGCGGTCTCCCCAGACGCCTTCATTCTCTGCAAATACGCGTAGGGTGTCCTGGGCGTCCTGGCCGCCTGCAAGGTTCGCCGCCCCGGCCGGTTGTACGACACCGGTGTCCTCGGAAGATGCCTGGACCAGGGCGTCGGCCTCCGCTTTCGCGGCGATGGCGGCTGCGACCTGATCCGCCGTTGCGGACGGGTCACCGGCGCTGTCTGTCGAGAGGTTCACGGTGATCGCCTGGCCGGTGACATCCACCGAAAGAGGCGTATCGGTCCCGGAAGCGATGAGTTCGACGGTGATGCCGTTTCCGGCGGCACCGGCCTGCCGTGCCGCCCAGGCAATGCGGTCGGTCCCCTCGGTGCCGGTCTCGAGCGCCGCTGCGGCCGCACGCCGGTCCTTCAGCGTCGCCGAGGCCTTCACGGCGGTCAGACTGTCTCTGTCCGTCGGATCGGAAAGGTGGGCGATACGGTTCACATAGAGCACCGAACCGCCGTTGTCGAAAAAGGCTCGTGCGGCGTAGGCCAGGTAGCCGGCCTGCAGATAGGAGCCGAATTTGTTGATGAACTGTTCCCAACTGGTGACCAGTACCGGTTTGTTGATCGGACCGCGCTCGGCCACGCCCACCATGCCGCAGGAGGAAGTGGAGATCTGTTTCACATAGAAGCTGAAATCGATTTCCCGCGTGTAAACGCCGGGTGAAAGATATGTCGCCATGGTCTACCTCCGCTTGCGCCGTTTGGGCTTGGGTTTTCCGCCGGCTTCCTGTTCCAGCGGTTCATCGAGCGGCTTCTCGGAACGGGGGACCGTTTCCGGCGGTGCCGACCCTCCGGAAAGCGAGACGAGACCACGTTTCGCCGCGGCTTCTATCTCGGGCGAAAGGTCGTCGTCGCTGATGCTTCTGATTTCACGGGGATTCAGGTGCAGGCCCCGACTGTCGCCCGCGAGGTGCAACGTCAAAGGCTGAAAGAGCAGATTTTTGATTTCGATCACGACAGTGCCTCCTTGTTTCATGGTGTGTAGAGCCGGTCCTCCTCCACGCCGTCCCGGAACTCGAATTTCCTGTCCTTGACCAGCGGGCCCGTCCGCACGACGCCGTCGTAGACGGGGCAGTCCTCGATTCGACACCGGCCGCTGCTCTGGCGGAGGTCCGACAGGTTCACGCGGCGCAAACCCCCGAGCGGGGTGACCTCTGTGAGATTGATCGTTCCGCGGTCTTCCACGATCAAAACCGGGTGGCGCTGGTAGAAACGGGCGACGTTTTCCTGCAGGTCGAGCAACTCGCCTTCATGTGCGGCAGTGACGATGACGTCGAAATCCAGGTGATAGAGGCGCGGATGGCGGCATTCTTCGTAGCTCAGGTTCGGAATATCCTTTTCCACCATGCGCGCCTGGGTGCGGCGGTCGCCGTTCTCGACCAGTGTGGGTCCCTGGAGGATGAGGCTGGGAACCTTGGGCACTTCGAACACGTCGTCCGCGGCGACAAGCACCGCGTCCGGGTCGATCTCCGCCTTGACCAGGCGGATGAAGCTTTCAACAACGATTCGAACGGTTTCCAAGGTCCGGCACCTCCGGTTTCAAAGGCCGCCCGCAGCGATACCCGCGGGACGGACAGTTATGTTTCCGCTGGATATCTACCGGAGCGGCTCGGGAAGTGTCGGGCGGGGATCAGAGCACCGTGCGGATGGCTTGCCGGTAGTTCTCGAAAATCTGCTCGCGATGCTTTTCCATAGTGGGATGAAGGAAGGGACGCGGCGGGATGACGATGACCGCTCCGTTCGGGTGCTGGATGGTGGCTCCGTACTCCATCACGGCACCGATATTCACCAGATCGTCGCCGTCCTTGTTGACGGTGCCTCTGAGCAGTCCGACAAAAGCACGGTCAGCCAGAATGCGTTGGGTGATGGAATTGACCAGGAAGCCGGTATCGATCAGGGCCTTGCTGGAGCCCTTGCGCTCGATGGTACTTTCGGCGAGCTTGACGAACGGCTTTCCGCCGGGAGCCTGGCTGCGGATGCCGCGCTTGATCTCCCGGACCAGGAGCAGCGCATTCTTGATCGTCGCCTGACGCAGGGCGAGGGCGAGACGGGGCCCGGGGTTTGCGGCCAGCTTCGCCTTGGCCTTGTCCCAGTCTCCGAAACGTTTAACTCCCATGCAGCCGTACCAGTTTAAGGACCTTGTGGGTGATCACGCCGAACAGGCGCTCTTCTTCCACGGTTTGAATACGGAATGCGTCTCCGCCGGTCTGCACGCGATCTTCCGGTCGAACATCCTGGACCGGTAAAACACACGCTACGGCGTCGATTTTGTTGTTCAGGTCCTCAGGTGGAGTCTCGACGAACTCGAGCGGAAAGGTGCCGACCTCCTCGAAAGCGGCGTCGTCGGAGCCATAGAGTCGCTCGCCGGGAACGGCACGCAAAAGCATCGCCTCCTGCCCGGACGCCAGGATGAGTTCTTTCACATCATCGGCGGCGCGGATCTTTTCCGGATCGCTCAAAAGAGTCACAGATCGCTTCCTTGCTCGTAGATCACCGGGTTGAGACCACCGGGCGTGATGATGTAATCCTCGGGCGACGCAGCGGCTCCCGGCTTGATATCGCTCAGTCGCTGCTTGTAGACGGCCTTCAGGTCCTCTTCGAGTTCGGCCCAGTGTTGGGGCTGCTTGGTCTTATCGACCCGTTTGTCGCCGCTTGAAAACGAGAACGCGTTCGCCGTGGTCGCACGCATGACCTGGCACGCATGAATCTGGCCGAGCAGCAGTAGCAGTTCGAGCGTTTCCCCTTCAGGCTCCGGAACGATCTCGCCGTTTGCGACCGAAAGGGATATCTCCAGATCACGGGCCAGTCGGTGGACCCCTTTGAGGATGCAGCGCTGCAATACCTCGTCGGTGAACAGCTCACCGGCCGGGTCCGACAGGTCGGTTCTCAGTGTTGCAACGAAATCACTCAGTGCCACCGTCCACCTCCGCCAGTCGTTTCTTCAGCGCGTCTATGACCGTGCGCCGCTTTTCGTTGGCAAGGTGGGCTTTGAGCAGGTCCGTATCGCTTTCAGCGCCGATCCGTGAGATCGCTTCGGTAGCCGTCACTGTGGATAAGTCGCTCTCGCCGGGTTCCTCGAGGGGATGCTCCGGCTTTTCAGATGGTTGCGAAGCCTTCGTTTCCTCTTTGTCGATACGGGTGAGATGCCCTGCGGACAAGGCCTGTTCCATGTGGGTTGTCAGATACTCGACCTCCAACACTTCGCCTGGCTCGAGACGCAGTCGCGCATCGGCTATGATGAGGACGCCCGGACGGACGTTTTTCATCTTCTTCATTTCGAATCACCTCCATCAGCCGAGAATCTTGATCTTGGCCACGACGTCCGGGCGGGTTACGCCCTGTCCCATTTCCGACCAGACCAGCCAGCCCGTCTTGAACCGAGTCTTCTGCTCGATGGCTTCCGTCTTGAGGTTTTCCCTCACCGGCATCTTGCCCACCTCTTCGTCGGGGATAAGCAACACTTCATCGAGAGACTGGGCCGCGGTGAGCAGAATGCCACCGGTGCCGTAGTTCTTGATCACGCCCTTGGCTCGCAGCTCGGCCTTGGTCTGAGGATCGAGGTTCCAGCCGCGCAGATCGTTGAACCGCCGGCCCCGCATGACGATGTACTTCACGGACAGTTCGAGGTCCTCGATAATCGAAACGGCCTCGTTCAAGGCTTCCTCGGTCAGCGTGTTGCCGGTGACCTCGACGGTGTTTCCCGCCGGGACCGAAGCGGAGAGCACGGTGATGGTCCGTTTGTCGATCTCCTTGCGGATTTCGTCGGCCGCAGAGGTCTGAATGTCCATCAGCGTACCGATATTGCCGTTCTTGAGCACCGACACGTCGACCATCGGCGCGGAATGGATGCGGTGGGTGGGAAACTCCACTTCGTCCTTTCCCAGCTCCTGTTCCTGGGCTTCGCCCTCGTTGCTGATCCAGTACGCCTTGACCTTCGGCTTCTTCTGGTAGAGCGGCCGCTCGCCCTTGGGAAGCGTATGGCGGGTCAGCAGCAGCGAGGAGATCTCCTTGCGCTTGATCTCCTGCTCGATGGGCGCTGCGATGGCCGCGGCAAGGGCGCGCATCCCATCCGGGGATTCCAGCGCCTCGGACATCAGGCGAGCCATCGTTTCCATGTATTCCTGGCTGTGCACGTTCACTTGGGTCGTCTCCATAATAGATTTCCTCCTATAATCAGATCAGCAGCCGGAACTTGATCGTTCCGCCGGAGGCGGAGATGGCCCGCGCGATCACTTCTTCGCCGGCCTGGACGCCCGCCGTGAGTTTGCCGTTCGCCGAAACCTTCAGGTCGTCGTCGGGATTGACGGTCCCCTCGAAGACGTCGGTCTCGTAGACACCGCCCATGCAGTAAATGCCGGGCATCTCGCCGTTGTTGTAGTCCTTGATCAGAATGCCGAACGACTTGGCCGTCGGATCGGTGTTCACGGCGAACAGGTCGTCGCCGGAGATCTTCACCACCTGGCCGAGTTGACCGTCACTCTGCATGTAGCCGTCGCCGTAAGCGAGGCCGCGATGATTGGGATTGATGAAAGGCATGTTCTTTCCTCCTTATCAGTTGGTTGCGACGGGCTCGCCCGCGGCGGACGCCACCCGATGCCGATAGGCGGCCATGAAGCCGTTCTTGAGCTTGTCTTCGAGGCTGTTCTTCTGGTCGTCCACGTCCTTCGGCCGGACACCGGCGTCGCTGCGCATGGGGGTGTCCTTCTTCTGGGACTCGGCCTTCGTTTTCGTTTTGGCGGAGTCCCTGGCGTCTTCTTCTTTATGTTTCTCCGCCTTCTCGGCGTTTGACCGGATCATCCGATCCATGGCGGTCTCCGTGGCCGCGAAGGCCTCGTCCGAGAGCCCGGCGAGACGTTCGATCTCCTTCTCGCGCTCCTCGTCCGAGCCGAAGGAGATGTTCTGTTCCTCCATCTTGCGGATGAGCTTTTGCGCCCGGGTGCGGTTGGCAGCGGCTTTACGTTCGGCTTCCATTTCCTCGAGCTTCTTCTGCAAGGCGAGCACCTGCTGTTTGAGCTCCTGATTCTCTTTCTCGAGCTCTTTCACGCGCGCCTTGTCATCGACGGCACCTCCGCCTTCGTCCTTCTTCTGGTCGGCGGCTTCGGCCGCCTCGTTTTTCGCTTTCTGCTTTTCGTCCATCGGTGGACCTCCTTCTTCAACGGTTTGGGTTTGTCCGCCTCGCTCGGAGGCGACCTGGGTGATGCGGGCGTTATCATCGGCACCCTTGCGGTCGAGGAGGCCGAGACCGGAAAAGGTCACGCCGTGCAGAATCTCGTAGACGGGTTTTCCCTGAAACTCGCCGGCCTTGTGCTTGCGCAGGTGTATGCAGTAATCATCTTTCGACTGCACCCGTTTGCCGCAAATCGAGCATTCTCCCTCCTCGTAATCGCACTCCATCGACACCTGGGTGACGATGCCCTTGCGGATCAGCTTGTAGGCCAACTGCGCATGCAGGCTGTCCGACACGAAGAGCTCACCGACGCATTCGACGCGCCCGCCGTCCTCATCCTCGACGAAGTCCGCCGAGACGATGCCGCCGACGATGTCCGTGAATTCCTGGGAATGCTTGAGATCGATCTTTTTATTGACGGCCGTGGTGTAGCGGGTCGACAGCTCTTCCTGGGTGAAGTGATCGCCGTTCTTGTTGGTGCCGACACGGCAGAGGACGAACGTGAACTTCGGGTCACCGGCGTCCCTTGGGACATCAAACGCTTCGGTGCTCAAGCCCGTTGGTGCCGAGGCGTCGATAACTACGGGAATGGAGGTATGACAAAGCGCGCTCCGGGACGCCGCCGCGGATCGGGGGGAACTTCTGGGCTTGGAAGAGACGAAGAGCAGTTCCCGGGCGTGTTTGCCCTCCCGACCGATGTCTTTGGCGATGTTGTAGTCGACCTCCATACCGCGGACCCGGACCAGGCCGTAGTGCTCGGATAGGATTCGTTGGATTTCCTCCTCGCGCGGAAACGCCCGGTCTCGATAGGAAAGCAGCACCGTGCCGTAACGGGTGCGTGCCTCCGCCGACAAGGTCTCGATCAGGGACCGTATCGACTCCTTGGTGTATCGTGTTCTCGAAGGGAAATTCCTGCGCGGATTCGAATGGATCGCCTTGTCCGCCCAGCGGGTCATGAGCCCTTCGATGAAATGCAGGGAATCCTCGTAGTCGTTGCTCCCGAACTCGGTCACATAGGGCGGATCGAGGTAAAGGACATCCGATCCGTACCGCCGGACGGCCTCGGTCGCATCCAGGTTGAAGGCCTTGCACTCCTTCCCGTTGTCGAACACGAGGTTGTTGAGCTGTCGGATGGACCGCCTGAAGGATTCGATGAACTTCGACAGGGGCGGATTGGACAGCTGCGACTGTTCCAGACTGGCCGCCGTCTCCAGGTCAGCTTTTCGGTTCATCTTGGAGCGGGAAAACTGACCGAAGGCGCTCTTTGATTTCACGGTGTTTCCGAGCGCAGCCAGCGCCAGGTCCTTCTTGTACCCCGGCAGCTTCTGGATGTTCGCCCACACCTGGTCCAGCCAGCGAAGCACCGGTTTGGTGTAGTAATAGCCGTAGAAATGATCCACGATGAACGTCCCGGCATCCGGGTTCGGAGCGAGCAGCCTCTCGACGTCCTCGTCGCTCAAGGTCTCGCTGGAGTTCTCGATCACCGCCCGCGCCAGGTGATAGGGAAAGCGCAGCAGGTCGTTGGCGATGACCTTCAGCCCCTTGCGCTTGAAGTGGTAGGCCACGTTCGCGCCGCCGGAAAAAGCGTCAAGAAGGCTTTCCGCGTCCTTGGGGACATGACGCTCGATCCAGCCGAGCATCAGGTACTTGCTGCCCATGAATCCGGTAACCCGCACGGGGTCCGCCTTGCCCGCCTGACAGGTGAGCAGATCGACGGAGTCCCCCAACGGGGCATCGGCTAATGCACGAAGATTGGCATCCACCCGCAGGGCAGCATCAGCCGCCTTGTCGGCATCGTTCTTCCCGATCCACTCCTTGGCTTTTTCCATGGTCCAGCCGTCGGGGTTCTGTTCCGTCTTGCGGACGAACCGGTAGGCCTGAAGGACCATGGAGCGCGGATTGCCGCCTTCGGGCACAAACTCCTTTTTCAACCGTCCGATGATGACGGCCACGCCATCGACGCCCTCGAGCGTCTTGCGTCGGAAGCTGTCCGGTTCGAACCGCTCCGGGTCCAGTACCCGGTAGCGGACTTCATTCTCCGTTTCCTCCCAGATCGCCTGCGCGGTCATGGTCTCGGTGGATGCGTCGGCGTCCGCCTTGGTGGACCGTCCCGCCGAACGGGAACAGATGAACAACCGTTCCTTGGCGTGGGAGGCGTCGCCGTGACGTGATGTGATGGCGTAATGATGATCTCGGGAGCGCATGCTCGAATCGCGGTCAAGGGATGTGATGATTCCACGCATCTCCCGTTCGGTCGGATGCGCGTGATCGCGATACGAAATGAGCCAGTGCGGGATATGCTTCGCGTTGCCGAGGAAGGTCTCGAAGAACCCGGCCGCATTGGCACGGGTCACGGTCTTGTGATCCGTCTCGTAATGCTTGGTTTTCGATCCCTCGACGAGGTTGAGCCCCTTCCAATAGGTCATCAGCCCTTCCACGAAGTGGTATGCCTTTTCGTAATTCGTGGTCGAGAACTCCGTGGCGTAGGGCGGATCGAAATAGGCGAGATCGACCTTCACTTCCGGCAGGAATTCGTTGATATCTTTGCGTAAGGCCTTGCAATCCTTGCCGTTATTAAAAACAAGAGCGTTAATGCGGGCTGCGTTTTTGCGGAAACGGGCTTTGAACTCCTCGGGGCTGTCCTCCCGTTTTCCGTAACGGGTGGACGACGAGAAATGACCGAAGCCGCCTTTGCCGGACATGCAGGTCTTGCCCAGGGCGAACAAGGCCAGGTCCTTCTTGAAGCCTGAGAGCCGGTCCACATTGGCCCGGATCGTATCGATCAGGGCGTGGACGCCCTTGGCGAAAAAGATGCCCTTGAAGTTGTCGCGGACGAAGCTCCCGGCCTTGGGATTGTCGGTCAGCAGCGCCTCCACGTCCTCGTCGCTGAGCCGGACACTGTCGTTTTCGATGATGGCCCGGGCGGCGTGATAACAGTAGTGGAGACGGTCGTTGGCCAGGACCCGCAGGCCCTTGGTCTTGAACATGTAGGCCACGACCGCCGATCCTGAAAAGGCGTCGGCCGCCGATGACACTCCCTCCGGGGTGTGCTTCCAAATCCAATCGACCAGCTTCTGCTTCGAGCCGATGTAATTGGTGATGTATTTGGGCCGTTTCTCAGGAGGCAGTTCCTCCGAGACATCGCGTCCCTGGGCTTCGAGCGCCTCGAAGTCCAGGTCAAGCGCGGCGTCTGTTTCCAGCAGGAACGCCAGCCGGTCACGGTCGGTTGCGAATAGCTCCATTCGGTTCTCCGGTCATGTCGCGACAATCCGGTTTATGCCGGTGGGGCGCTCGTTCCGTCCGCGGATCGCAGCCCGCGGGACGGGCGGAGAGCCCTGTCGCTGTGATATCTACCGGAGCCCGTCTGAAAGTGTCGGAGGGGGGGTCAGGAGATTCGGCCGGATGCGATCTTGTCCAGGAGGAGCCGCGCGCAGGCGTCTGTCGAAGGGAATTCGTCGGTTTCGATGACGGGGCCGCGCATGCCGCGGTAAGCAGGGAGCGTGGTCTGATGGTAGGTCAGAAAATCCTCGGGCAGAGACCTGATGTCGTTTTCCACCAGGCGGTTGATGATCCAATCGGCTTCCTCGCGGGCATCGGTATTACCGGGCAGGAACTCGATCACCAGATCCAGGCCGGGCCCCGATCCCTGGACCCAGACGCCGACAGGTTCGTACCGCGGGTCCCGGATACGGTCGCGCAGGGCATGCTCAATCATGTAACGCAGTTTCATTCCCATTCCTCCGCGATTTGCCGGTGTTCGGTCATCAGGTCCGCATCTATAAGGGAGAACCGATCCCGGTTCCGCATCTTGTACCTCCGCCAGTTGCTCCAATCTGAAGCCAGTTCCGGCTCCTGATCCGGGAAGATCAACTCGATGTGGTACTTCCGGTTGCGGTCATCAACGAGATCGAGCAAATAGGTGTCCCCCTGGGACCAGCCGACAACCTTGACGGTGTGCGCGTGCTGGAATCCTTCGTCGTAGCCGACCGTTTTAAAGAGGAGCCAGAAATCAACCCGCTTGACTTCACCCTCGGCATCGAAGTGCGGGGCCACACGGATTATGGTGTAGCTGTCCACGATGCCGAGGCGCACAGAGTCCCGACCGGGTTCGACCAGACTCATCCAGGAGCCGCCGTCGTTGAACGGTGCGAACAGGTCCTGGAGTTTGGCTTTTTCCTTCTCGATGAACTCCTTCATAATCACCTCACCAGCACGATGTCCTCGACCTTGCGGCCGTCGGGCAACTCTGAAATCCTGCGTTTCAAGAATGCATCGACCAGGCGTTTTTTCTCCCGGTCGCTGCCCACCACGATCACGTCAATGTTGTCGAGCAGGGTGAC
>ERZ795057.173-NODE-173-length-68122-cov-8.237780_pt1 | contig 68122 bp, 64 predicted proteins | sample MGYA00375141_ERZ795057 | MGnify/ENA primary metagenome ERZ795057 (study PRJEB30186, sample SAMN05720163) | activated sludge metagenome | isolation source: Anaerobic digester | place: Hong Kong | collected 2015-01-26 ...
CCGAGACACTTGGCAATGATATAATAAAGCTCCTGAATATGCATTATGACCGGGCAATAAGGGAAATTATAAAGTATGACGGTGTTATCGGCTCAATTATCGGGGACGCCCTCCTTGCTGTATACGGCGCCCTTGATGACAGCAGTGACAATAAATCCTACCAGGCTGTCCATTCAGCTTACAAACTTCATGAGGTGACTGAGCTGCTCAGGCTCCGGATGGACAAGATCAAAAATGAGATCGAGGATGAGAAAGGGAAGCTTACCAGGGATGAGAACAAGGTCTACAAGGCCGTACTCCTGGAAATCGGTGTAGGTATAGACGGAGGGAACGTCTTCTATGGTACCCTCGGATCGTATGTGAGGATGACGAACACCGTTATCGGTGATAATGTAAATGCCGCCTCAAGGCTTGAGGGCCTTACCCGGGTTTATAAAGCACCTGTAATCTGTTCAGAATATGTTAAGAGCGATATTGAGAAAAATGTTGAAAATCACGGCATATACTTCCTGGAAATTGACAGGGTAATGGTCAAAGGGAAAACAAAAGCGCAGAAGATTTACTGGCCTGTTATGGAAAGTGAGATTGATGAAAGTTTCAGAAAAGACCTTTCAGCTTTTGAACTGGGACTTGAGCTTTATTACAAGGGCAAATGGACTGATGCGCGTAAGAAGTTCGCAAGGTGCGGCCTTAAAGTGGCTGATGTTTTTAAAGAAAGGACATCTGAAAGGTGTCCGAGCAACTGGGACGGCGTATGGCAAATGACAAGCAAGTAAAAAAGGAACTGGTCCCTTTCGGAGCTAAATTTCTTCCGGAAGAGATCGCTAATATTGACGGAAGTGCAGAGGTCTATTCCCTTGAGAATGAATATGCGAAGACCAAGAAGAACAAGAACTGGATGGTCCTTTTTATTGTTTTTGTTTTTATAGGATTGATAGCGGCCCTTACAGTTTTTGTTACATACTACTCCAAGGCGAAGGACAGCAATATTGAGGTTAGTATAAATGAGTTTGAAGATCTCCGCCTTAAGGAGATACTTAACTCATCAAGACTTACTGAAAACAATCTCCAGATAGGTAAAAATGAGGTTGTAAGCCTGATGGTTGAGATGAGGAATAAAATTCTTCAGATAAACAATATTTACCTGAAGAGACAGAATGCGGTCCTTGACAAAGGTGCGCCTGAAGAAACTACCAGAAGCAGACTCGCAGAACTCCGCAGAGCCGAGGATGCTGAAGTCAGGGCAGTGAGGGCAAAGTATGAAGGGCGTATAAATAAAAAACGGGCAATTATTAATGAGATTGAACGTGAAAAAGCGAAGGCTGACAGGGAAGTGCGGAAAGAGAATAAGGCCATCGGTTCACTTGGTGATGAAAACAGACTTTACGCGCAGAATATGAAACGTCTCTCACAGTCTTCCCGCAGTGGACTCAATGCCCTGACCGACTTCTATGAGAGATATATAAAGTATGTGATATTGAAGTATAATCCTGTTTTCAAGCCGGGAGATGTAAAAACCACGCTTGCCAGGAATGCTAAACGTAATGAGGAGCAGAACCTGCGGGAATACGACGAACTGTTTGCAAAAGAGAACATAATAAGCAGACAGCGCTTTGACGAGACAAGAGGAAAGATTAAAGATCGCAGCCTCCTGATGGACAGGCTGATAGGTGTGGAGTATGAGAATTCTGTACCTCCGGCACTTAACAGTATAGATAATCTTTCCAACTCGATAGTAAATGATTACGAGAATCTCTGGTTCGGCCTTGCATCTACTGTTAAACAGAAAAATTCGCAGATCGAGGATTACCGTATAGCCCTTGACGCGGTATTAAAAGAGAGGCCTGAAAGCGGCTATATTATCTCTGCAGTGAATCCGTCAAGGATATCAATTCATATAAACAGGCTTCTCACTGTACAGGAGGGGGATATAGCCCTTGTCTTCAGGACTGATGATCTATATATAGGCAAGATTAAATTTTACAGAACTGCTGAGGGCCTGAAAGCCAGGCTCGTAAGCCTCGCAGGCAAGGAGAAGATGAGGCCCTTTGACAGAATATTAATCAAGATTAAGTAGGTTGAAGATGAAAATTAAAATATTTTTAATATCACTATTCATGTTGATTTCAGCGTCCGGCGTTATGGCTTATGACTGGAGTTCAGCCGGAATGCAGCTGAAGGAGTCAGGGACGGCTGAGGATGAGAATTTTTTAATCCTCAGTGACAGCAGCGCAAACGAGATAAAAGTCAGGTTTGTAGGCGAACTGGATGATAAGTGGGGAGAAGCTGTTGTTAAGCTGAACAAACAATTCAGAACATGGCAATATATGAAGGTAGCTAAACTCGAATTTTTTGTAAACGGCAATACGCTGGAAATTCTCGTGATTCCTTCATCATTTACATACAGCGGGCTTAATTTCATGCCGCATATTCCGGCAGGTTTGACTTTTCTTTATGATTATGACCTGAGATATAATTTCAGGGTAACAAAAAATGATTTTTTTCTCAGGATAAATGACAGGTTTATTAACGAAAAATTCCTGTGCCAGAGGATGAAGGAGGCCGTGGATGATCCCGTGGCCTACATGAAAAAGAGGGAGCCTGAATATTTCCTGAGAAAACTGAATGAACTTGAAGAAGCCCAGGCGCGTACAGAAAAAGTATCAAAGGATAATTTTGAAAAACTCACCAGGGCCCTGCTTTACTATCAGAATACCGGATTTCTCGGGTTCGGCAACACTTCGGTTAAACCTCAGGTAATTAAAAGGGTTATAGAACTTAAAGCTGCGACCCCGGCGATCACAAAAGAAAAAATCAAGACACAGCTGGACAGCGAAAAGATTAAGGTAACAGATAAAGAGATCCAGCTGATCCTGGATATTTTCTATAACGAATTTGACGAAAAATGATTATAGCAAGTTTTAACTGCAACTCGGTGCGGGCGCGCATGCCCGTACTGAAGCGGTGGCTGGAAAGTGTTTCTCCGGATGTCCTCTGTCTCCAGGAAACCAAGGTCGTTGACAGCGATTTTCCTGCGGATGAATTCCATTCCCTCGGTTACAGCGCTGCATACATGGGCGAGAAGTCGTATAACGGCGTGGCAATAATTTCAAGAATTAAACCTGATGAGATATATCACGGCTTTGACGGCAAAGGGAAAGATGAAGGGACAAGGCTTATTGCTGTTAAAACAGGCGAAATCAATATTGTAAATACATATGTCCCTCAGGGGACATCGCCTGACTCTGAAAAATTCCAGTATAAACTCAACTGGTTTGAAAGACTCAGGGATTTTTTTGAAATCAGGTATAAAAAAAGTGACATCCTGATATGGACTGGTGATTTTAATGTAGCTCCTGAACCGATAGATGTCCATAATCCCAAAAGGCTACTGGGAAACATCGGTTACCATCCTGACGAACACCGTGCGCTTGCTGTTGTAAAGGAGTGGGGCTTTACCGATGTTTTCAGAAAACATACTCCCGAGGGGAATAATTATACATTCTGGGACTACAGGGTAAAGGACGGCGTGTCCAGGGGGCTTGGATGGAGAGTTGATCATCTCTGGGGAACCCGGAAGGCCGCGGAAAAATCGGTTAAGTCATGGATAGACGTTGAACCGAGATTATGGGAAAAACCTTCAGACCATACTCCGATCCTCGCCGAATTCAGTTTTTAGTGTGATGTCAGGGTTTAAAGTGCCGGCCCGTTTTACAATTCCCCGATTCATTATTATAATTCTGTTTCTCACCGCATCAATTGCTGTGGCTGAAATAAAAGTCCCTGTTGTTGATGATGTGAAAGATGTTGATTTTAATTCATCAGGATCATCAGAGGAATATCCGGTTAAAGCAGTTTTTTATGGCGGAAAAAACATTACCGGCAGGATTTTGCTTGGCGGGAAAAACAGTGTAAAATCCCCGGGAGAACATGGCAGAATATATCCTTTCAGTGATGTTGCACGCATAACGGTTAAAAGGTGGTCGGGGCGGAAAAAAGGCAAAGGATGGATTTTTCTGCCTTCAGTATACGAGGTCGTCCTTAAAAACGGGAAGGGGGTAGTATGCAATGGGAATATCGGGTATCTTAACAGGATCAGGTTTACTGCTGATAATGGTAAAGGCCTTTTTCTTTACACTTATTTTTATGACTACCTTGAAAAAGGGGGATGGATAAATTCCGGGAGGAGCGGAAGTGAAACTCTGACTTCAGTCCCGGTGAAGGGGACCCTCTGTACTATTGAATTGAAGAAATGAATTCTGCCACTGTTGAATTGAACTCTTCACTCTCCTCGAAGAAGGGTATGTGCCCTTTTTTTTCAAAGATTACAAGCCGTGAATTTTTGATTTTTTCTTTCATTTTTTCTGTCAGTACTGATGGAATCATGCAGTCGTAACGGTTTGTCAGAAGAAGTACCGGCCTCTCTATGCTGGGGAGAATATCCGTGCAGTCAAGATTCATGCAGATTTTCATATCTTCAGTTATAATGGACTTTTCCTTTTCAACAATACCTTTTTTGGCGGCAAGAATAAATATGCCGGCTTTTTTAAAAAATATCGATTCCAGCATTTCATTGAAAAACGTATCAAAGCTGTTAACCGAGCGATTGATCATCTCTTCTGAAACAGGTATTCTGGCTGCTGTTGATATCAGGATAAGAGCTTCTATTCTGTCCCTGTTTCTCCTGTAGTGCTCAAGGCATATCGGCCCCCCCATTGAGTGTCCTGCAATAATATATTTTCCGATGTTTTCTTTGCGTATTACCTGCTCAATGCTGTTGTTATATATTTCCGCTGATACACTCTCTGAATTCAGCGATCTGCCATGCCCGGGAAGATCGATTGCTATGACCCTCATGCCGGTGCCGAAAAATTTAAGCTGATTATGGAAAAACCTGGAATCTGCTGCAATCCCGTGTATGAAAATAATTGTGCGGCTGTTTTCAGCCCCGTTAATTCTGTAATAAACTTTTCTGCTTTCTGTTTCTATGTAATTCAACGTAATTCCCATGAATATGTTTTATAAATGACATTATTTTATATCAATATTATTATTTACGAAATATGAAGAAATTCTTAAAAAAACGTAAATACAGGGATGCGTGAGAGAGCGGGTACCGCTTAATTAAGGGGTTAAGGGCCTATTCTTATAAGTTGAAGATTTTCATGAAGAGGGGGACCTGTTTGTCCGAATATATATATAAGCGATACAATAATTATTGAACAGGCATTAAATTTAAATATATTTGTACTAATATGGCGTTGTGCGATCTGTTTAAGGTTTATGCTTGACATCTTGCAAAATAGAGGGTGCATTAATATCACCTTAAATATTAAATGAACGGGTTGGGCAGGTTTATGGAAGTTGAAGAAAAGGATTTTACAAAACAGTTCGGTTTTTTCTCCCGTCTCAAAATACGGTCAAAACTGATATCAATTATATCCATCATAATTATTACCTCTCTCGCGGCTATGATTTCTCTTGCCACTATATTTTTTAAAAAGGATAATGAGATAAGGGTAAAGGAGAGTAATTTTACCATATCCCAGGTAATAGCATCCAAGACTGAGTCGGACTTTACCGCAATCGTGGAAAAGCTTAATATTATGGGGACAACCATGCTGCAGGAGTTTAAGACAGGACAACAGAAAAAACTTTTTACTGACCTGTTTTTTACCAATGACAGGGATTTCCTTTATGTGGGGATCGGGGTTATAAATACATCCGGTTCGATTACCGTTAACAGGTCGATTTTTAATGACAGGTTTTTTAAAGATAACTCTCTCGATTCCGGTTTGCCCGGCAAAGTCACTAATGAAAATGTTGAGAAGTATAAACGTTCATTCAATGGTGAAGCTGTTGTCCATAATGTTTCAGGCAGGTTCGGAACTCCTGTAATAGCAGTCACGATGCCTTTTCAGAGGAACAGAGATGACAGGGTCAGTTCAATTGTAATAGGATATATAAGGCTGAATAAAATCCTCAAATCATTTGCTAAAAGCGGTATTACTGACACCTTCATGATTAATGGGGAAGGGGATGTACTGGCTCATCCTGACACAAAACTTGTTTTAGGCCATGCCAACCTTTTAAATCTGCCTATAGTTGACAGGATGATGAAGAGCAAGCTGGACAACGGGCAGACAAGATATAAAAATGAGGCGGGTGTTTACCATCTCGGTTCATTCAAAAAGATAGGTTTCAGCGGAATCGGTGTAGTGAGCTCCGTGTCCGAGGATCTTGCGCTGCAGGAAGTATACAATATCCAGAGAAGAAATATTTACATAACGATTATAGTTCTTAACCTCGCCATCCTGATTGTATATTTTTTCAGTAAGTCACTTACCACTCCGATAACGGTGCTCCTCGGCGCTACAAAGGAGATTGAAAACGGTAATTTTCAGGTGGGCATTAAACCCTCAACAGGAGATGAGATCGGCATGCTTACCGAGTCATTTGTAGAGATGGGCCGCGGACTCGAAGAGAGGGAGAGGATGAAGGACGCCTTCGGAAAGTTCGTTAACAAGGATATTGCCGAGCAGGTACTGAGGGGGGAAATCAAACTCGGGGGTGAAAGAAAGAAGGCAACGGTCTTCTTCTCTGATATAAGGTCTTTCACCGCGATTTCTGAAAAGCTGGAACCGGAAGAGGTTGTTGAATTTCTTAATCAGTATATGACCCGTATGGTTAATTGTGTGAATGATACATTCGGGGTTGTTGATAAATATATAGGTGACGCTGTCATGGCAGTCTGGGGTGCTCCCGTTTCCCATGGAAACGACACTGAAAATGCGATAAACGGCGCTCTTATGATGAGAAAAGAACTTCTGGAGTTTAACAAAGGGAGAGGGGATGCGAAGCATCCTATAATAAAAATCGGCTGCGGGATCAATACCGGCCCGCTGCTTGCCGGTCAGATCGGTTCAGTTGAAAGGATGGAGTATACCGTTATAGGTGATACAGTTAACCTTGCCTCAAGAATTGAATCATTGAATAAACCTTTCGGTACAGATATACTCATCTCCACTGATACCTATCATGAAGTGAAGAATATCTTCAGGGTCGAACCGATGCAGAAGATCAAGGTCAAGGGGAAATCTGAGCCGCAGCAGATATTCGCTGTTCTCGGCAGGCTGGATGACCCGTCTTCACCAAAGACACTTGAGGAAATGAGGGCTCTTGTCGGCATAGACATGAAGGGTAAATGCGCAGAAGAAGTCGGCGATGAAGGTGAAGTGAAATATGAAATTCTTGACTAGTGATATTCTGGTTTCAGCCGGGAGCGCTATAATAATTGGTGCAAGTTCAGCGCTCCTTTATGCTGATTTTACAAAGAAGATCGATGCGGGAGACCTTCAGCAGATTGGTACGATAACCTTTAAGCGTGAAGTTGCTCAAAGGAAATACCAGGCACAGGTTGTCTGGGAAGAGGTTGAGCAGAATTTCCCCGTTTTCAATAACGACTCCATCAGAACATCAGATATGTCAGAAGCTGTTATACATCTTAATGACGGAACTGATATAAGCATTGATGAGAACAGCATGATAATGCTGTCAACCCTTGAAAACGCAATAAATATTAATTTTGAACACGGTTCTATTGCGGCTAACAGGGCCGGAATAAGGGGAACCGATATTTCTGCAATCAATATTACTTCTATGGACGCAACTGTTTCAATAGATAAGGGTAATATACAGCTGACACAGCTTGAGAACCAGGAACTGGACCTGACAGTATCAGACGGACAGGCAAAGGTTAAAGACGCAAACGGAGAGACTGTAGTTAATGTTAATCAGAAGGCCCTTATTTCATCTGACAGAAAAGATACAACCATTGTACAGCTTAAGTTTGACCTGAAAGAGCCGTTGCCTAACAGTTTCGCTGTTACCGACAGTTCCGTTATTGATACCGAGTTTGAATGGGAGGCCCAGGGACAGTTTAAGAATATTACACTTGAAGTTTCCGGTGACAGGGAATTCGGTAAGCCCATTATTAGACAGAATGTAACAGGCAGAAAAATAGTGGTCCATAAGCTCGGTGAAGGTTCATATTACTGGAGGCTCAGCGCTGTTAATGAGTCTACAGGCAAGCCTGAATTCAGTGAAACCGGTAAATTTAATATTATTTATAAAAAGCCTCCCAGAATTATTGCACCCGTTCAGGAAGAGATTATAACTCATACTGCATCTTTTAACTCGGTGTCATTCAAATGGGGTGAGGCCGATAATACTTCTGACTATACACTTGAAGTATCTCCTGATAAAGATTTCGCTAATATTCTCTACAGTGTAAAGACACCTCTGCAGAATATTACAGTTGATAATATAAATCCCGGAAATTATTTCTGCAGGGTAAAAAGTGGCGTTGCGGTTGGAGGGGGAGTTTTTGTAGCGAGAAGTACTCCTGTATCATTCTCCGTGGAAAAGGCAAAAGAAATTACTCCTGTGAAACTTTTGACTCCTGCAAAGGGTGATAAAATTGATCAGGATATTCTTAAATCAAAAGGGCTTGTTCTTACATGGGGAAGCGACCCCTCCTTTATATCATATGAAATAGAACTCTCACGCAACAAAGAATTCACTGATATTGTTACAAGTGACACGCGGGGAGTTAATTTCAGGAATGTAGAAAAAACTCTTGGCGGTGGAAGGTATTTCTGGCGTGTGAGGGGGAATCTTTCTGAAACTGAAAAAGTACCTTTTTCAGAAACCGGTTTTTTTGACGTAACCGTTAAAGAAGTCCTTGCAGTTGTGTCACCTGCAAATGATGACGAGGTTGAAATTCCTGCAGACAGTAAGGGTAATAAAGTAAAGTTCCAATGGAAGAAGTTGAGCCAGCCCGGAGTCTACAGGGTGCAGCTTGCTGATAATCCTCAGTTTAATAAAGTAAAAACATTGAATTTCAGAAATGAGAATTCGGGAGAGATTTCTATACCTGAATCCGGTGAATACTACTGGCGTGTTACCCTGTCTGACAGTAAGGGAAAAGTTATTGCAAGAAGTGAACCTGCAAAATTTACCGCAGAGGTTGAAAAACCGGTTGAAGTTGCCAAAACTCTTCTTGTGGTTAAAGCACCGGTCCGCGGCGCAAGGATTTATATTAATTCTTCCTTCAGAGGGTATACTGAAGTCAGCAGGGAAGTAAGACCCGGACAGAGTATAAATGTAAAGATAACAGCAAGAGATTTTTCAGATTATACAACTTCAGTAAAGGTTGAAGAGGGGAAGACATATACATTGACCCCGTCAATGCAAAAGTCAAAGAAACTCACCAGGGTCAAGTGGGTAAGTTCTCTTTCAGCGCCGATAAGTTCCGCTCCATTGTATTATAAAAATATGATAATAGCCTGTTCTGAAAACGGAATATTTACGGTGATGAACAGCGGCGGCGGTATAATTGTTTCAAAGAAAATTGCTTCAAGAATTGAATCAAGACCTAAGGTCTACGGTAATAATGCCTATGTGGTCGATGTTGACGGCAATTTATATTCCGTTCAAATTGTTTCAGGCAAGGTTAACTGGAAGGTTGAAGCCGGCGGGCCGCTTCTTTTCAGGTCTGAACCGCTTATAACAAAGGACAGAATTTTTCTCGCTACAGGTTACGGGTATGTTGAGGCCTATGACCATAAAGGTAAAAAGCTATGGGAGAATGATCTTGACGGTGCTATTTATAATTCACTTCAGATCGCAGGGGAAAATCTCATAATAGCAACTGATGAGCTTATGCTTTTTGCACTCTCCCAGAAAGACGGCGATGAGGAATGGTCAACTCCTATTGAAGAAAAGGTTGTTACGCAGGCCCCGCTTGTTCACAAGGATCATATCTACTTCGGATGTTATTCAGGAATGTTTTATTCCATTGTGGCTGATAACGGGGATATAAAATGGACATTCAGGACCGGGGGAGCTATTTATTCTTCACCCGCTGTTCACGGTAAAAATATACTTTTCGGCTCAGAGGACGGATTTATATACTCTCTTGATGATTCTACAGGGAAGTTGAAATGGAAGTTTAAGACAGGAGGGCCTGTTAAGGTCAGCCCGCTCCTCGCTTTCGGCAACGTTGTAGTCGCGGGTGAGCGTACTATATATGCCCTTAAACCCGGGAGCGGTAAACTGGTATGGCAGAGTTCTTTTGGAAGTGATATAAAAACTTCACCTGCTTTTGCGGGCGATACGGTTGTTTTCGGCCTTGCAAACGGGGATGTGGTTTCAGTGAGGAATACGCTTATACAGGTAGTTGAATAGGGCCAGGGGAGCTTTATTGCTGCCAGCCCTGCAAGTTTTATAATAAATAAATTCAGGTATTAGTATTGACGGTGAAAGAGGTTCCGGTAAGGCTGGGGCCTCTTTTTATTTTTTTTGAAATTAATACTTGAAATTATGTCTCATCTCATTAATGATTAACAGGCACAGGTTGTTATGCCTGTTTTTGCAGTTCTTCTGCGGGAAAATTGTCCCGGATTCTATCTCAATACCTGGTTTAATAATGGATTTTGTACATCTTCATAATCATTCTGACTATTCAATTCTGGACGGTGCCATAACTGTCAATAAGCTTGTGGGTAGGGCTGTCGAGCTCGGTATGCCTGCCATAGCCATTACTGATCATGGGAACATGTTCGGTGCCGTAGAATTTTACCAGAAAGCCCAGAAAGCAGGGATTAAGCCTATTATAGGGGAGGAGTTTTATGTAGCTCCCGGTTCAAGATTTAAAAAAGAAACATCCAGGGAGAGCGGGGAGGGGATAGCCTATCACCTGGTACTGCTTGCCAGGAACAATACCGGTTATAAGAATCTTATGCGCCTCTCTTCCATAGCCTATACCGAGGGTTTTTATTATAAGCCCAGAATTGATATGGAAGTGCTGGAAAAGTATTCCGAGGGCCTGATTGTTTCATCCGCCTGCATAGCAGGTGAGATCCCAGCAAATATTATAAGAGGGAAACATAAAGAGGCCAGGGTACTTGCCGGCCGTTACCAGGAAATTTTCGGAAAAGAAAACTTTTTCCTTGAACTCCAGTATCACGGTATAAAAGAACAGGAGATTGCCAACAGGGAACTGATAAAGATGGCCGCGGAGATGAATATTCCGCTTATCGCCACAAATGACGCCCACTATGTCACAAGGGATGACGCGTATTCCCATGAGGTCCTTCTCTGCGTGCAGACAGGGAAGACCATGAGTGACGAAAATCGGATGAAGTTTGCAACGGATGAATTCTACCTGAAGACCCTTGACGAGATGAGGATGAATTTCGCCGATTACCCGGACTCTCTTTTTAACACATGCAGGATAGCTGACATGATCGACCTTGATATAGATCTTGGCAACCCGGTACTGCCGAATTTTGAAGTACCTGCGGGATTCAATCTTGATTCATACCTGCGTCATCTTGTTTATGAAGGGGCGGACAGGATATATTCCGGCAGGATACCTGAAGCTGAAAAAGAGAGGATCGAGTACGAGCTTTCTGTTATTACAAATATGAAATTTTCAGGTTATTTTCTTATAGTATGGGATTTCATTAATTACGCAAGAAGTGTTAATATCCCGGTAGGCCCGGGCAGGGGCTCTGCTGCCGGGTCAATAGTTTCGTACTGTCTGGGTATTACGGCACTTGATCCCATGAGATACAATCTTCTCTTTGAGCGTTTTCTTAACCCTGACAGGAATGAGATGCCTGATATGGATATTGACTTCTGCGCAGACAGGCGTGAAGATGTAATAGATTACGTCAAGAGAAAATACGGCGAGGACCATGTCAGCCAGATAATTACCATCAACAGGATGAAAGCCAAGGCCGTTGTAAAGGATGTGGCCCGTGCTCTTGATATACCTTTTGCCGAAGCCAATGACATCAGCAAACTGATTGAAGAAAACACACTGGCTGAATCGATCAAGACTTCGCCGGAACTTAAGAAACTCGCGGACAGTGAGAAAGGGAAGGAGCTCATCGATATATCCCTCAGGCTGGAAGGGCTCACAAGGTCTGCCGGAAAACATGCTGCCGGTGTGGTCATATCAAAAGGCCCTCTCACTGAATATGTTCCGCTGTATCGAGATAAGGACGGAAGTATCTCCTCACAGTATGAGAAGAATACCCTTGAACAGGCGGGTCTTGTTAAGATGGATTTTCTGGGGCTTAAGAACCTCAGTATAATCGACAGCTGCCTTAAACTGATAAAGGAAACAACCGGTGATGAAATTGATATAAACAATATACCTCTTGATGACAGTGAAACCTACAGGCTGCTGAAAAACGCGGACACAAAGGGTGTGTTCCAGCTTGAAAGTTCAGGTATGCAGAATATCCTCAGGCGTCTGGGGCCCACGGAATTTGAGGATATAATAGCAATAGTTGCGCTTTACAGACCGGGCCCTCTGGGTTCAGGAATGGCTGATGATTTTATTGAAAGGAAAAAGAAACCTGAACTTGTGGAATATTCCCATCCTTCACTGGAGCCTGTACTTAAGGATACCCTGGGTGTTGTTGTTTACCAGGAACAGGTTATGCTTATATCACAGATTATCGCCGGGTTTACTCTTCCTGAAGCGGATAAGCTCCGTAAGGCAATGGGTAAGAAGAAGATGGATATTATAGATGCCCTGGAGACCAAGTTTCTGGAGGGGGCTGAAAAGAATAAGATAGACAGACAGATTGCCGTTGATCTTTATGATATGATTAAGAAATTCGGTGAGTATGGTTTCAATAAATCACATTCAGCCGCTTACGCGCTTGTGACATACCAGACCGCGTATCTTAAGGCCCACTATCGGGCGCAGTATATGACTGCTCTTCTTTCCGCCCAGCCGGATAAGCAGGATGATGTTATACAGTATATAACGGATTGCAGGGAAAACGGGATCAGGGTTCTCCCTCCTTCTTTAAATAAAAGCTTTTACGATTTCTCCATAGAGGATAAATCGATAAGGTTCGGTTTTGGCGCGATCAAGGGGCTTGGTGAAAAGGCCATTGAAAATATAATTGAAGCGAGAAGTAAAAACGGCGGCTTTAAAACACTGAAAGAGTTTCTTGAAAAGGTTGACCTGGGGGTGGTGAACAAAGGTGTACTGGAATCACTCATTAAGTCGGGAGCCCTTGATGAGATCCATAAGAACCGGGGGCAGCTTTTTGAATCGGTTGACCTTATTATTGAGCTTGCGCGCAAGTATCAGGAGGATCTCAATTCCGGGCAGGGCGACCTGTTCAACATGGATAAGAGCAGGGATAACAGCAGGCTTTCGACAGATCTCCCCTCAGTTGAAGACTGGAAGGATAATATAAAACTGGCCTTTGAAAAGGAAATTATCGGGTTGTATCTCTCCGGGCACCCTCTTTCAAAATTTGAGGACGAAATTAAATCTTTCCCCTCGTATACTATTTCTGAGTTGTGCGAGGATAACTGTAATTCGGACGTTTCAATAGTCGGTCTCCTGAGCAATATATCAGTAAGGCGTTCACAGAAGAACGGCAAACAGTATGCCGTGGGAATGTTTGAGGACCTTAACGGTTCAATTGAGATACTTTTCTTTACAAGGGTTCTTGAAAAGTTTTCTGATCTGATTAACGGCGGAGAACCTGTAATGGTGACCGGAAAAGTGGAGTTTGAGGGAAACAAAGCGCGCAAGATAATCGCCAATAACCTTAAGTCTCTCCGGGAGGTCAGGAGAGAGGCGGTTGCAGGCATCCATATAAGACTCGATTCACTCGGTGTTGATGATGACATAATTTCAAGTATTAAGAATGTTGTGGAGCGGCATAAGGGAAACTGCCCGATCTTTTTTCATGTGAGGGAGCAGGGCGGAGTTAGAACAATAAGGGCCCATTCGTCTTTTAACGTGCAGCCTTCAGAGGGCTTTATTGAGGAGATGTCAGGCATGATAGGGCATGAATCGATAAGGTATTCCTTTAACAGGTACCAGTAGCATCTAATCCTCGTAAATAACTATATTTTTCTGTATCATGTTGTAACCCCGGGACTGCTGCATCAATTTTGATTTTTTCATAGTGGTTTTTATTTTAAGGTTCCTGAAATCTGCAAGTTCCTTGCTGAGAAGCTGTGCTAGTGTTACCGGGATTGTTATGTCTATAACCGAGCTTTCAGGTATGTTGATAATAATATCAGGTCTTTTTCTGAAGCTGTAGTCCCGCGACGGCCCTGATTTGATCAGTTTTAAAAGCCTTTCAATGACATCTACCCTTGTGAAGCTGGTGAAGTTTCCGATAACATATATCTCTTCGGGCCGCAGCTCTTTTTGATAATCATAACTGTTGTTTTCCTCCCCGTTAACATAGTAACTGTTCCCGGTCCTGAAAACTATGTCAGCTGGCTCGGCTGAACTGATTTCCGGGGATGCTGTTTCAGCAGGTTCGTTTTTTTTAAGTTTAATGCGCAGTTTCTCTTTTGTTTTTATCATGTTGAGAAATGTGTTAAGGTTATGTTTTATCTGTCGGATGTCTGAATCTGAATCGCATATTTTTATGGAGAAGTTCCTGTTGAAACTGTCCTGTTCGGTTTTAAGATGCCTTATAAGTTCATTGATTCTGCTGTCATTGGTTTTAATTTGGTTAAGGAGGAGCCGCGGTTCTTTAACTTCATCGCTGAATTTAAGGTAATCATCATGTCCGGCGAGGATGAATAAATTACATGCGATATCGCGGAATGATTCGCTGCGTGTAATCAGTATATACGAGAGGATTACTGTGCGAAGTATTTTCAGGCCGTCAGGGTCATGTTCTGTTCCGGAATGGAACCGCAGATCGGTAATAAGCATTAAAGGATGACCTTTGCTATTAATAAAATCGAGCAGATCCTTTTTAATCCACGAGAGTGAGCCCGTTTCCCTGATTTTTTCTTTTAGAAAATTTATCAGGGATATTTCCGTTTCAGTCCCCTTGATATCTATTCCGTTTTCTGCGGCAAATTCCTGCAGTGCCGGGAGAAGATTGTCTTTTTCTGAAATTATTAAGATACTGTTGGAGCTTGAAGTCATTAACTTTCCTTTTGAAGGTTTTTATTATTAAAAATAATATATTTATCATTTTGCTCCAATTAAAAAAAATCCGCTTATAAAAAAAGTAATTTTACCTGATTTTTTCTATCCGCTTAAAGAGCCCTTTAATTTACTGTAAGTTTAATGCCGGAACCCCCTCCTGCAGTGCTGATTATTGATTCCGGGAAACTATTTCTCTATTTTAGCTGATAAATTATTGCCTGTTTTAAGTCAAAAAAACCTTGAATAATAAATGAGGATTAAAAAATATTCATTATGCCACAGGGTGTAAAGTTACAATAAAGAGAGTGATATTATGAAGATTGCACACAGTATAGATGAAGTCCGCAAAGCTGTACGCGAGGCAAGAAAAGAAGGTAAACGGATCGGCTTTGTACCAACTATGGGGTTTCTGCATGACGGTCATATCAGCCTGGTATCAATTTCCAGGGAAAACGCGGATTTTCATGTAATGAGTATATTTGTAAACCGGCTCCAGTTTAATGATGTTAACGATTTCAATACCTACCCCAAGGACCTGGAAAGGGATCTGGACGTTGCTGAAAAGGGGGGAGTTGATCTTGTCTTTATTCCGGATGACTCGGAGATGTATAAAAATAACCTTACTACAGTTGATGTTGAGATGCTTACGGATAATCTCTGCGGCGCGCACAGGCCGGGGCATTTCAGGGGAGTATTTACTGTTGTGTCGAAGCTTTTTAATATAGTCCAGCCTGATGTAGCTGTATTCGGGCAGAAGGATATTCAGCAGGCTGTGAGCCTTGAGAAGATGGTGGCTGACCTTAATTTCCCTATACGGATGATAATCGCTCCTATAAAACGCGAGAGTGACGGCCTCGCAATGAGTTCAAGAAACAAACATCTGTCACCGGAACAGAGGACAGATGCGCTCGTCCTGAACAGGAGCCTTAAAAAATGCGGGGAGCTCCTGAATTCGGGTGTAACCGAATCTGTAAAAATAGTTTCTGAAATGAGGAAGGTGATTGAAGAGGGGAGTCCGGACAGTATAGATTATATTTCAGTTGTTGATTACGATACTCTTAAAGATGCTGAATTCGCAGGTGACAGGTCTGTAATAGCTGTTGCCGCTTTCTGGGGGACTACAAGACTTATTGATAACATGATAGCAGTCAGAGAGGGGAACAGTTACAAATGCAAATAGTAAGACTGCTGCTCCCTTTTGTTCTGTTGATTGCTGTCAGTTGCGGCAGCGGCGGGCCTCTGACCCCTTCCGACACTTTTAAAATAATAAGAAAAGCGGCTGACAGCAATGACAGGGCGGTTATTTTGAAAAACCTTTCAGCCGGGAGCATAGAAAAGATAAATGATTTTATAAGGCTTACCGCCAGGTTGAGCGATTCACAGTTGAAAGCTCTTGCACTTTCAGAAAATGTTCCGATTGAAAAGATAAGCGGCATGAAACCCGCTGAATGCACGGCTCTCTATTTTTCAAGAAACAGGTACGGGAACAGCCTGGCTGACATTTTCAATGAGGATATAGTTTCTGTTGATGTTAAGGGAAAATATGCAGTCATTAAAACTTCCGGTGGTTACGAACTCGATTTTGTGAGAGAGGGGCCTTACTGGAAATTTGATATAACCAGGTTGTAGAATAACAGATGCCTAAAAAAAGAATAACAATTCCAATATTTATACCTCACACCGGGTGTCCCCATCGCTGTGTTTTCTGTAACCAGTGGCGGGTAACAGGTGCTTCCCTGCTTCCCGACAGGGCCTCCGTTGAGCATACAGTGGAAAAGTATCTCTCAGGGGCTTCCCAATCAGTGGAAAGAATCGAGCTGGCGTTTTTCGGAGGGAGCTTTACCGGCATTGCACCGGAGCTCCAGGAACAGTTCCTCTCCTGGATTCAGCCCTATATAAAAAACAATGAAATACAGTCCATAAGGCTTTCAACAAGGCCCGATTATATTGACAGCGATATACTTGGCCTCCTTAAAAGGTATGGTGTTGAAACGGTTGAACTGGGGATTCAGTCATTTGATGATGATGTGCTTAAAGCTTCAGGGCGGGGACACAGTTCGGAAGATTCCGTAAAAGCAATTAATATGATTAAGCAGGAGGGGTTCAGGACAGGTATTCAGCTCCTTCCCGGACTTCCAATGGATACACCGGAAAAATCACTGTATACTGCAGAAGTTACGGTTTCACTTAAACCGGATGACGTGCGTATCTACCCTGCGGTTGTGCTTAAAGATACGGCCCTTGAAAATCTTTTCAGGCAGGGTAAATACATGCCCATGACACTGGAGGAGACTGTTGAACTCTGTTCGGCCATGTACGGCATGTTTTATGAAAAAGGGATCAATGTTATCAGGATGGGGCTTCATCCAATGGAAATGAACAGTGAAGACCCGGCTGTTGTCGCAGGCCCTTACCATACGGCTCTCGGTTTTATGATTAAATCAAGGTACAGAAGGAAAAAGCTGGAGGCACTGCTGAGAGACTGGAGGCTTCTACATCCGGCTGAGAGCAGGGCTGAGGTACTGCTGCCCTTAAAGAACAGGGAGGAATATATAGGGATGAACAGGGAGAATTTTTTCTACCTGCGGGAAAAATTTTTATTAACCGAACTGGGAGTAAGGTTTACAGATAATATTGAGCCTTTAATCCAGTGATTTTTTCGTTGACATCGGAACTGAATACGGGATTTTTGCAATAATTGTTTTTCCGGTGATAATTTTTTAGGAATTTTTTCAGTATAAAAGTCCGGCTTATATCTAAGCCGCAATGGGCGGGTGGAAGAGGACTTTATCTAAGTTTATATGTAAAATAATTTGAGGATTTGAGAGGTGATACAATGCCTACTTATGAATATGAATGTCTGGAGTGCAAGCACAGGTTTACTGTTTTTCAGTCAATGAAAGATGAGCCTGTAAAGGTGTGTGAAAATTGCGGAAAGCCGGTAAGAAAACTGTTTAATGCTGCAGGTATTATTTTTAAAGGCAACGGTTTTTATGTTAATGATTACAAGAGCAAGAATGCTCCTTCTGAAAACAATTCGGTTCCGGCATGCAGCGGAGACTGCGGATCATGCGGGGCACAGGGAGGGGAGTAGGCTATTTCTTCTCCCTCCTTTTTTTGGCCTTGTTCTGCCTGTTAATTGAAAACAGATATTTTTCAATGCTGAACAGGGCATTTCCTGAAATAACATCTTCTTTGAATTTAAAACCTGTTATCTGGTCTATGTATTCCCTTATTGACTCAGGGGATTTGGCTGCGTCGATATCAATCATGAGGTATTCAACATCGGCCATGAGATATTTTTTACTTCTCAGGGGATAAAGCACCTGCCTGGCATTGTATATCGGAACAACAATTTTCAGTTCGTTTTCTCTCAGTTCCTTTATCGTCTGTTCTATTTTCATCTCATTTTCAGGTTTGAGTTCAATCATATCAGACAGGGGGATAAGGGGGGCTTTCCTTTCGCGTATAAGTTTGTAAATATCCCTGGTTTCTCTGGAAATTCCCTTCTTTATTTTTACTGCTTTCTGGGGCTGGGATTTCTGGCTGACTTTTGCCGGTGTTTTGCCGCCCCTGGTGAAGAGTGAAGCTATACCTGAAATTATTACAGCGAAGAAGGACTTCCCTTTATCTTTTTCCGTTTCTTCATAGTAATCTTCAGTTTCCTCTTCTGCTGTTTTATAATCTTCATAGTCTTTTGCCATTTTTTTAAATGAGTTTATATTTTCTTCGTCGCCGAAAACTTTAAGAGACAGATCCTTTGAAGAGAGTATTTTTTTACCCGCATCGGTCAGCAGGTCGGCTGTAAAAAGTTTTTCATCCTTTTTTCTCTGTTCTATATAGCGGAATTCCTGACCGTACAGAATAAGGTGCATCAATTCATCATATCTGGTGAAGAACTGTGAAGGATCGATTATATATTTACTTCCGTCACTGGCCGGGAAGGAGAGTATTTTTCCTGAACCGGTTTTTTCCGTTTCCCACCTGTTGAATAATTCCGGGGTCAGATCTTTGAACAGGGCCAGTATATCACGATCCGATGTCATGAAATGTGATTTAATGTGGTTCATTATATCAGCATCAAGCAGAATAACAGGATCCAGGATTTTATCGACTTTATTAATGCAGTTTCTTAATGAATTGAAGTTTTTTACGGTTATCAGGTCTTTTTTATCCAGCGCGGCAGCAAGTTCTCCTGTCAGAATACTGAGGATATAATCAATCTTGGAGTCCCTGTAATCACTGATATAAGGGTTGAGAATGCCAAGATTTTTCAGCCTCCTGCTGATAGGGATGGCATGCATTTCTATGATTTTTTTAAGGGTCTCCACCTCGATTTTATTTTTAACTGCCTCGTAGTTGTTTTTATGGAAACAGAAATCTTCTGTAATTTCCATGCCGCTTCTGTCGTAAGCGAAGTTTTTGAACGTAAATATTGATTTTCCGAGCTGGTTTTTCACTATCTGTGACAGCTGGTTTCTGTTTTTTGTCTTTTTTATAAGTTTGGTCAGATTAAATAACCTGAAGCTCTGTAGCAACTGAAGCAGGTTTGAAGTTGAATTGCTGTCCCTCATGGATTGCAGGGCATGGAAAGCGGAATCGTTCAACATGAGAGTGAGTTCTATTTTTTCTTCTATTGTCAGTTTTTTTGTTTCAGGTTCTATTGAAAAGTTAAAAGAGTAAACAGGGCGTACATGTTCCGGGTGGTTTTTAATGAGCTGATCTACAAGAAACTGAATGTTCATCAGGCGTTTTTGAGTGAGGGGCATTTTTACATTTCTGGATTCATTCAGGTATTCAGGAGTGGCAAGTTCTCCGCTCCGGTTTCTTAACCAGTTTTTCTGCAGAAGTTCTATTTCGGCGAGGATCTCCTCTACGTGACCCTCTTTTGCAAGTCTTTCATTTAAAAACGGATATTTGTCACTCTTGGAATAAGCCAATTTTCTTTACCTTTGGTTTAGTGTGTTATATTAAACAATATTACAGATTAACTGCCCCTCCTGTAGGGGGGGATTATATCGATAAAGGTATTTTCTTTTATCCCGCTACTGCCTTTTGTCAATTATTAATTGAAACCTTTGACCATGGGGACAAACCTTACATATGTTATTACCTCATTATAAAGATTGTCCCCCCTTCTGCTTATCTTTATAAGTTTCTGGACAGATTCCCCGATAGGCGCTACAAGTCTTCCGTTATCAGCGAGTTGTTCAATCAGTTTCTGTGGAACCTTTTCGGGAGCAGCAGTTATGATAATAGCATCAAAGGGCGCTTCCTCAGGATACCCTTCGTAACCATCACCATGTATTACTTTAACATTATCACATCCGGTGTCCCGGAGTATATTTTCAGCTTTTTTTGCCAGAGAGGCAATCCGTTCTATGCTGTATATCTCTTTTGCCAGTCTGGACAGAATAGCTGCCTGGTAACCTGAGCCGCATCCTATCTCAAGGACTTTTTCATCTCCTGAAAATTCACATAACTGGCTCATAAGTGCGACTATGTAGGGCTGGGAGATGGTCTGTCCGTTTCCTATCGGAAGTGGATGGTCTCCGTAAGCGTCAACGAAATATTTATCGGGTATAAAACGCTCTCTCTCGGTCTGACGCATTGCTTCAATTACACGGGGATCTGATATATCTCTGGAGGTCAGATGTTCTTTTATCATCCTCTCTCTCTGTTTTGTCATTATCTCTTTTCTGTCAATATTCATGAATACCCGGTTTATATTTTTATCAATGTGTTCCTGTTAAAACATTTTATTTTTTCTATATAATAGTCAATAAATAACCTGTATGTTCGATATTTATTCTTTAAATGAACCAGTGGTTATAATATAAATATATATCCGGCAGCAGTAAAAGAATAATTACCTGAAATTGTTTAATCTTAATGCCGTAAGTGTTGCATAAATGATACACTAGTGGGTATACTGCACCAGCAGAAAAATTATTATTAAATCTATTTTTTTTGTGTGTTAATTAGAATCTGATTTAATCAGGGGTTTGCGTTGTCTATTAAAAAATCAGTGATGGCACACAACTTGCATATTAATATAATAATAACAGAAAAAGGAGGCTGACATCATGAGTGAAATAATATTTATGTTCTGGGTTGTCCTTATTTTCTGGTTTGTAGTTGAAATAATTAACGACAGATTAAACAGAAATAAAAAGGTAATAGACGTATTCTCGGAGTTCGATAACAAGCAGTAACTGTATTCTGCCCTTCACCGGAAGGCCGGTCAATAAGCTATACCCGCTCACCAAATATAATTGACACAATCAGTCCTGTTGATAAACTCATTTATCGTTTAAGCAAGGCTTGTTTTTTCCCGGTATCGATTTTTTATTCAGTTTTATTTAAGTTTATATTCCTCCGGTTTTTTAGGCCTGTTTCGATTAATGCGGATAAATGTTTTAATCAATAAAACGTGCCGTTTATTCTACATATTGCTGGAAATGTCTGATTGAGGATGATATTAATTAATTTATGAAGATCATTATAAAATTATTTATTGTGTTGCTGATGGTTTCATCTTCCGGTTACGGGGAAGACGGGCAGGGGAGTCTTATTAAAATAATATCTGAAATTGATTCATATAGAGATAAAATTATAACAATGAACCTGAGGCTTAAACATTACGACAGGATATTTGAAAAGATATCATTCTATGATTCTGAAAATATAGATATAGAATTTGATATATCGGGGAAAGAGAGGAAAAAGGCCCTTGCCGCGGATATGATGAACCTTCACGAAGGTATGCTCTATTCGGTAACATTCAGGGTGGTAGATACGGGAAATTTTGGCGGTCTTCTTGGTGAAGTCCAGGGTTTCACTCCCGTAGTTCTTGATCTTATCCCGCAGAATGGTAAAACGGGTGATTAATAAAAGAAAGCAGAATAGCTGGGCGGCTATTCTGCCTTCTTCACTTTGCAGTGTCAAGACAATGATATGATAAGAACGGGAGGGAACTACCATATCAATGCTTGTATGGAAATTATCGGTTCCTGAAATATAAAACTTTAATAAAAAAAATAAAAAAATGACAGGTCACATAATAAAAGTTTTCGGAAGATATTATACCGTTCTTTCTGAAAGGGGAGCGGTTAACTCTGTTCTCAGGGGAAAGATGAAGACGGATAAAACTCATAACTATTCCAATCCTGTCGCAGTGGGCGATATTGTTGATTTTGAGATCAATGATGAAGGGCTTGGTGTAATAAGCAGGGTCCATGAAAGAAAAAATGTATTTACCAGAAAGGATGGAGTAAGGTCAAGGGAGGATTTAATTGCCTGCAACCTGGATCAGATTATTGTAGTCCAGGCTTTTGATTCCCCCAGGTTTAACCTGAGGTTTGCTGACAGAATTGTTGTAAGAGGGGGGAAGGGAGGTGTTCCCGTTGTTCTCTGTGTTAATAAGCTGGATCTCGCCGTGGAAGGGGATACGGAATATATTGATATGTATTATAAAGGTTCAGGTGTTCAGTCGGTTTATGTAAGTGCCCGTACGGGGGAGGGGATGGATGAACTCAGGAGTTTCCTTGATGAAAAAAGGACCCTGCTTGTCGGGTATTCAGGAGTGGGAAAATCCACTCTTCTCAATAAAATATATCCCGGGCTTGATTTAAAGACAGCGGATGTATCTGAAAGTACCGGTAAGGGAAGGCATACAACAACAAATGTTAACCTTGTAGTACTGCCAGACGGCACTGAGCTTATTGATACTCCGGGAGTCAGGGAGTTCGGGCTTGTCGATATTGATCCCAATGTGCTTGGAAGCTATTTTGACGATTTCAGAAAGGCCTCAGAGAAATGCCGCTTCAGGCCCTGTTCTCATGACCATGAGCCGGGATGCGAAGTGAAGAGGCTGATTGAAGAGGGCGAAATAGATGAGCAGAGATATATCTCCTACCTGAATATTCTGTATTCAATCCAGGAAAATCTGAAGAATATGTACTGAGAGTCTGTTTTATGGGGATGATAGATGTAAGGAGCCTTCAGTTTTCAATATCCGGAAAGGAGATTATAAAAGATATCAGTTTCGGGCTTTCCCCGGGAGAGACCCTTGTGATACTTGGTAAAAACGGAGCGGGAAAATCCCTGATTCTTAAGATTATCGCAGGGCTCGTTCCCGGTTTTACAGGTGAAGTAATCATAAAGGGAGAGCCTCTTGATGCCGTGGAGCCGGGTCTGTACGGAGGCAGAACAAAAAACAATGAATCTCCTTCGATCGGCTACGTCTTCCAGAAGGGCGGGCTATTCGATTCTATGAATGTCTATGATAATGTCGCCTTCGGTCTCAGGAGGATGGGGATCGATGAAACCGAGATTAACAGTAAAGTATCTGCCGCCCTGGGAAGGGTCGGCCTTAAGGGGAGCGAAAAGAAATCTCCTGCAGATCTTTCAGGGGGGATGCAGAAAAGGGTCGGGCTTGCCCGGGCTGTCTGTATGGAACCTGAGATTATACTCTTTGACGATCCCACTGCCGGGCTTGATCCTATACTCTCGGATTCCATGGCGGACCTTATACTCGATATCAGCAGGGGGACCGGGCGGGCATCAGTGGCTGTGACAAATGATCTGAAGGTGGCAGAGAAAATCGCTGACAGCGCTGCTCTGCTTTTTGACGGCAGGTTTGTTTATTACGGAAACGGCAGGGAATTTTTTCTTAAAGGGGACGAATATTCAAGACAGTTTATAAACGGGGAGATTGAGGGCCCTATTGACGCGTACTGAATTAACAATATAAAGAGGACAATAAATGAATATTAAAAAAGCGAAATTTGATGTATCGGGGATCGGTTCAGCTCTTTTGGACTTTATGGTCCAGGTTGATGAGGATTTTCTTAATAAGCTTGGATTGAAAAAAGGCGAGATGCATCTTATAGATGAGGAGAGTAGCAGGGAAATTTTCAGCCTTATAAAGGGGATGAAGATTGATACTGCTCCGGGCGGGAGTTCCGCGAATACAGTGGCAGGTGTATCAACTCTCGGGGGTAAAGGTGCATTCATAGGACGTGTTGCCGATGATAACTATGGCAGGGTCTATATAGAAAAAACAACTCAGTCAGGAGTTCATTCTCTTATCTCGGCCGGTGACGGGCTTACAGGCCATGCTATCACTTTTATTACTCCCGATTCAGAGAGGACCTTTGCCACTCATCTCGGTGCTGCACTCAGGCTTTCTCATGAGGATGTTGACTATTCAGCTGTTGCCGATAGTTCAATACTCCATCTGGAGGGGTATCTTTTCGAGCCTGAGAACCTGAGGGAAATATGCTACAGGGGGATGGATGCGGCCAGAGAGAACGGGACCCTGATTTCAGTAGACCTTGCGGATCCGGGGCTTATTTCAAGGATTGGGGATACTTTCCACGATGTTCTGGAAAATTATGCTGACATTGTTTTCATGAATGAGGAGGAGGCTTACGCATTTACCGGGTCGCGCGAGAGAGACGCTCTGGAAAAAATTCCGGAAAGATGCAGTATCGCCATAGTTAAACTGGGGGCGAAAGGGAGTATTATAAGATCAAACGGCGGTTTGACTGATATCCCCTCCTATAAAGCGGATCTGGTCAACACTAACGGTGCAGGTGATATGTACGCTGCCGGACTTCTTTACGGCATTACTTCAGGCAGGGATATTGAAACTTCCGGAAAAATAGGGAGTTATGCTGCTTCTATTGTGGTTTCATCTACAGGGGCAAGGGCGGAGAAAGCTATTGACCTGGGAGTGATTATTTAAAGAATTTTTCCATGTCCCGGACTGCTTTTTCGTATGTCTCATCAAAACTGAGTTTCGATTTATAGCCGGCGGCGTTTTTATGGCCGCCGCCGCCATTACTTATGGCTATCTCAGCGACATTCAGGTTTCCCTTTGTCCTCATGCTGACTTTTACCGGGCCATTCTGGTCCTGTTTAATGAGCAGGCTGGCCACAACGCCTTTAACCTGGAAGGGCTGATTTATTGTTGATTCCCCTTCAGAGAAAGAACCCCCTGTCTCTTCTACCATCTGCTGTGTAAGTTTCATTGCAATCATCCGCCCGTCAAAAAGAACTTCCATGGTGGAAAAAATCCGCCCTCTCAGCTGAAAGCTTGAGATTGAGTTGCTTTCATATAAATGCTCGTAAACCCTGAACGGGTCAACCCCGTAACTGACAAGGTGTGATGCGATCCTGAAGGTTTCAGATGTGGTTTTAGGGAATCTGAAAGAGCCTGTATCAAATACAATGCCTGCGTATAAAGCCTGGGCTGTTTTGAAGTTGAGTTCTTTTCCGTAATGAAGTATTATGCTGTAAACTATTTCTGAAGCTGATGCTGCCTCAACTTTAACGAAATTTGCCTGGGCCTTCTCGATGTCTCCCTGGTGATGATCTATTATAAAGCAGTCCTTTACCCTGTGTCTCAGATGTTCATATATGGTGCCTGTATTATCGTAATCGTTTGTATCAAGTACAAACTGGGCGTATTCACCGATATCTTCAGGAAGCTGGGAAATATCCTCAAGGATTTTTATCTCGCTGTCAATATCCATGAATTGGCAGATGTCGGGCGTGGGGTCGGAATTAAGTATAATGGCAGTTTTGCCCAGCTGTTTCAGGAGGTCAAAGAAAGCTATTTCACAGCCGAGCCCGTCTGCATCAGGACTTTCATGTGTTGAAATTATGAATTTTTCGTATTTATTTATAAATTCATCAAGATTTTTGATGGATTTGTTCATTAACTCTCCCGGTTGTCCTGACATTTCAGCAGAGGAAATCCCATTTCCTCTCTGGTCTGTACATATCTTTCAGCGCATTTCCTTGCTATATTCCTTACCCGGGTTATATAGCCAACCCTTTCAGTTACGGAAATCGCTCCCCTGGCATCTAACATATTAAAAGAATGAGAACATTTCAAGACAAAATCGTACGCAGGAAGAACAATATTAGCGTCTTTATATTCAAGTACCGCAAGGCATTCTTTTTCATACATGTCAAAGAGCTTAAAATACATTTCTGTGTCAGCTACATTGAAGTTATAGTGGGAAAATTCAAATTCACTTCTGTGGTGAATGTCCCTGTATGAAAATTTGTCATTCCAGGATATATCAAAGACAGAATCGACACCCTGAATATATGTGCAAATCCTTTCAAGGCCGTATGTAAGTTCAGCTGATACGGGAGCAAGTTCAATACTTCCGCACTGCTGGAAATATGTAAACTGTGTGACCTCCATTCCGTCAAGCCAGACCTCCCATCCGAGGCCTGCAGCCCCCAGTGTAGGAGATTCCCAGTCGTCCTCGACAAAACGGACATCATGCTCTTTAAGGTTAATCCCCAGATATTCGAGGGATTGAAGGTAAAGATCCTGTATGTTGGCAGGAGAGGGCTTCATAATGACCTGATACTGGTAATAATGCTGAAGCCTGTTGGGATTATCGCCGTACCTTCCGTCAGTGGGGCGTCTTGATGGTTCCACGTAAGCCACATTCCACGGTTCGGGCCCAAGTACTCTTAAAAATGTCGCCGGATTAAATGTTCCCGCGCCAACTTCAAGGTCGTATCCCTGGAGAATTACACATCCCTGGTTCGACCAGTATTCATTAAGTTTTGCTATTATATCCTGAAAATGCATTTTTATTCCTCTGACGAAATTGCTTCTTTATTAGCGATTGATCATTTTTAACCGATTTTTAAAGTCAAGTAAATTAAGGCAAATTATATTTTTTACTTATTCTTGTCAGACAGTTTAGGTGAAAAGCTTTCAATCAGTTCGTTGTGAAGTTTTTCAAAATTTTCTTTTTTTGTGAGTTCGAAAAATTCAAGGACGCCATCGTCAACGATTTCAAATCTTGACTTGTTGTTCTCGATTTCAACAAAAACAGTAGATAGATAAACCGTGTAAATAAGGCTTTTAAGCTCATCCGGTGCTCTGTGGGGCCTTCGATGGAGCTCTATAGTTTTAATAAGTGAATCGTTGAAATTCCATCTCTTGCATATAAGCGCACCCAGGGAACTGTGGCTTATACCAAGGCTTATCTCTTCAAGAAGTGTGGGGTCTTCAATTCCTTTAAAACCTGTTAGCTGACGGATCTTTTCAAGAAGATCAGAGTGCATTGAGAGCATTACTATTTTACCAATATCTGCAAGAAGTGCAGAAAGGTAAGCCTGGTCGCCGAGCCTGCTGCTGTTATCTATTTTTTTAATTAGAATCTGCGCATAAAAAGCCCTTTTGTTCGCGTCATTCCAGATCGCTTCAAATCTTTTGTATCTTGATTCAACTACTTTCTGTACACCGGTCGCTATCAAAAGGGTATTGATACCCTTCATGCCGATAATTTTTACCGCCTCATCAATGGTCTCGATCCTGTTCATCGTTACATAACCGGCTGAATTGGATAGTTTTATTATGGATGCGGTCAGTCCCGGATCCCGTGATATCGACGCGGCAATAGTCTTTATATCACTTTCAGGATTTCGACAGAGCGCCCTTATCTCTTTTATATTGTCCGGAAGGGCCGGTATATCCTCGATCTCCTTCATTATCTCTTCAGCTATTCTGAAGTGGAGTTCGGTAGTTCCAATGCTGCACGGTATGCTGATATTAACAGATGTGAGATTTTCATTTCTGCTTATTGTGAATGTCTCTTTGGGAAAGCCTGAACTTTTCAGAAGCATCATTGCCATAATAAGACCGAGCCCGGCTCCTTCAGAGTCGTCTAACACATCTGCAAAAGCTTCGGATATATCCTGGTATTTATACGCCTTATTTATACGGGCTTTTATCTTGTTTAGTTCCGATTCAAGTATGGGGGTATTGTTCATTATGCTTATAATCAGGGAATCGTTCCTGATGCTGAAATTCACCCTCACAACATACCTGGAGTTAGTTATCGAACTTAAAAATTCATTGTCAGGTGCCTGGAACACATCATCTTTAAAATTTTCCATCCCCTCCCTGTAATTCTGGAGATTGTTGATATCAAGGCTCTTTTGTTCAAAATAGAGTCTTTTAAGATTTGCCTTTATCGCATTATTTATCATTTCTCTGATAATTGAAATGATTGTGTCTTTATGAAAAAGAAGATCGTAATGCTCCAGGTATCGATGGATAATTTTGATGATTTGTGAGTCAGTTTCCGGCGTGAAACGTTTAAATTGTATATAAAAATCATCGCCTGACTCAATGGCTTTTTTATAATCGGAAGGTTTTGTGAAAAATTCGCTCGATTCCATATAAGTGATTCAGTATAACCCCACTTTAATTTTGAAACAGAATAAATAATTTTAATTTTTCAGACAATATGTCAGTACAAATATATATTACTCCAGAAGAATGTTTATATTAAACTTTGAATTGTAATATAGCAATAATTTTTTATCATGATCTGATTTTTATTAAAAATACCGCGTGACTGTTACTTAATATATATATATTGATTGGCGTGAATAGTTTTTTCAGTGATTGTAACTATGGGAATGAATTTCTTTATTTTAATTTGAAGTTGACAGTGAGGGTTGAAATATATTAACATGAAAAGAAAATTAAGTTTTTCAGATAGTTTTCAATATTGTATTATGGTAATGGAGTATTCCAGATGAAAGATTTTCCAAATTTAAACACCAAGGAGCCCGACGGGATTTCTGCCAACGGGAAGCCTTATACCATTATGGTTGTTGACGGAAAGGAATTTCAACGGAAGCAGATAGCTCAGATATTTGAATCTGAACAATACAGGGTTGTAGAAACAGCTGCAAACGGGAAAGAGGCGCTTGAAAAATACGACAAGCTGAAAGGGAAAATCGATCTTATAACTACAGAACTTGATATGCCTGTCCTTGACGGTTATGCCATGCTTTATGAACTTAAACAGCGCAACTGCAGCTCTCTGGTAGTATTTATAAGCGAAGAGACCACTAAAGGTGTTATGCAGGATTTAATACAGATGGGAGTTAAAGACTTTATCCTTAAACCAGTTAATAGAAGAGTATTACTCGAAAGGGTAAAAAATGTACTGACAAAATATTATAAACCGGCTCAAAGCCTGCTTTAACAGCAGTAATCCGGCAGCACAGGGGATTTTTATATGGGCAATGAACTTGAAACCGCAGCAACCAATTTTTCAGAACAGGCTAAGAAGCTGCAGATAGCGCTTTATTATACGCATAATGATGAAGAAAAATCCAAAAAGATGTTAAATGACACCTACCGGGATCTGGTTGTGCTGAAGGGGAGGTTCTCATCGGCAAGTGTTTACGGGGCCTTCATTATATTCGTTAATTCTGTATATCTGAAAGTTGTGAATTCGTTTTTTATAGTCAGCAGATCATTTGAACTTGCAGATTTGAAGACATCCATTGACTGGAGAAATTTTGAAAAGCAGCTTGATGATGTCCAGAAAAAGGGGGGAGGGGATGATATTTTCGCGGCCCAGGTTAAGGAGAATATCGCAAGAAACCTGAATTTCCAGGAACTGACAAAGCTGTTTAAGCTGATAGAGTTAAACGATGCTATAGCTGTAAATCACAGTTTTCAGAAATTTCTTTCTGATGTAACCGGGTTTCAGAATATTGAACTCTCGCTCGATTATGAAACATCTACTTCACTTGCAATGGAAATTCATTCAATAACCGGCGCAAAGATACCTCCCGCTGAACTTGCACGTGGTCAGGGGGAGGAAAAGGCCGCACAGGAGGTCAAGATTGAGAAGGTGGATGATTCCCTCGAGGGGAAAGAGATTAAACTGATGCTGAATGGCGCGTTGATACTTTCACCGATTAAAGGCAAGGACATCGCAAAGCTTACAATCGGCGACAGGATAATGATAAGTATAATAGACAAAAATCCCAGGGCTGTTGATGTGGCCAAAGCCTTTAACGCATATGATTCCGAGGGGAAAATTAAACCCATTCCCGGAAGAATCGTTTCAATCAAGCGTGATGACTGTCTTCATGTGATGGCTATTGTCGCCAAGGGAATTTATATGAAGATCGTTGAGGAGGAGGATAATATAAAGGTCGCGATGGATCCGACGTATTTCAACCAGTCCGGGAAAACCGATGCTGATGAGTCAGGCAACAGCAGGACCATGCTTATTATCCTTTCAGTTGTTTTTCTTTTATTGATTGGTATAGTTTTATTCTTCGTTTTTAAAGCCTGATTATACGGGTCTGACAGGTATTCCTCTTTTATGAAGGTTTTCCTTTACCTCTCTTATGCTGATTTCACGGAAGTGAAAAATGGATGCAGCGAGTACCGCGTCAGCCTTCCCGAGAGTAAAACCTTCATAAAGGTGGTCAATACTGCCGGCACCGCCTGAAGCAATTACAGGAATATCCACTGCCTCCGAAAGTCTTCTTGTCAGTTCAAGATCATATCCGTCTTTTGTCCCGTCCCTGTCCATGCTTGTGAGAAGTATTTCTCCTGCGCCGAGTTTCATCGCTTCAACAGCCCATTCAATGGCGTCAAGTTCAGTTGGTGTTCTCCCCCCGTTAAGGTATACGGTCCATCCTCCATGATCATTTTTTTTAGCGTCTATAGCCACAAGTATGCACTGAGAACCGAATTTCTCCGCTGACTCGGTTATGAGCTGCGGGTTCTTTACAGCCGCGGTGTTAATTGAAATTTTATCAGCGCCGTTTTCAAGGATGAGCCTTACATCTTCAATGGTCCTGATTCCCCCTCCTACAGTAAAAGGGATATGTACTGTCTCAGCTACCCGTTTTACCATATCCAGTATGATGTTTCTTCTGTCTGAAGATGCTGTTATATCAAGGAAACATAGTTCATCCGCCCCTTCGGAATCGTAGAATTTTCCGTTTTCAACGGGATCACCGGCGTCCTGAAGGTTCAGGAAATTGACCCCTTTTACGACACGTCCGTCTTTAACATCAAGGCATGGTATTATTCTTTTAGCGAGCATCTGGATATCCTTTAGCTTATTCTAAGCATGATATATTCTGAACTGACGTCTATAATGTAAATATTTTTTTACGGATGAACAAAAAAACGGAACACGTGTAATGAGGGATAACGGTGTTCTTTAGTAATTTACTTGAGTTAGGCGCTTTATTATTAATATATCATATTATTCTGTCATTGCGAGGAGCTTAAGCGACGAAGCAATCTGTTCCGGATAGAAAATATTCAGTATAAACCGGTATTGTTTCCAGCCTTAACAGATTGCCACACTCCCTCCGGTCGTTCGCAATGACATAGTTTCAAATAATTATGATATTTAAACCAATACTCTTATCATCAATGTTAAATTTTGCCTAACTCAAGTAATTTAACAGGAATTGTATAATTTTTAGGTGACATTTCCGTCTGGTTTAAGATTATTTACAATAGCAGATATTTTTGGAGAGATACTGATGACCGGTAAAAAACTGTGCGGCAGGGACATGTTCAGGGAGTTCTCACATGAGAATGTCCCGCTGATTGACGGATTTATAGAGAGTTACTTTTCCCGGAAAGCGGCCGATGCAGAGCTTCCTTTTATGAAGGAATTGTATTCTGATATAAAGGAATACTGCCTGAGGGACGGCAAAAGGATCAGGCCCATACTCCTGATTAATTCATATAACGGTTACTGCAGGGGGTTCAGGAAAACAGGCGAGATCATTAAACTCGGCGCCGCGGTTGAGATAATGCACTCCTTCCTCCTTGTTCAGGATGATATCATTGACAGGGCGGAGATGAGGCGCGGAGGAGAGGCGCTTCATATACTTCTCGGTAAAAGATATTCATCCCTGACCACCAACCCTCTGATCGGGACAGATATTGCTTCCGTTCTTGCGGATGTGATGTTCTCTTCAGCAATAGATATTATCTGCAGTGCCGGCCTGAGAGACGGAATAAAAACCGCCTTTATGAAGGTCTTCGCCAGGACTTATGAAAAGACCGCCTGGGGGCAGATCCTTGATTCACTTAACACAATGCCGGTTTCAATAGACTGCGGAAGCGATGCTCCCATGATGATATCACTTATGAAGACCGCATGGTATACCATGGTTTATCCTGTTATGATGGGATACGTGCTCAGCAGCGGAAGCGGCAGGAAGGAACTTGAAACAATTGAGGAGTTCGGAATTCCGCTTGGAATCGCTTTCCAGATCAGGGATGACATTCTGGGTGTCTTCGGAGTGGAGTCAGACACGGGTAAACCGAATGATTCAGATATCCTTGAAGGGAAGTTTACACTTCTTGTCCATAATACCATGCAGAAGCTTGATGAAGCTGAACTGGAAAATTTCAAGTCAGTTCTTCTCTCCCGGTCAAAGAGTCCAGACGAGGTCAGGTTCATCAGGGAAACAATTAAATCAAGCGGTGCACTTGACGAAACAATAGGGAGACATGAAAAACTCCTTCTTGAGGCAGAGGACAAACTCGATCAGCTCCGTATTAAAAAATACAGCAGGGAGGTTTTGCGGGGGGTAATTGAAGCTGTGGGCGATATTCCTGTCTGATTAACTTAAAACAGAAATCAGCTCCCTTATTCTTAATATCTTCGCCTCTGTGGCCTTCCTTAAATCCCGGAGAGTGGGGTCGTTTTCCGGGGTTTTATGATTTCGCGAATACCCGTCAATTATCTTTATACCCTTGGTGTAATCCTTTCTCCTCGATTCCAGGGCATCGTAATATATTTTTTCAAGAGAAACTGTGAGCGCTTCCATGTTCTCTTTCAGTGAGTTCCCGGATAGCTTTTCGTCAATGAGAACCTTAACAGCATGCGGCCAGTATCCGCCCCCTGCCTGGTTCATCAGAATATCATGGTCCGGCCCTTTCCCCTCCTGCAAAACCTCTTCAATCCTTTTAAAGAGGGCTTTCAGGGCATAGTGCTGTATATAAAACGTGTATGTTTCTATACCGAGAATTCTTGATTCATCTGTTATGAAATTTTTTCCCGTTCCAGGGATATCATTTTCGTTGAAACATAAATTATAGGGCCCGCCATTTTGCAGCCTTTCCCTGGCTATAATCATCAGGTCTATAATCCCGGGGCGTAGTATTGTAAAATCGATTGTGCTGCGCCTGGACCGGTTTCTGCTCCTGTATTTCGCTTCATTTCTCAGTATAGAGTAAATATTTTCACGAAGGGCCCAGGCCGGTATAAGCTCGTTCATGTGAAGGGGAATATCCTTGTGCAGTGATGAAGGCGGTATTATCAGTGAGAAAGGAAATTCCACTTTCTGCGCCTGGGTTACCGTACCTGTTGCTATCAGTGAATAGGGAGCCTTCCTGAAGTCTGAGGGGAACTTGATGCTGCACCCCAGGCCGAAAAACATACCTTCACCTGGATGGATCTCCTGGTCCGGGAGCCTGGAAGTATGGTTTGAACCGACATTTGCGCCGTAGCCTATATTCCCCCTCCCTGCAGGCCATAAAGCCGCTATCAGTAGAGACTGGTGATGGCTTACTGTAAAAGGCCCGGCAATAGCTGATGTCACTTCGCCTCCGCCCAGAGATGAATTCGGGCCGATAATTGATGAGGAAACACGGCTCTGGTTTTCAGCCTCTGAATGTTCCATCATGAGAGAATTGTATAGAATAGATGAAGAGTTTATTTCGCACCCGTACTGGAGCATGGAATTTTCTATCCGCACGCCTGAACCGACTGTAGTAATCTCGTCACCTGAACTGAGTATGGTTGAGCCTGATATGAAAATTGCGCCGCGAATGACCGCCCCCTCTGCTGTGAATGTGTCACGTATAGTGGATGTATCCGTGATTATCGTTTTTTTCCCGACAACTCCCCTGTCAAGGGAGGCGCTGTTTCTGTATAATACGGTGTAGTCTGAAAAGAGTTCAGGTTTATGGGCGTTTTCAAGGAGGAGTTCTGCTGTTTCCATGTCCATGTCGGCGAAGAGGGGGATGGGAATCTCCCCTGTCTCCGGGCCGGCAGGGATGATTATATCGTTTCCGAAAGAGCACTGTTTCCCCGCGGTTATGGTCCCCGTATTAAAAATGACAGCATAACCTGAAATATAATAATTGGAAACAAGTCCGCACCGGTTTACAAGTGATTCAGAACATATATATGAATTCACAATAACACTGTCATAAATGCCGGAGGGGAGCATCGCGCCGTCCTGAACTTCAAGTTTTTCCCCGGTAAATTTTCCCAGCATGCATCTGCCGTTAAACCTGTTGCCTGAAATAAACTGGGGGGAGAAATCTTTTTCAACCCTGAGCATGCTCCAGTCTTCCGCGCTGTTGCCGTTCTTCTCAAGGAATTTAATCTCTTCACCTGTGAGAGGGCGGTAACTTTTATCTATGCCTGTAATGGAATCTTTAATGTCCCTGATGGTTTTGAGGAATTCCGATTTCTCTATTATATTCTGAAGGTTATCTGTAAGTTTCATAGATTTTCCTTTTTAATCACTTTTCAGTATTTAATAAGGTAATTACATTCTGTAAGCACTCTATACTGTCACCCCGGTTTTGTAAAGCAAATACCGGGGTCTCATTATTAAATCAGTTGTCTGTAATAAAAGTAAGATTGTATTACTTGATCATTGAGAGGAAGTATGAGTGTATTCTGGGATCGCCTGTCAGTTCAGGGTGGAAGCTCCCGCCAAGGAAATTATTCTCCCTTACAAGTACAGGTACATCTTCAAACCGGGCAAGTATTTCAACATCTTTTCCATGCCCTGTAATTTTCGGCGCCCTTATAAATATTCCGGAGAAGAGTTCTTCTCCCATCCCCTGCACAGGAAAAGATGCTTCAAAGCTCTCAAGCTGGCGGCCGTATGCGTTTCTGTGAACCCTGAGATCCATTACCCCTATTATCGGGAGGGTGAAATCATCCACCTCTTTAGCGAGCATGATCATACCCGCACAGGTGCCGAATACAGGCATACCCGCCAGGGCTATTTCCCTTAGAGGGTTCATAAGGCCGTTTCGTGAAAGCAGTTTGCTCATTACTGTACTCTCACCGCCGGGGATGATAAGCCCGCTGACACTGTTGAGTTCTTCCGCTGTGCGAACCTCAACAGTCCGGGCGCCCAGGCTGTTGAGCATGGTGCAGTGTTTGTGGAAGGCCCCCTGCATTGCCAGGACCCCCACTGTTTTTCCTGAAGGCATTAAGTACTACCAGCCTCTGCCTGCGAGTTTGTCGCTCTCTTTTAGTTGGGTAACACCTATCCCGGTCATGGCCTCTCCAAGGTTCCTTGAAATCTCAGCGAGTTTTGCCGGGTCCTGGTAGAATGTGACAGCCTGTACTATGGCCTGTGCCCTCTTGGCCGGGTTGCCTGATTTGAATATTCCTGAGCCTACGAACACAGCTTCTGCGCCGAGATGCATCATCAGTGCGGCATCTGCGGGAGTAGCGACCCCTCCTGCAGAGAAATTCGGTACAGGGAGCTTCCCGGTATGTGCGACTTCAAGTATAAGTTCGTATGGAGCTCCCATCTCCTTGGCAACTGTCATAAGTTCCTCTTCAGGGAGGTTCTTGATTCTCCTCATGTCATCCTGCAGGGTTCGCATGTGGCGCACAGCCTCGATTATATCGCCGGTGCCTGCCTCTCCCTTTGTCCTTATCATCGCTGCGCCTTCACCAATTCGGCGCAGTGCCTCCCCCAGGTCCCTGCATCCGCAGACAAAGGGGACTTTGAAATCACGTTTGTTTACATGGTATTTGTCGTCAGCAGGTGTGAGCACCTCGCTTTCATCTATGAAGTCCACTTCAAGGGCCTCGAGTATTCGGGCTTCAACAAAATGGCCGATTCTGCATTTTGCCATAACAGGTATAGATACGGCCTCCTGTATCCCTGTTATCATATCCGGGTCGGACATCCTGGCAACGCCGCCTGCGACCCTGATGTCAGCAGGTACGCGTTCCAGCGCCATAACAGCAGCAGCTCCCGCATCTTCGGCAATTTTTGCATGTTCAGGTGTAACAACATCCATAATAACGCCGCCTTTAAGCATCTCAGCTAAACCGACCTTTGTTTTCCATGTTGATTCCTGTTTTGAACTCCATATTTTATCTGTCATGGGATTACCTCTTAATTGAATAATATCAGCGCTGCTGTTAAGCAGGATTTTGTCTGTCTGTACTTATATAATAAGCTCTTTTCAGGCAATATTTAAGAGGGGCATAATAAAATTCGAGTCATTTTTTTCAATAATTTTATTCAAATATTTAAAAGTGAAGGATTGAAGCTTTTTATCAGTTTACTGTCGAATGATTTCCCGGTATTATTCTTCTGATTTATTAAAAAGGAGAACTTTTGAATAAATTTTCTGTCTTAAAAGGCATAGCAGGAATTTTTAATTGTATTATAAACAGATAATCTGTTTTTCTGCACTATTAGTGAAAGAGGAGTTTTTCAATGAAAAAAGGTATGGTTTTTCAGGCAGTTCTATTTATGCTTTCTGTAATGATATTGGCCGGATGCAACAGCCTTCCCTCTGCAGCGGGGGCTGATGTTGAATCAGGGCTGACATCCCCGATGAGCGGTAAAGTTATATATGTTAATTCCCGGTACGGCTTCAGCTTTAGACTTCCTGACAGCTGGAATGGATATTCTGTATTGAATGATTCATGGTCCGCGTCAAAAAACGATGTTATGACTGCTGAGACCGGCCCTGTTATTTCCATACGACATCCCCTCTGGAGCAAAAAGAAACCAAGGCAGGATATCCCGGTTATGGTTTTTACTTTAAAACAGTGGGGCCTGGTTGCTGATGAGGAGGTACGTATCTCGGCAGCCCCTGTTGGCCCCTCTGAACTGGGGCGTAATAACCGGTATGTTTTTGCATTGCCGCCGCGATATAATTATGCATTCCCTGAAGGTTTTAAAGAGGTGGAAAAGATAATAGAAGCGAAGCCTCTGCTTGTTGTGAAAGTTAAATGATTTTTAGTATTGATTGTTATCTCTGTATTCCGGGAGAAAAATTGCATCAATTCCCTGATCAGATTTTTTCCCGGAGATGAAGGGAAGTCCTTTATTATTTTTTTATTCATTTCAGTATCCGCAGCAGGAATCGCGCCATTCCGGTAACTTCAGAGGGCACGGTTTACTTCAAATACCTTTAGCGGCAGGGATCAAGGCGATATCACGATGCCCGGCTTTATTTTTGAAGGTATTTACCATTGCTGAAAGCCTCTGCCGGGCATCGTGATACAAGCCGCGAGCCCGGTCTGCGACAGGGGTAAATCCGGTTTGTTGTCCATTAATGGAGCAGGGGCGCCCCGATTAATCCTTTTTTATGTTGAATTTATACATATTTGTAAGATTATTTTCTCTTTCCTGGGAGAGAACTGTTTTCTCCTTGATTCGGTATATTAATATTTTAATAATTGTAAAAAAATTGTTAAGACGGTAACAATTCTGGTGAAAGGGGGATGATTATGGAAAAGGGCCAGATTTCAGCACGGCAGAACCTTGAAATAAAGGGGGCGCTTATCTTTTTCTTCGGTTATCTTTTAATATCTCTGCTTGCGGTGCTTTTCCAGGTCCTTGCAGGGCAGAAGCTCGGTTCTATTCTGGTCCCAACCATTGTGAACTTTCTTATTGTTTTTTCTGCTTTCATGATCTATCGCGGAAAGAAAGCGGGCAAAGGGGCGCTGATTTATTCATGGATGGCTGTTTTCCTTATATTTCTTTTTAATTCTTCAGCTAAATATATCTACGCGGTCAAATATGACTGGGAATATGCTGTTGAGGCCTACCATGTTACTGCCATTACAATTGCTTCAATAATCCTTGTTCAGTTTTTATATAACAGGAAGGTTTTTATTGTGATGGTTTTCCTTACTTTCCTTGCCTGGTTTGTTTTTCTGATGGCTGCTAAAAGTCATGGCGTGGAATTTTACATGTATACTCTGAAGGATGGCAAGGTTTATCACGGCATTATGTTTCTGAGGGAGCTTTATTATTTCGCCATAATGCTGCTTCTGTCTGTTGTTGCCTATTTTAATATTCCCAGTGTCGAGGAGTTCGACAGGCGGACAAAACTGCAGCAGGAGATTATACTGGATCAGACAAAGACTCAGACTGAACTCGCTGAAGAGGTTAATGATAACGTCGGGGAACTTTTCCAGAGGCTTGAGCATCAGAAGGCCATTCTCGAGGAGTTCAGTGATAAAGTACAGGATCAGGCTTCCACTTTTGAGGAGATCTCGGCAACTCTGGAGCAGCTGCAGGGTTCCGCTGAAAATATTGCAACCAGCGCCTCAACCCAGATTGAGGAGAACGGCAGGATGGACGGGATTCTCCGTAACCTGAGTGAATTGAAAAGGACAACAAGAACCAGCCTTGATGAGACAGGTAATGATATAGGTATTACAGTTGAGAATTCAAAAACAGGGAAGGATCTTCTGGATAAAGTCGAAAAATCTGTAGATGAACTCAATAATCAGAATTCAAGCATAGCTGAAACTGTTAACCTTATTACGGATATCGCGGACAGAATTAATCTCCTTGCCCTTAACGCCAGTATTGAAGCTGCAAGAGCGGGTGAGCATGGAAGGGGATTCGCTGTTGTTGCTGATGAGATTGGAAAGCTCGCGGTACAGACTGCTGACAGCGTGAAACTCATTGTAACTATCACGGAGAAAAGCAACAGCACCATGCAGGATACCAGGGGTGTCATTAATACTACAATTCCTCTGATTCTGAATATGATTGCAAATATGGAAAAGAGCTTCGACAGCCTGAAAGATCTTCAGAACAGTATTGACCTGGAGGAGAAGGAGATATCCGGAATGCTTTCGCAGATGGATAAGGGGATGACCCTTTCGAGGAATATAGCCTCAGGGACTGATGAACAGAAGAGGGCAATAGAGAACACCAATATAGCCCTTGAAAATGTCAATGAAGCAATCAGCGGCATGGTGAGCGGTATTGATGAAATCGTAGGTTCTTCAAGAAAAATTATCGAGAACGCGGCTATGCTTAAGGAGAAAGCTGCAAATTCGGCAGGCGATAAAATAGAGTTGACCTGATGAGTATTTTCAGGTTAATGTCTTACCTGTATATATGAAGGCTAAATTTTTCTTTTTTGCATTCCTTTTATGTTCTGTACTCCTCAGCGGCCGGGAAAGTTCTTCTGACCCGGGGAGAGAGAATTATCTCAGTATAAGAAGACATTACTACAAATGGGATCAGGGATTTGAAGGGAGTAAAGGTTATTTCAGAAAGGAGCTTTATTTCTATCTGATTGAGATGATCGGCAGGGAGATAAAGACCGATTACGATTTTATCCCTGAATACGCCGATTCAGCTACACACAGGTCCAGGCTGAGATCCGGCAGGTGGCTTGTAATTACAGGTATAATTACTGCAGATAATTACAGGGAGATAGAAAGCTACAGAAAAAAATATGGAAGAAACAGTCAGCCCGGTAAAGGGCTTTTTTCTATTTCAGGGAGAATAAAAAAGTTCAGGCTTTCTGACTATTCAGGTAACAGGGAGGTTTATCTTTACCTGGATGATATGAGACTGGATAATTCGAAAGTGAAAGAAGAGTAGTCTTAACAGTCTTTGTGTATATTTTTTGCTTCAGAAATAATTCCTGAATATGTATTTTAGTGTAAAAACTAAAAAATTTATACCCCCGCCGCCTACGTTGGCGGGCTATTAGAGTATTTTTTGTCTGAAATAAGTGAAGGAATAAATACTGTTATTGCTTTATGTTTTTTAAGGGGATGTAAAAAAATCATTCATGAAAGTTTAATAATTGCCAGAATGGCAATTGTTCTGATAAAGAGATTTTTTCATCCCGGGGACTGTCAGCGGTTCTGGATGGTATTTTCTGATATTATATCAGGAAGAAAAGCTGGACCGGGAAGAACTTTTTTAATTCTTGAAGTGAAGGAGCAGAACATGTGCGGAATAGTCGGGTATGTTGGTTATAAAAACGCACCTGAAGTTATAATAAATTCTCTTAAAAGGCTTGAGTACCGCGGTTACGATTCAGCGGGGATTACTGTAAATTGCGGAGGGGAGCTTTTTACCCAGAAAAAAGCGGGTAAAATAGCTGTTCTGGAATCTGTCCTTGACTATGAAAAAATGGGTGAATGCGGTATCGGTATAGGCCACACAAGGTGGGCGACCCACGGGGAGCCCAATGATATCAATGCCCATCCTCACTCAGACTGTAACAATGAACTGGTTATTATCCATAACGGGATTATAGAAAATTACAAGGACATTAAAGAGGTTCTTCTTAAGAGGGGGCATGTCTTTAAAAGTGAAACCGATACTGAAGTTGTGGCCCATCTGATTGAGCATTACCATAAGGAAATGCCGCTGCTTGATGCCGTAATAAAGTCCCTCAAAAATGTTGAAGGGACCTATGCTATTGTCGTGATGTCAAAAAAGAACCCTGAACAGCTCATTGCCGCCCGCAGCGGCAGCCCCATGATCCTTGGGGTAGGGGAAGGTGAGATGCTTATTGCATCTGATGTCAGCGCAGTTGTTGAACACACCAGGGATGTCATCTACCTTGAAGAGGGGGAGATCGTTGAAGTAAAAAAGGACGGCTACAGGATATATGATCTTGAGAAGAACGGTGTTGAGAAAGATGTAACTTCGATTGACTGGGACATCGAGTCTATCGGTCGTCACGGTTTTGATCACTTTATGCTTAAAGAGATATTTGAACAGCCTGATACTATAAATAACGCCTTCAGGGGAAGAGTCCTGCCTGATGATGCCATGGTAAAGCTTGACGGACTCAGACTCAGTGATGAGGAATTAGAGAACATTGAAAGGATTATATTTATAGCCTGCGGAACATCCTGGCATGCAGCACTTGTGGCTGAATACCTTATTGAGGAGTATGCCCGTATCCCCGTGGAGGTCGAATATGCCAGCGAGTTCAGGTACAGGAAGCCTGTGCTGCGCAAAGGGGACCTTGTTATAACTATAAGCCAGTCAGGTGAAACTGCCGATACACTCGCGGCCCTGCGAGAGGCACAGGCAAAGGGGATTAAGGTCCTGGGTATAACAAATGTTGTGGGGAGTACTATAGCACGGGAATCTGACGGAGGGGTCTATATTTATGCCGGCCCTGAAATAGGTGTGGCATCCACAAAAGCCTTTACGTCGCAGATTACGGTAATACTTCTTCTGGCTGTTTTTCTTGCCCGCAGAAAGGAAATGTCATATCCTGAAGCCAGGGCTATACTTGACGATCTTGTTAAACTGCCGGAACTTGCACAAAAGGTGCTGGATGGGTGTGAAAATATAAAATCCATAGCGGAAGAGTATTATAAAAGCAGAAATTTTCTTTATCTCGGACGGGGTATAAATTTCCCCGTGGCGCTTGAAGGTGCGCTGAAACTGAAAGAGATTTCCTATATTCACGCCGAGGGATACCCTGCTGCTGAGATGAAGCACGGGCCCATTGCCCTGATAGATGAGGATATGCCCGTGGTGTTTATTTCAACAAAAGATGAAATTTACAGCAAGGTGATTAGCAACATGCAGGAGGTAAGGGCGCGCAAAGGTAAAATTATAGCTGTTGCCACAGAGAATGACGAATCAATCGCCAGGTATGCAGATCATGTTATATATATCCCTGATGTGCACAGGGCCCTGGTTCCGGTTCTGGCTGTTATTCCCCTGCAGCTTTTGTCCTATTATATCGCTGTCAGGAGAGGCTGTGACGTTGATCAGCCCCGTAATCTGGCCAAAAGTGTCACAGTAGAATAGCTGCTGCGCCGGTTCAGTAATATATTTTATTTCTTCCTCTATTTATTATTGACACCGGCAGGTCGCTAATATAAATTCATTTCATTAAACAGATTTTCTATTTAGAACAGTTGGTAATGAGGTTAAAATGATTGTTATAGAAAGCGTAAATCATATAGGAATTACTGTTTCCGACCTGGAAAATTCCATAAGGTTTTATAAGGATTTATTCGACTTTGATGTGATTGAAAATATCAGTAATTCCGGGCAGGCTTTCCTTAAAATGGGTGATATCTTTATCTCTTTAATTGAGGTAAAAGGCTATGTAAACAGCGAGGATTCCAGAAGCTGTATATCCTTCTATGTTGATGAAGAGGATTTTCAGGATGCCCTTGATGAAATTGGTGAAATGGAGCTCCAGATTATTCTGGGCCCTGAAAATATCAGGAAAGGAGAAAGAGTCGTTTTTGCTGATCCTGACGGGAACCTGATTGAACTGTCATACCCTAAAATTGACTGATGATAATTTATTCCCGGCTGGAGAAAGGCTGCAGGTTACTGCAGCCTTTTTTGGTTTAAGTCATGAGTTTTCCTCATAGAACTCCGGCAGGGAATTAAAATAGCCCGGTGAAAGTCGCTGTCAGTGCTCTTCGAAGTTTAATTTTAAAAGAGGAATTATATAACTCTGTGACGGGTGCGCCGGTTTATTGAATAACTTGAGTTAGGCGTTTTATTATTAACATTTATCATATTTTCTGTCATTGCGAGGAGCTTAAGCGACGAAGCAATCTGTTCCGGATGGAAAATATTCAGTATAAACCGGTATTGTTTCCAGCCTTAACAGATTGCCGCACTCCCTCCGGTCGTTCGCAATGACATAATTTAAATAATTATGATATTTAAACCAATAATCTTATTATCAATGTTAAATTTCGCCTAACTCAAGTAAATAAATATAATTGCGGTTTACAGAATAATATTATGATGGCAGATGGAAAAATATACGTGTTACAGGATGGGTATAAACGGGGAGCTGGATTATATTCTGATTGTAAAGAAGGTCATTATGGAACTGAGAGATTCATTTAAAAAGGTAAGGATAATACCGGTTTCAGTCTTTGAAGATGTTACTTCAGCCTTGAAGACTGCGGAGCTCCTTCTCAGACATAAAGTAGATGTTATAGAGGTTACGTTAAGGAGTGAGAGCGCGCTGGACTGCCTGTACGCGATTAACAAAATGTTTCCTGAAGCTTTAACCGGCGCAGGAAGCGTTCTTGACAGGGAGAGTCTGAAAAAAGCCGTTGACGCAGGGGCGCGATTCGCTGTAGCACCCTGCCTGGATGAAGGGGTGGCTGAATATGCTGCAGAACTGAATATTCCCTTTATCCCCGGGATCTCCACTCCTACAGAACTGAGCAGTGCACTTAAGTTTTCGTCTATGATAAAGATTTTCCCTGCAAAAGCACTCGGCGGGCCGGATTATCTCAACTGCATTACGGCCCCGTTTAAAAAGATTAATTTTGACCTTATACCTACCGGCGGTATTGACAATGAAAACTTCAGGGATTACCTGGAGTGTGAGAAAGTCCTTGCCTGCGGCCTCTCATATCCTGTGGCGGAAAAGCTGATCAGGGGGAGGGACTTCGTCTTAATTGAAAAAAGAATCATGGAGCTATACGGAGAGATTTAGAATATGCCTTCAGAAAGAATTGAATCATTGCTAAAGAATGCCTTTGAAAGGAGGAGCGTGCTCTTTGATGATCCACAGACCGACTGCTTCCGGCTCTTTAATAGTGACGGGGACGGCCTGGAGGGGGTGACAGTTGATTTTTATGCGGGGAATATTCTGATCCAGTATTTCAGTGATAAGGCGCTAACATTTATTGATAATATTATCAAATGTATTAATTCAATGACGGGTTATATCCCTGCGGATTTGAAATCGGTTCTTGTCAAGGACAGGAGAGTTATAGCTGGTCCGGTTGACAGGAATTCCCTGTGGAAAAGCAGACTTGCTGAAGGAGAGTACGATGAAGAGGAGGGGGTAACTGTTCGCCAGAATGGTACTCTGGCAAGGGCGGATCTTGTGAACGGGCAGAATACCGGAATTTTTCTTGATATGAGGGAGATAAGGGGGGAGCTCGAGGGGTTTTATCAGGACAAAGGGATTGAATCGATGATAAATCTCTTCAGCTATACAGCTTTATTCTCAGTCCACGCTTTAATGAACGGTGTTTCCCATGCTGTCAATGTGGATCTTTCAAAGGGTGTTCTGAGAAGGGCGAGGATGAACTACGGGCTTAACGGGCTCCCTGTTGATGACAGGGACTTTATTTATGGTGATTCAATGGAGTGGATTAAGATTTTCAGCAGGAAAAACACCTCCTTTGATTTCGGGATTTTTGACCCTCCAACATTCGCAAGGAACAGGAAGAAAAATTTTTCAGTAAGAAAGGATTACAACGACTCGCTTGAAAAGCTTCAGAGAATAGTACCTCACGGCTATGTTCTGACCTCGATCAATTCATATTCAGTTTCAGAGGAGGAGTATCGCTCATGTCATCCTGCCGGATGGGAATTGTTAATGTTTGCTAATGAATCAGCCGATTTTGTAAACAGGGGAAAACCGTATCTGAAAGCAGGTTTATGGAAAATTTAAGGGGCTCTGCTGTTATTGTCTGAAAATATCTTGACACCCCGGTTTTTCTTATCCGTAAATTATTGCGGCTAAAACGGTTCAGTTTAACGGTGCCTCAGCCAAATCCAGGGGAAATGTAAATGGTATATCTTGCTGTATTGCTGGTATTAACAGGTCTGCTGATTGTTCTTGTAGCCCTGTTTTCTGAATCCGGGAGAAGCGGTTCTTCCGCTCTGACAGGGCGGGGAAAAGGAGGAGAGCCCAGGAAGGGGCTTGATCCTGAAGATGTTGATATAGTAATTCCGGAAAGCAGGGAGAAAACCGGCAAACGTCAGGAAGAGGATATAGTAATAAATTTTGAGGACAGGGGTGGGCGGCCTGCCGGTAGTGAGAACGGGGATGACTGGGGTTTTGACGACCGGATGGAGGATGAGTTAATCCCTGACAGCGGCCCTCTTGAGGATATGACAGATTCCGGCTTTTATGAAGATGAAACCGGGGAGCTGGTTCTTCCTTCAGAGACCCTGGCGGAAACGGCTGGAGCATTATCAGTATCAGCTGTACTCTTTAACGACAGGTCAAACCTTATTGATTACGATTCCGGCGGAAGCAGTATTGGCGCTTCTGTTGCGGCCTATAAAAGCATAAAAAGGATGGGGGCTGGTGAGCTTCTGGTTGATGATGACGGCCTCAGCTTTTATATGGATGACAGGCTGCACCGTTTTGATTTTCATAAGGTTTATGATGTATGGAGCGGGCCGGGATTTGTAGCTCTTCCGCTTAAAGGGGGGAGTTCTGTTAAACTTTTTATGATTGAGGGCGCACCCGATTTCCCCGACAGGGTTGAAGTCTATTTTCAGAAATATACGAAAGGAATTTAATGTATTACAGGTATAAAACAAGAAAGAAGGATAAAAGATATCTGAGGTATTTTCTATATTTAATTATTGCGGCATCCACCTGCTATATCCTTTATCATTACAGAAATCATCTTATGTTCTGGAAAATATCTCATAACCGTATTGTTTCAGAGATTAAATCTGTTTCAGGGACAACTGATCCTGCCATGCGTATTGAAAAACTCAGGAAACTGAAAAACGACCTTGAAATATATAAATCTGAAAATCAACTGGAGCCTGAATCGTATACTTTTACGGCCAGGGTTTGTTATGCCCTCGGCATTTCGGGTAAGGGCAGCTATACTGACATTTATCTTAAAGAGTCGGGTATAAATTTGTCCCCTGAATCTGAAAAATTTCTCACTGAGGCTATAAAGAATATTAAAAAGGCTATTGCTCTTCTTGACGGGGAGAAAGTTGATGTTGGTGATATTTTTATTCTCGCAAGGGCGTATTCTTTTACCGGATATTATTCAGGGCAGGATATATATGAACTCCTGAAGGAATATACAGGTGATAACGGGAAGCTCTCAGCGGATAATGCCAGGTTTTTTTCAATAATATGCATCAATGCCGGGAATGTTGAAGAGGGGTTAGCAGTTCTTCAGTCAAGAGGTGAAGTTGAAAAGAGTAAGAAAGGGGAGCTTTTCCGGGCAAAAGCTCTTATGGATGCGAAAAAAAATACAGAATCTATAATCGCTTTTCAGAAAATATTAAAAAATGCTGAAGATGCGGAGATTCAGAAAATAGCGTATTTTAATCTTGGCCGGATATATTATAGCCAGAATCTCTATAAAGAGTCTATTGAACAGTTTATGGCGTCACTGGCTCTTGGAGAAGACAGCGGCAGCAGAATCTGGATAGGAAAGAATCATTATGCTATGGGATATAAGGACAGGGCACAAGCAGTGTGGACAGAGGTGCTGAATACTGACAGTGGTAATGAGGAAGTTAAAAAACTTCTTGGTATGATACATTGATTTAACAGCGCAATAAAAATATATCAAATATATGTTCCATGCTGTTTTGTATGTTAAAAGCTTGACAAATCTGAGGCTTTAACAAAATTCTTTAATGAGAATTATGTCATATGTATTTTACATTGATTGATTATTGCCTCTGTTATAAATCCTGCGGCTGAGTTTTTCGGCTTCCGGAATGACAAATTGAAAAACAATCAGGGAGATTATAAATTATGTTCGACTCATTATACAGTATGTTTTCTAACGATATGGGTATTGACCTTGGAACTGCTAATACTCTTGTGCATGTAAAGGGGCAGGGTATTGTTCTCAGTGAACCTTCTGTTGTGGCAGTACAGACAAGCACCGGGAAGGTTCTTGCGGTTGGACATGAGGCGAAGAGGATGCTCGGAAGGACTCCCGGAGATATAGTTGCAATCAGGCCTATGAAAGACGGTGTTATTGCGGATTTCGAAACTGTTGAAAAGATGATAAGGTATTTTATTACCAAGGTCCATAAAAGGAAAACCCTTGTGAGGCCGAGAGTTGTTATCGGAGTTCCATCAGGAATTACAGAGGTTGAAAAAAGGGCAGTCCGTGAGTCAGCGGAACAGGCGGGTGCCCGTGAAATTTTTCTTATTGAAGAGGCCCTGGCAGCGGCAATCGGTGCAAATATTCCTATCCATGAACCTGCAGGCCATATGATAGTTGATATAGGCGGAGGTACAACTGAAATTGCGGTCATATCCCTGGGGGGTATGGTTATTGCAGATTCGTTGAGGATTGCTGGTGATGAGTTTGATGACGCTATAATAAAGTATATGAAAACCCAGTATAACCTTGTAATAGGTGAAAGGATGGCTGAAGAGGTCAAGTTCCGTCTGGGTAATGTTTTCCCTGAAAAGAAAGTTGAGACAATGGAACTTAAAGGGCGGGATGCGATATCCGGTCTCCCGAGGACTCTTGAGATAGATTCCGTTGAAATTAGAAAATCGCTCAAGGAGCCTGTGGAGCAGATCCTTGAAGGCGTTAAACACGCACTTGAGAAAACCCCTCCGGAACTGGCCGCTGATATAGTTGAAAGGGGAATTGTAATGACCGGCGGAGGAGCACTTCTTAAAGGACTTGATAAATTTATAAGTAAGGAGACCGGAGTGCCGGTTATACTTGCTGAAAATCCTCTTACCTGCGTGGTATTGGGAGCAGGCAAGTTCCTTGAAGAGATAAAAAATCTATATAGGGCGAATCTGAAGTAGAAAAGTGGAATTTCTGATAAGACACAAATCGATAGTAACATTCATATTCTGCACCCTTTTCTGTATAATATCGCTCTCCGTTCAGGGGAGCGGTTTTACTTTAACCTTTGAGGGGATTATAAGCGGAATATTCTCCCCATTTCAGAAAGGATATAATGCCATGCAGGGGGGGACCAGCAGGTTCTGGGCAGGATTTTCTGAGCTCGACAGGGTAAGAGATGACCTGAAGCTCACAAGGGCGAAACTTGAGACATATGAAGGCCTTGATGAGGATCTTAATGAAATCAGAAATGAGAACCTGAGGCTGAGAAGTCTTCTCGGGATGAAAGAGAGGCTGAGGTATGAATCTATTCCCGCTTTCGTAATTTCAAAAGACCCTGATAACTGGTTCAGAACGGTTATTATTAACAGGGGTAGCAATGACGGGATTACTGTTAATATGCCGGTAGTAGCGTATCAGGGGGAAACCAAGGCTGTTATAGGGAAGATCGTTGAAGTTCGCGGTTCCCTATCCCGGATTCAGCCTGTGATATCACCTGATGTCCGGATCGGTGTAAAAGTGGGAGAAAGCAAATATCCGGGTCTACTTACAGGGTATGCATTCAATTCCAATCTATGCAAGGTCGATTACATCACCAGGGCCGCTCAGATTAAGTTCGGGGATCCCATTGTGACCTCAGGGCAGGCTGGTGTGTTCCCGCCCGGTTTTGTTATAGGTACTGTTGTAAAGACAGAATTGCCGGAATCCAGCCCGTACCAGAAAATTATAGTCAGGCCGGTAATTGATTATAACCTTATTGAAGAAGTATTTATAATTAAAAAGAATCCGGACAAAGACCTCTTTGAACTGTTTGAGGAGATGCAATGATATATACATACCTTATAACTGCCGGGATTGTTCTTGTCTCAACGCTTATACAGGGGCACCAGTCTTTTGATGTTATACGAATAGCGGGCGTAAAGCCTGATCTGATTTTTATAATAACCGTGTATATGGGATACAGTTTCGGATCTTTTAATGGTGAAGTTACCGGATTCGGGGGCGGCCTGCTTCATGATTCCATATCAAATTCACCTCTGGGTCTTATGGCCCTTCCCAAGCTTGCAATAGGATTCCTTGCAGGTATGTTCGGCAGGTCTGTTCTGAAAAGCAATATAGCTACTATTATACTTATGATTTTTGTTGCAACTATCCTGAAAGGGATTATTACCCTTTTTCTGAGTTATATATTCCACCAGGGAATGCTGACGAGTATTATTGATGTTATAATCCCTGAGGCATTCTACAATGCAATCCTCTCTCCAATGCTGTTTTTTATTTATGACAAAATATTCCAGGGTGAATTAGAGAGAGAGGGGTATCTTTAAATGAACCAGACTTCCCTTAAGGCCAGGATGCTTGAGGCGTTCAGGAAGCGGATGTATGTTTTCTGGATAAGCGTATCCACGGTCTTTGCAATACTTGTTCTTCAGTTGATCAACCTGCAGATTCTCCAGGGAGAAGAGTATACCCTGAAAGCCACAATGAATATGGAGAACAATATACCTATCCCCGCGTCCAGGGGTGAAATATACGACCGTAATTTTAAAAAGGGTATATCCGGCACTGTTCTGGTGTCGAACAGGCCTTCATTTAACCTTACAATGATACCCAGTAATTTTGAATCACGGGAGCAGATGGCGGAAGTCCTTGACCGTCTGGCGCCTGTAATCGGGATCAACTCTTCAGAAGTTTTTTCTGATATAAAGAAGAGTAATCCATGGGAACGTTTTCTTTTAAAGGATGACGTAAGTTTTGATGTAATAGTGAAGATCGCTTCCCACAGAAACCTTTTCCCGAATATTAACTGGGAGGATGCCCCTGTACGTGTGTATAACTACAGTGATGTTATGGCTCATACTATCGGATATATAGGGAGCCTTAGTAAGGAGGAATACAACAGTCTTAAGGGGCAGGGGTATAAATATTACCAGACTATTGGTAAAACAGGAATTGAAAAACAGTATGATCTTCTCCTTCGCGGAGAGGATGGTTATATACGGAGAATCGTAGATGTTAAAAACAGGACAGAAGGTGAAGAGATCGGCAAGATGCCCACTGCCGGGAATAATGTTGTCCTTACAATAGATTATGATGTACAGGAAGCGGCCCATAATGCCCTTGAGGGGCATACAGGGGCTGTTGTGGTGATAAAGGCATCAACCGGGGAGATAATTTCCATGGTGAGCAGACCCGGATTTGATCCCAATGCTATTATATCGAAGGAGAACGCCGGTATAATAAGGGACCTTAACCGCGATCCCGCCAAACCGTTCCTGAACAGGACTATACAGTCCAGGTATCCTCCGGCATCAACTTTTAAAATTATTACCTCTATTGCGGCACTTGAAACTGAAAAAACCTATCCCGACAAAACATATTACTGCTCCGGTAAATATACGCTTAAAGGGTATGTTGATACTGATTTCTACTGTTTCAGAACTCACGGGAAACTGGATCTTTACTGGGCCCTTGGAAAATCCTGCAGTGTTTATTTTTATCAGCTGGGGATGGTTGTGGGGCCCACAATGATTATGAAGTACGCCCATTACATGGGCCTTGATGAGATGACCCGGGTGGATATTCCAGGTGAGATCAGCGGTTTTATCCCTTCCCAGCGGTGGAAACTTAAAACCTTCGGGCAGCCATGGTTTGACGGTGATACAATAAACCTTTCAATAGGGCAGGGTTTCCTCTCTGTCACTCCAATCGGTCTGGCAAATATGATGTGCGGAATAGTAAACAACGGGATTGTATATAAACCACACCTTGTCAAGGAGGTCTATTCTCCTGATAACAGGGTTGTACTCCAGACAACAGGAAAGGAGAAACTGCGTGAAGTGCCTTTGTCCCCCATTACTCTTAATACTATAAAACAGGGTATGAGATACGGCTCACAGGGGGGGACATCGAGATGGCTTGGCAGGCATAAAGTTCCTATTGCCGGTAAGACCGGAACAGCCCAGACCCGGTCTAACAGAAAGGAGAATTACTCACAGCATGCATGGTTTCTCGGTTTCGCTCCTTATGACAAACTGACTGAAAACCCTATTGTCGTTTGTGTTTTTATTGAGTACGGTCAGTGGGGTGCGGCGGCAGCTGTTCCTGTGGCTGACAAAATTTTTACAAAGCTGATTGAGCTGGGGTATTTCAGGGATATGGATCAGAAGACTGATGTCCGGCAGATTAAATAACAAATCAGGGTATTGGTGATGTTCAGCAAAGATATGTTCGGAAAAATGGATATTGTCCTGATAGGGGCTGTTTTTATAGCAGTGGCCTTCGGAATATTAATGATATACAGTGCCGGATTTGACCCGGTGGAGCAGATAAACAAGGGCCTGTATAAAAAGCAGATAATATGGTTTATAATAGGTGTGATTTTCATGCTGTTCATGTCTATTATTAACTACAGGCAGCTTGGTGATTATTCGTTACATGTCTATGGTGTTATACTTTTTCTGGTTCTTGTTACAACAATATTCGGACGGCCCATAAGGGGAACATCTGCCTGGCTCGATTTCGGTTTTTTTTCCATACAGCCTTCTGAATTTATGAAGCTTGCTGTTGTCATTGTTCTCGCAAAGTATCTTGAGTTGCGGGAGCGGGATATTAAAAATTTCAGGGAACTGCTTGTTCCTACACTGGTGACTCTTGTTCCGGTTCTTATTATCCTCAAACAGCCCGATTTCGGTACTGCGGCTATATTTATACCGGTGCTCTTCACAATGCTGTTTATGGGAGGGGCTGACGTTTCCCACCTTATATCTATTATTCTTATTGCTTCAATTGCCCTTGTTTTCCCGATGATGTATACATACCTTGAATGGGCAGGATATAAGGGGAACAGTATCATTGTTCAGATGTTTGTCCATCTTGATGTTCTTTTTACCATTTCAGGTGTTCTGCTCTTTATAGCTGTTTCGACCTTTGTTATGCATTTCTTTTTTAACCAGAAATTTCTGAGAAAAATTTATATACCGGCAACTGTAATATCCCTGGGACTTATGATGTCAGTTGTTATTCATAAATGGTTCAAAGAGTACCAGAAGAAGAGAATCCTGGTCTTTCTGAATCCTGACCTTGATCCCCATGGATCCGGTTATAATATTATCCAGTCAAAGGTCGCCATAGGCTCAGGGGGAATTTTTGGTAAGGGTTTTCTTCAGGGGACACAGACTCAGCTAGGTTTTCTTCCTGAAAAAACTTCGGACTTTATTTTTCCTGTTATAGCCGAGGAACTCGGTTTTATAGGGGCAATAGTTGCAATTTTTATTCTCGGCCTGATTATATACAGGGGGATGGAGATAGCCCTGGGTACGAGGGATAAATTCGGGGCACTTCTCGCAACAGGCATTACGGCTATCCTTTTCTTCCACATTCTCATAAATATCGGGATGGTTATCGGGATAATGCCCGTAACCGGACTCCCTCTCTGTTTTTTCTCCTACGGGGGTTCAAATCTGTTCATGGTAATGATAGGTGTAGGAATACTGAATAATATCAGCATGAATAGGGCTCTATATTAAAGTATAAATTAAATCTTCAGCCGTATATTCGGGCGAAATAATCGCCTCGTAATATCTCTGCACGAATTCATAACTGATAATTCTCCAGAATTTGGCAGCTCAAAACTCCTCTTTTTTATGAAAATAAATACAGTTGAACCACCTTTCTAACGATAATATCTATTAAGAATACCCTTTGTCAGCGAGGTGCAGATGTTCAGTAATTTAAAGGTTAATCACAGTGACCCGGGGAGTGACATAATTTCATCCAGGCAGGGTAATAATATATCCGGAATTAAAACGGGATCTTCAGACTTCTATTCAATGGTGCTGAATTACAGTGCGGATTTATACGGGAAGAGCGCAGCTGAAAAGAGTTACAGTAGTGACAGATTATATGATAGGATACGTGATGATGCCGCAAGAGCGGGCGAACAGCTCAGAGAAAATCGTCCTCCTGCAGATGAAGGTATTAAGGCAGATCGCGAGGCTGGGGATAACGGATTCTCTGAAAAGGCTGTAAACAGTTTTGACAATGGGGACAGAAAGCCGGAAACAGAAGCGACCGTGAAGCGTGAAGACAGGGTTTCTGAAAAGAAGGGAGCCGATGAGAACGATGAAATAAAGGATTTTATTCAGGGCACTGCCGGTGAACTTATATCAAAACAGATTACGGAACTGATTCAGGGCGGCATTAAAGGCGACAAGGAAGGGTTCGCAGACAACCTGAGAAAAATAGCGGAAGATTTAATCTCTTCCATGAAAAAGAAACCTGATAGCGGTAGTGAAGCTGATCTCTCCATGGCCGGGAAAAAGACCGGGGAACATCAAAACAGTACCGGCGCGATGCTTAACGATTTCCTGAATAAACTTGAAAATGAGCTTTTAAAGATTGCTTCTGATAAAAAGGGTACCGCAAAGGGGTCTTTAATTACAGAGAAGAAACTTAAGGAAACAATCAGCGCTGTCATAAATGATATAAAAAAAGGTAAAAACAGAAATCATAATAAAACTGAAGTGAGAAGATTTGACGCTGAAGAAGTTAAAAACGATAAAAGGGCAGATAATAATACAGAAACACTGGTTTTGAAAAGGAAGGATTCCGGTGACAATAGCACAGCGGATTTTACTTCAGGAAAGGAAAGAAACAACAGCCGTGACAACAGTTCGTTTTCGGCCGGCAGAATGGATATTTCAGGGAGAAGCGGCCTTGAAAAGAACGATTCAGTTGTAAAATCCCCTGAGTTCAGACAGAGCCTTCAGGAGATTATTGATAAAGCTAAAGTATCGGTCAAAGACAGCAATAATGCGAGTTTCAGTGTTAAGCTGTTTCCGAAAGAGCTGGGAAGCGTTAATGTCAGTCTCCTAATGGAAAACGGTGTGGTTTCCGGGAGATTCCTTGTGGGGAGCGATGAGGCTCGCTCCCTTTTAATGAACAGTATGGAAAACCTGATGGAGCAGCTTGCCGAGGCCGGGATTCAGCTTGGCGATTTTAATGTAAATGTAAACCAGGGCGGGGAAAGGTTTGCTTCAGATAATGATGATGATAATGATGCCGTGGCAGTTCTTAACGGGAAACTTGAATCTGAAACCGCGGTAAATCAGTATGATTCTAATGCGTCGGCCGGGCATGACGGCCATATAAACATGGTAATTTAGGAGTTAATTTATGAAGGTATTTGAAATGTCAGCACAGGACAGGATGAGTGCAGCAATACAGGCAACTGAGTCAAACAAAAAGAACAAGACCGGTGAAGCGGGTGTGAAAAACAACCTCGGCAAGGAGTCTTTCCTGAAACTCCTTGTGACAGAGTTAAGACATCAGGACCCGACAAAACCGATGGAGGACAAGGAGTTTATCGCCCAGATGGCCCAGTTTTCAACTCTTGAGCAGATGTCAAATATGAATAAAGAGATTAAGAATCTTCTCGGAAGCTCCAGGGCTTATGAAGCATATGGGATTCTCGGGAAAGAAGTGGATACCTTTGATACGGTCAAGAAAGTCCGGGTTTCCGGTGTAGTATCATCAGTATTTTACAAAGGAGATGAGGTCATGCTCAGGATAGGTGCTGAAGAGGTCCCGATGAAGAATATTCATTCCGTAAGTATTGCTCAGGGTAATAATAAGTCTGTTCCTGAAACTGCTAATTTTGACAGTAATAAGGCGGGTTATGAGAATCAGAACAGGCAGAAAATTAATAGCGAAACAGTTAATGTAATTCAGTAGATTAATAATTCTGTGCTTATGAAAGATGAAATTAATTACGATAATATAATATAAATAATAACCAGGAGTTTTCTGATATGATGCGTTCACTTTTTTCCGGTGTTTCCGGTCTGAAAAATCATCAAACACGGATGGATGTAATCGGGCACAATATTTCAAACGTAAATACTTACGGGTACAAAGCTACCAGGGTTACATTCCAGGATATGCTTTCTCAGACTATTTCCGGTGCGGCAAAACCTGAGGAGAACAGGGGAGGGGTGAATCCTAAGCAGGTTGGTCTCGGGATGACTGTGGCTTCCATAGACAGACTCTTTACACAGGGAAGTCTTCAGACAACAGGCAACCAGACGGATGTGGCTATTTCAGGTGACGGATTTTTTATTGTAGCCGACGGTGACAAGAGATTTTACACAAGGGCAGGAACATTCGGTCTGGACAGGGACGGTAATCTTGTTAATCCCGCAAACGGGCTTAAGGTCCAGGGGTGGATGGCTGTAACAGACGAAAACGGCCAGAAGATAGTAAGGTCCAACGGCTCAACTGAAGATCTGGTTATTCCGGTATACAGCAAGATAGACGCGAAAGAGACAAATAATGTCAGGTATAAATGTAATCTCGATTCCAGGAGCGCAGTAATTCCTCCTGAAGCGGACGCGAGGATGAGAGCTTCGGCGGCGGTAACTACAAATATAGATGTATATGATAACCTTGGTGATACACACAGACTTACAATGACCTTCTGGAAAACAGGATTCAACCAGTGGACAGCCTCGGCAGCTGTTACAGGGTCATCTACACCTGTAACAATGGATGTTCCTGCCGGAGGCGGCCAGAACAATCAGAATAATCCGTCAAGCAGGATAAACCTGAGATTCTCACCTGATGGAAAACTTCTGGCTGTTTCAGACGCTTCCAGCCCTGATGAAATGAACCAGGGGACACTTGCTGTTAATGCTAATTACAGGGTACAGGGAGACCCGCAGGTCAGGACAATAAGGCTGAATCTCGGGGAGGCGGGCATCCTGTCAGGGATAACACAGTTTTCATCTGTATCAACAACCAAGGCCGTTGAGCAGGACGGATATGCCATGGGGTATATGGAGTCCTTCAGTATAGATAATTCAGGTCTTATTACAGGGGTTTATTCCAACGGTACCAAGCAGGCAATAGGGCAGATGGCAGTTGCCGTTTTTACCAATAACCAGGGCCTTACAGCCTCAGGGGAAAACCTTTATGAAGTATCCAATAACTCGGGACTTGCCAATGTGGGTCCGGCTGCGCAGGCAGGAAGGGGAAAAATAGTGGCAGGGACTCTTGAGATGTCCAATGTAGACCTTTCTGATCAGTTTACTGATATGATTGTTACCCAGAGGGGATTTCAGGCAAACTCCAGGACGATCCAGACCACAGATCAGATGCTTCAGGAAGTATTGACACTAAAACGTTAATTTGATATAGTTTAAGAGAGTTGGAGGGGGCCCCAGGGCCCCCTGCTTTATTTCAGGAAAAATTTTTTTGTTGACTCTTTTCTATTATATTTCCTATATGATTCTGTATCTATTTAGAAATCCGATATCATCTGAAACACCTTTCGTTTCTTTAATAATTCTGAATTCCAGAGGAGTTTTTTAATGTCCAAAGAAAAAATTTTCTGCTCCAATTGCCAGCATTGTATTGTTATAAGGCAGTATGAATCTGAACCTGACAGGTATGTTTTAAGGGTAAAATGCCTGAAAAAACAGTGGTCAAAGAGATCAGGTGAGGAGAAGCTTTATAAATATTTCACCGTGGCCAGACGTATAATGGATGAGTGTGAATATTATGAAGAATCAGGCGAGCTTTTCCCTTATATAAAGAACCTCAGAAAAGAGCTTCCTATTAAGGATGAAATTTATTCAACCAGAGATATGTAGCCTGGAAGATGTTTATCCGGCGGGATTTAAACCAGTGGAATGGTTCCTTAATCCCGTCAGTCTCCCTTATCTGCTTGAATTCCGGAGAAGCCTGTCTTTAAGACAGGCTTAACTGTCTTCGGGAACACTTAAGGTTATAAAGTTAAATTGTAAAAGAATAAAAACTGTCCGGAAAAGATGAAAAATTCTTTACGCCACAGGTTTAACACTTTAAAATATCTTATGTCGTATTAATCTTTATTGATTTATTTCAAATCAGTATTTTCCGGAGGAGATATGGAGATTCATAAACCTGAAGTTATCCTGCTGGGGATAACACCCGATGCTGAAAAACTCATAGAGGAGGCAGGCAGGACATGCTATCTCTCTCTTTCAAAGATAACTGATGAAAGTGAAAAGAATTTTATAAGGAGCGCAATAAAGCGCGGCCATCATTCCATACTTGAGCATGCAACAGCCAGCTTCAGGATACTGGGGGCATCCCGTTCATTTACTCATCAGCTTGTAAGGCACAGGATCGCAAGTTTTTCGCAGCAGTCTCAGCGATATGTTGATGAAAGTGAGTTTAATTATATAGTACCTCCTGAAATTGCGGGAAATGAAGCTGCTTTGAATCTTTACAGGGAGTTTATAGAGAGCTCAAGGCAGACATACGCCAGATTCAGAGAACTGGGAATTAAGAAGGAGGATGCCAGGTTTATTCTTCCCAATGCCCTTGAGAGCCAGATTGTTTTTTCCGCGAATTTTCGTGAGTTTCGTTCTGTTTTTAACCTGCGTCTTGAAAAGGCCGCGCAATGGGAGATAAGGAGAGTCTGTCTTGAGATGCTGAAGGTTCTGCAGGAGAAGGCCCCCTCTGTTTTCGGTGATTATGTGATAAACGAGGAGAACTGGACTGCAAAATCGAATTTAATCTGAAATTGAAATTATGCCGATATTTTAGTATAATATTAGAAAAGGGGGGTAGTATATGAAGCTGATAATTACATCTCTGCTTTTTGCCGGTATAACATTATCAATTACAGGCTGTTCAGGGACACAGAAACCTGATCCTGAAATTGAAGCATGTAAGGCTGCCTGCATGAAAAAGATGGAACTCTGTATTAAAAGAGCAAGAAGAAACGAGGCGAAAAAGGCGGCATGTGAAGCTGTGGGCGATAAATGCTGCAGAGACTGTATGGCTAAAAAATAGGGTTTTATTTCAGACTTAATGAAAGCCGGAGCTCAGGGTATATCGTCTATGTAAATACGGTCGTTTTTATTATGGATAAAAATTTTTGAAAGCCTGTATTCCTCTTCCCTGGAATCGTTGAATTTCCCATCCTCATGATCCCTGTGCTTTATGATCAGCCTGTCGCTTCCCGGATAGAGGTATAGTAATCTCGATTCAATCCCGGCCATGAAATCCTTTCTTATCGCACCGATATCGATAAAAACAGTCCCTCCAAGTTTATCGTTTTTATAATCTGTGTATGGCAGGTAGCCCGGAAAGTGGGAATGGCCTGATATCCAGAGATCTACCCTGTATTTTTTAAGGACTTTTTCGAAACGTTTCGATTTTTTAATAAACTGTCTTTTAAGCCCCATTTTTGACTGTATAAGGCCGCTGTGTTTCAGGCTTGCGTGTGTAACTGTAATGATTATCCTGTCCTGATTTTCTGTTACTTTTTTCTTCCACCACTCAAAGATATGATCAGGTATTACTGTCATCTGTCCCCTTTCGCTGTTTGACATGAATATCAAAAGGAGATTCCCTGTTCTCACTGAATAATGAAGATTTTTATTTATTATCTCTTTATAGGCTTCTACATTTCTCCATTCATGATTTCCTGCTATTTCAAACCATCCCCCGGCATTGATTTTTTTTCTTGTTTTGAGATAGGCCCTGTAAATATGATCCGCCTTTTTTTTCTCAACAATATCTCCGGCTGTAATGGCAATATCTATGTAATTGAATTCGGATGCTATATCGTCAACAGCTGCAATGTAGTCGTTTATATGATTGTTTTTTTTAGGCTGAATATCGGAATGAGCCCATATTACAAAGGGCGCTGCTGAGTTTTCTGAAACTGCATATGAGAAGGGGAGTATAAGAAGAAATATAACTGTCAGTTTTTTTATTTTCATAAATCAGTAACCCTGCATCAAAGAGACTTTTAATTAGAACTTTTTATTCATGCATGGTTACTGATTTTATGACAGCTTATTTGAGAGCAATATTCATTTCAAGCTGCCCCATGGGGCTGTACAGTGTGATACCGAGGGTAGTCTGCTTAATCATTGTTATATTGAAATTTTTACCCTCAATAACGGTAGGGGTTGTCATGTCTATTACTTTGCCTGTTGAAGCGAAGAGATTCATGGCGTTTCCTGTAATCATGTTGGCAAGCTCACCTACTATATCCTTGTACTCCTGCTTTACCTGGTCTTCAGAGAGACCGGGCACAAGTACCTGGGCGATTTTTTCAACCATGGAGTAACTCATACTGTAAACTATTTCGCCGGTTACACCTCCGGTTATTCCTATGATTATTGCCACATCCATTGACGGAATCGGGTTTTCCTTTATTATGAGTTTTCCTCTTCTTAAATCCACATTAAGGATAGATTTAAATACTACACTGGCTGCCTCAAGGAAAGGATTTATATATTCAGCGTTTATACTCATTAAAGTGAGGCTCCTTTGTTCTTTTTATTATTTTTATGATATAAGAAGTATCTCTGTTAAAAATATAGTAAGAAATACAATATATCAATCAGTTTTTAAATTTTTTACTATTTTTGATTCTTCGTTCAGCTCTTTAAGAAGATTTCTTGTGAGCATTGAAATATTCCCCGCAATGAGAGACTGTTTCAGTTTAGCTGTTGTCTCAGCGTCAGGAGTCTCTTTCCTGTAGGATTTTACAACAGGCGTAAATACATAAAGGCCTTCAGCTGATATAATAACAGGTGATGCGGCATTTATATTCAGTGCAAGGCATTTGTCCAGGAAAACAGGGGACTTGCTTATTGCAAGAATTTCTCTGGAATCCTTATCTGCTGTTTTAACAGGCTCTCCGATTTTAAATGGCGCGGATCTTAATATTTTTCCGTTGAGTATAGCAGCGGCTGAGCTGAAGGAACCGCCTGCTGAAGATACGGCGTTAATCTTTTCGGTTATATCATTTTTAATTTTATCAAGTTTCTTCTCTTCCAGCTCTTTTCTGAGCTTTTCCCTGTCTGTTTTCGGGTCACTGATTTTTACATTGCTGGCGGCAATTTCTGAATCTATATCACTGTCAGAAACAGCGATCTCTTTAATATATCTTTTTTTGATAGCGTCATTTGACAGGAAGGAGTACTGAATCTGTATTTTGGAGTTTTCAGCTGTTGATTTTGCGGCTATCTCCTCCTTCGAAACCGCGCTTCCTATATTAACCATGAATCTCAGGTCAGAGATTGCTATTTCCCGTCTCATAATTTTTTCGTATTCATCTATGCTGAGTCTGTTATTTCTAAGTACTGCCTGAAAGTAATCGGGGTCAAATTTACCTGTTGAGGGATTTTTAAAATCAGGGGAATTCCTGATTATTCTTGAAATACGCTCTTCGGTTATATCAAAACCATTATCCATGGCTTCCTGCTGAAGGAGTATCTCCACCAGAAAATTATCCAGGATAAAATCAGCCATTTTAGGGTCCCTGAATCGTCTGAATTTCATGTCTCTGTATCTGAGGAAATCAAGAGTGTGAACTTTTTTGCCGTTTACAGCAGCAATGGTTGCCTGGTTGGCAGAACCGCAGCCGGAAACATCAGGCATCCCGAATGAAAATGCTATTATTCCAACAAAAAACGCAAGGAGAAAGTACCCTGTATATTTAAGTATTGTATTATTTGAGTTACGCATCTTTTACCTTCTTATTACTCCAGTTATTAATTATTTTTTTCAGGTTTTTCGGCTTCGTCAACGAGCATTACAGGTATACCCTCTTTCACGGGGTATTTCAGCCCGCATTCCACGCATATAAGTTTCTGGTTTCTTGCGTCATATTCAACATCTCCCCTGCATGCGGGGCAGGCCAGGATTTCCAGCAGTTTTGTATCGATCATTTTTTATACTCCGGGAATTAATCAGATAAATAATCTATTAAAAATGTACTGTGAGAGTCAATCAAAATACTTATGAAGCGGCTTTATTCAATAATTCATTATATTTTGCTTGAAAAAAAGGCTATGGAAAAATTTTTTAAATTCTGGTGAATTTCATCGTATTAGTTTTAAGGAAGAAGGAGATTAAACATGTCAAAGAAGGGGATTATTTTATTGAGCGGCGGACTCGATTCAGCCACGGCAGCGGCCATTGCCATAAGCAGGGGTTACACGCTCTCAGCTATGACATTTTTATATGATCAGAGGCACGGCATAGAGGTATCTTTTGCTGAAAAACTCGCGGATTTTTTCAGGATTGAAAAGCATGTAAAGGTGGAAATCCCTTCTGAAATTTTCAGATCAGCCCTTACCCCCTCTTCAGGAATAGATGTTCCGAAAAACAGGGATGTGGATGCGGATGTAATTCCTGAAACATATGTGCCGGCAAGGAACATCCTTTTCCTATCATACGCGCTTGCTTACGCGGAATCTACCGGGGCCGAGGGCATCTTTATAGGGGCAAATGCTGTTGACTACAGCGGGTACCCTGACTGCAGGCCCGAATTTTTCGATGCATTCAAAAAAATGGCCGATACCGGCACCAAAGCCGGCGTTGAGGGGAGGGGGATTAATATCTACACTCCTTTAATGACCCTTAAAAAACATGAAATAATAAAGACAGGTGTGGAACTCGGTGTTGATTACTCTCTCACTCACAGCTGTTATGACCCGTATGAAGACGGTTCGTCATGCGGAAATTGTGACAGCTGTATCCTGAGAAAAAGGGGATTTATCGAGGCCGGGGTCCCTGACCCGACAAGATACAGGGCTGAATGAAAAGGTGGGCAGCCTTAGCCCTGGATCTTGTTTTCCCGTGCTACTGCGTCTCATGCGGGATTCCCGTTCTGTCCGGTGACAGCCATCTCTGCTCTGACTGCCGTAAAACCCTCATCCCTGTCGTGCAGGGGTGCCCTGTCTGTTCTCACCCTCTGAATAATGATAAATGCGGCTTCTGTTCCACCCGCAGGTTCTATCCCGAAAGACATCTCTCCCTTTTTGAATATGATGGTGCTGTAAAGAGTATTGTTTATGCGCTTAAATTCGGCGGAATAAAGAATGTATACCGGGTGTTTATTCCGTATATGGTGCGGGGCCTGGAATATTTTGGGAAAGATATAGACGTGGTTACTTCTGTCCCGATGAACAGGAAAAAATTTGCTGCCAGGGGCTACAACCAGTCAGAACTTCTGGCTAAATCGGTATCTTCTGCTGCGGGAATACCTTTTTTGAGGCTTTTAAGGGAGAAGGGAAATTCAATTCCTCAAAGGGAATTCAGCTTTGCTGCCAGGTATATTAATGTTATTGACAGGTATGAAACTCTCAATAATAATAAACTAATTGATAAGACAATATTGCTTATAGACGATGTTTTTACCACAGGGGCGACGATAAATGAGTGTTCAAGGCAATTGTTGAATTCCGGTGCCCGTGCGGTTTTTTCATTGACTGTGGCCCGTTCAGATTTAAAAAAGCTTGAAAATATCTGAGAAATAGATAGTCTTAAATAAATAAGGTCGGTGTTAGTTATCTGCATCTGACCCCATTTTTTATTATATGGAGCGTGTGATGGAACGAGTTTCACATGATAATTATGACATTATAGTTCTGGAGGGGAGAGTGGATCAGAACGAATCTGAAGAACTGGAATCTCTCCTCAATGACTGCCTTGATGACGGAAAATATAATATATGCATAGATATGATTGATGTTAAGCATATATGCAGTTCAGCACTTGGTGTACTTGTTGCGATTAAACGGAAAATTAAGGACAACCAGGGCGATATTAAACTTATAATCAGCAGTGAGAACCTGATTAAACTTTTCGAAACAACCATGCTTGATAAAGTATTTGAAATATTTGAATCAAGACGGGAATGTCTTTCCACTTTCGATTAATAGAAAATGAGCCGGACATTAACGAACATCCTTGCACCCCTTTCTGGCCACCTTGAAAGAGTTGATACCAGTATAAAGAAGCACCTTGAAACCGGAGTCCCTTTAATAGACAGAAGTGCCATGCACCTTTTCGCAAAAGGGGGGAAAAAGATCAGGGCTTCACTGGTTCTCCTCACTGCGGGCCTCGGCGGAGAGATCTCGGAGAGTGTAATAGATCTCGCAGCTGCTGTTGAGATAATCCACGCAGCCTCGCTTGTTCATGATGATATTATAGATAAATCGTTTCTGCGAAGGGGTGACCTCTCCGTACCGAGTAAATTCGGAGACAAGGTCGCTGTTCTGGCCGGGGATTATATGTACTCCACTGCTGTAAATATTGCAGTAAGAAACAGTCATGTGAAAATACTCGATTCAATCTCAAGCTCCTCCAGGGAGATGGTAAAGGGTGAGCTTTACCAGATGGAGTATTCAAATGTGGATAAAATAACCGAAGAGCATTATTTCAATATAATTGATCGTAAGACCGGGCGTTTAATGGCATCAAGCGCCTACATCGGAGCTGTTGAAGCCGGTCTTGGTGAAGAGGAATGCGACGCGCTTTTTAACATGGGGCTTGAACTGGGCTACGCCTTTCAGATCGTTGATGATACTTTCGACTTCAGTGACAGCAGTGATGTTACAGGGAAGGATGTGGGGAATGATTTCAGTGACGGTAAAATTACTCTTCCTTTTATATATATACTCAAAAACGGTACGGAAGAAGAGCGGGAATGCGTGCATAAATTCTCACAAAATCCTGATGCCGCTGACTGGGATGAAATAAAAAAACTGATTCACAGTTCAGGGGCATTCAGTTTTTCACTCAATATGGCAAAAGATTACGCGGAAAGAGCAAAAAAACGTATTGAAATATTTGACAAATCAGAGAATAAGGTGATTATAGAGGAACTTATAAATTTTATTGTTGAAAGAGATTACTGATATGTTTATACAAAAGGGATGACCGGAGGGCGTATGATTACAAAAGAAAAAGAGGAGCTTCTTAAGTTTTATAATCTAGGTCTTGCTGCGTATAAGCAGAGAAAATGGGATGACGCTATAAAGTCTTTCGAGATGGCCCTGAAGATAGAGCCTGAAGACGGCCCTTCAAAACTTTATCTTGAAAGAGCGCAAGGTTTTAAAGAAACACCTCCTCCTGATGACTGGGACGGAGTATACGTTATGACAACAAAATAAGTTTTACCAGTTTATTATTTTTACAGGAAAATTGAAATGGCAAAGAAGATAATTCAGGTTAACAAGAATCCGGTCTATGACATAGGGATGATTTCCACGGTTTTTAATAAAAACACAGAGTTCTATGGTGACCTTACATTTAAAAAGTCGCTTCAGATAAACGGAAAATTTGAGGGCGAGATAACATCAGGGAGCTACCTTGTTATCGGCGAAGAGGCTGTTGTAAAGGCCAATATCAAGGCTGATACGGTTATTATCAAGGGAACTGTGCATGGAAATGTAGAAGCAGTTACAAGGCTTGAGATACATACAAACGGCAAGCTTTACGGAAACATAAGGACAAAGAAACTGATGATATCCGATGGCGTTGTTTTTGAGGGTAAATGCGAGATGATAAAACCCTATGAAAAAAAGGGTAAAAAAGGAGATGATACTGAAGGGTCAGAGGAGAAAACAGCCTGACCCCGGCAGCTCAGCTGACTATCATCCTGATCGATATGTAGAGCAGAACAACCCCGAACATTTTTTTCAGATAATAGGGATCAATTTTAAGGGCGATTTTACTTCCCAGAAATGCTCCCACAATAAAAAAGGCAGCTATAATGGCTGCTGTTTTTATATCAGCATGACCCGCTTTATAATATTCAATTGCCGCGAGTATTCCTATGGGGGGGATCATGGCTATAAGCGTTGTTCCCTGGGCATTATGCTGGGTGAAACCTAGTATAAAAACAAGGGCAGGAACCATTATTACCGCTCCCCCTATGCCAAGGAGACCGCTGGCTATCCCTCCGATAGATCCTATTAGAGCTGTCAGTATAGTATGCATTGGCTACCTCATTAAATAATTGTTCTGAAGATGTTTTTCATTTTAATCAGTAATAATTCCTTAACATCTATTCCGGTTTGAAAAATAAAAATTATATTCCCCGCCGCCTTCGGCGGCGGGGAATATAATTTTTATCTGAAATAACATAAGGGATAAGTACTGAATCTGCACTATATGTAAATAACAATTTCAGGTAATATCCTCCGGAACATATTGTTGACTTTTTTTCCCGGGAAAAATCGTGAGCTTTATGACGGGTTTTTATATTTAAATAATTTTAACAAATTCCGGGACAATATTGCTCTATTTTATATTTTTCTTGAATAAATTCACTTTTATATTATAATCAGGGACAATATCAGCCGTTGAGGGGGATTACATGTCATCTATTGAGGCCCAGTATTATGTGAATAAAGGCGGGACCGTGGAATGCCGGTTATGTCCTCACAGGTGTCATATAAGTGAGGGGAAAAGCGGAATATGCGGAGTCAGGGAGAACAGAAAGGGTAAACTCTATTCAACGATTTATGGTGAAGTGACATCCATGGCTATGGATCCCATAGAGAAGAAACCGTTATATCATTTCTACCCCGGGAGTGAAATTTTTTCAATAGGAACAAAGGGGTGCAACCTTAGGTGCCCCTTCTGTCAGAACTGGTCGATATCCCAGGACCTTTCAGCCAGGTCATCCTACAGGTCACCTGAAGAGATTGTGAAAATGGCCGAAGGTTCAGGCTCTTTCGGCATAGCATATACCTATTCCGAGCCGACAATATGGTTTGAATTCGTTAAGGACTGTTCCCTGGCCGCGAAAGAGAGGGGACTTAAAAATGTCCTTGTGACAAACGGGTTTGTCAATCCTGAACCTCTGAAAGAGATGACAGGTTTTATTGACGCGATGAATATAGACCTGAAATGCTACAGTCATGACACCTATAAAAAAGTTCTGAAGGCCGGCCTTGATGCTGTTAAGGAAACAATAAAGGGCGCGCATGCCGGAGGCTGCCATGTTGAGGTTACAACACTGGTTGTTCCCGGAATGAATGACAATATGAAAGAGCTTGTTGAACTTGCCGAATTCATTGCCTCTGTTGATAAAAAGATACCCTGGCACCTTTCAAGATACTATCCCTCATACAAGTATGAAAAGCCTGCCACGAATGTTTCATTTCTCACAGAGGTATGGGAGGAGGGGAACCGTATACTGGATTTTGTCTTTACCGGGAATGTTCACCCCTCCGAATCGAGAAGCGACACAGTCTGCCCCAACTGCAATACCGTTATTATAAGCAGAACCGGTTATCATACTGTTGTAAAAGAGCTTGAAAACGGAAAGTGCAAATCCTGCGGCCATGAACTGGGAATAATACACTAGAGGGCCCCGTTAATTTTGTTGACTCGTTAATATCATGGTAAAATATGGTTCCGGTCCGGACAAAGCAGAATAGAGGTTTCCCCTTTTACGGTAGTTGAAATGACAGAGGGGAAGAGCTGTGGCGGATGACATGTTCAGAGCAGTCCATTTATTACAATAATTAAAGCGAAAGGAATAATATGAAAATACTGGTAACAGGAACAGCTGGATTTATAGGTCACTTCGTGGCAGGGAGACTTGCGGAACGTGGTGACGAGGTTATTGGGATTGATTCAATAAATGATTATTATGACGTTAACCTGAAGTACGGCCGCCTTGAAGAGGACGGAATAGGAAGGGAAGATGCCGATTCAGGTAAAAAGATAAAAAGCGGCAGGTATGAAAACTACTCCTTTATAAAAATGAAACTCGAGGAGCGGGAGCGTATTGAGGCGCTTTTCAAAGAAGAGAAGTTTGACATGGTATGCAACCTTGCCGCGCAGGCAGGTGTAAGGTACTCAATAGAGAACCCGCACGCCTATATCGATTCAAATGTTATCGGTTTAATGAATATACTTGAATGCTGCAGGCACAATAGTGTTAAGCACCTTGTTTTCGCCAGCAGTTCCTCTGTTTACGGGCTGAATGAGAAGATGCCCTTTGCCACAACTGATAACGTTGACCATCCCGTGAGTTTGTATGCTGCCACCAAGAAGAGCAATGAACTCATGGCGCACACATACAGCCACCTTTACGGCATACCTGTTACAGGCCTGAGATTTTTCACGGTGTACGGCCCCTGGGGTAGACCGGACATGGCGTACTTCAAGTTCACTAAGGCGATAGATGAAGGTAAAAGCATAGACATATATAACAACGGCGATATGCTCCGTGATTTTACTTACATAGATGATATTGTTGAGGGAGTTATCCGTACAATTGATCTTGTGCCGTCGGGAAACAGTTCCTGGAGCGGCATGGCCCCTGATCCCGGAAGCTCAAGGGCACCCTACAAGATATACAATATCGGCAACAACAGGCCTGTTAAACTCCTTGATTTTATAAAGGTAATTGAGAAGGAGATGGGTAAGGAGGCGGAAAAGAAGTTTCTCCCCATGCAGCCTGGTGACGTTTACGCCACATACGCCAATGTTGACGACCTTGCGGCAGATACAGGCTACAGACCCTCTACTCCGATCGAAGAGGGCATAGCCGAATTCGCGAAATGGTACAGGGAGTATTATAAGTAACTACCGGAGATGTCATTGCGAACGACCGGAGGGAGTGTGGCAATCTGTTAAGGATAGAAACAATACCGGTTAATACTGAATATTTTCTATCCGGAACAGATTGCTTCGTCGCTTAAGCTCCTCGCAATGACAAGCTTTTAAAACGTTATCCCAATAAACCTGTGCTGCACATCTCCATCCATTTCAACGCGCTTGTATATGAATTTGAGCAGGCTGAACTTTGAGAAGCCTGTTTCAGACTCGGTTTCATACTCCCATAGCAGCCCCCAGAGGCTTCCCCTGGATTCGTAGCCCCTTTCAGGTTTCTGCAGCTTGTAGTAAAGTGTGCCGAGGAGCGCTGCCTGAAGGTCCGATTTTTCAGCCGGCTCGTAATCCCTGTACCATAAAGCACCCAGGGCCCAGAGCTGGAACCTGCTGTTGTCGCTGTCCCTGCTGTCCCATGTAAGGGCCGGCGGTATTACAAGTGTATAGGAATCCTCCGTGCTCTCATAGTACCAGAGCGGAAGTACCCTGGTATGGAAGTATTCCCCGTCTCTTTCGATTGCCGCAAGCCAGAGCAGACCCTCAATATCGTAGCCTCTACTGTTCCACTCCGCATCCATAAGGAGCCCCCACATGGCCCTCATTCTTTTAATTTCAGGCTGGATTTCGAAATCCAGGGTGGTGAAGAGGAATGAGTATTCATCATGGTTGGATGATTCATACTCTCTGTGATCATAAAGGTAGAGGAAATTCTGCCTGTTGTACCCCGGCATGTTATGGAGATAGAGCCCAAGGATAACCTGCGTGTAGTCATTTTCAGGTCTGTCCCAGGATGAGAAATAAAATGGTGCAATATGAAAATACCCCTCATCTCCCGGTCTTGAGAAGTATACCGGCATAAACCAGAACCTTCTGAAATCGCCGTTTTCTTTTTTTTCATAGTCTATGAGCCAGACTATATTTGTGTGGCTTCCTTCATGGTCCGAGCTGTGGTAATAGAGTGGAATTATGGGCGCCCATAATGTGTATTCATCCTTTTCATTATCAATAAGTTTATGCCTGTAATGGAGTAGTGAGAATGAGATGTTATCGCTGTAATTAATTCCCGTATCAGCAGGGGTAGTATTGCTGTAGTAGAAGAAAGGTATGAGCCACGTCTCCCTCTCCCTTACAGGTATTCTGTTCTCCCCCTGATATGCAGAATAATTATATACAGATGTGTTGAACATCCAGTAGAGAAAAGAGGTATCTGAATCACCTGTGTTATCGTCTCTCTTAATCCTTGAGAGTCCCATTAAAATAGAATATT
>ERZ795057.182-NODE-182-length-66209-cov-43.098135_pt1 | contig 66209 bp, 60 predicted proteins | sample MGYA00375141_ERZ795057 | MGnify/ENA primary metagenome ERZ795057 (study PRJEB30186, sample SAMN05720163) | activated sludge metagenome | isolation source: Anaerobic digester | place: Hong Kong | collected 2015-01-26 ...
ACCGGAGGCAGGTTCGGCTACTCCGTTTTTCAGCGGGAGACGGTGGACGCCCTGGCTCAGAATGACCCAATGATCACAGGGGACGGAGTGAGGGTGACCGAGGTATCCAGGGCCGCCATGGGCAGGTCCTCTGGAAGGGTATACGATCCAGTGGTGGTGGTGGACTGGTGCGGCGACCTGGTGGGAACGGTAACGGTGAAGAACCTCCTGGACAGGACCATAGAGGCGGAAAGGACCAACAGCGGCGCCCTGGACCCCCTTACTGATCTTCCCGGGAACGTATCGGTGCGCAGGAAGCTCAGCGAAGCCATACCCCTGAAGGCCTTCAATCTTCTCCTCACCAACATCAACGGTTTCAGGGCGTTCAACCTGGTCCACGGCTTTCAGAGCGGGGACCGGATGATACTGCTGCTTTCGGAGTTGCTCAAAAAGCATGTAGGCACCTATGTGAGGGATGCCTTCATCGGTCAGATGAACCAGGACAGGTTCGCGGTGGTAAGTTTCACCCCGGTTCCCGGGGACTGCATGGACGCCTTATGCAAGGAGTTTGACAGAAGGAGCGCAAGCCTCTTCTACAGCTGGGAGGAGCAGGAGAGGGGCAGCATGGAGCTTGTTACCAGGTCTGGCTCCAGGGTGACCTTTCCGCTCTGCACGGTATCCATGGCCGCTACTGGGAATCACAACTACCAGGATGAGGAAGTTTCCCCGGCCATGGTGCTGGACTGCGCCACCACCCTCCTCAAGAAGCAGTTCAGGGACAGCGCCGGTGAAAGGAGCGGTTTCCTGTGCGACGCACGGATAAGGCGTTCTAAGACCCCGGCGACTGACCGATCACTGCAGAAACAGACCTGAAGCCCTTTTCGCACTGGTATATTCAGGCCTTGGATCAGACTGAAAGGATTTGAGGCGTGGATACAGGCGTACTGCTCACAGGGCTGCTGGTTTTCGCTGCAAGGGTGCTTGACGTGTCCCTGGGCACCATAAGGACCATCAGCATCATACAGGGGAGGACCGTTCTGGCCTTCCTGCTGGGTTTCATTGAAATAAGCGTTTGGATCGGTGTTATCTCCGCGGTGATAGGCCAGGTGCAGGCCAGCCCGGCCCTGGGGGTGTTCTACGCCCTGGGATTCGCCACGGGAAACGTTGTGGGAATTACCATTGAACGACGGCTTGCCATGGGCAGCATCGTTATCAAGATAATGGCAAGGGAGAAAGCCCCTGTGCTTGCGGAAGCCATCAGGAAGATGGGCTTCGGCGTCACGGAGTTCCAGGGCAGGGGAATGCAGGGAACAGTTACCGAGCTGTACATCGTATGCGCCAGGAAGCAGTTCGCCGGGATAATGAAGCAAGTCAGGAAGATAGATCCCGATGTGTATTTCGTTACGGAAGCCGTTGGCACCCTGGGAAGCGGCAAGATACCCTACGCCCTGGAGCCCACCGGCTGGCGGGGCATCTTCAAGAAGAAATGAGAGGTAGCGCCATGCTGAAATGGTCCGCCAGGATCACCTCGCTGCTGCTTGCGGTTCTCATACTTGTGATCTTCACAGGGGAGGCGGCTTCATCGGACTTCGGAGGTTTCACCCTTCGGGAGAGCGTGATGATGCTTGCGGTGTTCGTGGTCTGGACGGGCTACCTCATTGGATGGAAGATCCAGAGAGCAGGGGGGCTTATGGTACTGGGGGGCATTGCCGTCTTCTACGGGCTTAACATGGCCTTCTCAGGCAGATTCCCCGGCGGTTGGATCTTTCCCATTATGGGCATCCCCGGGGCTCTCTATGTTCTCTCCTCGCTGAAGAAGCCTCAGCAGGGCTGAGCCGGAACCGACCGTTCCGTTTCAATCGAGGCGCCTCAACCTGGATTTCCCTCGGGCACGCTGCATGAAGCTAGAAGAAGCGCAGCTGCCAGTGCGAGCAGTGTCTTTTTCATATTTTCCTCCTTTGCACCTTATACACCCCATGGCGCCATGCGTTCCCGGCATTGCCATTTCTCAGCGCGTTCTTATCTTTACTCAGGAGGGGAACGGAGGCGTCATGCTTGCGCTGAGGGTTCTGCTGCCTGCTGTTGTGATGGCGACCGCCCTGGGCTGCGTGTCAGGCGACTACTACACGAACTACATCGAGGAGCATGCCGGGTTCACCTTTCCCCGGGGTTCGAAGAACGTTAAGCACTTCACCGATTCCGACCTGGCCTTCACATCCCACTTCACCGTTCCCCTGGATTCAGTCTACACCTTCGCAGGCGAGGCCGGACTCTCCGTTGAGAAACCCTGCACATGGGATCCAGTACTCTTCCTGGAGGAGCTTCCATCCCCATGGGACAGCATCCCCGCGGAGGGCAGCTTCCTGTACGGTTCAGGAAGCAGCGGCTGGAACAGCTGGGACATCATCCTCCACACTGATTCCGGGGATATGTGGGTGACCATGTACTACACCGACGCCTCAGGCGATCCCCCCGGGAACTAGTCCCAGCGGAAGAGCTTTCCCGCAAAGAAGCCCCCAAGGGCAAGTGTGGCCCCCAGAACAGCCATTTCAACCCAGTACTCGGTGATTGGGTCTCCGAGCCAGATACCCTGCATCATGCGGATGGAGTGGGTGAGGGGAAAGGCTTCCGACACCTTTTTCAGAAGATCGGGAAGCATCTGTCTGGGAAGCGCTGCCCCGGAGAGGAAAAGCATGGGGAAGTAGAGGCTGTTTGCTATCACCGTTCCGCTCCTGGCGGTTCTCGCAAGGCTGGCTGGAATGAAGCCCAGCCCGGCTATTCCGCAGCAGCTGAGGAAGAATGCGGCAAAGGCCTCAAGGGAGTTTCCCCTGAACTGCATGTGGAAGATCACTTTCCCGGCGATCAGCAGCAGTATAACGCCCATGGCGCTCACCGCAAGGATGGCCCCCATCTGCGCCAGCAGGAAGGAGACCGGTGAAATGGGGGCGGCCCGGAACCTCTTGAGTATACCCTTTTCCCTGTAGGTGGCTATCCCAATGGTAAGGTTGCTTATCCCTGCTGTAAGTATCACGATGCCGATGAATGCAGAGGTGAAAGCGTCTATGTAGCCGTAGTCCGCCTCGGGGAACGGGTCGTTGCCCCAGATGCTTCCGAAGAGAAGCATCAGCAGCAGCGGAAAGATCAGTGTGAAGAAGAACGCGGAGGGCTCCCTCAGGTAGAGCTTAAGCTCCATTGCGCAGAGCTTCAGGGTCTTACTCATGGGAGTACTCCTTCCCCGTTGCCACCAGGAACACATCCTCCAGGGTGGGTGTTTTGGTGTGTAGGTTTCCCAGGTTCACGCCGGCGCCGGAGAGTTCCCTTATCACAGGGACCACCACCTCGGGACCTGCCAGGTCCATCACGCAGTACTCGTCCTTCATCACCGCCTTTTGATCGCCGTTTACCGCAAGGGCTTTCCCGATCTGGAAATCGGAGCCGCATTCCAGGGTGAGTACCATTCCCGGGCAGTACGTCTCTATCAGAGCCCTGGGGGTGTCCACCGCCACCACCCTGCCCCTGTCCATTACGGCCACCCTGTCGCAGAGCTTCTCCGCCTCATCCATGTAGTGGGTGGAGAGTATCACGGTTCTCTCAGGGGAGCGGAACTCGTTTACCAGGTTCCAAAGCTGTCTTCTGCCTGCGGGGTCAAGACCGCTGGTGAGTTCGTCGAGTATGATCAGCTCAGGGGAGTTCACCAGGGCCAGGGCAACAAAGAGCCGTTTCTTCTGGCCGCCGGAAAGCGCTGAGAAAGGGCTCTGTGCCTTCTCTGAAAGGCCGACCCTGACAAGAAGCTCCTTCGACCTTGGCTTCGCGCCGAAAAGGCAGGCGAAGAGTTCCAGGGCCTCAGAGACCCTCATGCCTTCCGGGAGTTCCGATTCCTGCTGCTGAAGGCCTATGCGTTTTCTCAGTTCCCTGCCGTTCCTCGAGGGGTCCAGCCCCAGAACGGACATGGTTCCAGAGTCAGGTTTTCTCATGCCGGCGAGGCAGTCTATGGTGGTAGTCTTCCCGGCACCATTGGGTCCCACGATCCCGAAAACCTCGCCACGCTCCACCTGGAAGCTCATTCCGCTGAGTGCCTGAACCGTGCCGTAGGATTTCTTAAGGTCCGACGCTAGGACAGCGTGAACACACATGATCCCTCCCCCTCATTTTACCGGTTGTTCCGAATACCCCGAAGAACATACAGTACACTCGCGCACATGCTAAAGGGGAGAGAGTGTATATATTCAAGCAGACGCAATCATCCACCCTTACTAACCGGATAGGGGGTCGAAATGACCGGAAGGATTCTTGCAGGTGACGTGGGCAGCACAACCACCAAGCTCCTGCTGCTTGAACGGGGCGAAGGGGGATTCAGAGCGTTGGGTTCCAGGGAGACCGGCACCACGGTGGAGAAACCGGAAGAAGACGTATGCAAGGGCTTTTTCAAGGGACTGAGGGCCCTTGAAGAGGCAACTGGGGAAAAGCTGACCACCGACTCCGGAGATCTTGCCGTTCCCTTCCATACAACCAGTTCAGCCGGAGGAGGCCTTCAGATACTGGTGGTGGCCCTTGCATCCGGCGACTCGGGAAAAATGGCCCAGGCCACGGCGTTCAGCGCCGGTGGAGTAGTTCTGGATTCCTTCGCCATCGACGACGAAACCCCCAGGGTCGAGAAGATAAGGCGAATGCAGCATCTGTCACCTGACCTGGTGATAATGGCCGGCGGTTACGAGGACGGCGCTATAGCAGGGGTAGTTAACATGGCTCAGCTGGTTGCCCTCTCCCGCCCCCAGCCAAAGTACGGCAAGGGGAAGCTCCCTCTGGTCTTCTGCGGCAACACGAAGGCCAGACCCTTCATCCAGGGTCTTCTGGGGGAACAGTTCGACATTACCTTCTCCGAAAACATCCGTCCCACCGGCACGAAGTTCAACCTGCGTCCAGCGATCGGCGAGGTTCACCGGCTGTTCATGGACCATGTGATGCAGATGGCCCCGGGCTATCCCAGGCTTTCGGAAATGACTTCCGCACCCATCATGCCCACCCCGGCAGGAGTTGAGAGGATTCTGAGGCTCGTAAGCGAGCACTCCGGGAAAAAGGTGGTTATGGCGGACATGGGCGGAGCCACCACCGACATCTTCAGCAGCCTGGAGGGGCAGTTCCAGAGAACCGTTGCCGCGAACACCGGCATGAGCTACAGCCTTTCCAACATAGTCAGGGAAGCTGGCCCCGATATGATCCTCAGGCACATACCCGAGGTTGACAAGAGCACCGCCAGGAACTGGATACTCTCGAAGACCCTTTTCCCCACGGAGAATCCCAGGTGCGGCACTGCGGAGGTCGTTGAAGGAGCTGCCGCGGCGGAGGGAATGGCCCTGGCCTGGAAGCACCACCTGGAAATGGGTTACCGCCGATCACAGGTGGGATTCTCGGAGAAGCTAAGGAACCTGGGGAAGTGCAGGTTCGACCTGGCCTTCGATACGGTCCACGGCGACTCCTTCAGGATATCGGACATAGACGTGATCATAGGCGCCGGTGGGATAATGGCCCATTCCTCTCCCCGAAGGGCCGCCTGGATCCTCGCCATGGGATTCAGACCGAAGGGCCTTACCACCCTGATGATCGACAGGCACTTCCACAGCCCTCACATGGGCGTGCTTTCCCGGGAATTCCCGGAAGAGGCCCTGGACTACTACGAAAGGGAATGCCTGGCAACCGTCTGCAGGGTCTACTCTCCGGTGAGAAAAAAGCGCAGCCTCCAGGTGACCACATCCGACAGGACCATCAAGGTGAAGAGCGGAGGATTCCTCTACCTGGAAAGCTCGCAGGGTGTATCAATTCCCGGCGTTGAGCTTCCCCAGGACGATTCTCCGCTGCTGGTGGACATGCGTTTCGGCAATGAGGTACTGCCCATGGACCTCAAGACGGAGAGAGCCCTTCCGAGGGAGGAGGTTATCCTCCCCGCGGGACCTTCACCCATGCCTGAGAACGATACGGTGGAGAAAGAGCTTTCCCTGGCCTACCAGGGGGATATCCTGGTGAAGGAATCGGACTCCGTTGAGGCAGGGGATCCGGTGGGGGAGAACAGCCTGGCCCCTCCCTCGGTATACTTCGTGGACGTAAGGGACAGGGTGGGTTACCAGAGGAAGGGCGTTACCGACGGGATGGTCATGGAGGGTATCACCGTGAAGCCCGGCGACAGCGTTTCCACCGGGCAGAAGATCCTCTCCATGAAGACAGGTTCCGGTCTGCTTGCCGTCAATATCAAGGTTAACAGTCCGGTAAGGGGAGAGGTCACCTCGGTAACCCCCCCGGGCATGGTGATCATGAAGGAGATCCAGGACTACGACGCCAAACCCCACTTCGTGAACGTGGCAAGGCTTCTCGGGGTGAAACCCAATCGGATAAAGGCCATCATGAAGGTGCGCCAAGGCGAGTTCGTCCATATCGGCCAGCACCTTGCGGTGGGCAGCGGTCTTAAGGCCGTGAAATCCCCGGCTACAGGCACGGTCATGGAGATAGACGGTAAAACAGGAGTGGTGAAGATACAGTACCTCCTCAACCCGGTTATGATGCTCTCACCCGTTTCCGGAAGGGTCACCGCCGTAAAGAAGAACATTTCCGCGACGATATCCTGCACAGGCGCCAAGGTCCAGGGCATAGCCGGGTTCGGTAGAACCAGTTGGGGAGCCCTTGCAACCGGAGACCCGCAGAAGGGCGCGGTGATGCTCCTCAAAGGCCCCCTTACCTCATCGTACGCCTCCAGGGCAGCCGAGGCTGGCGTGTCCGGTGTGGTAGCCCCCTCCATGTCCGCAGTGGATCTGGTGGAGTTCCTGGATGATGAACCCGGGGTGATCCTCACCGGTGACGAGGAGCTTCCCTTCTCCCTCATCCTGCTCAGGGGCGTCGGGGATGCAGCACTGGAGGATGAAGCCTTCTACGCCCTGGAGAGCTACACAGGAGGCAACTGCGCCTTGTTCACCACGACCAGGCTGAGGGCCGGTGTGGAGCGCCCGTTCATCCTTCTTCAGGACCCGGAGGAATGATATGGTATGGGAATGCCAGGCGTGCAGTTATGTGTACAGCGCAGCCAAGGGAGACGAGTCCTCCGGCGTGGAACCGGGGATCCCGTTCAAGGACCTTCCCCACGGCTGGAAGTGCCCGGTGTGCGGAGTGGGCAAGGAGTTCTTCGAAGAGCTCCATGGAACGAGCGACTAAAATATTAAATGGCAATGAGTTGAATGAATGACTCCCCCCGGGGTTGACCATCGCCGCAAATAGCCGTAAATTACTGCCTCCGGTGCCGAGGTAGCTCAGTTGGTAGAGCAACGGACTGAAAATCCGTGTGTCGACGGTTCGATTCCGCCCCTCGGCACCACTTCTTTTTCCCCGAAGTGGTCATACCCCCAGGCCGCCCGCAAGTTTGTCAATCAAAATCCACAACTACTCAATTAATGGTGCCTTAGCCAGTATCAGGCCTGGCTGTTCGAATTCACTTCGGGGTGCCGCAGTAAAAGGTTCCGAATGCGTCCACTACGGGGTAGTAAATTGTAAACTGAATAATTAATAATGAGAACTCATTAAAGATATTGCCCTAGGATATATTTTCCGCATAGAGATATTCCCGTACGGGAAAAATTAGTGGATCGGAGTATCGAAATTAGCATATCATACCGTACGGGAATATTCCGCTTGCATTCTATTACTTTGCTCCATATATTCCCGTACGGGATAAGTCTATAATGTACTGCCAATTAAGTGAAAAATTGCTCGGGGAAAGGTGGTGATTGAGTATGCTTGATAATAGCAATGATAGCGCCTACGGACATGTTACAAGTGTAAAGGAGTTTGGGGAGAAGATTAGAAGGAAGCGTAAAATGCTTGGATTAACTCTTAAACATGTCGCTGGACTGTCAGGAATTGGACCAAGGTATCTTTCTGAGCTGGAACGAGGAAAGAATACAATCGAAATGGGAAAGGCCTTGCGTGTTGCCAATAGCCTTGGTCTCGAACTTATAGTGATGTCACGATCTAGGTTACAGATGAAGGATAACTGAAATGACAGATAAGACGTTGAGTGTGTACTTCGAGAATTTCGAAGTAGGACTTATCACTGCTGATACAATGAATAGGATGTCGTTCCAGTACTCATTTTCATGGTTAGGTAATCCGAAAGCTTTCCCTATTTCTATTACAATGCCGTGCAGAGAGATACTATACACACCAGAGATAGCACACTCGTTTTTTACCAATCTTCTGCCTGAGGGTTTAGTTCGTAAGAGTATTGCTCAGTCACTTGGTGTATCCCTTGACAACGATTTTGAGTTGCTTGCTCGAATTGGTGGCGAATGCGCAGGAGCGCTTTGGATAGGTGAAGGAAAACCAGTATCTCAAGAGGAACAGGTCTACACGGTCATTCAGCAAGACGAATTGTATCAAAGAATTACAGATGGGAATGTGTTTTCGTCAGTTCTTGGAAAGAAAAAAGCGCGGCTTTCTCTTGCTGGGGCACAGGACAAGTTGCCTATACGTTTAAATGGAGATGAAGTACTCCTCCCTCAAAATGGTTGCCCTTCTACTCACATAATGAAATTTCCTAGTAGCGATTACAGAGACCTTCCGGCAAACGAAGTATTTACCGTTAGCTTAGCCAAACACATAGGAATACGAACCGTTGATGCCTGGATTTTCAAGGTTCGCGATATTGAGACCTGCATGGTCTCTCGTTACGACAGATACATTGATTCTGTAGAGAACATTCGACGAATGCATCAGGAAGACATGTGCCAAGCACTTGGATTCCCGTACTTTAAAAAGTACGAATCTGAGGGAGGTCCATCGTTCAGGGATTGCCTCCAGTTGGTTGATCGAGTTTGCACAGAGCCCGTAATAGAGCGAGATCAGCTTCTGCGATGGCTAGTCTTTAACACCTTAATTGGCAATTCAGATGCGCATGCAAAGAATGCTTCCCTTCTGTTTTACCCTGATGGCAAAGTTGAACTTGCGCCTTTTTATGATTTGGTGTGCACTCGTAGTTATACCAATCTCGATAAAGAGATGGCGATGAGTATAGGTTCTACTTTCGATCCTGGACGCGTAGGTCCACGCCAGTTTGATTTGCTGGCTGAGGATTGTGGTCTATCGCCTAAGTGGTTACGAGGTTTTGTTCTTACTATGGCAGAAATTTTGTCGACTGTTCTAGATTCGGGGCTACCTCGATTAAGAATGGAGGAATCTGTTCAGCAACGAGTACTCCCCACTATGAGAAGGCAGACAAGAAATCTCCGGAACTCGTTCCGTCAAGCTGCTGGGATAGGAACTGAAAAAGTACTCCCGTTTAAATAGTGAAAGATTATTCCGAGTTGAAGAACACTTTGATCTCAACTCAGGAATGATGCTTCCTGATAGGATCTAATGACCTTGACGGGTTCGAAAAGTATCCACCACGGGGTAAGGAACCGCCAGCCATCAACGGATCATTTGCCCCGCTCCCTTTCGTCTTCCTTCAGCAGCTTCTCGATCTTCCGCACCCTGGCGGCGGTGGAGTTCATCTGGAACTCGATGGTGTTCAGTATCCAGAACTGGTAGTGCTCCACCTTCTGCTGGCGGTGGATCATCCAGATTATCTTCATGGATACCAGCAGAAGGGCTATCTCCACGCTGAAGAGCTCAGGGATGAAGTCTATCTCCGTGTGCAGGGCGTGGCGCATCACGTCGAAGGAGAAGAACAGCACCACGAGCACGGCGAAGGTGATGTTGATGATTGTTTCCTTCCTCTTCGTGGTGCTGCCGCCTATCTCACCCAGTATCTTTCTTACTGATTCCTTTTCGCTGTGATACTGGCTGATCTCCTTCTGAAGAGCCTTCTCGTCGGTCATGGCGTTCCTTCCGGTTATATTCGGTGTGACAATATCTTCCATCAGGGGGACTGTATTGAGAATCGTTCAGATAGTCAACGCCGCAGTGGGCGGCGGAGCTGAAAGACTGGTGCTGGACCTGCACCGGACATATACGGACATGGGCCACGATTCCATGGTGATCGCCCTCTCGGGACCTGCTTCCGGGAAGGGGATCCACTCAACCGGTCTTTCCTCACCATACCATCCGCTGGCGGCTTCAAAGGCAAGCGCCCTGATGCCCGGGGGGCGGATCGATGCGGTGCATGTTCACCTGTTCCCGGCGCTGCTCACGGTACCTTTCGCACTGCGCCGCCGCGGTTACTCCGGGGCCATCTTCGCAACGGAACACAGCACCTGGAACAGAAGGCGGGGAACCCTCAGAGGAAGGCTGCTGGACCGTTTCACATACGCTCCCTACAGAAAGGTGGTTTGCATAAGCCCGGCTGTTGAAGAAGCCCTGGTCTCATGGAAACCATTCCTTCAGGGCAGGACAAAGGTCATCAGCAACGGTGTGTTCCTGGACAGGTTCCCGCCAGTTGTAAGGAACGGCTTCCATGAACCGCCTGTGATACTGTCCGCCGGAAGGATAGCCCAGGCAAAGAACCTCTTCAGAGCTCTGGAAGCGGTGAGGAAGCTCGCAGATGAACACACCCTTCCATTCGTGTGGACCGTAGCCGGGGAAGGGCCGCTGCTGGAGGAGCTTCGTGCCCGGGCATCCGACCTCGTTGCCGCTGGTACCGTCGTGTTTACTGGTTACGTCGATGACCTGCCTGAACTGATGAAGCGGTCGGACATCTTCTTCATGCCCTCTTCCTGGGAGGGTTTCGGCATCGCCGCGGTGGAGGCAATGGCCTCAGGGCTGCCCGTTGTGGCATCCGACGTTCCCGGGCTCAGCGAGGTGGTGGGTTCTGATGCAGGGATACTTGTGGATCCTTCCGACACTTCGGCCATGGCCAAAGCGCTGCGGTCGCTTCTGCTGGACCCTTCCATGGCGATTGGTACGGGCAGGGCGGGAGCCGTCCGTTCCAGGAGCTATTCCATTGTGGATTGTGCCTTGGAGCACATAAGGCTTTTTACGGAAGAAGGGTAAGGGGAGGCTCCCCGGTTTCCCTTCTTTGTACGGATCCCACTATTGCGGCGTTCTCATCGCCGGCTTCCCTCAAGGCTTCGATGATCTCTTCCGCCTGATCCGCCCTCACCGCCGCAAGGAGGCCTCCTGAGGTCTGGGCGTCGAAGAGTATGTCTGACCTTATGGATCCTATGTCCGGATGGACGTATACGTTTTCGCCCACGTACTTCCTGTTCTGGGCGGAACCTCCGGGGAAGAACCTCTCGGTGAGTTCCACCGTTCCTGGGAATACCGGCACCTGGCTCAGGTAGAACTGAAGCCTGACTCCCGCCGACCGGGCGAATGCCAGGGAATGCCCAAGAAGGCCGAACCCCGTGATGTCCGTCATGGAGCTTACGTCGTAGCCGTTGAGAACAACGCTGGCGTACATGTTCAGCCTCTCCATTGAGGAGATCACCGGGCCCATTATCCGAGGTTCCAGGGGGCAGGCTTTGTTGGCGGTGGTGAGGATACCTACTCCCAGGGGCTTGGTGAGTACCAGTGCGTCTCCCGGCCTGGCCTTCGAGTTCATCTTGGCGAGTTCCGGGTGGATGACGCCGGTTACGCTGAGGCCGAAGAGCACTTCGTCCTGCTGGGCGGTGTGCCCACCCACAAGCACCACTCCGGCTTCAACCAGCTTCTCGCTTGATCCGGTGAGTATCTCCGCAACCACTTCCGGCCCCAGTTTGCTTCCCGGGAAGCAGAGGAGGTTCATGGCGGTTATCGCTTTGCCTCCCATTGCCCAGATGTCCGACATTGAGTTGGCTGCGGCTATTCGTCCAAAGGTGCGGGGATCCGCCACCACAGGCGCGAAGAAGTCCACCGTCTGAACGAGCGCCGAATCGTCGGAGAGACGGTACACCCCTGCGTCATCCATGGTGTCCATTCCCACGATCAGGTCGGGGCTCTTCACCGATGGCAGCCTCTCCAGTATTCCCGACAACCTGCCGGGGGGCATCTTACCGGCTCAACCGGCGCAGGCGGCGTAATCCATGAGGTTGATGCCTCCGGAAGCCTGGGGAGAAACGCGGCTGGTCTGCCTGCAGTACTCCGGCGAGTTCACGCTTGCGTGGAACTCGCGGCACGCTTCGCAGTTGCCGTATCTTCTGCATCCTGTGTTGGGGCAGGGGCAATGGGTGTTCATCTCACCTCCCTTCGGTTTTTTTTCGAGGGGGTAATATACTGTTTCTGTGGTTTTGCGAAACGGTCAGTACAAGTCGCTTCCCGACTGCCTGAAGTCGATCCTGTCCTCTCTGAAGGTAATCTCGGTTTCCTCCCCGGTTATGCCATGGGTAACGTACCCGAAGTCTCCGTTCAGTTCCGGGGAGCTTACCCTGAAATGGTCGTCCCTGTCATAGACCACCTTGAAGACCACCGTTTCCCCCGGGGGAAGGCTCTCAATGCTCCACACGCTGTCGCAGACCGAAACGGTGATACCGCTTATGGCCTCATCGGTGTCGTTGGTTACCATTACCCTGTTGCCTTTGAAGCCGCATCCAGCGGTCATCAGGATCGCAGCCGCAGCGATCAGTGATCTCATGGATCGCCTCCTCTGTACCTTACCTTCGGTTCATGCAATAATTGAACATAACCCATAACAGGAGGTCCGGCTTGTTCACCCTGGCCATGATGCTGCTGGCTTTGATTTCGGTTCCTGAGATAGTCGGAGTTTACAACGCTCCGAACGACGCGGGTACCACCCTCCTGGTGGAGGTTTCCGGCGCCACTGACTGCCCCGCCGACGCAGGGGCCCTTCTCGTTCAGCGGAGGGATGCCGGTGATGACACCTGGCAGACCGTGCTTGCGGAAGCCCTTCCACTGGAAACTCCGGTGCTTGAGGACGGATACGATCCCGACTTTCCCATCGAGCCCATGACCGCATACGAATACAGGACCATTACCTTCACCATGGATGGGGACTCCCTGTACAGCGGGGTCTTCACCGGGGCTGAGATCGCCAGGGGGGAATGGTTCAACAGTGATGAGGTTCCGGTACTGGTGGGCTGCGTGATCTTCATCGCCCTTATCCTCTACTACTTCCACCGGGCTAAGAAGGGGGTCGACCTCTATTTGAGGCCCATTGCAGGGATAGAGGCAATAGACGAGGCCATCGGCAGGGCCACCGAGATGGGGAAGCCCATACTCTACGTTCCGGGGCTTTCCACCATAAGCGACGTTGCCACCATTGCAAGCCTGACCATCCTGGGAAGGGTGGCGAAAAAGGTGGCGGAGTACCAGACGCCCCTGCTGGTGCCGAACTGCGATCCGATAGTTTATACGGTGGCGGAGGAAACCGTGCGCCAGGCCTACCTGGAAGCCGGCAGGCCGGATGCTTTCGACAAGGACGGCGTTTTCTTCCTTACCGATGCCCAGTTCGCTTATGTTGCCGGAGTCAACGGAATCATGATGAGGGACAGGCCCGCCACGAACTTCTACCTGGGGATGTTCTGGGCCGAATCCCTGATACTGGCCGAAACCGGTTCCCTTTCAGGCGCTATACAGATCGCCGGGACCGACGCGGTGACCCAGCTTCCATTCTTCATAACCACCTGCGACTACACCCTTATCGGCGAGGAACTCTACGCCGCCAGCGCCTACCTGGGAAGGGAACCGAAGCAGCTCGGCTCGATAAAGGGGCAGGACGCATGCAAAGCGGTGGTGATGACCATTATCGTTTTCAGCATTGTTCTCAGCATACTAAGCGCCATAACCGGGAACGAATCGCTGATGTTCCTGAAGGACCTTCTCAGCCTTCCGGACAATGGCTGACCTCCTCGCGAAACTTTACGGACCAAGGGAGCTTGTCATACCTCCGGGCTACACCCTGCGCAGGCCCATGGCCAGTGAGGGTTCCCGCCTGACGGAATGGGTGGAGCGGGTGTTCAGCCCGGGATGGGCGTCGGAGATCGAGCCCGGGATCTCACGGGTGCCTGCCACGGTTCTCATAGCTGTGCACACCGGCTCCATGACCCCTGCGGGTTTCTGCGCCTGGGACTGCACGGCTAAGGGGTTCCTGGGGCCGGTGGGAGTGAAGGAAGAGCACAGGGGGAAAGGTATGGGCAGGGCCCTGGTGGTTTCCGTACTGAACGCCATGGAAGCCTCGGGCTACGGCTACGCCGTGATAGGTGACGCAGGCCCGGGGGAGTTCTTTGAGAAGGCCTGCGGGGCAACGGTGATCCCCCACAGCTCGCCGGGTATATACAGGGAGAGGCTTTCATGGAAATAGTGCCCATGGAGAAGGCCCACTACGGAAGGCTCCTTGAGTTGTGGAGGTCTTTTCCCGGCAACGCCATCACCGGCGCTGACTCGGAGGAGAACTTCACCTCCTTCCTGAATGCCAACGGCGACTTCTGCTTCACCGCGTTCTCCGGCGGATGCCTGGCTGGGTCGGTAATGGCGGGTCATGATACCAGGCGCGGATACATATACCACCTGGCCGTTTCCGCTGAACTGCAGGGCAGGGGCCTTGGCAGGATGCTGATGGAGAGGTGCGAGGAAGCCCTGCTGAGAGCCGGAATTGAGAAGGTTCACCTCTTCATATTCACCGACAACCCCGCCGTGGAGTTCTACAGGAAGGCCGGCTGGCACCTGCGTGATGACATTTTCGTTATGAGCAAGGTCCTGGAAGGCGACCCGATGACCGGAACCAGGAGAACCGACTAGCCGCTTATGAGTTTCGCCGCCATGGCCAGCAGCGCAATGGCGAGAATCATCTTTATCCACTTCGGGTTGGCCCTGTGGCTGAAGCTGCTTCCCAGCACCCCGCCGATTCCGTTCCCAGCGGCCATGAAAAGCCCGGGAACCACGTCAACGTTGCCCTGCCAGGCGAATACCGCTATGGAAGGTATGAGATAGACCGCGATTATGATCACCTTGATGCTGTTGGTGGTGGCGAGGTCTAGCCCCCCCAGCAGCGTGAGGCTGAAAATGATGAGGTAACCTGTTCCCGCCTGTATGAGCCCTCCGTAGAAACCTATGAAAAGGAAGATGCCCGCCTGGAGCCATTTCCTTCTGAGAACCGTGCCGCAGCACCTTCTCGGGTGGTGGAAGACCACTACCGAGAGCCCCAGGACTATGGCTCCGGCGAGTATTCCTTTGAAGACAGGGTCGGGGAGCGAGAGGGCGGTGAAAGCTCCGGCAACCGCCCCGGGAACCGCAGCAAGCCCCAGAAGAATGCCCGTTCTGAGGTTCCTTCTTCCGCTTCTTCTGAAGTTGCCGGCGGCCAGGAGGTTCTGGACCAGGACCGCCACCCTGTTGGTTCCGTTGGCAGTGACAGGATCCATACCTGTGAGTATGAGAAGGGGAAGGGTAATGAGGGAACCGCCGCCGGCGGTGACGTTCATGAAACCGGCAACGATTCCCGCTGTGAGAAGAAGAAGGTTGTACCCCATTGCGGAAGTATAGGGATTTCCCGGGTAAGGAGCGAGTTTACTCTCCGGAGGCGGCGGGTTCGATGAGCTTCATTCTCTCGAGCCTGGCAAGGACGGAGCCCTGGCTCCTTCCGAACTCCCGGGCGAGGTCCTCTATTTCGGTTCCCTTCCTGAAGAGCTTTTCCAGCTTCTTCTCTTCATCTTCTTCCCACTTCATGAAGGCCCGGGGGTGGGTCTTCCTGATCTCGGCGATCTCCTCTTTCCGGCGGTCGCCGTAGAGGCTTCCTATGATCTTCCCAGCCTCGGCCACCGCATCGGCGAACTCCTTCACCGACTCCTCGAAAACGATGACCTTCTGCTGCTGGAAGGTGCCGTCCTCCTGCCTTCTGGAATCGGTGACCGAGATGTAGTAGTGGCCGTTCACCGCCTGCCTTGCGTCGATGAAGAAGGTGTTCCTTCCGGCGGAGACCCTTGCCTCGAACAGTGTTTTTCTCTCTTCCTGCATTTTTGCTCCTCCTTTGAGCTGGTGAACATGGGTTTACATATCCAGGTACCACCAGGTCCCCGGGTTTTTCAAGTGCGCTCGTTTCGCTTGACAATCAGAGGTTTTTCACGCACACTAGCCAGATGAAAAAGCCGCTTCCCATGAGCCGCCGCGAGATGGACCTGCTGGGGTGGAGTGAACTCGACGTGCTCCTTGTTACCGGGGACGCATATGTGGATCACCCCTCATTCGGCGCAGCGGTCATCGGAAGGGTCCTTCTTGCGGCTGGTTACAGGGTGGGGATCATCGCCCAGCCCGACTGCAGCCGTCCTGAGACCCTGGAGGCCATGGGCAGGCCGCTTCTCTTCGCAGGGGTCACCTCCGGCAACATGGACTCCATGGTTAACCACTACACCTCCCTGGGGCGGATCCGCACCAACGACGCCTACACCGAGGGCGGAGCCGCGGGAAGAAGGCCCGACAGGGCCCTGCTGAAGTACACGAACATCGTTCAGAGGGTGTTCAAGGGGCTTCCGGTGGTGATCGGGGGAATAGAGGCCAGCCTGCGCAGGGTTAGCCACTACGACTTCTGGAGCAGCAGGCTGAAGAAGTCCATCCTCCTTGACTCAAAGGCCGCCATACTTGTTTACGGCATGGGGGAGAGGCAGATAGTTGAGATAGCCGGGCGGCTCTCACGGGGGGAGGACCTTTCGGGGATACGGGGAACCGCGGTGGCAATGCATCGGAACTCCTATGAAGAAACGCCTGGAGACATATGGCTCCCATCCCATGAAGAGCTTCTGGAGAACCCTCCCTCCCTTATAGGACTCACCGCTCAGGTGGAGGAGAATCAGAATCCCTGGCTTGGCAGGCGGCTGGTGCAGGCGGCGGACTCAAGGATGGTCGTGGTGGAGCCTCCCTGCTACCCCATGTCGAAGGAGGAACTGGATTCGGTGTACGACCTTCCCTACACAAGGCTTCCCCACCCATCCTATGCAGGTGAGATACCGGCCTACACCATGATAAGGGACTCCATTACGGTGGTGAGGGGCTGCAGCGGCGGCTGCAGCTTCTGCGCCATAGGTCTTCACCAGGGAAAGTACCCTGTGAGCAGGTCCCAGAGGTCGGTGGTCCGGGAAGCTGAGGCAGTTGCAGATACCCCGGGTTTCCAGGGCACCATTTCCGATCTGGGAGGACCAACAGCAAATCTTTACGGGCTGGGGTGTTCCTCAGACGAAGCCTGTCGTGCCTGTCTTCGTCCCTCATGTCTTTACCCCGAGATCTGCCCGGCGTTCAGCACCGACCACGGAAGCTACATTGAACTCCTCGACGCCGTGGAGCAGGTGTCCGGGGTGAAACGGGTCTTCATCTCCAGCGGTATCAGGCACGACCTGGCTGTAAAGGACCCTGCCTTCGTGGAGAGGCTGGCCAGGAGGAACGTGTCGGGCCATCTGAGGATAGCGCCGGAGCACACTGTGGACAGGATACTGGAACTGATGAGGAAACCGGGCAGGGAGGCCTGGGAGGAGTTCGCCGCCATGTTCCAGCGGGCAGCAGGGGAGGTCAGGGCGGAGGAAAGGTACCTCATGCCCTATATAATGGCCGCCTTCCCCGGCTGCACCCTGGGCGACATGCAGGCGGCCAGGAGCGTCATAGGAAGGCTGGGGCCTCTGCCAAGGCAGGTACAGATCTTCCTGCCCACACCCATGACCCCCGCCACCGCGATGTACTTCACGAGGCGTTCATACCCCGACGGCTCTCCCCTGAGGATCCCCCTGAAGCCTTCGGAGAAGCAGAAACAGAAGGAAGCCGTACTGGGAGGTTCTCACAGGGAGAATAGAAGCCCTGGAAGAACGAGGTGAACCGCCCCGTCGATCCATGGAAGGGCCCTGCCCATCCTTCTGAACGACAGCCAGGTGAACACCGCCCTTGCGGGAAGGACTATGGCGTAGCCTGTCACTAGAGGCCTCAGCCGCGGATTCCCCTCCGGCGGGATATCACCGGTTTCCATGAACTCCCCGGCGCCCCTGGTGAGTCCGCAGAACGGGCATTCCTGGCCAGAAGCCGCCTTCCAGTGACATCTCCACACGGATGGAAAGGCCCGCTCCATGGCAGGTGAGATCAGAATGAATACCGGAGCGAAGAGCAGAAGCCCCAGCAGGACAAGGTTGACGGTACGGTAAGCCCCCATGGGGGCTCTACTTGATCGTCATGTCATTTATTGTGGAGGCGTCGGCTCCTATCCCCACGAAAACGGCAAGGGCGGTCATCACCAGCAGGGGAATGGCGTTGAGGATGATCCCGGCCAGTGCGGTACCGGTGGGCTCCTCCACCTGCCTCTTCCTTATGAATGACACCACTCCCAGGATCAGCCCCACCAGGGCCGGAAGGAATACGAAGACCTGTATGCAGGGTATGAACCCTATTATCACGGAAATTATGCCTATCACCAGCGATGCGGTATCCATTGCTCAGCCTCCATCCACTTCTTCCATAATATCGATATAAGCGGAAGCGGATGCCATGCACTCCTCGCTTCCCATAACCACCAGGCTCAGTCCCACGGCGGAGCCGCTGAGCCAGGCGCCGAACTCCTCGACTGTTTCGGCGGTAACCTCAAGCAGTGCCTCCCTGTATTCCCTGGCCCTCTCCCTGGTGACGCCCCTGAAGTGCCTGGCAAGGGCGATGCCGTTGGCCATGGCCGGTCTAACCGGGGGGTCTGTTCCCCTCATACCGGCCACAATGGAATCTTCTATGGACCTTCTTGTGAGGTCAACCTCACCGATGCCTCCAAGGACCGACTTCCTGAAGAAACCTATGCTCTCCGCAGGGGAAGGATCCCTGTACGAGTAGAAACTGACGGTGCCTCCAGTGAGGGAGGCTCCGGCTCCATAGGCTCCCCTCTGAACCCTTATGGAATCCCACAGATAACCCTCGGAAAGCAGCCTGAGAAAAACCGTTCCAGGGGCATACAGCCGGTGCCCCATGGGCAGCCCCGGCAGTGCGGCCGCGGCGAAACAGGTTCCCGGCCCCGTCTGCAGGCCCAGCCTGGCGGGTTTGCCCACCCACTCCGGTTCCCGGTTTTCCTCCAGTTTTCTGCCCGGACGGAATGGAAGGCCTTCCAGCCAGTTCCGCATCATTCCCTCCCTTGAGGCCGGGCCAGTCCATGCCGCCGTTGCTGGAACACCAGCGGCGATAAGAGTCCTTATGGAACCCAGCACTTCGGCGTGCTTGCCGGCGTTGCTGTTCTCCACCGAGTCGAGGAGCTTCAGCGACGGGGTTCCATGGAGAAGGTTCGAGATGCCGTGCCCCCTGGAGAGGGGGGCCCTTGCTGCAAGCATGGCGAAGGTGTGTCCCCTGGGTATCAGTGAGCTTCTTTCGTGCTCCGCCGTTTCGCCGGCAACGGTGACTATCCTTCCATGGTGGGTCACATCCGGGTGGAGTATCCGCTGCTCCATGACGGCCAGCATCTTTTCCAGGTCGTTCTCCAGACAGTATCCGGACACCCTGAGGATAACCGATGACCTTCCGATTGAGCAGAAGTCGTCGGTGACGCATTTCACCGAAGCGCTGATTCCGCCGGAGCAGGAGAGTTCCGCCTCCGCCAGTTCCAGGTGATCCCTGCCGCCGGCTCCGGTTCGGGTGATCAGGTCTCCGTAGAAAGCGGCCCAGGGGATGAGGTCTTCCGGCAGTTCGGACAGGTCCAGGGCCAGGTCCACGTAGCATACACCCCGGCTGTCGATCTCCGTGGAGAGAAGGTCAGCGGTTACCGTGTTTTCAAGTGTGTGGAATATCGCCCCGCTTGATGGGGGAATGTCGGAAAGTTCCAGCTTGGGAAGTGTGGCCAGCGCCTCGGGAGGATTCGCGGCGGCTGCGTATTCCTCCAGTCTCTCAGTGCGTTCCCGGATACTCTCAAGTTCCTTCCGGGATGTGTTCTCGAGTCTGTGGCGAAGCTTCCTCTCCTCCACCTTTTCCATGTGTTTGAAGTGCCCGCTGTGGGGGTAGAAGACGGCGTCGGCCCGGTGGGGGTTCCCGATGAGCCACCTGCGGATCATCTCCTCGAGGAAACGGGGGTTCTCCATGAGTTCCCTCTTCAGGTCCTCCAGGAGCCCGTCAAGGTTAAGGGTGCGGCATATGTCCTCTCCGTGGGTCCAGGCGGCTGTAACCGCTCCCATGAGCGCCATGGGCCAGCCGGAACCTGTGTGCCTGAGATGGAGTTCCTTCCGGTGCAGCATGTCCCTGACCAGTTCGCCCTTCAGCCCATTGACGGAAAGGTCTTCAAGTGTCCTGTTGATGAGTTCAAGGACTTCGGGTGCCCTCTTCCTCCGCACGCCCTTCAGGCCGATGATGAAATTCCTCTGCACGGGGTCGGAATCGTAGCCGCACACGGACAGACCCGTTCCCAGACCTGAGTCCATAAGGGCCTGCTTCACCGGAGACGAGTCATCCTCGAGGAGTATCTCCTCAAGCAGGGAGAAGGCCAGCGCTTCCCCCGGGTCCCCGGCCTGGTTTACCATCCAGGCGCTCAAGACCGTGCATCCCTCACCGCTACCCGGCACAGGTATCTCCTGGCGGACCGGTTCGGTGAACGGTTCCTGCATGATATGCTTCACCGAACCCTTTCTTCCCCTGGGGAGCCTGCTGTCCATGAAACCGGCGAAATCGTCGAACGGGATGGAAGTAAGGGCGAAAAGGCAGCAGTTGTCTGGCGTGTAGTGGCTGTGGTAGAAATCCCTGAACGCCTCCCATGTGAGTCCGGCCACAGCCGGCGGATCGCCGCCGGAGTCCTTTCCGCACGAGCCCCCAGGGTAGAGAAGCCTGGCAACCTCCCTCTCCATCAGGCTGTCGGGGTCGGAGTAGGCTCCCTTCATCTCGTTGTAGACTACTCCGTTGTGAACAAGTTTGCCCGACTCTTCTGAATAATCCAGCCTGTAGCCCTCCTGCATGAAGGATTCCTCCTTCAGGAGAGGGTGAAACACCGCATCCATGTAGACGGAGACCAGGTTCATGAAGTCTTTCCGGTTCATGCTGCCGCATGGGTAAACGGTCCTGTCGCCGTAGGTCATGGCGTTGATGAAGGTGGCCATGCTGCTCTTCACCATTTCCATGAACGGGTCCTTCACCGGATATTTCCCGGAGCCGTTGAGGACGGTGTGCTCTATGATGTGGGGAACACCGGTGTCGTCCTCCGGGGGTGTCCTGAAGCACGCTGCGAAGAAGTTCTCCCGCTCTTCAGGGCAGTCGAGGTGCACCAGGAGGGCCCCGGTGGGGTTATGAACCGCCTGTGTCACAGTGCTTCTCACAGACTGCAGGAAGCTTGTATTCCGTATCTGGAAACCGTGTTCAGCCATTTCGCCTGCTCTTTCGGTGGTTTATCTTACGAAGTTGGCCGTTGCCTGCAGATACACGCCCCGGTCATCCATCGATTCACCGGTCTGATGTCCGGCATTCTCAGTGGAGCTGAGGTATCCCCCCGCCCTTATCTCCAGCAAGCTGCCCCGGTACCAGGCCAGATCCAGCGAAAGACTGGTGGTCTTCTCGACTACGCCCGAGGGGAATGGGCCGCCTGTGCTCACCGAGTCGGGCCAGCCCTCGTAAACATCGGCTTCGCCATTTCTCAGATAGCTTCCGGTGAGTTCCGCGGTTATTCCGGGCATTCCGCACCAGGAGAGAGAGGCGGTGGCCATGTCGGCGTCGGGACCCAGCTGACATCCGATTATCCTTCCGTCATGGAGGTAGTAGTTCGCCTCCTTACGCTGGCTGTAGACATACCTCTGTACGGCGGTGTACTCCAGTACCGCGCCCAGGCCGCTTGGCCTGTGGAAGCCGTCGGCCCCTATGGTCCAGCCCAGCTTGTTGGGCACGTCGTTCACGTTCTCGTACTGTATGTCGTCGATGAGGAACTCGCTGTACAGGGCCAGTCCGGAAAACGGCTGCCAGGTGGCGTCGAAACAGAGAAAGGCATTGTCGTCCTCCCTTTCGTTCCACTGAACCGGATACCAGGGGATGATAAGGTTGGCGTAGGCCAGGTCGATCCCGTCGGCGGAGTAGAGCACCGATTCGGAAAGGCCTATCCTCAGGTTCTCCAGGGCCTTGATATCCAGCCTGTGGGCCGAGAGCCAGGTTGAAGAATCCGAATCAATGGTGGAGGTGAATCCCGTGAACCTCACGGAGCTTCCCAGGTCCAGGGATATGTGCAGCATGTCCATCGCCGGGGCCTTGCCTGAGATAAGCAGCTGCGAGAACCTTCCGGGACCCCAGCGAAGCGGTATTCTCCCAAGGGAGACTGACAGGGGGCCGGTGACTCCTGTTGCGTAGCCCCAGTCGACGTACAGGTGTCTGCCGTGCTCGAGACCGTAGTGAAAAGGGGAGAAGCCCGAGGGCGGGTTGCCGTCGGATCCCGTCCAGATGGAGACCCTCTCATGGAAGGAGAGCCAGTCCATCGGGGACATGTAGAGGGCGGCGGTGCCCCCTGCCCTGGAGATCAGGTCCTCGTTCTCAGGTTCCATAAGTTCGCCGGAAACGGCGAAGCGCCAGGTATCGTTCTCCGACCTGTCCTGGATGAGTTCCCATATCCATGATGATCCAGGCATGGGGTCGTATGAAACGGAATGATCGCCGGGGAGCTCCCCGGGAAGAAGGGGACCGAAGGTCTCCGTGTGGTAGATCCACTGGAAGAGGGGATCCTCCAGGGGAACCGGCGCCGCGGACACTGCCGCGGCAAGCATGGCCGCGATGAAAGTCATAGGGTCTTCCCTTCCAGAAGGAACACGGTTTCCACGTGGTCGGTCCGGGGGAAGAGATCCACCGGAGCCACGCGGGCGATCCTGTAACCGCCTTCGAGAAGGACAGATATGTCCCTCGCGGAGGCGAAGGGGTTGCAGCTGACATAGATAATCGCTTCAGGGGCGATCCTCCGCAGCTGCCTTGTTATTCTGATGCCCATACCCGCCCTGGGCGGGTCGGTCACTATCACATCGTATTTCGCGCTCTCCCTGATCGCTTCTGAGAGGAAGTTCCGATCCCTGGACCGGTGGGCGGTGAGCCCTCCCTCACTGACACCGTTCAGCAGGGCTGCCTTCCCGCAGGCCGCGGACGCTTCACGGTTCATCTCCACGGAATCCACCTCAATACCACTGAGTGCCATTGGAACGGAAAAGGTGCCGGCTCCACCGTACAGGTCAAGCGCCTTCCCGGAGCCAGGCGGGATCATACCCATCACCATGTCCACAAGAAGTTCGGCGGAGAGGGTGTTCACCTGGAAGAAACCCCCTGCGGGAACCTCGTAGAGGAGACCGTTGAGCCTCTCCCTCAGCTCTCCCTTCCGTATCCACCTGCCCCCGCTGAAGTACTCCAGAGCGCTGTCTCCGGTGTGCTCGCCGCCCCTTGCGGAGATCCTGGAGACCCCCTCCGGGATAGAACACGGATCAATGCCGGAGAGCGCTTTCCTGGCTCCGCCGTTCATCAGAGGGCAGCTGTCCACAGGCAGGGGGTCACCCCTGAAGGCGTGGAGGGTCAGTTGCCCTTCCACAAGGTCGAATGTTACCCTGTTCCTGTACCCCCGGGTCAGGGGAGAGGGGATCACCTCCTCAACTTCCGGCGAATCGAGGCTCCGCAGGGCCTTGGATACCCATTCCCTTTTCCACCTGAGCTCTTCGGAGTATTCGATATGCTGCAGGGAGCAGCCGCCGCAACGGCCGTACAGGGGGCAGAAAGGGTCGATCCTGTGGGGGGAGGGCTTTTCCACGGAGATGATCCTGGCCTCGGAATAACTCTTCTTGCTGGAGGTGTACTCCACAAGGACCTCCTCGCCGGGAAGGGCACCCCTTACGAAGACCGCCGGGCGGTCCTCGGGCCTGGCTATGCCTCCCACCCTGTTTCCCAGGAAGTCGATTCGAAGCCTCTCAGCGCTTCCCAAGCCTGCCCATCCTTCCCAGGATATCCCCGGCGGTTTCCCTGAACCTGTCTTCCTTTATCGCTTCCCTGAGGGATTCGGTGAGTGTGGCGAAGTAGTGGAGGTTGTGCAGGGTGGCGAAAATGGGTGCAAGCCACTCCTTAGCGATGAACAGGTGTCTCAGGTAGGCCCTTGTGTGGTTCCGGCAGACATAGCAGCCGCAGTCCTCCTGCACCGGCCTGAAGTCACCGCGGAACCTGGCGTTCCTGATGTTGAGCCTTCCCTCGGGAACGAAGAAGCAGGCCCCCCTGGCGTTCCTGGTGGGTACCACGCAGTCGAACATGTCAACACCCATACCCACGAAGTCCACGATGTCCTCGGGCTTGCCTACTCCCATCAGGTATCTGGGCCTGTCCGCCGGGAGGCTGGGGATGCAGCTGTTCACCGCAAGTTCCATCATTGGCCTTTCCTCTCCCACGGCGACCCCGCCTATGGCGTATCCGTCGAAATCCATTCCCACCAGGGCTTCGGCACACTTCTTCCTCAGGTAAGGGAATCCCCCTCCCTGGACGATGCCGAACATGGCCTGGGAGCCACCTGGATGAAGTTTTCTCGCCCTCTCAGCCCAGCGCAGGGTCAGCTCCACCGAATCGGCGGTCTGCGCCTCTCCGCTGGGCTGTTCCAGGCATTCGTCCAGCACCATCATCACATCGCTGCCGAAGATCCTCTGGGCCTCGACCACCTTCTCAGGTGTAAGGATGTGGCTGCTGCCGTCGATGTGGGACTGGAAGCTGTACCCCTCTTCGGTGACCTTTCGCAGGGATGAGAGGCTGAAAAGCTGAAAACCGCCGCTGTCGGTGAGAATGTTACGGTTCCAGTTCATGAAGCTGTGAAGCCCCCCCGCCTCTTCCAGGAGTTCAAGTCCCGGTCTCAGGTAGAGGTGGTATGTGTTGCCCAGGATTATTCTGTAACCGTCTGCCTCGAGATCGGCGTTGCGAACCGTCTTCACTGTGCCCTGGGTCCCCACGGGCATGAAGACGGGGGTTTCCACCTCCCCGTGACCCAGATGGAGGGAGCCCAGCCTGGCTCCGCCGCTCTCAGCCTTCAGCTGGAACCAGGGTGTCCGGCTCAAGGGCGGGTTCCTCCTGTTCGGCGGTTTCGTTCTCGATCTCGATCTCAAGTTGATCGGTTACGGTCTCCAGGGTCTCCGGCGGGGTTTCCTCAAGGGGACTTTCGTCTGCGGCGGAGGTGTCCGGAGGGGAAGGCGAACCTTCCAGAGTTACATTCAGTGTGTCCTGGGGGATATCGATGGAATCGGTTACCATGGTGTCAGCCGGAACGGAGTCCTGCTCCGCCGGCGCAACCGATGTCAGTTCAGGAACGGTCAGGTCAGGGGAAAGGGTATCCGGCTCCTCCGGGGTTATCATCCCGAAGTGGAACCCTGTGGTGTCCGCCAGTATGAGGATTGCATGCTCAGGGTCGATGGCGGCTATTATCTCCAGTTCCTCCGCAAGGTCCCTTTCCATGCCGTTGCGGTAGTAGAGGCTCGCCAGTCTGACATGGTACTCCAGTTCCTGGGGATGGAGGTTGGTGAGCTCCAGGTACTGTATAAGCAGTTCCCTTTCCTGTTCAGGGAGTTCGTCCCCGTTCCCGCCTCCCTGCACCATGATGACCTCCGGGGCCCTGGCGTTAAGCACGAACATGGCTGCGGATGCCACCAGGGGGGCTGCTGCCAGAAGTCTGAACCGCTGACGCGCGGCTTTCACCGAGGCCTCGATCTCCATTCTCGGCCGTGGATCGAGCCTCCTGTCGAGTGAGGTCAGCCTGGTCCTGGATGCCAGTTCAGGGAGCGGCCTGGCCTTGAACGCCATTGGAAGGTACCCCACAGCCAGTGGCGGAGCGGTGAGCGCGGTAAGAAGGATCCTGACGAAGGTTCTCCAGAGAGGGACCCTTCTCCTGCCCCTGGCGGAGTATTGCCTCATTTCAAGCGCCGTCAGGGGGCCTGTCCTGCCCACGGCCTCCATCCTGGCAAGGGCGTATGCCGAGAGGACCGCCCCGGGGATGATACCGGCGTACCAGTAAGCGGTGAAGGGAAGAAGAACCGCTCCGCCCAGAAGGGCCCAGCCCAGAACGAACACGGTTTCCCTGATCGCCAGCGCCAGAACCTTCGATGCGGAAGCTGGTTTCTGCGAAGTGTAGGGCACGTCAACTCCTCATAGAATAAGCATGGCATCGCCATAGCTGTAGAATCTGTAGCGGTTCTCAACGGCTGTACGGTAGGCCTCCATTATGAAGTCGAGGCCTGCAAAGCTGCCCACCAGGGATATAAGCGAACTTCCCGGAAGATGGAAGTTGGTGAGCAGGATGTCCACGTTCCTGAAGGAGTACGGCGGGTGGATGAAAATGCCGGTGGTGCCGGACTGATCCTCCCGGGAGTCGATGTCCACCGATTCCAGGGTTCTGGTAACGGTGGTTCCCACGGCGGTGATGCGCCCTCCGGACGAACGGGTCCTTCGGAGTGTCTCCAGCACTTTTGCCGGGACGAAGTACCTTTCCTCCTCCAGGGTGTTCTCCGAGAGGACCTCCTCCCTGAGAGGCTGGAAGGTGCCGGGCCCCACATGGAGGGTAAGGTATTCCACACTGAGCCCTTTCCTTTCCAGCTCGGCCAGGCTCTCCCCGGTGAAGTGCAGCCCTGCTGTGGGGGCGGCCACCGCCCCGTCGTTCGTTGCGTATACGGTCTGATACCGCTGGTCATCCGCCTTGGTGGATTCCCTTCTGATATAGGGTGGGATGGGTATGGTCCCCGCGGACCTTACCAGTTCCTGTGTGTTCCCGGCGGACTCGAACTTCACATCAGCCCTTCCCATGCCGTGCTCTTCGGTTACCACAGCGGTAAGTCCGTGGGCGAAGGAAAAGACATTCCCGGTCCTGCATCTTCGTCCCGGTCTGATCATGACCCTCCAGGAATCCGGCCCTAGTTCATGCAGAAGAAGCAGTTCCACTGCGCCGCCGGTGGGTTCGCGGTGACCTTTGAGCCTGGCGTTGATCACCCTTGTATCGTTGAGAACGATTGCGTCACCGCGTTCCAGATACTCCGGCAGGTCGGCGAAGTTCCTGTGCCGGATGGTGCGCTCCCCCCGGTTCAGGACCATGAGCCTGCTGGCGCCCCTCTCGCCCGGGGGGTGCTGGGCTATCAGTTCCTCTGGAAGGGTGTACATCAAGTCCGATCTGGTGAGCATGAAACCTCCGGATGCTATCCGCTCTTTCTGAGCCTTACCGCTATTTTCGTGGACCTTCCCCTGTTGGAAAAGGTGCTAACCGTTCCCCCAAGCTCTTCGGTCAGCTTCCAGGCAAGAAGGAAGGCCATGTTCCTCTGGTCGGGAAGACCCTGGACCGAGAGACACTCGCCTGGAACGCTGTCGCCTTCGGCGTCGATGCTGAAGGACCAGTGGTCACCCCTGGACTGAATGGCCAGGGTGATCCTGCTGCATTCGGGGGCGTTCCCCACGACGCAGGCTATCAGGGAATGTGCTATCATGCCAATGAAGGACCCGTCGGTGCAAACCTCAAGGTCGCTGGCCGGAGGTTCGAACACCATTTCCAAGCTCCCGGAGGACCTGAGTCTGCCTGCTTCGGCAAGGGTTCTCTCCAGCAGCGGTGAAGGGTCGATCCATCTTTGTCTGGGTTTTCCCTGGAACAGCGAGGTCCTCAGGAACCAGAGTGCCCATCTGGTTGTGAACTCCAGGGATCCGGCGGCATCCGCCAGGGCTGACAGGGACCCGAGGGGATCTCCTGTTCTTTCCTCCAGGTCCTTCCGCAGGAGTTCCGCTCTTGCGGAAAAGGCCGAATGCAGCCCTGACATGTCCTGTATGAGGTTTTCCAGGGCGGCATCCCTGAGCGCCGAGGACTCCTCGTGGAGACCGGGATCATCACCCTCTCCCAGCTCCTCCCTGGAGGAGAAAAGAAGGGCGAGAAGCTGTATGAAATCCCCTGCGGCACGGGAGAAGTGATCCTTCTCGGAGGAAGCCAGGAGAACCACTCCGTCGGGGGTGGTCCCCCTGAAGAAGGGGACCGCTATCTCCGACTGGGATTCGTGGAACACTGGAGTGAACCTCAGGTCGTTCCCGGGGGCACCGGTATACAGAGCGGTTTCTCCCCGGAGACATGCCCATGAAGCCGTGTTGAGCTCATCCAGGGGGAGGTCGGGTATGGTTCCCACCACACCGGCCCCGGCCACCCCTCCAAGAAAGCTTCCTGTTCTTCCTATTCTGTAAACCACTACGGTCTCCATGCCCGTTGTCCTTGCGAAGTCGCTTAACAGCCCGTCCAGGGATTCTTTCCTGCCCAGATAGGCAAGACCCATCTCCCTGGTGAGGGAGAGCAGCTTCCTCTCCTGCTCCAGAACGGTTTCGATATGGTGTCTCTCCAGTATCCTGGAGGTGTATTCCAGAGCTTCCATGAATGATCCGCCGGGCTTTTCTTCCCCTCTGGTCTCCAGCAGCAGGTGCGATGTACCGAAGGGTGTCCTGATCCTCTGATGGTGAACTCCCTTCGAGAGGGTCCCTCCCTGGGAAGTTGCCAGTTTCCCGCGGTCAATGACACTTATCAGGGAGGCTGAGTCGCCGGCGGTGAGTACTTCGCTTTCGTTCACATAAGCCGCCGATGTTGCGCCTGTGGACCTTACCAGTTCGGAAAGGGCCTCCTCAGGGGATATGCCTTCGCCTGGGGAGGAATGTCCATAAGCCGGCTTCGGGGAATGCGCTCCATCCTCTGACGGGTACGGCAAAGGCCGCATGAAGATCACCCAGCGATCCAGCCCGAAGAGCGACACCACGGAGACTTCCACAGAGTCCGGCATTGAAGCTTCCGCCGATGTCAGATGAATGGAATAACGTGAGGGGACTGCGTATCCCTTCCTCCTCTGTTCGTGGCGGCTCCTCACCTCCTCCCTCTGATCCGGGTGGACAAGCTCGAAGAATACCCTGCCGGTTGGGTCGCTGCCCCATTTCCCCATGGATATCTCCCTGGCAACGTGATTCATGGAGGTAATCACCCCCTCGGCGTCTATTGTCACATTGGGGCAGAAGCTCTCCTCCAGGAGGGTTCTGATCATGCTGTTCCGGTCCATGCTTCCTGTAACCACCGCAACAGAAGTTACGTGAAGCCTGCAGAAGAGGAGTTTCCCTGGAGATGGAAGCCTTCTCATGGAGAGACCGTAGTTGGAGCCGTCGTCGCCCCCCGAGGAGCAGCTGACCAGGAACTCCTGTACGCTGCCCTCCAGCAGGCATTTCCTCAGGGCGGAGACTATTGCCCCGGATGACGAAGAATCGAACGCCTCCGTCAGACTGCCCGTTTCGCCGAACAGCCTGCTGAACCTGGATGAAACGGTGATCATCCTTCCATCGGAGGAACAGAGGGCGAAAAGCTCTTCAGCAGTAACGTTCTGGAGCAGGTCGCGTACCTCTTCAGGGCTGGATGGTCTGAGTGAGAGAAGCTTCACACCTTCCCCCATCCCGGCGGAGAGCATGGTGAAGAGTCCACCGCCCAGCCGCAGCGGCCAGAAACCCTCGCTGGATTCCTCCAGGAGTGCAAGCATCGTGGGAACCTTCATGGAGATGGATTCGGCCAGCGACTCCATACCTGGGGACACGGCGAGCAGGTCGCCGTTCTCGCCCCTTATCGCCCAGCAGGTCTCTTTTCCAAGATACGTGTTGAATTCTTCTTTACTTAGCATATTACTCATTCGGGTTGTTCGGTTCAAAACTTGCAGGACATGGGCAGTATTCTATATTAGACGCTGAAAAGGCAAGGGAGAGAATTTTGAAATACACCGCACTGTGCAAATTCGATCTTGGATCCGACGGCAGGGACGAAGCCGTTTCGGAGCTTCTCCAGCTTTTCCCCTTCGGGGAGAAGACCCGGCATCTCCTTGCCGGAGCGCTGGAGGTGAGGGAGCAGGTAGGGGCCACGGTGGTTCACCGGGGCATCGCCCTTCCCCACTGCAGGAGCATTCTTGTGGATCAGCTGTCCATTGCCGTCGGCAGGTCCGCCGATGGTATCGGATGGCCCGAGGAGAAGGTTCACACAGTCATTCTTTTCATATCTCCGGTGAAGCCGAACGGTCCGGAGGAGCACGCGGCCTTTCTGAGCCACATTGCCGGGCGGATAAAGGAGCACGGAGACGAGTTTGCCTCCGCCGGCTCCGCCGAGAGGCTCTTCGAGCTTCTCGACTTCCAGCCGGCGAAGCAGGAGGATTAATGGACAAGCAGCTGGAGAAGCTAATCAGTCTTCACGATCTGGACGTAATGATAGCCGATCTGAACAGAAAGGAAATCCGCGACAAAGAGGCCGACATGGGTCTCAAGACCGAGGGGGCCCTGGAGGAGCTCACAGAACTTCGTGAAGCCTACTGCAAGAGCATAAGCAGGAAATGGAGGGGTCTTTACTCCCAGCTTACCAGGCATTACGGGAACGCGGTGGTACCTGCACTCATGGGAAGGTGCACTGGCTGCCTCACACGGCTTCCCACCGCCGTTTGCTCCGATCCTGAGCGCAACTCCAGGGTGCATACCTGCCCCACCTGCGGAAGAATCATTTACTGGGCCGACTGAGGCTCTCTTTCAGGAGGGAACATGAATCCAAGAGAAGCACAGGAAGCACTCACATTCGACGACGTGCTGATCCTTCCCGGAAGATCCAATGTCCACCCGTCCCGGGTCAGTCTGCACACAAGGCTCTGCCGGGATATCATACTCAGCATACCCATCCTCAGTGCCGCCATGGATACGGTGACTGAAGCCGGAATGGCCATCGCCCTGGCCCAGCAGGGGGGGCTCGGCGTTATACACAAGAACCTTTCGGTGGAGGAGCAGGCCCGACAGGTAAGAACGGTGAAGAGAGCGGAAAGCGGCGTTATCATGGATCCCATTACCCTGGATCTCAGCGCCACTGTATCTGACGCTCTGGATCTGGCCTCCAGGACAGGAGTCTCAGGCTTCCCGGTTCTGGAGAACCACCGTCTTGCGGGAATTCTCACCCACAGGGACTATCACTTCGAGACCGACGGCTCCGTCCCAGTGGCCAGGCTTATGACACCCATCGAGAAACTGGTAACCGCTCCTGTGGGAACAGGTCTCGAGGATGCCCTGGTCCTCCTTCGGAAGCACAGGCTGGAGAAGCTTCCCCTGGTGAACGAACAGGGCAGCCTGGCCGGTCTCGTTACCCTTAAGGATGCCCAGAAGGCCATGGATTTCCCGGAAGCGTGCAAGGATTCCAGGGGAAGGCTCAGGGCGGCGGCGGCGATCAGCGTGGGCGAAGCTGCCCTCGAGAGGGCGGCTGCACTGGTTGAAGCCGGTGTTGACTGCATCTTCATAGACACCGCCCACGGCCAGAGCGTGAGCGTGCTGGAGACCACCTCCCGGGTCAGGGCCCTCTATCCCGATATCGCCATCGTGGCGGGAAACGTGGTAACCCCTGAAGCCACAGAGGAACTCATGAAGCTGGGAGCCGACACCGTGAAGGTTGGCGTGGGTCCGGGCTCCATCTGCACCACCAGGATCGTCGCCGGGGTTGGCTGCCCGCAGCTCACTGCGGTCTACGACTGCGCCGAAGCCGCTGCGAAGCAGGGCGGCGCGGTGATAGCCGATGGAGGAATCAAGTACTCCGGCGACATTGTAAAAGCCCTTGCGGCGGGTGCCTCAGCGGTTATGATAGGCAGCCTTTTCGCGGGAACCTCCGAGAGCCCCGGAGAGGCCATTATTTACAAGGGCAGGAAGTTCAAGACCTACAGGGGAATGGGATCCATGGGCGCCATGCGCCGGGGAAGCGCCGACAGGTATTTCCAGGATTCAACCGTGGAGAAGAAGCTTGTTCCCGAAGGGATCGAAGGCATGGTGGCCTTCAAGGGTCCCGCCAGTGACTACCTCGTTCAGCTCACAGGGGGTCTTCGATCCGGAATGGGCTATGTGGGTGCCGCTACGATAGGTGAGCTGTTCCAGAAGGCGAGATTCGTACGGATCACCTCCGCGGGGCTGAGGGAGAGCCACGCCCACGACGTAACGGTAACCAAGGAAGCTCCCAACTACTCCTCAGATGCCAGCGGATACTGACCTCCTGGGAAGCTGCGGCCTGCTCCTGAAGGAGGAGATTTACTCTTCAGGGGATTATTCTCTGTCCCGGGTGCTTTATCAGGGGCAGGAAATGATCGCGGAGATCTCAAGCTCCCAGGGCATATTTCAGCACAGGTGGCCCTCGGTAAGGGGGCTTCTTACACCTGCATCCGCCAGGGATCTCCCCGGTGGCAGGAAGCTCCTTCTTTTCCAGGGAGGTGCCGGCCGGTTCCTCTGCGAGAAACTGACGGTTACCGGAGGCATGACCAATCCCATGGCACTGGACCTTACCCTGAAGGCCCTCAGGATAGTAACGGACCTTCAGGCCGCGGGCATGATCTGCGGATACCTGGGCCCGGAGATGTTTCTTCTCCAGGGGGAGACACTGCTGCTCCTTGCTGGAAGGAGGGGCGTGCCCATTACCCCCTTCACTCCTCCCGAGGTGGGCAAATCAAGACCATCCGATCCCAGAAGCGACGTTTCCGCCCTGGGATCATTCCTTTTCAGGCTTATCGCCGGCACCGACGACAGGGAGAAGCAGGTGGGAAAATGGAAGATGCTTCCCCCGGCGTACCAGTCGGCGATTCAGAGTATGGCCTCTGCCGACCCGGTGAATCGCCCCGGAAGCCTGAGGAAGGCCGGAGAACTGCTTGAGAGTCTCGCAGTTCCTGAGAGCAAACCCGCGGAACCCGCTCCTCTGTCCCACTCGGAGAGCTTCCTCAGGAAGAAGGAAACCTCCAGGGTCAAAACTCCATGGTACAGCCGGTGGTATTTCTGGTTGCCGCTTCTTCTCCTGGCCGCATACCTGGTCTTCAGGTATTCCGCCCCGCCGGAGACCGAGCCTGAGGCAGTACCCGATCCGGATACTCTGGAAACAGTGTCACCCTGGGTGGAGGACACTCTCCCTGAACCTCCTCCTTCCCCTCCCATGGAGACCGGTCTGCTCCTCCAGGATACAGCCAGGGTATGGATTACGAACTGCTCAGGCGTTCCGGACAGGGAGAACCTGCTCAGGTCCGGTCCATTCAGGGACTACTCACTGGTCTATACCCAGACCGGAACCTCCCGAAGGACCTCCTCTCTGATCACCGTGCGCAGGTCGAGCCCCGCAGGCGGGCCGGGCTACCAGGCCCTCTGGGATCAGGCCCTGCTGACAGCAGGTGAGGACACATCCTTCATGGTGAAGCCAGTCGACCTTACGATATTGCTGGGAACCGACCTGAGATACGCAGGGGTGAACGCCCATTTCCTTCCCCTTCCTGCGGAGCCTCCCGGAGACACTCTTTACATCGATGTGGTCAACCACGGTATCCAGTACGCCCTCGACGGGCTTGGCGCCGCAACCTATGCCGGCCGGATACTCGACGGCAGGTCATGTGTCATCGAAGGCGTTTCGTATCTCATCAGGGTGGTGGACGTCCGCGACGCCGACGGCTTCAATCGGGAGATTGGCATACCGGCGGCCCTGGATGAAACACTGTTCCTCCGCCACGGGAATGCCGCTGAAGCCCGGGCCCTGGAGCAGCTTGTAAGACAGTACGTGCAGGCCCTCCCCCTGCAGGGAACGCGAAGCATGTCGGATGTTCCCGTTCCCCACCTCCATCTTCTCATCGGCAGCGGCTCGGACATTTGACAAATCGGTATTAAAACCCTATATTAGCCAACCATTTCCAGCAGGGGGACGCAGTGAAATACCGTATCAATGACAAGGTCGTACACCCTTATCACGGGGCCGGCGTGATATCGGACATATGCATGAAGGACATTTCAGGAGAAATGGTGGAGTGCGTGGTGATCTCCCTTTCCGGGGGGCGCGCGGGAATACTCCTTCCAGCCGACGCGGTGGAGGAATCGGGGCTGAGAAGGGTCTCATCCGACGGCGATATCGACGAGGCCATGGACATCCTTTCCCAGGAAGGGAAAGAGCTTCCCAAGGACTGGCGAAGAAGGATAGATGTTCTCAAGGAGCGGGTGAATTCAGGTGATCCGGTCACCATAGCAACCGCCATCAGGGACGTTCTGGGAAGGTCCTCCTTCTCGAAGATGAATCCGTCGGAGAAGAGGGTCCTCAACGAGGCGATAACCGTTTTCGCCGGTGAGCTTTCACTGGTGCGCGGGGTCAAGCTGGAATCCGCCAGGCGTCTCATCAACAAGAAGGTAATGTCCAGGGGGAAGAACAGGGACAAGAAGAAGGCCTGATGCCCCCAGAAGAAACCACTTTCAGAACAGTAACCGATGAAGGGCTCGAAAGGGTCCTTCTGGTTTCTGTGAACCTCCACGGCGATCCTGCCCTGGAGGCCGATCTTGCCGAGATGACCCGTCTTGTGGAAAGCGCCGGCGGAACGGTTGCAGCAGTCGCTTCACAAAGCCGGCACAGGCCGGATCCCGGTACATTCGTCGGCAGCGGCAAGGTGGAGGAGCTGGCTGCCCTGGCCCGTTCGCAGGACTTGGGTACAATGGTGTTCGACCACAACCTGAGCCCCGGCCAGGTGGGCAGGCTGGAGAAATCCACGGAGTGCAAGGTGATCGACCGCACCGAGCTGATCCTTGCCATCTTCGCCCTTCAGGCAAGGACCCCCCAGGCAAAACTGAGGATCGAACTTGCCCAGCTGAAATACATGCTTCCACGGCTGTCCGGCATGTGGCATCACCTTGACAGGCTGGGTGCGGGAATAGGGACCCGCGGCCCAGGCGAAACACAGCTGGAGGTGGACCGAAGGAGGGCAAGGACCCGTATCTCAGCCCTCGAAGCCCGCCTTGCAAAGGTGGAGTCAGGCTCCAGAACGAGGAGGAAGCTCAGGTCGGGAATGTTCTCCGTGGCCCTGGCTGGTTACACGAATGCCGGGAAGAGCACGCTTCTCAATCGCCTTTGCGGTTCTTCCGTCAGGTCCGAGGACAGGCTGTTCGCCACCCTTGACGCCACCGCCAGAAGACTGGAGCTTCCAGGCGGGGAAACGGTGGTGATGAGCGATACGGTTGGATTCATAAGGAACCTGCCTCCGATGCTGCTGGACAGCTTCCGCTCCACACTGGACGCGGTGACCGAATCCGACCTTATCCTGCTGGTAGCCGACGCGTCTGACCCGGAAAGGGCCACCAGGGTGAGAACGGTAACGGAAACACTGGAGCGAATCGGAGCCGGTCAGATACCCAGACTGCTGGTATGGAACAAACTGGACCTTCCGGAGGCTTCAGTGGATGGAGGCATCGGTGTCTCCGCCCTGAGGGGCACAGGCATGGAATCCCTTCTGATGGAGATACAGGCCCGTCGCAGGGAGGCACTGGACTGGCGGGTCCTCAATATGGATATTTGCCCCGGCGACGTGGAGAACTGGATAAGGAAGAACGCCGTTACAGGCAGCTTCCACCACTCTTCCGATGGAGGGACCACGGTTACCTGCGGTTTCTTCCTGGGCGCCCAGGGCGCAGCTCGATATCTGAGAAGCAGGGGAATATCTTTTACCATGAAGGAGACCGATGCAGTCCACCGGTAAGGCCTCGGAAAGGATAACCGAGAGGATACAGACCCTTTCGGACCTCCACAGAAGAGGCATCGTCCAGGGAAGTCTGTTCCGGAAGCAGATACACTCCCTTCTCAGTTCCAAGGACGCCAGGGCCATTTTCAAAGCCCGTATCGAGCCTGACAGGAAAGTGATCAAGATCCTGAACAGGCTGGAGAATCCCGCGGGATGGCGGGAGATATCCATGAAGAGCAGGGAGCACCGGGAAGAGTCTTTCTACAGGGCAATAGAGGAAATAATGAACGGTAGAGAACCCGGCGATGAAAAGCTCACCAGAATGCTGCAGCTCTGCTGCCTTCCTTTCTATGCCGGTTTCCTGCCCCTTGGTTCGCAGGACCGGGAATCCCCAAGGGATCAGAGACCCAGCAGGGTAAGCGTACTGGACTGATGGGGAGGAACGGAAAGGGCCTCATGGCGGCCCTTGGGTTCATCTTCATAGTTCTCTCGATGTGGTTCCTGGGCAGGTCCTTCCTCCAGGGAGTGGAGCAGGCCGGAGGCATCTCCAACCTGCTGAACTTCGATGTACCCCTCTTTGCCGCCAGTTCAGCGCTTCTGGCAGTTCATCTCCTCATGGCGGGCTGGACATGGGATCTTGTAACCAGGGTTGCCGGGGGGCGAATCGGATTCAGGAAGGCGTTCGCCATTCATTTCCTCTCACAGGTGGGGAAGTATGTTCCCGGAAAGGTCTGGGCGGCCATGGGGAAGTACGGCCTCAGCCGCAGCGGGGGCCTTCAGCCGGTTCAGATCGGTCAGGGTCTCATTCTGGAAACCGTTTTTATCGTACTGGGATGCCTGGTCACGGTTATTCCCCTGATGCCCCTGGCGGCCTCCGAGGCCGGAATGGGGGCAGGCGCGGGAACCGCCCTTGCGGCGGGTCTCGCAGCGATTCTGCTGGCGTCGGTCCACCCCTGGTTCTTCCAGAAACTTGCGGCGCTTGCCGCCAGGGTGATGAAAACCGGGGGAACCCTCAGGAAGTGCCGGTTCACGGAGATGCTTGCCATCCTTCCGGCCTATGTTGCCCTTTTCGTTTTCCTTGGTGCGGCCTTCTGGTTCCTTGCCCTCTCATTCGGGCTGAGGATGCCCTTTCTCCCCGGGGTATTCATCTATCCAGCAGCAATGGGCATAGGCTACCTGATGATCTTCTCCCCTGGAGGGCTGGGCGCCAGAGAGCTTTCCACCGTATGGCTGATCAGGCTGCTTGTTCCGGAGTGTGAGCCGGGTCTTCCCGAGCTGGTGTCCCTGGTGGCAAGGCTCTGGATAACAATTGGTGAGGTGGCCGCCTTCGGAGTGTCCTTTCCTCTTATGGGGATCACTCCGGCAAGGATGAGGGAGGTTTTCTCCCCGGGGGGTCTATCTGACGGAGATGCCGTCAAGGGAGACGAAGGGCAGGATGTCTGACCCTGTTCTGTAGCCCCTTCCGCCAACGGCGATGATCCTGGACAGGGCGTCATAAACGTTCCCGGATATTACACAGCCGTCGAAGTAGCCCTGTATCTCTCCCCTTCTGAAAAGGAACACCCTTCCGCAGTCGAATGTGAACCTCCCGGAGGCGGCGTCGCCCCCGCCTGCGGAGAGTATGCCGGTGACCAGGATTCCCGACCCGGTCTCTTCCAGCGTCCAGTCGGTGGTGCCGTGGGAGGGGGTTACCACAAGGTTCGTGCACACCGGACGGGAGTGCTCTCCCAGGTTCCTTCCGCTGTTTCCGGTGCTCTCCGCCGCCCCGGAAGCCGCTGCGGTCTGGAGGTCGTGGATGAAGCCGGTGAATACTCCATCCCTGAACAGGTACTTGTCCGATGCCGGTATTCCCTCGCTGTCGAAGGGTGCTGACGCTGCTCCATTGGCCAGCCCGGGAAGGTCTCTGAGGGTCAGTTTGTCACTGAGCACTTTGTCGCCTTCCAGGCCCTGCAGGGGAGAGCTTCCCATGGACAGCAGCCTGCCGCTTACCCCGGCCCTGATGCCCTGCAGCAGTATCGAGAACGCCGCCGGGGCGAGGACCACCCTCTTGCGCCCAACCGCTTCACCGGGAGTGAGTCCCGTGAAGGCCAGGGGAAGGGAAAGGGACTCCACCGCGTCGTTCACCGATGGCAGTGAACAGGAGGTGTCCATGGCGCATCCGGACTGCATCAGGCCCTCGCTGGTGGGAACGGTTGCCGAGAGGGAGGTGACTGCCCTGGTCTTTCCATAACCGGCATTCAGCCCCCGGGTGTTCATCAGAGTGAAGGAGTCTCTGCTCCAGAATATCCGTCCGCTCAGGGAAGCGTTGGGAACCCTCTTCAGCATCCCCTGGCGTACCTCCTCCAGATAGTCCGAAGCTCCCTGGTGATCCATGGCGGCCAGCCCGTCAGGGACACTCTCCTGAGTGAGCGGTGCCTCTGAAGGGAGATCGAAGTTCGCCGGCGGACCGTACCGGCAGCTCCCTATTCCCCTCTCCACGAGCTGATAGGGATCCACCTGTCCCCACTGTCCGGCAACGCCGAGTTTCCCGTTCCTCTTCATCCGAAGACCCCAGCCGGTTCGCCTGCCAGAAGCTGGTACCGTGAGCACGGGGCTGTATTCCAGGGAGTTCCATTCCCTGACGATGCCCGACACCTCCACCGATTCGGCCACCTGCTTCCCCGCCGCCAGTATGTCCCTTCCGTCCATCAGGTCACCTGTACCCCGTCTATCAGTATGTGGGGTCCGCCGTAACTCACCGGAACGGGGTTAGTGCCCCTTCTGGAGCATCCCCTGAGAGCCCCTGTGATGGCCAGGTCGTTCCCGGTTTCCTCCACTGATGTCAGGAAATCCGTGACCCTTCCGGAGATGACCACCGGGGCCACAGGCTTGTGGATCTCTCCGCCCCTTACGGTCCAGGCTTCCTGAACCGCTATGCTGAACCGGTCCATGTCGGTTGCTCCCCCCATGAAACCCCTGAGGTAGAGCCCGTTCCCCAGCATCTTCAGCAGTTCCTCAAGGTTGGGTATTCCCGGTTCCATGTAGGTGCAGGTCATCCTTGCCTCCGGGGGTCTTCCCGGCTCGGCGATCCTTGCGTTTCCCGTGGGCTCGGCTCCGTTCCTGGAAGCGGTGCCCCCTGTGTGAAGCCAGCTGCCCATGACTCCTTCGCTGACCAGCACGGTTCGTGCGCCTGGGTTTCCCTCATAGTCCCACTTCATGCTCCCGGGCATGGAGAGCAGGCCACCGTCGTCCACAATGGAGACCCTGGATGAACCTATCCGGGCTCCGGGACGCATCATGTGGGCAACCGCCGGGTTGGCCTCGAGGAAATCAGCCTCCGTAAGGTGTCCGAAGGCTTCGTGAACCAGTATGCCTGTGAGTTCAGGAGCAAGCACCACCCTGCTTTTGCCAGGGGCGATCACAGTTGATGTCTCCGTTATCATCAGGTTCTTTCCGGCTTCTTCTATCTTTTTTTCAAGGCCCCTGAAGGGTTCGAATGAACCCCTGGAGGCGGTTTCGCTCATGAAGACCCTGCCCCCGGGGAGCACCGCCTCCATCCTCATGGAGCCCAGCGTCTCTATCTCCCTGAGGCTGGTTCCCCGGGAGTTCACAGTGATCCTGTCGGTCCTGCTCTGCTCATAGGAAACCCTGGCGGAGCCGCTGCCGGCGGATGCGCCCAGCAGTTCGCAGTAATGGCGGCACAGAAAGGCCTTCTCCCTCAGGGAAACGTCCACTGGAGAGAGGGCTCCTGTGCAATCGTCGTATGTATCCCTGTGTTCTTCGGAAAGCATGGGGAATGGAACAGGGGGGGATGAACCGTGGATGGCCCTTGCCGCCGCGGTGTCCAGCGCCGCCCTCATCCCGTCCATATCGTCGAACTCGCAGAGACCCCACCTGTTGGACACGAATGCCCTTGCGATGCCGGTGAGCCTTCCCACCGGCCCGTGGTTCTCGGCCATTATCCCCGACTGCATCACCAGGGACCTCTCCGAGGCCAATACAGTTATCTCGGCCAGATCCGCTTCGGAACCATCCACCGCCCTCTCCGCCAGGTCTCTGAGGTGCTGCAACCTACTCCACCGCCCCGGGGATGAACGAAGCCTCGATCATTACCTGACCGGCTGAATCGGCCCAGTATCCGTCGGGTGCCATGAACAGGTATCTTGCCGCGCTGTCAGCCGCTCTGAGCATGTCCCCCTGCTCAAGGTATATCAGGCAGAGATACCTGCTGGCCTCGGCATTCTCCCCGGCCGCCGGCAGCAGAACGGATCTGGCTTCCGGGATGTCGCCCAGGGAATAGAGCAGAGCGCCCAGTTTCACCCGGGCGTCCATCTCGCACTCAGGGTTCTGCGCGATGACAGAGAGATAGGCCGCCATGGCGTCGTCATATGATCCGGAAGCCTCCAGGGCCTGAGCTCTGGCAAGCCTGCAGCCGCCGTCAAGGGGCGCAAGTTCCAGTGCCTTCTCCGCAAGTTCCAGTGCCTCATCTCCCCGGCCTGAAAGCTCCAGGAGCATTCCGGAAAGCTCAACCAGCGGTCTGTGGTCCCAGGGGGCATGGGAGATGTAAACCAGATAGTGCTCCTCTGCGGAAGACCAGGAACCCTGGGCGGCAAGGGCCCTTCCCATTCCCAGGTAGGCCTCGAAGGCGGTATCGCTTCTTTCAAGAGCCTTGTCGAATTCCAGCATTGCCCGCCCTGTGAGCCCCTGCTCCAGAAAGGCCATTCCTGTCTCAACATGGAGGGCCGCCGTGAGCGAATCCATGTTCATTCCTCCGGTGACCGCAGCCAGAACTGCAATGAACAGCGTCAAAGCGACCCCTCCCTTCAGGAAGACACCATGGAGCCTATTATATTCGTTCCCCGTCGAAACGAAAGAATCACCCTGCTTGAAGAAGGAGGTAATCCATGGCTGAGAGGTACGATCTCGCGGTGCTGGGCGGTGGCCCTGCCGGCTACATCCCCGCTGTCAGGGCCGCCCAGCTGGGCAGAAGGGTTGTACTTGTGGAGGAGGACCAGATGGGGGGGACCTGTCTGAACAGGGGCTGCATACCCACGAAGACACTTGTGGCAACCGCGGCACTCTACAGGCACGGCCTCTCCGCCTCGAAGTTCGGGCTGAAGGGTTCCCTGGAGCTTGACTACGAGGCCGCTTCGAAGAGGAAGGAAATGGTCGTTACCAGGCTCAGGAAGGGCATCGAAGCCCACTTCGCCCACATGGGAGTAGAGATCGTAAGGAGCAGGGGCGAGCTGAAAGCCCCTGACCTGATAACCGTGGACGGCAGGAGAATAGAGGCGGACAACATTCTGCTTGCCCCGGGATCTTCCCCGATAGTTCCCGGGTTCATGGCGAAGGAGGGGGTTCTCACCAGCAGGGAACTGCTGGCAATGGACAGCCTTCCGGAAAGCCTCGTGATAGTGGGCGGCGGTGTAATCGGCTGCGAGTTCGCCTCCATTATGGCCTCCTTCGGGGTGAAGGTGACCATTATCGAGATGCTGCCTGGTATCCTGCCAGGCGTGGACCGTGATGTTGCCCAGGTGGTGGAAAAGGCCCTGAAGAAATCGAAGGTAAGGATTTATACAGGACAGCCTGCAGGCAGTGTTGGAACCTCCCCCGCAGGGGCTTCCGTTACCCTGGAGGACGGCACCCTCATAGAGGCTGAGAAGATCCTGGTGGCAATAGGCAGAAGGTCGAAAACCGAAGGCTGCGGTTTCCGTGAAGCCGGCTTGAACGTGGATGACAGGGGTAACATCGTAACCGGCGAATACGGCGAAACTAACCTGCCGGGTGTATACGCCGCCGGGGACGCAACGGGAAAGTGGCAGCTCGCCCATGCCGGTAGCGCCCAGGGTCTCGCGTCGGTCCACAGGATGTTCGGAGCATACCCCAGGCAGGTGAACCCCGATGCCATGAGCGGGTGCATCTTCACCTTTCCGGAGATATCAATGGTTGGCCCCGGAGAGGACGAGTGGAGAAGCAGGGGGGTGGACGTGGTCACCTCCACCGCCAGGTACATCGCCAACGGCAAGGCGGTTGGCATGAACGAGACCGAGGGCTTCGTGAAGCTCATAGCCGAAAAGGGAACCGACAGGATCATAGGCGTTCAGATAGTGGGTGCCGATGCCTCCAGCATGACCGGCTGGGCGGTGATGGCGGTTAATGCCGGCATAAGGGCTTCCGACGCGGCATCCTTCGTGCATCCCCACCCGACACTCTCTGAGATACCCATGGAGGCCGCGGAGGGGCTGGGGATCGGCGCCCTTCATGGATAGGACCACCGCCGCCCTGGAAGAACTCCTGGAGGCTGTGAGGAAGCTCAGGGGCCCCGGCGGCTGCAGCTGGGACAGGAGCCAGACCCTCCAGACACTCCGCCCCTACATGCTGGAGGAGGCCTACGAAGTGGCTGATGCGGTGGATTCAGGCGACATGGACGAACTCAGGAAGGAACTGGGCGACCTTCTTCTTCACATAGTGATGTCAGCTGAGATATGCAGGGAGGAGGGTATCTTCGACCTTGCCGAAGTAGCTTCCCGGATCACGGAGAAGCTGGTCCGAAGGCATCCCCACGTGTTCGACGGAACCACCGACCTCACCCCGGAAGAGGTGGAGAAGCAGTGGGAAGCCATCAAGTCCCAGGAGAAGAAGAATGAGAAAAAGAGGTTCTTCGACTCCATCCCGGAATCCATGCCCGCCCTGCAGAAGGCCTGGAGGATACAGCAGAGGGCTTCCGAAGTGGGTTTCCCGTGGCCCGGCGAGGAGGATCTACTGGCAAAAGTAAAGAAGGATATTCAGGCTGGGGATCCCGGAGACCTGCTCTTCGGAGTGGTGAATCTGCTGAGGATAAGGGGGGTTGAACCCGAGCAGGCCCTCAGGGAAGCTAACTCCGATTTCATCCAGGGATTCCACATGCTCGAGGAACTCCTGGAGGAGCGCGGGGTTTCCCTTGACGATGCGGATGCATCAACCCTTAAGGAATGTGAGGCCATTGCTTTCACGAAACCATGAGCTTATTCTATGGCTCGTTGATTTGCGCATGTGCCACGGCGGTTGCCGGGGGAAAAACATACTGCAATAATAGGAATTACCAGGAACGCACAACCGCACCCATAAGATCGAGAGGAGAGACATGAAACAGTTGCTGGTTCTGCTCGCAGCGGTCTCCCTGGCCGCCGCGGGAACCATCAGCCCTGACCTGGAGATGATGCTCGCCGGTGCCACCGACACCGACCTCATCCCGGTGTTCATACTGGCCCACGGCCAGGTGGACAGGAACTGGGTGGATGCAGCCACCGACGGAATGAACAGGGCACAGAGGCAGGAGTTCGCCGTGGAGGCCATGAAGGAGATGGCCCAGGCGTCCCAGGCCGGAATACTTGAGGAACTTTCCTCCCTGAACGCCACGGACATCAGGTCCCTCTGGCTTTCCAACGGCATTTACTGCGAAGCTTCCCCCTCCGCCATAAGGCGCATGGCCGCAAGGTCAGATGTGTGGTACGTGGAGAGGGCCACCGACGAGAACTCCGGGCTCATTGAGCCTGTGGAAACCAGACCCCTCAATGCAGAAGAGAGGGGCAAGGGTCTCGCCTGGGGCGTTTCAAAGATTAACGCCGACGACGCCTGGGCCCTGGGCTATGAAGGCCAGGGAGTCATCGTTGCAGTGATCGACACCGGTGTGGACTACAACCACTCCGACCTGGGCAACAACATGTGGCACGACACCGCCGCCGGTTATCACTACGGCTGGGACTTTTTCGATAATGACAGCGACCCCATGGACGACTACGGACACGGCACCCACTGCGCCGGTTCAGTTGCCGGCGACGGCACCGCGGGAACCGAGACGGGTGTAGCGCCCCAGGCCACCATCATGGCCCTGAGGATCAACTACTACAGCGGCGGCGAGCCAACCTGGATAGAGGCCATGGAGTTCGCCATCGACAACGGAGCTTCAGTGATGTCCATGTCCCTGGGCTCAGGCCAGGGCAACACTTCCCTCAGGACAGCCAACGAGAACGCCCTCACCGCAGGTGTCTATCACAGCATTGCAGCCGCAAACAGCGGCCCCGGTGCCGGCACCGTCCTTTCTCCGGGAGACGGCCCTCCACCCTGGTTCCACCCAGATCAGACCTACCAGGCCGGGCAGAGCGCTGTGGTTACGGTGGGCGCCACCGACAGCGGCGACAACATCGCCAGTTTCTCCAGCCGCGGCCCGGTCACCTGGTGGTATGATTACTCCGATTCCAGCCCCCTGATCGACCCCGACATCAGCGGACCGGGAGTTGATGTTGTGAGTACCGCCTGGAACGGCGGATACACCACAATGAGCGGTACTTCAATGGCCACTCCGCACCTGGCTGGCGTTGCCGCGCTGATCCTCAGTGCAAATCCCAACCTCACCGTTGCTGAGATGGATCAGATCATCGAAGAGACCAGCCTTGATCTGGGATCCTCGGGCAAGGACAATACCTTTGGTGCTGGACGGGTCGACGCCTATCAGGCTGTTCTGGCCGCTCTGGCCATGGTGGGCAATGCCGAGGAGCAGAGCGCACAGGTGAACCCCGCGGTGATTGGCATCAGCGCAGTGAGCCCCAACCCGGTTGCCACATACGCTTCCTTCAGTGTGAACGCAGTGGTTTCCGGCCAGGCTGACATAGCAGTGTACGACGTTGCGGGCCGCAGAGCCGCCAACATCCAGACCGGCGAACTCACCGCAGGTCCCAACGCCTTCAGCTGGCGTATTCCCGATACAATGGGAAGCGGCATCTACTTCGTAAGGGCCTCCATGAACGGCCAGACTGTTTCATCCAGGATGACCGTTGTAAGGTAGATCCGATACCGTTACTTCGCGAAGGGCGCCCTCAGCGGCGCCCTTCCTCTTTTACCGCCCTCTGGATGGCCAGCTTGGCCAGCACAGGCCCCAGGAGTTCGTTCACCAGCACCGACATGAGCACCACACTCACAACAAGGGGGGCCAGATGCCCGCTGTGTGCGGCGAAGGATTCTGAGGTCTGCAGGTAGAGCAGGAGACCGATGGTAACCCCGGAGTGGGGAAGCATGGCAAGTCCCAGGTACCTCCGTATCTCAGGCTCGCTTCCCGAGAGGGCCGCTCCCAGCCAGACGCCAGAATACTTGCCGGCTGCCCTGGCCAGAATGTAGATGCCTCCTGCGGCCAGCACGGTGCGGTCACCGAGCACCCCCGGTTCCAGCTCGGCCCCGGCGATGGCGAAGAAAACGGCGTAAAGCGGCGGCGCAAGAAGCTCCAGGGCTTCCACCACCTTCCTCCCGCCCTTGGGGGAGTTGGCCATCACCGCTCCCGCGGCCATTCCCGCCAGGAGCGGCGAGAGGTGGAAAGCCGCTGCGAGAGCCGCCATGAGGCACAGAAGACCCAGGCTTACGATGTATATGGAGTTCATGTTGTACTTTGCTGAAGCTCCCTTCCTGAGGGCCAGACCGGTGAGAAGCCCCAGAATAAGCGAACCGCCCATCTCTTCAGCGAAGTGGAGTACCGATTCGGCCACGGATGCTTCACCGGGCTGGAGGAATCCGGCCGCGATTGCCATTACCACAGCGAAAAGGACTATGCATCCGGCGTCATCCAGGGGGATAGCGCCGTAGAGGTGGTCGATGAAGGGACCTCTGGCATTCAGGTCACGGATAATGGTCACCGTTGCGGTGGGGGAAGTGGCGGTGGCTATTGCCCCCAGAACAGCAGCCGTGTGCAGGGGCAGATGCCCGGTGACTGCAAGGGCCGCCGAGGTGAGGAGGAAAGTGACCGCCAGCTGGGACGCTGTAATGGAAGCCATTGCCCGGCCTATCTTCCTCATACGGGCCAGTCTGAACTCGCTGCCTATGACCACTGCGATAACTGCAACGGCGATCTGGGTTATGGGCTGCATCCTGGCGTAGAGGTCACCGTGGACCATTCCTGTAACCTGGGGGCCCAGGAGCATTCCCGCCAGAACGAACCCCGACACAGCCGGAATACCGCGCTTCTCCACCAGCCACCCCAGGAACCAGGCTCCAACGAGGAGTATCCCCAGGCCGAAGACCGGGTGAACGCTCACCGTGTCTCTGAACTCCAGCAGAATGCCTGTTATCGACACTGTATCAGGGGCCTCCCGAGTGATAGTCCCTTTTCCTGAAACGAACCATACCCACGGTATCGTAACCTGGTCAATGGAAGGCCATTGGATTTTTTAGCCGGGTTCCGCATATTCACATCAGTTGCCTTGGTTTTCCCCGTAAACCCGAAAGGAATGTTAATGGTAAAAGCAATACTCTGTGTTGTGCTTCTGGCAGGGGCTCTGCATGCCGGAACAGTAACGGATCTCCTCCGCTCCGAAATGGCTTCATCGGATCCCGGAGAGCTGATCCACGTTCTCATCAAACCCTCTGGAAGGGCAGACCTCGACTACATCAACACTGTGGCCGCCTCCATGAACTCCGCCCAGAGGAGGGAGTTCGCCGTCTCCGTGATGAAGCAGTTCGCCGAAACTTCCCAGCAGCCGGTGCTGGATGCCCTTGCCGCCTTCCCGGAAGGCTCCGTGGAAGAGGTACGGACCAACTGGATAGTAAGCGTTGTGGGCTGCGCCGCAACCGCCGAAGTCATCGCTGAGATAGCAGCCAGGGAAGACGTTGAATGGATCGCCCTGAAGACCTTCCCCGATATTCTCATCGAGCCCGTGGAGATCAGGGAACCAGTAAGGGACGAGCTTCTCCTTGCCAACGCCTGGGGAGTTGACAAGATCAACGCCCCGGACGTGTGGGCCATGGGCTACGAGGGCCAGGGAGTCCTGGTCAGCATCGTTGACACCGGAGTGAACTACAACCACATAGATCTGCACAACCAGATGTGGCACGACACCGATGCCGGCTACCATTATGGCTGGGACTTCGCCGACGGCGACGGCGACCCAATGGACCAGAACGGTCACGGAACCCACTGTGCAGGATCCGTGGGCAGCAACGGCAATGCAGGGACGGTCTGCGGAGTTGCTCCACAGGCCACACTTATGGCCGTTCGGGTGGGAACCACCTTCGGCGACGAGCAGGATGTCTGGGATGCCTTCGAGTTCAGCGTTGAGAACGGAGCCCAGGTAATTTCCACCAGTCTTGGCTGGCCCCAGAACCAGAACCCCGCAAGACAGACCTGGAGAGAGGGCGAGGAGAATGTTCTCGCCGCAGGAGTGATCCACTCCATTGCAGCAGGCAACGAAGGCGGAAATCCCGGCGACTGGGGAGATATAAGAACCCCCGGCGACTGCCCGCCCCCCTGGATCCACCCGGACCAGATCACAACTGGTGGTCTAACTGCCACTATTACCGTGGGAGCCACGGATTCCAACGACAACCTGGCCTCGTTCTCCAGCCTGGGCTACTCCACCTGGATGTACGATGCTCCCTGGAACGACTACCCCGACACCTCCCCGGACATCGGACTGATCGACCCCGATATATCAGGTCCCGGCGTTGACATTCTCAGCTGCAACTACTCCGATCCCGACGGATACACCACCATGAGCGGAACCTCCATGGCAACCCCGCACCTGGCCGGCTGCATGGCCCTCCTTCTCTGCGCCAACCCGGAACTCACCGTGGCCCAGATGGATTCCATCCTCGAAGTGACTTCCATTGACCTGGGCGCTGCGGGTAAGGACAACTACTACGGTGCCGGAAGGGTGGACATATACCAGGCGGTGCTGGCGGCCCTTGAACTCACCGGCACCCAGGAGGGTTCCTCCGCCTCTGTGGAGGGGTTCACCACTGCCCTCTCCCGGGTATCCCCCAACCCTGTTGCCTCAACCGCGTCCTTCTCCCTTTACATGCCGGTTGAGGGCGTGGCGGAAGTGTCCGTCTACGATGTTTCCGGCAGAACGGTTTCCACCGTTCACTCCGGATCGCTTCAGGTCGGAAGCCACATGTTCCAGTGGCAGGTTCCCGGCGACCTGGGCAACGGCATCTACCTGGTGCGCGCCTCCACGTCCGCCGGCACATCCGTTTCCAGAATGACTCTGGTAAGGTAACGGCCGGCCGGCATTTCTGAAGACCCGCCCCTCCGGGGGCGGGTTTTTCCTGGCTCGGGGCGCGGCCGTGTATTATTATTCAAGCAGTTTCCCACAAGTCATTTCCGGAGGTAACCATGAACAACATGAACTTCTCCATCGAGAAGCCGGCCAACGAAAAGGTGCTTTCCTACGCACCCGGTTCACCCGAGCGTGAAGAGCTCACCCGGGAGCTGGACCGTCAGGCCGGGCAGGTAATCGACATACCCGCCTTCATCGGCGGGAAAGAGGTAAGAACCGGGGATGTGGCCGAGGTGACCATGCCCCACGATCACGGCCACGTACTGGCCCGTTTCCACAAGGCGGGAGAGGCGGAGATCAACGCAGCCTGCGACGCCGCCGTGAAGGCCCAGAAGGACTGGATGAGGATGCCCTGGCTGGAAAGGGCCTCCGTTTTCCTCAAAGCCGGTGAGCTGCTGGCCACCAGGTACCGTGCAAGGATCAACGCCGCCACCATGCTGGGTCAGAGCAAGAACCCATATCAGGCTGAGATAGACGCAGCGGCAGAGGCCATAGACTTCTTCAGGATGAACGCCGCCTTCGCCTCCGACCTTTACCGTGACCAGCCCTCTTCAGGTCACGATCAGCTCAACAGGCTGGAATACAGGCCCCTTGAGGGTTTCGTCTTCGCGGTTACTCCCTTCAACTTTACCTCCATCGCCGCTAACCTTCCCACGGCGCCGGCGCTCATGGGCAACACCTCGGTGTGGAAACCCGCCACCACCTCTGTGCTCTCCAACTGGTACGTGATGGAGCTGCTCAGGGAAGCCGGCCTTCCCGACGGCGTGGTCAACTTCGTTCCCGCCTCCGGAAGCCTTATCGGAAACACGGTGACAGCGAATAAGTACATGGCCGGAATACACTTCACCGGTTCCACGGGCACCTTCAACTGGCTCTGGAAGCACACCGCCCAGAACCTGGAGAACTACGTTTCATACCCCAGGCTCGTCGGGGAAACCGGCGGGAAGGACTTCGTTTTCGCCTACCCTTCCGCGGAGGTCACCGCAGTGGCGGTTGCCCTTGCAAGAGGTGCTTTCGAGTACCAGGGGCAGAAGTGCAGCGCCGCCTCCAGGGCCTATGTGCCAAAGAGCATCTGGCCTGAGGTCCGCGATCAGCTGGCCGAAATGGTGGGCACCATGAAAATGGGCGATGTGCGAGACTTCGGCAACTTCGTGAATGCCGTAATCGACGAGAAGGCCTTCGACACCATCACACCCTTCGTCTCCAGGGCCGCAGAGTCCTCTGCCTGCGAGATCGTCTGCGGGGGCGGCTTCGACAAGTCGAAGGGGTGGTTCATCGAACCCACGGTGATCAGGGTTGACGATCCCAGGCACGAGCTGATGGAGACCGAACTCTTCGGTCCTGTGCTCACCGTTTTCGTCTACGACGACTCAAAGGTGATCGAAACGCTGGAGATACTGGACTCCACATCCCCCTACGCCCTCACAGGCGCTGTGTTCGCAAGGGACCGCAGGGAGATAGTGCAGGCCATGGACAAGCTGAGCCACGCAGCCGGGAATTTCTACATAAACGACAAGCCCACAGGAGCCGTGGTGGGGCAGCAGCCCTTCGGCGGCGGAAGGGGTTCCGGAACAAACGACAAGGCTGGTAGCCACCTGAACCTGCTCCGCTGGGTTACCGGAAGAACGGTGAAGGAGAACTTCAACCCGCCCCTGGACTACACCTACCCGTTCCTGGGTTAGTAATAGAGCGATTAAAGCGCCTGCTCCCCGCCGGGAGCAGGCCTTTTCTCTACCTGAGTACCGTGAACATGGAGCTTGTGGTGGCGGTTCCGCTCGTTGCTGTCAGAATGTATACCCCCGCCGGCCAGTCCCCCGCCGGGATGCTCAGGACGCCGGAGGCTGGCACTTCCACCCTGCCCATGACCCTGCCGTCGATTGCTGTAACAACAGCCTCTTCCGCGCCGGAAATCCTGGCTTCGAGCCACGCACCCGCAGGGTTGCTGGACACGGCCACTGAAAGACTTTCACATCCATCAGGGTCTTCAGCTGACTGGGCCGGCAGACCGATGTCCAGAACTATTCCCTCGATGATGTTCATGCCATAGGGCATGCCTGTGAGGGGAAAGCTGTACCAGCCGTTGCTGGAGCCGCCCCAGCCGAAGTTCAAGTGGAAGTATCCGTCGGTGTTGTAGCCGTCCATGACCACGTTATGGCCGTACTGGGGGCCTTCGTCGATTATCGCAAGGTGAGCTGGAAGGGCGTTCATCATGTTCCAGGCCATTCTCTCCTGCAGGCTGTCCGCCTCCTCACCAAGGAGTTCGCATGAGTCGAAGCCGAACCTTAGATAGGCGTCATACGCCTGGTTCACACCGAAGGTGCCGGAGACGGAAGCGGTGTAGACCTGTTTGCACGCAGCACCGCTGGCGTACACAACAGCCCCTCTGTCCGACTGGGTAAGGATGCCCTGGGCGTAGTGGCTTTCCAGGGTATCAAGCAGGGTGTTCAGCTCCGGCCAGGCGGGAAAGTCCCGTTCAGCTGCTGCGTCGTCTATCCAGTAGTATTCGTGGTAGTTGTGGTAGTAGTCGTCACCGTCGTCGAACCTTGTTCCGTTGGTCTCCCTGTGGAAGTTCAGTATGGCTCCCATGGCAACCGCCGGGCATCCAGCCAGGCTTCTGCTGCCGGCTATTAGGTCCATGGGGCAGAACTGGTTGTAGGGGGCGTTCTGGGTCCAGTTCTCTTCCAGCCACCCACCTGTGGGTGTGGAGCCATCAGGGGGCCACTGCTCGGGGGTAGGGTCATCCCTGCGGGCCCAGGCAAGTTCATTCCCTGTCCTGGTGACCGCCGGGGTAAATTCCAGTGCCTGCATCCTCGCCGCAAGGTCCCTTTCCGCAAGTTCCAGCATGGGGGAAGACCCATCAGCTGAGAGGAGTGGATCCTGAAAGGAGTAGGCCAGTACCGGCTCGATCCCGGTATCCGCAGAGGTTATCACATATCCGCAGGGTTCCAGCTGGAAAGCATAGCCCAGGATGGTTCCGCCTTCCGCAATTGCTTCACCCGGATCGAGGGCCCATCCGTTCGGCAGGATGGATGAAGCCTTCTCCCCTGCGGTTCCCATGGAGACCGGGGAACCCGACGCAAGGGCCGCGGCACAGAGCATTATCACAAGGACCTCTCTCATAGTATCCCTCTTTCTTTTCTGAACTGATCTCAGGAGCCGGAAAGCCTCCTCAGATAACCGTTGTACTTCGAAGACCTCTGACGTCGCATTCTTTCCATCGAAGACCCAAGGCGTCTGATGTTCCCTGTAACTGGAAATGTCCCGAAGGGCCTGTCGTGCTTTCCGAAGCACCAGGCTATGCCGGCGTAGCCGTTGGGATCCCTGCCGTCCAGCTGGTATCTGTCGTTGAGGTGCACAAGGTATTTCCAAGCGGTTTCCGGGCTTTCGGTCCACTGGAGGACCTTCTTTCCCCAGTACATCCTCATGTAGCCGTGCATGTGGCCGGTTTCCACCATCTCCCTCTGGGCGGCGTTCCAGTATTCGTCGCCGGTTCCGGCCCGTTCCAGGGTCTCCAGGTCATAGATGGCTTCCCTGGGGTCATTCCTGTGCTCATGGAGTGTTATGGCGGCCCACTCAGGCATGGAACGGGGGTTTGAGTAGTTCAGGTCGTACTCGGTGAAGTTGATCGCCAGCTCCCTCCTCACCACCAGCTGTTCAAAGAACTCGGCAGCTCCCTGGCGGAGGGCGTCTGCGGCCATCATCACCGGGGATACATGACCGAAATGCAGGTACATGCTCATCATTGATGTGCCGCGGATTCCGGGATTCCTGGCGTTGCGGGTATAGTCCGAGAGTCCTTTCTCCATGAAGGATGTCCATCTGGCCATCGCTTCCGACGGGCCTCCCTGGAACACAGGGGATGGCCGAACGGACCTGTCGATATCCAGAAGGCGTAGTATGCCGTTAAGGTCGCCTGGATCAAGGGTTTCCTCCGAATGGGAAGACATGTCCACCGGCAGGGATATGGTCTCCGGCTCTTTCAGGAACCAGCTGATATGCCCCTGCAGCTTTCTTCTGAGGGTCCATGCCGCTGCTTCCTCCCGGTCTGAAGCCACCCATGCCGGGACCACCATGTCAGTCTCCACCTGGAACATGGGTATTTCAAGGGACATTGCGGCGCTCCTTCTCCACTTACGATGAACTGCAAGGTGGCCGCAGTCGGTGACCAGTGCTCCGGCCCTGAGCCTTTCCGCAAGCTCCACCGCACCCTCGGCGGGATTCACCTTCCTGAGTATGAAACCGGCGCCCCTCTCCCTGAGAATGGCTGCGGTTTCCCCCAGCCCCTGAAGCATGAACGAGAAGTGTCTCAGGTTCGCCGAGGGGAATGTGTCGGTTACTGCGAAGAATACATACAGGGGAACCCTCGCCCTTTCAGCCAGGGATGCTGCGAACTCCAGGGCGTGGTTCCAGGAAGCCCGTCTGGCGTGCTGCATCCAGTAAATTACGCAGCTTCCCCGGACCTCCGGCGCGGCGTTAAGTTTTCGAATCCTGTGTTCCATTCCCGGAAGATGATTCACGGCCAATCAAGTGTCAAAACCCGGGATTGGCGAGCGCTCAATCCTCTGTTATATAGTTTTGTTGGTAAAGAGCATAAGAGGGCGATACCCTGCCTGCCTTCTATTCGCCCGACTGTGAACCATGGAGGTGAGCATGCCGGACGCGGATAACACCCTATGCCGAAGTTCTTCGGTGGATAAACTGCCAACTGGGATCCCCGGACTCGACGAGGTCCTCAACGGCGGGATCCCCCTGGGTTCCCTTACACTTCTCAGCGGCGGGCCTGGAACGGGAAAGACCATGATCGGTCTTGAACTCCTGGCCAGGGCCGCCGGTGCGGGAACCCCCTGCGTCCTTCTTACCTTCGAGGAAAGGGAATCGGCACTGCGCAGGTACGCGGCGGGAATAGGCCTCGACCTTGCCTCCCTGGAGAAGGAGAACCTTTTCAGGATCATCGGCGCCAGGATCGACCCCCAGGCCATCCTCGCAGGCGACTTCGACCTGAAGGGTATTACCGCGATTCTTTCAAGCACCCTGGACAGACTGGGAGGGAAGCTTGTACTCATAGACGCCCCTGATGCTTTCCTGGGCCTTCTCAGCGACAGGGCTTCTGAACGGGCGGAGCTCAGGATCCTCCATGAATGGCTGGTGGACCGGGAGCTGACCTCCATCATGACGGTGAAGCGAAGCGCCCATAACGGGGGGGATTCGTACTACGACTTCCTTGACTACATGGCCGACTGCGTGGTTCACCTCGATCAGCGTGTTCAGGAACAGATAACCACAAGGCGTTTGAGGGTGATCAAGTACAGGGGATCTTCGTACGGCAGGAACGAGTATCCCTTCGGTATCACCCGGCACGGTGTGTGGATAATACCGGTGACGCAGACATCCCTCCAGCAGAAAGCCCTTGGTGAAAGCCTTCCCACGGGAGTTGCCGGGATGGACGAACTCATGGGCGGAGGGTACAGACGTGGCTCCTGCACACTGTTCACCGGGGGTTCGGGCACAGGTAAGACAACCTTCGTGTGCTCCTTCGTGGAGAGGATTACATCTCAGGGGGAGAAGGTGCTCTACATCGATTTCGAGGAGTCATGGGATGCCCTTCTTTCCTGCATGAGCAGTCCGGGATTGAAACTGGAACCGGCCATGGATGCAGAACTGATGAAGTTCCTCTCCATCATGCCCGAGGCCCAGGGGGTTGAGGAGCATCTGATCCAGGCCTTCATGGCGATCAAGGAGTTCGAACCTCACCACCTGGTGGTGGACGCCATCTCCGCCTGCAGGAGGATGGGCTCGAAACACGCCGCCTTCGACTACATGCTCAGGCTGATCAACCACTGCAAGCAGAGGGGGATCACTTCACTCCTCACGAACCTGGCATCCACCAGGGATTATGGAAGCGAGATCTCCGGAATGGACCTCTCCTCGGTTATCGACACCGCCATCATCCTCAGGAACGAGGAATCAGGGGGAGAGTACATCAGGGAGATGGGCATACTGAAGTCCAGGGGCAGGAACCATTCATCGGCTATCCACCCGTTCCTGATAACGGACTCGGGAATCAAGGTGCAGGGGGGTGCCCTTCAATGACCTTCGATTCCTCCACAGGAACGATACGGCTTTTCATAGCGGGGAAGGCTCCCAACTCGATCATTGCCCTCGACAACCTTCACCGTCTGCTGGACAGAGCGGGGATCAGCTGGAACAGGGTCCACATCGTGGATGTGATGGAGCATCCCGAAGAAGCCCTGGACAGAGGCGTATTCATTACCCCGGCCCTTCTGCTGGGTTCAGGCGCCTCCACCTTGATAATCTACGGGAACCTGACGAAGACAAGGGAACTCGACTCCATCTTCGGAACGGACCTTGAGGCGAATGCATGATGACTTGACCCGTGGTGAGCTGGTCGAAAGGCTCTTAGCCGCCGAGTCCGCCCTGGCAGCGCTGAGGAGCGGTGAGGTGGACACCGTTCTCGGTCAGGACAGGTCCCTTCTCTCCCGGCTTGCCACGGCGAAGAGGAGAGAACAGCACCTGAAGCAGGTGCTCCACTCCCTCAGGGCCGTGAGCGCCCTTCTGAACCAGGACAGGAACAGAGAAAGCACGGCCCGGGAAATATGCAGGGTACTTACCGGGAACCTCAGTTACCACAATGCCTGGATGGTCCTGCTTAATGAAGACGGTTCCTTCGGCTCCATCGTTTCCAGCGGGTTCGGAGCGGAGTTCGACTCCCTGGGCGCCGCGTTCACCCAGGGCAGACCGCCGTCATGCACCGTTAAAGCCCTGGACTCCTCGAAGGTGCTTGTTCTCAGGGATCCCCCCAGGGACTGCCCGGACTGTCCCCTGGCCGAGTTCTACAGCGACAGGGCCGGTTTCACCACAAGGCTTCGCCATTCTGGACGGACTTACGGCGTTCTGTCCGCTTCGGTCCCAATGGAGTTCGCCGACGACGATGAGGAACTCGGCCTTTTCACCGAGCTGGCTTCGGATATTGCCGCTGGTTTCTACAGGAGTGACCTTCAGAGGGAAAGCGCTCTTTCCGAAAGGGAGAAGGCGGAGATACTGGACAGCATTTCCGACGCCATGATAACCCTGGACGGTGACCTCCGCATAACCTATTTCAACCGCGCCGCAGGGGAGCAGCTGGGCGTTGATCCGAAGCAGGTCCTCGGGCGGTCGGTGAGGGATGTTTTTCCGGAGGGGAACGATTCGGTCTTCAATGAACGATACATGAAGGCCAGGGAGTCCGGAGAACCCCAGGTGTTCGAGGTTTACTTCGACAGGGAGCCTTATGCCGACTGGTACGACATGCGTCTCTTTCCCTCCAGCGAGGGCAGGGTGTCCATATACTTCAGGGTAACCACCGAGAGGAAGCGTGCCGAACAGGCACTGCGGGAGGCTGAAAGCCGGTACCGTCACCTGGTGGAGAACAGCCAGAGCGTTATCTACGAACTGCTGCCCCACGGCATCCTCGACTATGTATCCCCCAGTTGGCAGTCTCACCTGGGCTTTTCTTCCAGCGAGGCCGTTGGGAAGCACTTCCATGAGTTCGTATACCCTGAGGACATGGCTTTCTGCAGCAGGGGGCTGAAGGCCACCGAGGAAGCCGGCGAAGCCCTTCCGGCCGCCGAGTTCAGGGTAGTTCACAAGAACGGCTCGCTGAGATGGTTCCGCTCGGTGGTCACGCCCCTCTTCGACGATTCCGGGGAGCTTTCACGCTTTGTGGGAAACGCCCTGGACGTTACCGAGGCGAGGGCCAGGGAGGAGAGGATACGCCTTCTCGGCCAGATGCTGGATTCAGCACCGGCCTCAATAACCATACACGACACTGGGGGAGCGTTCCTCTACGCGAACAGAGAGACCCTGAGACTCCATGGCTACGAAGAGGAGAGCGATTTCCGCAGCGTAAACCTGCACCGGCTTGACGTTCCCGAGAGCGAAGCCCTGCTTGCGGAAAGGTTCGACAGGATAGACAGGGAAGGGGAGGCATCCTTCGAGGTGATGCACTACAGGAAGGACGGCTCCACGTTCCCCCTTCATGTTCAGGCCAAGAAGATATCCTGGCAGGGTAAACAGGCGGTCTTGAGCATTGCCACGGACATAACGGAGAGAACCCTGGCCGAGAGGGCTCTCCATGAGAGCGAGGCCAGGTTCAGGGCCCTGGTGGAGCAGTCTCCCTACGCCATTTTCCTCCTGCAGGACGGCAGGTACATCTACTGCAACCCAGCGGGTGCCAGGCTTCTGGGGCATGAGGACCCAAGCGAACTCCAGGGCGTAGACCCTCTACTGCAGCTTTCGCCGGAGTACCGCCCCCTGGTGAAGCGACGGATGATGAAGACCGCATCGGGAGAATCCAACTCTCCAGTGGAGCTCAAGTTCATCCACCCCAGCGGAGAGGAGCGCTGGAGCTACTCCACGTCGGTCTCCGTGAACATGAACGGAAGACCGGCGGCGATAATTGTTGGACAGGACATCACCGAGAAGAAACGGATGGAGAGGGAGAACAGAAGACTGGAGGAGAGGTTCCAGCAGTTCCAGCGGCTGGAATCGGTGGGAAGGCTGGCCGGGGGTGTAGCCCACGATCTGAACAACCTCCTTACCCCAATCCTGGGATACGGAGAGATGCTGAGGGAAAGCCTGCCCAGGGGCAGGGAAAGGGAGAATCTGGAACACATACAGAACGCCGGCGAAAAAGCACGGGAACTGGTCCAGCAGCTGCTGGCCTTCAGCCGCAGGCAGACCCTTCAGTTCCGCTCACTGGACATCAATACCCTCGTCGGCGACTTCATCCCCCTCCTGCAAAGGACCATTACCGAAGACATCTTGATAGATTTCCTCCCATTCGGCGATCCTCTTCACATCATGGGGGACAGGGGGCAGCTGGAACAGGTGCTGATGAACCTGGCGGTGAACGCCCAGGATGCGATGCCCGAGGGGGGAAGCCTCATTATAGAAACAAACAGGGTGGAAGTGCCGACTGACCTTCCCGGCTCCGGGGACGAGATGCAGCCGGGCACATATGCCAGTCTTGTAGTCAGTGATACAGGAACGGGAATGGAACCGGATGTCTGCTCACAGGTCTTCGAGCCATTCTACACCACGAAGAGCATGACCGAGGGGACAGGGCTGGGGCTTGCAACCGTTTACGGAATAGTTAAGCAGCATGACGGCTATGTCTGGGTCGACAGCGTTCCCGGTGAAGGCTCCCGTTTTTCGGTGTACCTGCCGCTGCTCTCAGGGTGTGCGGAAACCTTACCGGAGGGGCCGGCAGCCCCGGGAGAACCCGTAGGCAGCGAAACGGTGCTTCTGGTGGAGGACGATGACCAGGTGCGGAGCCTTGCCTGCGAAATACTGTCCAGGACCGGCTACAGGATGATCACCGCTTCAAGCGGTTCGCAGGCCCTGGGTATGGTCTCGGAGCTGGAAGAACCCCTGCATCTCCTTCTCACCGATGTGGTTATGCCTGGAATGAACGGCAGGGAACTCTACGGCGCACTGAAGGAGACCATTCCCGACCTGAAGGTGCTCTACATGTCCGGTTACCCCGACGAGGTTATTGCCAGCAGAGGAGTGGTCGAGACCGGCATCAATTTCATTCAGAAACCTTTTTCAGCCGCCCTGCTGGCCTCCAGGGTCCGTGGAGTGCTTGATTCCGGTGCGATAGACCGCGGCTGAACCACCGCAGCTGAAGGAGCACCCGGCACAGGAGCCTGTTGAGCAGGTTCCCCCCATTTCCTCCACCCTGCCCTTCCTCACGAGAAGGTCCATCATGGGCTTCACCGCATCTTCAGGAGCTTCCAGGGCGTTGGCGAACTCCGCCAGTGTGAGCCTTCCGTGTTCCTCCAGAAGCTCCATTATCCGCGCAAGCATGTGTCAGATCCCCGGCTTTCCGGCTTTTGAGAGACCCTTCAGCGTTAGCCAGACGCCTCCTGCAACAAGGGAAGCCGTCACCAGCCATAGCAGTGACTCTCCCGGGGATCGGTGGAATGTGGCGAGCCTGTAGAACAATGTGCTCACAGTCCAGGCGAGGACAGTGAGGTAGGCCGTGGAGAAGGCCGCCCAGGCCAGACTGGTCTCCTTGTAGATGGCTGCTATGGCCGCTACGCACGGAGCGTAGATCAGTATGAAGAGCAGGTAGGCGTAGGCCGCGGCGGGGCCGTCGAACATTGTCCTCATCACCTGGAATGCCGACTCGCTGGTTTCAGGCGGCCCTTCGCTCTCTGGACCGCGGAGTCCCTCGGGAATTGAGCGGAAGGCCTCGGCTACCCCTCCCGCAAGACTGAAGTCACCGGCATCTTCGGTGATCCCAACAGGCTCGTCGGCCATTGCGGTGTAAAGGTTGTCCAGGGTGCCCACCACCGCCTCTTTGGCGAATATCCCCGTGAACAGCCCCACAGCAGCGGGCCAGTTCTCATCTGTTATTCCCATGGGGTGGAACACCGGTGTGATGGCCCTTCCCACCGCGGAGAGCACCGACTTCGAGGAATCCTGATTCCCGAATGACCAGTCCGTTCCCAGTGATCCCAGGAAGGAGAGTACCACCACCACAGCAAGTATCACCTTTCCCGCCCTGGTTACGAAACCCTTCAGCCGGGACATGGTGTGGTACATGATGCCCCTGAAGGTGGGGAGATGGTAGGGGGGAAGCTCCATGACGAAGGTGGATGTTTCGCCCTTGAGTATGGTCTTCTTGAAGAGAAGTCCGGTGAGTACGGCGAGGAGTATTCCTGTAAGGTATATGCTGAACAGAACTGTGCCCCCGCTGTCCGGGAAGAACACCGCGGTGAAGAGGGCGTATACCGGAAGCCTGGCCCCGCATGACATGAAGGGGTTCATCATGATGGCCAGTATCCTGTCCCTTCGGTTCTCCAGGGTTCTGGTGGCCATGATCGCGGGGACATTGCAGCCGAAACCAACCAGCATGGGAATAAAGGCCTTGCCTGGAAGGCCTATGGACCGGAGGAACCTGTCCATCACGAAGGCCGCCCTGGCCATGTAGCCGGAGTCCTCCAGAAGCGAGAGGAAGAGGAATATCATGAAGATGGGGGGTATGAAGGTGGATACCGTCTGTATTCCCCCTCCAATGCCTTCGGCAAGCAGGGCTACCAGGAAGTCCGGAGTTCCCATGGAGGCAAGGAAAGATCCGAAACCCTGAACGAAAATTGTTCCCGCCAGTATGTCGAAGAAGTCTATGAAGGGGCCTGAGAGGTTGATGGTGCCTGCGAAGACCAGATACATGATACCCAGGAAGACCGGGATGCCCAGGAACCTGTTCAGCATTACCCTGTCCAGTCCGTCGGAAACCGTTCTCCTTACCTCGTCGGTCCTGTTTATCACGTCCCTTGCCAGGCCGTGGATAAAGCCGTACCTGCCGTCGGCCAGCACTATGTCGATCTCGTCGCCCACATGCCTTTCCACACGGGATGTCTGCTCCTGGAGGAGGGACTCCGGGATCTGGCCGCCGCAGAGCTCCATGGCGTACTCGTCCCCCTCGAGGAGCCTCAGGGCAAGCCATCTGGGATCGACTTTCTTCCCGGAGGCAATGGAGACCACCGCGGCGGCAACCGTTTCCGCGGCTTCCTCCAGTACCTCGTCGTAGGCAACCCTCGTCCCGGGTACGGGCTTCTGGAAACCGGCGCTGTTCACCATTTCCTTCAGCTCTTCGATCCCCCGGTTCCTGGATGCGCTCATGGGGATCACAGGGCAGTCGAGGTGTTTCTGAAGGTGTTCCACCTCTATCTTCAAGCGCCTTCTTTCCGCCAGGTCCATCATGTTAAGCACCACCACCATGGGTACCTTCATCTCCAGGATCTGGGTGGTGAGGAAGAGGTTCCTCTCCAGGTTGGTGGCGTCGACGATGTTCACGATAAGGTCGGGCTTTTCCTCGAGTATGAACTTCCTGGCTATTGATTCGTCTATTGAGAAGGCGGTGAAGGAATAGATGCCGGGAAGGTCGGTTACCTGCACCTCCACGGAATCGTGAACATAGGAACCCTCCAGTTTCTCAACGGTGACACCGGGCCAGTTGCCCACCCTCTGCTTCGAGCCGGTAAGGGCGTTGAGGAGGGTGGTTTTTCCAACATTGGGGTTTCCGGCAACGGCTATTCTGAGCTTTTTCAATTCAGCTTCGCCTTTCCACGTCTAGCACCTGGGCTTCGTTCTTCCTCAGGGTCAGTCTGTGGGAATCCACCGATATCTCAACGGGGTCACCCAGTGGGGCCACCCTGGTAACGGTGAAGACGCAGCCTTTCACAAGCCCCATTCGAAGGAGCTTCTGCCGGTAAACCCTCTCGCCCTTCTCGTAGCCTGTGACCACTCCAGTGTCACCCTTTTTCATCTCTGCCAGCTTCATCGGGCCTCCCGAATTTAGATACATCTAAATGTTATGGCAAAAAAAGTAATTACGCTGTTCTCTCCACCTGAACCCTGGCGGCCATACAGGGATCGACCATGAACCGGGAAGAACCGGCGGAAACCAGTATCATCCCGTTCTCTCCGTGGGTATGCACCACGGTGACCACGGTTCCCGGGAAAAGGCCCATGGAGGTCATCCTCTCACGGATGCCCCGGCCCCCGGAGAAAGCCGTTATCCTGGCGGTTCCGCCCCGGGGAATGTCCGCCAGGGAGAGGCAAGCGCTCGCGCATTTCCTGCCCCGTCTGCAAAAACCGAACATAGCGCCTCCCGTTTTTAGACACGACTAAATTAATATGGAACCGAAAAATGTCAACCCCTCAGGTATTTCACCTTCCCCGGGATCGAAGCTGGGAGATCCCCATGCCCATGAACATCAGCAGGGCTCCCGCCGTTTCCCTGGAGGCCATGGTCTCTCCCAGGAACAGCCACCCTCCCAGAGCCGCGAAGGCGGCCTCAAGGCTCATTATCAGAGCAGCCGGTGCGGGTTTGACGTCCCTCTGGGCGAAAACCTGGATGGTGAAGGCCACACCCACCGAGAGAACACCGCTGTAGGCCAGGGGAAGCCAGGCTTCCGGAGCCCCGGAGAAACCCTCCCCAAGGAGAAGCGCTCCTGCCAGGCTCAGAAGTGCAACCCAGGCGAACTGAACGGCGGCGAACCCGCCGGGGTGAAAAACGGCGGCATACATGCCGATGAGCCTCACATGAACCGCCCACATGAACGCTCCTGCAAGCACCAGAAGATCCCCCGGATTGACCCCCTGGAAACCCCGGTAGAAGCTCAGCAGCCAGAGGCCGGTGAGGGAGAGGCATACCCCCGCCCAGACGTACCGGTTCTCCCTGTGACCGGTGACAATTCCCAGCAGGGGCACGAAGACCATGTAGAGCCCGGTTATGAACCCTGCCTTCCCTGCGGTGGTGTAAACGATCCCCCACTGCTGAAGTGCGGCGCCTGCGAAGAGCACCGTTCCGGCGGCAACCGCCCCTGGAACGAGACCGATGGAAATATGTCTGCGGAAGGCCGGCAGGAGCACAAGGGCTCCCAGCGCGAAGCGGATGCCGTTGAAGGCCAGCGGGCCCAGATGGTCCATACCGGCCCTCTGGGCTGTGAAAGCGAAGCCCCAGATAACCGCTGTTACCAGCAGCAGCAACACGGACGGTACTCTTCCGGCCATTCAGTTCCTCCGTGCATTTCGATAAGTCCGTGGAATATACATCCCCCGGCGGTGTACCATGAACGAAACCATGGATCATTCCTGAAAGGAAAGGAGAGAGAGATGACCGGATTGCTGATGATAGCCGCGGTGCTGGCGGCGGCCCCTGAACAGGACTACTCCAGGATGGTGGTCATGGGGGAGGACGGAATAGTCGGAGACCTTCCCCTGGAGCACACCGAGGCGGAGATCACCGTGGAGGGATCCATTCAGCTGGCCACGGTGCGCCAGGTGTACGGTAACCCCTACGACGAAGTGATCGAGGCTGTCTATGTGTTCCCGCTGCCGGAGAGCGGAGCGGTGTACAGCATGAACATGACCATAGGGGACAGGCTGATACAGGGGGAGATAAAGGAGCGCCAGGAGGCGGTGAGGATCTACGAGGAGGCCATAAGCGAGGGCAGGACCGCTGCCCTCCTGGAGCAGGAGAGACCAAACATCTTCACCCAGACCGTGGGCAACATCCTCCCCGGGGACAGCATCGTGATAGAGATCAGGTATGCCGCGCCGGTGGCGTACAACGACGGCACCTGGGAAGTCGTATACCCCATGGTGGTGGGCCCCAGGTTCATCCCCGGAGGGGTGGAGGACGCGGACCGAATCTCCCCGGCCATCGTTCCCGAGGGAACCAGGAGCGGGTATGACATAGAGCTCTCCCTGGAAGTCAACCCCGGTTTCCCTGTGAGGGAGTTCGACTGCGAGAATCACGCAATTAGCACCAGGATAGATGGCGACGGAATTCTCCAGGTCGAACTTAGCCGTGAGAACGAGATACCCAACAGGGACTTCGTGTTCAGCTACCGTACCGCAGGCGACGCCATTGGCGCCGGCGTGATATCCCACTACGGCGACCTGGGCGGCCACTTCATGCTGATGCTGGAACCCGACGCCGAAGTGGACCCCGACGACATCGCCCCGAAGGAGATATTCTTCGTGGTGGACAACTCCGGCTCCATGAGCGGTCAGCCCATGGAGGTGGCCAAGGAGACCGTAAGGCAGTTCGTTGCCGGTATGAACCCCGGGGATTCCTTCCAGATAATGAGGTTCTCGGAAACGGCAAGCGCCCTCAGCAGCCATCCCCTGGAGAACACCCCCAGGAACGTTCAGAGGGGCATAGAGTACATAGACGCGATGTACGGCATGGGCGGAACCATGATGATAGAGGGGGTTAGGGCCTGCGTGGGCTACCCCGAGGACCCTGAGAGAATGCGATACATCATTTTCCTCACCGACGGCTACATAGGCAACGAAACGGAGATACTCTCGGAGCTTAGGACCACCCTGGGCGAGAACATGAGGCTCTTCAGCATAGGAGTTGGCTCCAGCGTGAACCGCTATCTCATCGAGGGGCTTGCGGAGGAAGGCAGGGGCTACGCCACCTATGTGGGCCTCGATCAGGACCCGAAGACCGCTGTGGAGGATATCTACGACAAGATCAACAACCCCTACCTGGTGAACATCGAGATCGACTGGGGGAACCTTGAAGTTACCGATGTTTACCCCAGGGAGATACGGGACCTCTACGACGGCGAGCCCATGGTGGTGGTTGGCCGCTACGACGAGCCCGGCCGCGACGAGATCACCATTACCGGAACGGTGGGGGGAAGACCCTGGGAGCAGACCATGAGCGTGCGCCTTGTCTCCAGGGGCGGGACCGAGGCCGCAGACAGGCTCTGGGCCAGGAGCAAGATCCACCACCTCAATAGACTGATGCTGGACGCTCCCTACAGCGGAAAGCCCTCGGACGGTCTCGTGGAGCAGATCATCGGCACATCCCTGGACTACGCCGTACTTTCGGAATACACCGCCTTCGTCGCCGTGGACAGCTATGTGAGGACGGACGGAAGCGCTCCGGAAACCATCGGCATCCCGGTTAACATGCCCGAGGGCGTGAGCTACACCGGCATTTTCGGCGGAGCGGTGCACCAGTCCTACGGCGCCGGAACGGTGAGCCGGAGCATCGCCCCTGCTCCCGCTGGATACGGCGGAGGCGGCAGCGGCATCTCCCTTAACGCCACCACTGCCTGCTGCGAGGAACAGGAGCTTCGGGACGGCGATGACTTCTACTACAGCGAGCCGGTGTATGCCGCTTCGCTGGGTGGAATAAGCGACTACCTCGGCGCAAGGCCCTCGGAGTTCAGGGAGGTTATCCTTGAAGCTATCGACGCCCTGAACGAGCAGAGTGACGCTCTGGAACCAGGCACGATCAAGCTCGTTCTCACCCTGGACGGAAGCGGCAGGATCACCGCCGTTACCGTGGAGGAGGACACCGTTGAGGTCGACGAGGTGATAGAGCTGCTGGAAGACCTTCTCACCGGCACTTCCATAGCCGGTGCCTCAGCCGGCCGGACCACGGTCACCATAAACATCTGACGAGAGATGCAACCGACAACCGGGGGAGGCGCTCAGCCGCCCCCGGTTCCGTCTTCGAAGACTGAACAGCCGGGAACTGTCCTTCTGTCAAGGAAAGAAATGCCGGAATGTTTCCTTCAGCGAGGGAAAGAATGAGCTTTTCGAACGGCTGCCCGGCGATCTTCCCTGGCTTATATTCGTGTTTTCACCAGAACATCGAAAGGAGCGTCACAGTGGAACAGCTCTGTCCCAGATGCAATCAGAACAATGTTACCAGATCTTCCACCTCAGCAGCCGTGGGAAGGTCTGCCGGCCTGGTTGGCCTGCTCATTGCCAACGCCGCAGCTTCCTACAACTGCACCAGCTGCGGGAAGATCCCCCTTTCGGAGTTCCCCGAGGAGTTCCAGTCGGCGGTGAAAAGGAAGAGGCTGTTCTCGGTCCTGGGCGCCATTGGTGTTTTCCTGGCCGTGATAGTACTGCTGTTCTTCATGCAGTCCATGTAGGCCGGGCCGGTCAGTACTGCCCCATCTTGTTCAGCTTCATGGCCCTTCTTTCGAACACCTTGAAGATCATGAGACCTGCAAGAAGGTAGAAAGCGCTGTTGGCGGCCACGAAGCCGTACCACCAGAGGGGGTATGAGTCGCCGCTGACGATTGTGTTGCGCACCAGCGCCGCTCCGGCGATGAAGGGCAGGAACGAACAGGCGTTCATGGGGTATGTGGGCAGAAGCATGAGCCCTATAAGGCCGAAGGAGAGTATGCCCCCCAGGGCCTGTATCCGTTTATGGATCAGGCTTATTCCCCCCAGCATGAAGCTTATCCCCACCAGGGAGAGCGTTGAGAGCAGCACCATTGCGTAGAGGAAGGGCAGGTTTACCGAGAGCCACCTTCCCGTTGCCGCCATGGACAGGTAGAGAAGCACCGTGACGAAGAAAAAGTTGAACACCATGTTCATCAGCGCCCTGAAGAAAAGCACCCTGTGGGCTCCAAGCGGGGAGAGATAGAGCTGCTCCAGGGTTCCGCGCTGGGATTCGGTGGTTATCTCAGAGCCGGTGCTCTGCATGCAGAACATGGCGCTCATCCACAGCACATAGCCCACCAGCATGTCGTCCAGTGACTCGCCGGTTACACCGCTTCCACCTATGGTCTTGACTCCCCAGAACATCCCCATGAATATCAGGAACATGATCCCTATTGCCGCCAGGGTGTCCAGCATGTAGCGTTTCATGCTCCAGAACACCAGTTTTGCTTCGGCCAGGGCGAGGTTAAGAGTTTTGCTCATGGTTTCCTTCCCCATCGCCGATAATGTTCAGGAAGATGTCCTCCAGGTCGTTCTCCACCGTTCTGAAGTCCTCAATTCCGCACCTTGAGTCATCCAGTGCTTTCACCATGGAACCCAGATGGTCCAGGGAAGCGAGTTCCAGTGTGAGCCTGTTCCCTTCCGTACTGAGGCCGCCCAGCTCAGAGAGATGGGAGATAAGCGCATCTGTGGGGCTGTTCTTCAGAGTGATGCTGAAGTACTTCCCCGCAAACTTCTTCTTCAGGGAGGCTACTGTCTCGTGGGAGACTATCTCGCCCTTCCTCATCACCAGCACCCTGTCGCAGACCGATTCTATGAAGTCCATGTTGTGGGAGGTTATGAGGATGGTCTTTCCGCTCTCGTTCACCATCTCCCTTAGCCAGGCTCTCAGCTGCCGGCTGATGGCTACGTCCAGTCCCAGGGTAGGTTCGTCGAGAAGGAGAAGGTCAGGGTCGTGAATGAAGGCGCAGGCAATGGCGCACTTCTGTTTCATTCCCGCCGAGAACTGCCTCATCTCCTTGTCGGCCACATCCCAGAGGTCCAGGCTCTTCAGGAGCTTATCCGCCCTTTCCGTCGCCTCTCCGGATGAAACCCCCCTGGAACCGGCGAAGTAGGCAAGGTTTTCCCTGGGGGAGAGATACCAGTAGGTGTTCCGGGCTCCCTCCAGCACAGCGCCGGTTCTTTCCAGCAGCTTCCGCCGATTCCTCACCGCATCCAAGCCGTGGACCGATATCGACCCTTCGTCGAATCTGATCAGCCCCAGTATGGACTTGATCGTAGTGGTCTTTCCTGATCCGTTGGGCCCCAGGATCCCCAGGATCTCCCCGTGGTTCACCTGGAAAGAGATCCGGTTCACGGCGGTAAGGTCGCCGTATGTCTTTACCAGACCGTTCACATTGATGCAGTGTTCAGACAAGGTTCCTCCATTGCTTGGATGATATATACGAAGCACGGGCACGATAAAGCAAATCAGCTTTACAAAGTGAAAAGGCTCCCTATACTTGTAACTGATGACTGGCACCGACAGTCCTTACGAAAAAGCGAAAATGGAGGAGCAGATGAAGAAGGCACTTTACATCACCGCCGTGATGATCCTGGCCGCATCCTGCGGGAGTACGGATTCCCCTTCTGAAGAAACGGCGTCCACCCAGGGTGAAGAAAGGGTACAGCTGAGCATTACCGGCACCATCGGGGTGGAGCTGGGCGACAGCAACTACGTTCTCGGGGCGGTGCAGAGCATCGACCACGACCTTCAGGGCAACATCCTTGTGCTGGACCGGTCCGCATGCAGGGTCAGGGTTTACTCCAGGGAAGGCGAGTTCATCGGAAGCATCTCCAGCAGCGGCAGCGGCCCGGGAGAACTGCTCAATCCCCTGGACATGACCGTTCTCGGCGACGGCAGGGTAGTGGTGGAGTCCCCCTGGAGCGGAGGTCTTCACGGTTTCAGCACCGATGGCGAATGGCTGGGGCTTCTCACCCCCTTCTTCAACAATCCCCCGATGAACCTCAGGGGTGCCGACGACAGCGCTTATGTGGCCCAGAGACTGGAGGTCCTTCCCGACGGGAACGGTGACCTCAC